>Ga0316576_10001728_pt1 | contig 12018 bp, 12 predicted proteins | sample S0NA_FD_203075 | JGI IMG/M metagenome (GOLD analysis project Ga0316576, IMG submission 203075) | Rhizosphere microbial communities from salt marsh grasses in Alabama, United States - S0-2_050615r3r5 | ecosystem: Host-associated > Plants > Roots > Rhizosphere | place: USA: Alabama | collected... | reverse complement strand
TCGACTGCCCCGCACGAGGGGTGCCCGTGGTGTGCGACTCGTGCATGCCTTTCACGTCCCCGCCGGCGCAGAACGCTCCACCGGCGCCGGTCACGAGAACGACCCGCACGCTGTCGTCCCGACGCATCGCGTCGAGTGCCCGTTCGAACCCGCCGTACATGGCAGGCGACAGCGCGTTGCGCCGTTCCGGTCGGTGGAACGTGATGACACCGACGTGACCGTCCAGTCGCGCCAGCAGATCGTCGGTACCGGTCTCGATCGGGGTGCTCATCAGCCCACCCTGCCATGCCACCATGCCGCCGATTCGACCCGAACGGTGTCGGGGCTCGTCGGGGCACCGAGACCGCAGCAGCAGTAGCCTGCGCGAAGATGCCCGGCACCGCCCCGACCAGTCTCCGCTCGATCGCCGACCGGGTCGAAGCCCGACTCGACGAGCTGTTGACCGCCGAACGAGCTCGGTGGGTCGCCTTCGATCCCGACCTCGCTCACCCGGTCGACGAGATCCGACGGCTCGTGCTGTCGGGTGGCAAGCGGCTGCGCCCGGCCTTCTGCCACTGGGGCTACGTCGGTGCCGGAGGCGGGACCGACGATCAGGTCGACGTCGATGCCGGCGCCGCGTTCGAGCTGATGCACGCGTTCGCCCTGTTCCACGACGACGTGATGGACGACGCGGTGACGCGTCGGGGTCAGCCGACCACCCACACCCTCGCCGCCGAGGAACACGCGGCGAACGGCTGGACCGGCGAGTCACGACGCTTCGGAGAGGGCGTGGCGATCCTGGTCGGTGACCTGGCCTTCGTCTACGCCGACCGCCTGATGGAGGGCGTGACACCCGAGGCGATACAGATCTGGAACGAGTTGCGCACCGAGCTCAACATCGGCCAGTACCTCGACATCCTCGGTTCGGTGCAGGGAATCCGCGACGTCGACAAGGCCGAACGCATCTGCCGCTACAAGTCGGGCAAGTACACCATCGAGCGTCCGCTGCACCTCGGCGCCGTGCTCGCCGCCCCCGAGCGCCAGCACGAGCTGCTGCCGGCGCTCAGCGCCTACGGTCTCCCGCTCGGCGACGCATTCCAGATGCGCGACGACGTGATGGGAGCCTTTGGCGAGGAGAGCCTGACCGGCAAGTCCGTCGGTGGGGACATTCGCGAGGGCAAGCCGACCCCGCTGCTCGCACGTGCGGTGCGCCGGGCGACCCCCTCCCAGCTCGAGGTCCTCGACCGCGTCGGCGCACCCGGCCTCGACGGGCACGAGGTCGCCCGCATCCAGCAGGTCATCGTCGACACCGGAGCGCTGGACGAACTCGAGGACCACATCACCGCCCTCACCGAGCGCGCCGTGATCGCGATCGAATCCGCACCGATCACCGAAGCTGCCAAGCACGAACTCGTCGCGCTCGCCGAGTACGTCAGCTGGCGGAGCGTCTGACGTGAGGTCCAGCGTTGACGGTCCAGTGGTGACGGTCCAACGATGAAGGTCCAGCGGTGAGGGTCGTCGTCGTCGGAGCCGGACTCGGCGGGTTGTCGGCCGCGGCGCACCTCGTCGGTGCCGGGCACGACGTCACGATCGTCGAACGTGAAGCCGTCCCGGGTGGCCGGGCGGGCGTGATCGCCCAGCAGGGCTTCCGGCTCGACAACGGCCCGACCGTGCTGACGATGCCGAACCTCCTCGAGGACGCGTTCAACGCGGCCGGGGCCGAGATGAAGGACTTCGTGACGATCAAGCCGGTCGATCCGATGTACCGAGCGGTGTACGCCGACGGCTCCACCCTGTTCGTCCGCCATGGGCGAGAGGCGATGACCCAGGAGATCCGCCAGTTCTCCGGCCCGAAGGACGCCGAGGCATTCGGCCGGTTCTGCACCTGGCTCGAACAGCTCTACCGCGCCGAGATGGACGCGTTCATCGACACCAACTTCGACGGTCCGCTCGACCTGCTCAAGCCGTGGAGGTCCGGACTCGAACTCGTGAAGCTCGGTGGCTTCGGCAGGCTCGGACCCAAGGTGGCGTCGTTCTTCGACGACGAACGCCTCCGCCGCATCTTCAGCTTCCAGTCGATGTACGCAGGGCTCGCGCCCTACGAAGCGCTCGCGCTGTACGCCGTCATCACCTACATGGATTCCGTCGAGGGCGTGTTCGTGCCGGAGGGGGGCATGCACGCGATGGCGACCGGCCTCGCCGAGGCGGTCACCGCGGCGGGCGCCGAGATCCGCTACACGTCCCCCGTCACACGCATCCTGCGACGCCCGGGTGGCGCTGTGACCGGTGTCGAGATCGGGGCGTGTGAGCGACTCGACGCCGACGCCGTCGTGTGCAACGTCGACCTTCCCGTCGCGTACCGAGAGCTGATTCCGGGGATCGACGCCCCTCGTGCCGCTCGCACGGGCACGTACTCGCCGTCGTGCCTGCTGTGGGTCGCGGGCGTGACGGGCCTCCCGCCCGCCGACGCCAGCCACCACAACATTCACTTCGGTCACGACTGGGACGCATCGTTCAAGGCGTTGATCGACGACGGCGTCCGGATGCCCGACCCCTCGATCCTCGTGACCCTGCACAGCCTCGACGACCGTTCGCTGGCACCCGACGGATGCTCGACCATCTACGTGCTCGAACCGACGCCGAACCTGAGCGGCACGATCGACTGGTCACATGAACGTGACCGCATCGTCGACGATCTCCGGCGGCGCACGTCGGGCCTGGGCTACCCGACCGATGTGGTGGTCGAGGAGATCTACGACCCGCGGGACTGGGAGCGGATGGGGATGGAGCAGGGCACGCCGTTCGCGCTCGCCCACACGTTCTTCCAGACGGGCCCGTTCCGTCCGAACAACGTCGACAAGCACGTGCCCGGCCTCGTCTTCACCGGCTCGTCGACGCTGCCGGGCGTCGGCGTCCCGATGGTGCTCGTGTCGGGCAAGCTCGCCGCCGAACGGGTCGAGCGCTACGCCCGGGGGTCCCGGCGCTGATGGTCCGGGTGACGGAGATGCTGGGCCGCAAGCCGCCCACACCCACGACGCATCTGTTGCCGACGGGCCCCGTCACGCTCGACGAGAGCTACGAGCTGTGCCGCCAGTTCAACAAGCGCCACGGCACCACCTACTACTGGTCGACGAAGGTGCTACCCAGGATCAAGCAGCACCACGTCCATGCGCTGTACGCGTTCGCCAGGTACGCCGACGACATCGTCGACGAGATCCCCAGCCAGGGTGGCCGAGACGTGCCGACCGAGGTGCGCGCCGCCGCGCTCGCCGATTTCGGCGCCCGCTTCTTCGCCGATCTCGACGAGGGCCGTTCGGAAGATCCGGTGTTGAAGGCAGTGGTGCACACGGTGCGGGCGTTCGACATCGACCCCGAGGCGTTCCGCCGCTTCCTGCGGTCGATGACCATGGACCTGACCATCGAGCGTTACGCGACCTGGGACGATCTGCTGGTGTACATGGACGGCTCGGCGGCCGTGATCGGTGAGATGATGCTGCCGATCCTCGAGCCGACCGACTACGACGCGGCGCTCCCGCACGCCCGCGACCTCGGGAACGCCTTCCAGCTCACCAACTTCCTGCGCGACATCGGCGAGGACCTCGATCGGGGCCGCCAGTACATCCCACTCGACGACACCGAGCGCTTCGGCGTCGACCTCGCCGCCAGACAGGTCACGCCGGCGTTCGTGGAGTTGATGCGCTTCGAGATCGACCGCTGCCGCGACCTGTACCGTTCGGCCGACCAGGGCATCGCCATGTTGCCGGACCGTTCGGCCAAGTGCGTCGGCGCGGCGCATGCCCTGTACGGCCGGATCCTCGACAAGATCGAAGCGCAGGACTACGACGTGTTCAGCTCTCGGGCCAGTGTGTCGACCGCCGAGAAGGCCGTCATGGTCGCCAAGCTCCTCACCCCGTTCTCGTGAACTCGTTGCGGCCAGGGTGCGCGATCTGTTCACGAGTTGCGGGGACGGCGAGCCTCGTCACGATCGGAGCGATGATCGCGACGCCGCTGCTGCCCCAGGGCGGGAGGGCGCGACGGGTGCTCTCGAGCGCGGTCGTCGTCGGTTCGTTCGCCACGACCACCGCCAACGCTGCGCGTCGTTGGGGAGGGCGGCGGGCCGGCACCGCTGCGGTGTGCACCGCCGTCGCCACCACGATCGTCGAGCGCATCGGGACCCAGACCGGGTTCCCGTTCGGTCGCTACGCCTACACGCCGGCGCTGCAGCCGAAGATCGCAGACGTGCCGGCGATCGTGCCGATGGCGTGGTTCGCGCTCGGCCTGCCGGCGCGCGAGACCGCGCAGGCAGTGCTCGGCGACCGTTCGACGCCCGCCGGCCGGGTCGTGCTCGGTTCCGCCGCGTTGACGGCGTGGGACCTGTTCCTCGACCCCCAGATGGTCGGCGAGGGCTACTGGGCGTGGGCCAGGCGTGGCGCGTACCACGGGATTCCCCTGACGAACTACCTCGGTTGGTTCCTCACGGGCCTCGGCGTGATGGCGCTGCTCGAGGCGATCCTGCCGTCGGGGGACGCCGCCGACGACGCCGATGGATGGCTGGTCGGCGAGTACACCTTCATGGGCGTGATGGAGACCATCGGCTTCGCCCGCTTCTTCCGAGACCCCGCCGTCGCCGTCGTGGGCGGCCTCGGCATGGTCCCCCTGGCGACGGCGGCGGTCGTGAGGTTGTCGCGTGCCTGATCGCATCGTGATCGTGGGGGCCGGCGTCGGAGGTCTGGCCGCGGCGATCCGGCAGCGGGCACGCGGCCATGACGTCGCGATCTTCGAACGCAACGACGTCGTCGGTGGCAAGCTCGCCACGTACGTCCGCGACGGCTACACCTTCGACATCGGTCCGTCGCTGGTGACCCTGCCGCACGTGTTCGACGAGGTGTTCCGCGCCGCCGGCACCACGCTCGACGAGCAGGTCGACCTGGTCCGACTCGACCCTCAGTTCGCCTACCACTGGACGGACGGTTCGTCGCTGACCGTGCCCGACGGCGACGACGCCACCGCCGCTGCGTTCGATGCGTTCGCGCCCGGCGGCGGCGGCGCGTGGCGCGCCTTCGATACCCGCGGGCGCCGCATCTGGGACGTCGCCGCCCGGACGTTCTTCGCCGGCCCGATGTCGAACCCCTGGTCGCTGGCCACGCGGATGCGGTCACCGTTCGACCTCCTGGCGATCGATCCGATGCGGACACTGCACCGTTCGGCTGCATCGTTCTTCGACGACCGACGCCTCGTGCAGTGGGCGGACCGGTACGCCACCTACTCGGGCTCGTCCCCGTACGCAGCGCCGGCAACCCTGGCCTGCATCCCGCACGTCGAGGCGCGCTTCGGCTGCTGGTACCCGATCGGAGGACTCGACGCGCTGCGGGCGGCGTTCGAGGACGTCGCCCGCAGCACCGGCATCGAGATCCACACCGCCACCGAGGTCACCCGCATCACCGCTGCGGGTACCCGGCCCGACGATCGGGTCACCGGTGTGCAACTGGCCGACGGCTCACATCGGCCGGCCGACGTCGTGATCGCGAACACCGATGCCGAACATCTCTATGCCGACCTCCTCCAGGACGAACGCGCACTCAAGCGGGTGCGTCGAGCGATGCGCTCGACCAGCGGGTTCGTGATGTGCCTCGGCGTGCGCGGCCTCACCGCCGGCCTGCACCACCACAACGTGTGGTTCTCCGAGAGCTATCGCGCCGAGTACGACCGCCTCGACGCCGGCGACCTCTCCGACGACCCGACGATCTATGCCTGTGTCTCGTCGGTGACCGACGCCAGCCAGGCGCCCGACGGATGCGAGAACTGGTTCGTGCTGGTCAACACCCCGCCCGACGTGCGGATCGATGCCGACGACTACGCGAGTCTGGTGCTCGACCGGCTGTCCGACCGGGGCGTCGACCTGCGCCCGCGGGCCGAGTTCGTCCACACCATGACGCCAGATGACATCGCGGCGCGCTACCGCTCACCCGGGGGCGCCATCTACGGATCGTCCTCGAACGGCAAGCGGGCGGCATTCGTCCGTCCGTCGAACCGAGGTGTGCGGGCCGGGCTGTACCTCGTCGGTGGTTCGAGCCACCCGGGTGGCGGGCTGCCGCTCGTGACCACCAGCGCGAAGATCGTCGACGAGATGATCGCTCGGGACCAGCTGTGAGCGCTGCCCCGCTCCGCTGGGCGATGTTCACCGCCCGCCTCTCCGCCGTCGCCGTCGCTCTGGTCAGGCTGGCGAGGGCATCGGCGGTCGCTGCACCTGTCCGGCCGACCCTCACGCCGATGCAGTCGATCAGCGTCGTCGTTCCCGCCCGCGACGAGGAACGCAGGATCGGCCCGCTGCTCGATGCCATCGTGGGCGCTCCCGGTGTCGCCGAGGTGATCGTGGTCGACGACCAGTCGGTCGACGGCACCGCCGGCGCCGCCGCCCGCGCCGGGGCGACGGTGGTCTCGGGCGCGCCACTTCCCGCAGGATGGGCAGGCAAGGCATGGGCGCTCCAGCAGGGCATCGAGGCTGCAACGACGGACTGGGTGGTGACGCTCGATGCCGACGCTCGGCCGGACCCACGACTTCCGACCGCGCTGGTGGCCCGGGCGGTCGGTGAGCAGCTCGACCTGGTCACCGTCGCCGGGCGGTTCGAATGCCCGACCGCCGGGAGCCGGTGGCTGCACCCGGCGATGCTGACCACGCTGGTGTACCGGTTCGGTCCACCCGGGTCCGCCGCGCGGAGCGCAGACCGGACGATGGCGAACGGCCAGTGCATGGCGGTGCCACGTGCCGACTTCCTGCGCCGTGGCGGTCTCGGACCCGTCGGTGACGCCGTCGTCGAAGATCTGGCGCTCGCCCGTCGACTGGCCGCCGACGGCCGACGCGTCGCCTTCCTCGACGGCGGCGAACTCCTCACGGTGCGCATGTTCGAGTCGTTCGCCGACACCTGGCGTGGGTGGGGCCGCTCGCTCGCCCTTCCCGGCGTCGAGCCACCCGGTCGGCAGCTCGCCGATCTCACGATCGTCGTCCTCACCCAGGTCCTCCCGATCCCGCGACTGTTGCTGCGGCGTGGCGATCTCCTCGACGTCGTCCTGGCAGCGGTTCGCCTCGGCACCCTCGTCGGGACGCGCCGGGCCTACTCACGAACCGATGCGGCGTACTGGCTCAGTCCGCTCGCCGATCCGATCGCCGCAGCGGCGATCGCGGGTGGCGTCGCCCGGCGCGGCCGCCAGAGCTGGCGGGGTCGCAGCTACGGCTGACGCGCCGGCGAGCGACGGTCGGCGAGCGCCGCCATGGCGAAGCGCACGCCGATGAACGTCATCAGCACCCCGCTCGCTGCCGTCCGGTAGGGCCCCTCGACGACCAGTTGCGCGAAGGGGAACGTCACGAACCCCACCCGGGCACCGATCGCGAAGGAATGCGTCACGACGAACGCGATCAGCAGCAACCCGACGGCGATCGCGAACGGAACGGGAGCGAAGACGGCTGCGCCTCCGGCGAAGGTGAGGATGCTCCGGCCGCCACGAAACCGGGCGAACACCGGAAACGCGTGGCCGACCATCGCTGCGCCACATCCCACGTAGGCGAGCCCCCACACGCCCGGCTCGGCGAGTGCGGCCCCGACCAGCGCCGCCAGCGCGCCCTTCGCACCGTCCCCGACGAACACCGGGAGGGCCGCCCTGCCGCCCAAGGTGTCGCGCGCGTTCCAGTAGCCGGGGTTGCGGTCGCCGACCTCACGCAGGTCGATGCCGGCCCGCCGTGCCATGAGGTTCGCCACAGGGATGGAGCCGATCAGGTAACCGACCGCGATCGTGACTGCCAGCTGGACACCCATCGGTGACAGCATGGCCCAGGCATGGGCCGCGTCGCATCGTTCCACCTCGTTCGGGAACCGGCGTGGAAGACCCCACTGGTGCTCGCTCGACTCGGACTCGACCGTCTCCGCCTGCCGCGCGTGGGTGGCCTGGTCTTCTGGCGACTGCTGGGCACCGGCAAGGGCGATGACACCGGACGCGGCGCCGATCTGTCACGGAGTGCGCTGTTCGCGGTCTGGGAGGACGAGTCGTTCCTCGACGCGTTCCTGGCCGATGGTCCGACGACGGCTCGCTGGCGCAATGCCGCCGAGGCCTGGCACGTCCGGCTCCGGCTGCTCGGTGGCCACGGCACCTGGAAGGGTTTCGACCCGCTGGCGGGGCTCGAGCCGGGCGGTAGCGACGGGCCGGTGGCGGTGGTCACACGGGCGGACGTGAACCGCGGCTCGTGGAAGGCCTTCGGAGCCGCCAGCGAGACGGTCGATGCCGAGCTGCACCGAGCGCCGGGACTGATCGCCGTCGTCGGCATCGGCGAGACACCGTTCGGAAGCCTGGCCACCTTCAGTCTGTGGGCGTCACTCGATGCCGCTCGCGACTTCGCGTACTCCATGCCGGAACACCGCGAGGTGATCCGGCGCACCCGCGCCGAGGGCTGGTACGCCGAGGAGATGTTCGCCCGGTTCGAGCCCTACGGGTGGATGGGGACGTGGGACGGTCGTGATCCGCTCGCTTCGTCGTGACCATCGCGGAGCGACCATGGCACACGGCCGCGCCGACCCGCCTCTCGGCGTCCATCGACGGGACGCACCAGGGACCGCGCCCGCACGAGGGGCCTCCTAGGCTTCGTTCGGGATGAGGGTCGTGTCGTTCATTCCCGGGACGATCTGCCTGGTGGGCAGCGTGCTCCTGCTCGCCGTCGGCGCGTGGGGTCCGGGCATTTCCCTGACGCTCTTCGCCGGGGCGCTTCTGTGCTGGGCCGCGATTCCGAGCGCCGAGGACACGCCGGAACGCGTCCGGGACGTTCCGGCGTTCATCCGCGATCCGGCGCGATCCGCGGGAGTCCGGACGCTTGTCGGAGTCTCGTACGGCTGCTTCCTCACGGGTGCCGTCGTGGTCCTCGTCCGCATCGTGGCCTGACATCATGTCTCGCGTGCGACGAGAGACATGACGGGCTTCGCGACGCCGATGATCGCGATCGTCACCGAATCGGCGTCGGCACTCGCCTCGACGGCGATACGCTTCCGACCCGCGGTGCTGGTCGACTGCGCACGGGATGCTCCCATGCCTTCGACTGATCTCGCCCAGATAGCTCAGTCGGCAGAGCAACGCATTCGTAATGCGTAGGTCGTGGGTTCGATTCCCACTCTGGGCTCCACGTCCCGTCGTCCCCGCTCCCCCAGCGTGTCCGGATCGGCCGTTGACGCCGGGAGGAGACAGGACCCACAATGTCGTCTCGGGGGTGTTCCGATGACGACGACCGACATCACGACTTCGGCGGCCGACGCGCTCGAGCCGATGTTGACCAGCCTGCTGGGTGAGCAGATGCCCGTGCGTTTCGTGTTCTGGGACGGCAGCTCGGTCGGCTCCGGCGAGCACAGCGTCGTCGTGAACTCGCCCGACGCGCTGCGCCACCTCCTCTGGGCGCCCGGCGAGCTGGGGTTCGCCCGCGCCTTCGTCCTGGGCGAGCTCGACGCCGACGGTCCTCTCGACGGGGACCTCGGCGAGACGCTCCGTGCGCTGCAGAGTTCGATGCCCCGCACCATCGGTGTCGCAGCAACCGCCCTGCCGTCGCTGTTGAGCGCCGCGCGTACCGTCGGCGCGCTCGGCGGGCCACCATCGGCGCCGCCCGAGGAGATCGTGCCCCGCGGGCTCCGCCACTCGTTGAGCCGAGACCGTCAGGCGGTGAGTCACCACTACGACGTGGGCAACGACTTCTACCGCATCGTGCTCGGGCCCTCGATGACGTACTCGTGCGCCCGCTTCGTCGACGACGACACGGATCTCGCAGCGGCCCAGGCGGCCAAGCACGAGTTGATCTGCCGCAAGCTGGGCCTCGACGAACCGGCGTTCCGGGCGGCGTGCGGATCGCGACCTCGGCTCCTGGACGTCGGGTGCGGCTGGGGATCGATGGCGATCCACGCCGCACAGCACCACGACGTCGAGGTGGTCGGCATCACGATCAGCGCCGAACAGGCCACCCTCGCCCGCCAGCGGGTCGAGGAGGCGGGCCTCACCGATCGGGTGGAGATCCGGCTGCAGGACTACCGGGAGATCCACGACGGCCCGTTCGACGCGATCTCGTCGATCGGCATGGCCGAGCACGTCGGCTCGAAGAACATGGCCCGCTACTGCGCGGACCTGTACGAGCTCCTGCGCGGCGGCGGCCGGTTGATGAACCACGCGATCGCATCGATCGGCGGGTCGCGGATCTCGTCGAGGTCGTTCGTCGGGCGGTACGTGTTCCCCGACGGTGAGCTGCTCGACCTCGCCGACACGATCCAGGCGCTCGAAGGCGCCGGGTTCGAGGTGCGCGACGTCGAGAACCTCCGCGAGCACTACGCCAAGACGCTCCGGCACTGGGTCGCGAACCTCGAGCAGCACTGGGACGACGCGGCCGACCTGGTCGGTGAGCGCCGAGCGAGGGTGTGGCGCCTGTACATGTCGGGTTCGATCAACGGCTTCGTCGACAACGGGCTGCAGCTGTACCAGACCCTCGCCGTCAGGTCGGAGCGCCAGCCCACCGACCTGCCTCCGACCCGTCGCGGCTGGGACTGACCGCTCAGACTCCGAGGACGGACGGCAGCCATTCGTCGAGCCGCTCGACGATGACGTCGTCGCTCCTGGCAAGCAGATGTCCGTCGCCCGGTATCACGACCACCTCGCCGTGGCCGGCGATGGCGGCGACGACCTCGCTGGCCTCGGGCGGGAGCAACTCGTCGCGATCACCGTGGAACAGCAGCAGCGGCCGCCCGGCCAGCGCACCGGCAACCTCGCATCCGGCCGACTGCGTGGCGAAGGTGACGACCCCGGCGACCGAGATCGGCATGATCACCGCGGTGCGGACGGCGACCGCCCCGCCGAAGCTGTGTCCCATCACGACGATCCGGTCGGCACCGGCGTCGCGGGCGATCTCGACACCACAGGCGAGGTCGTGCGCGCACAGGTCGAGGTTGTTGGGCTCTCGGTAGCCGACACGGACGAACTCGACACCTCGGGCGGCCCAGCGCTCGCCCAGGAGGTGGTACAACGCGTGACCGGGACCGAGCACACCGCCCATCGCCCCTCCGCAGGCGACGACGGCCGCGGACGTCACCGCAGCGCCTGCGGGTGGCCGATGCCGGAGGATCGTCAGCAGCCCGCGGTTCGTGTACACCTCGCGGTGGGTGTAGGTGGGGGTGACATCGACATCGCTCGACGCCAGCGGTCGGAGCGCCTCGAGCGCCGTCGGATCCGACGGGTCGCTCGAGGGGAGACCGGTTCCGGCCCCACCGGCCGGTGGGGCGTCCGCTCCGCTGCCGTCGGCCATGGCTGGTTAGCGTACAAACGCACATGCCCAGGCCAGCCACCGGAACCAGCACCGTCGACTTCCGCAACCGCACCGACCGCGAGCACGCGCGTCGTATCGGCCGGGCCTGGATCGAGCTGCGGCGCGGCGCCGCCGCCTCGGCGTTGCGGGCCTACCTGTTCGGTGCCGAGAAGGCGCTCGAGCAGGGCCAGATGGACGCCCTCGACCTCCTCAGCCGCCGGGATCGACGACCGATGAAGGAACTCGCGGCCCGGCTGCGCGTCGAACCGTCCACCGCGACCCGAGCGGTGCAGCGCCTCGAGAAGGAAGGGCTCGTCGAGCGGTTCACTTCGCCGGAGGACGGCCGCGTCGTCCTCGTGCGGATCACGGAAGAAGGTCGCCGGCGCCACGACGCGGTCGCGGCACGCCGATCGATCGCGATGATGCACATCCTGAGCGAGTTCGACCCGGCGGAGCGGGCGCAGCTCGCTGACCTGATGGACCGACTGATCGAATCGATCGACGAGGTGGTCGCCCGGCTCGACGGCGGCGAGGCCCCCGAAACGAACTGAGAAATCGGCGGGGCGATGTCTGGTCGCCCGGTCGACGGGTACAGTCGCCACAATGGCCGATCAGGCGACGTTCGCGGACGAGGCGATGCAGTACGCGCCCCAGCTCTACTCCGGAGCGCTGCGCATGACCCGCAACCGCGCCGACGCCGAGGATCTCGTCCAGGAGACGTACCT
>Ga0316576_10001727_pt1 | contig 12022 bp, 9 predicted proteins | sample S0NA_FD_203075 | JGI IMG/M metagenome (GOLD analysis project Ga0316576, IMG submission 203075) | Rhizosphere microbial communities from salt marsh grasses in Alabama, United States - S0-2_050615r3r5 | ecosystem: Host-associated > Plants > Roots > Rhizosphere | place: USA: Alabama | collected... | reverse complement strand
GCTGCAGCTCGCGCAGGACGCAACGCTCGCCGCACTCGACGGGTTCGCCCCCCAGGACCAGGTCGGCCTGTGGATCTTCTCCAGCGAGCGTGGGCAGAACAGCGACGTCCCGTACACGGAGCTGGTCGCCGTCGACGACACCGAGACCTCGCTTCCCCAGATCGAGCAGGTGGTGCCCAACCTCATCCCGAACGGCGGCACCGCCTTGTACGCCACGACGAAGGCCGCCCACGCCGCGCTCGCCGACCAGGCGTCGGACGCCCGGATCGAGGCCGTCGTCCTGCTCACCGACGGAGTCAACGAGCACCCGGACAACGACCTCGGCGCCGTCGTGCGCGCGCTGGAGACCGAGCCGGGCGAGCCGAGCGTCCGGGTGTTCACCATCGGGTACGGCGAGGACGCCGACCAGGCGACGCTGGCGAGCATCGCCGAGGCCACCGACGCCCGCAGCTACAACGCCAGCGACCCGCGCGCGATCGAGCAGGTCATGACCGACGTCATCAGCAACTTCTGATCGGGCCGACATCCCCGCCCGAGCCTGCCACCGTCGGCCCGGGGGCTCGGCCTGCGTAGGGTTCCGTCCATGCGCTGGCAGGTGCTCGCCGCCCTCACCAACGGGTGGCTCTGGCTGCTGGCAGTGCTATCGACCGTGGTGCTCGTGGTGGGAACCGCGCCGGTGTGGTTCGCACTCATGACCGGAGCGGCTGTTCTTGTCGGCGGGGCCACCGTGCAGGCGGCCGTCGAGTGGCGCCAGGAGAAGCGGCGCCGGCTGGGCGACCGCACTCCCGCCGCGGCCCTCGAGGACGTCGGCGAGGTGAGCGACCCAGATGCGCAAGCCGTCATCGCCCGTGCGCACGCTGCTGCTCGTCGGGTGCGCGCCGCCCGAGCGGACGACCCGGCGCCCACCGACGTTCTCGTGGAAGCCGCGGTGGCCACCGACGGCGCCGTCACGGCGCTGCACGAGCTGGGACATCAGGTGGACCGGCTCGACCGGGCCCTGCGGGCCGTCGATGCCCGCCGGGTCCAGAGCGAGCTGGCCCGAGTGGAGGAACGTCTTGCTGCCGACGCCTCGGCCTCACCGGCTCTCACCGAGCAACGCCAGACCATCGCTGCGTCGTTGCGCGCGCAGCTCGCCGCCCACGACCGGCTGCGCGACAAGCGTGTTCTCGTGCTGACCCGCATGCAGTCGGCCGCCGTCGGGCTGGAGGCGCTGGCGGTTCGCCTGTCGGAGGTCAGTGCGCTGTACTCGGCTCGCCACGACGACGCCGTGACCTCCACCGACCTCGCCTCGGTGGCCGGCGAGATCGATGCGCTGCGCACCGACCTGGTGGACGCCGAGGCCTCGTTGCGCCAGTCGCTACGCAGCCTGGACTAGCCTCCTGCCCATCATGGCTGGTGTGCTGCAGGTGCGAGCGATCTCGGAGGCGGCCCACCTTGCGTACGTGGCCGCTCGTCCATCGGTCAGCTTTCTGCAGACCCCCGCGTGGGGACGGGTGAAGCCCGACTGGACGTCGCAGAGCATCGGATGGTTCCCCGCGTCGTCCGACGAACCCGTCGGCGCAGGTCTCGTGCTCTACCGGCGCGTGCCGGGACTGCCTCGGGGACTCCCACGGCACCTTGCCTACCTGCCCGAAGGCCCCGACATCCCCTGGGCCGCCGAGACTTCCGCCGGTCGGATCGACTCCTGGCTGGACCCGCTGGTGGCCTACCTGAAGACGCAGCACGCCTTCGCGGTGCGACTGGGTCCGCCGGTCCCGGTGCGCAGCTGGGACACCGCCACCCTCAAGGCTGCGCTGGCCAGCGGCAGCGCCACGCGGCTCGACGACCTGCCGCCGAGCTGGACCGACGACGCAGCAGCGACCATCGCGCCGGCGCTCGCGGAGCGGGGGTGGCGACCCGAGCCCGACACCGAGGGCTTTGCGACGGGTCAACCTCGACACGTCTTCCAGCTGCCTCTCGCCGGACGTGACGAGGACGACGTCTTCGCCGGCTTCAACCAGCTGTGGCGTCGTAACGTCCGCAAGGCGGCCAAGGTCGGTGTGGAGGTGAGCCTCGGCACCCGCGGCGATCTCGACGCGTTCCACGCCCTGTACCTCGAGACGGCGCACCGCGACGGTTTCACCCCACGGCCCCTCTCGTACTTCCGTGGCATGTGGGACGCGATGACCGCGGAGGACGCCGGTCGGCTCCAGCTGTACCTGGCCCGCCACGACGACGACCTCGTCGCGGCGACCACGATGGTGAAGGTGGGCACGCACGCCTGGTACTCCTACGGGGCGTCGTCGGGGGCCAGGCGAGAGGTGCGTGGGTCGAACGCCGTGCAGTGGCGGATGATCACCGACGCCCTGGCTGCTGGAGCCGACGTCTACGACCTACGCGGCATCACTGCCACGCTGGACCCCGACGACCCGCACGTCGGGCTCATCCAGTTCAAGCTGGGGACGGGCGGCAACGCGGTGGAGTACCCGGGGGAGTGGACACTGCCCCTCAACGTCCCGCTCTTCCGCGCGTTCGAGCTCTACCTGGCCAGGCGCGGGTCGTGACGCTACGACTCGTCGTCGACGGCGACCAGTGGCGGTCGCACCTACGGTCCCTGTCGGCCGCGATGCCAGGGCTCGTCCCGGTGGCCAAGGGCAACGGCTACGGCTTCGGGATCGGGCTCCTCACGAAGGAGTCGGCTGCTCTCGGGGTCGGCACGCTCGCGGTCGGCACCTACCCGGAGCTGGCGGCGTCGGCATCCTTCCCTGGTAGCCGCCTCGTGCTCACGCCATGGCGACCGTTCACCGACGCTCGGACGGACGACCCCGGCGTCGTGCACACCGTGAGCCGGTTGGACGACCTGGCGACGCTGGCCGCCCGCGGACACCGGCCACGCGTCGTCGTCGAGGTGCTGACATCCATGCGCCGGCACGGCATCGCGCCCGACCGCCTCGCGGCGGTGGGTCCGCTGCTCGACGGCGTCCGGTTCGAGGGGTGGACCGTGCACCTGCCGCTCGTGGGGGACACGACGGCCGAGGCGGCGTCCTTGCTCGCCCGTGCCCGGCTGGTACGACCTGGCCCCGCGTGGGTCAGCCACGTACCTGTGACCCGACTCGGGGAGATCGGCGGCGAGGTTCACCTGCGCGTCGGGACAGGGCTGTGGCTGGGCGTGCCCGAGGCGCTGCGCGTCCGCTCGACCGTGCTCGACGTCCACCACCTTCCCCCCGGGACGCCCTTCGGCTACCGGCAGCGCTCCCTGCGGCGTTCCGCCACCCTGCTCGTGCTGAGCGGAGGCACCTCGCACGGCATCGCGATGACCGCTCCCACCCCGGCCAGCAGCCTGCGTCAACGAGGGGTCGCCGCTGCTGACGGCGGGCTGCAGGCTCTCGGCCGCGCCCGGTCGCCATTCGTCGTGGGCGGGCACCGCACCTGGTTCGCCGAGCCACCACACATGCAGTGCTCGATGGTGCTCTCCCCGTCCGGGGCACCGGTGCCGAGCCCCGGTGACGAGGTGGACGTCCGCGTGCGGCACACCACCACGCTGGTCGACCAGGTCGTGCTCGGCTGACCGGTGCGCCTCAGCCGGCCCAGCCGCCGCTGAAGAAGCTGATCGTCCATGCCGCGGCAAGGGCACCAGAGCCGCCTAGCCACGCCGCGCGCGCCCAGGGGCGGCTGGCCACGAAGGTGGCCACGCCGATCCAGAGCGGCCACCAGAGCAGAGCGGCCCGCGGGACCGAGAGGTACCAGTAGGAGAACGCGAAGGCAGCCACGTTGAGCCCGACGAACGTCGCCTCACCCCACCACCGCCGCCACAGGCACCACCCCGTCGTGACCACGCCCAGCAGCACCGCGACGAGCTCGAGCCGGAACGGCCACACGTAGCCGTCCGCAACGGTCCCGGAGAAGGCGGCGTCCCAGGTGTTCTGGGCGGTCTCCCACGGCGGTCGCGCACCGCGCGACCACTCCGACGAGCTCTGGGCCTGCCACCAGGCCGACCAGGAGCCGGTAGCGGCGTGCTGCACGGCAACCGTCACCGACACCGGCAGGGCGGCGAGGAGCAGCCAGGCTGCCTCGCGCAGCCGCCGAGGTCGGTCGACCCACCACTGCACAAGCATCGCCGCCAGCAGGAAGAGCGCCGACACCCGAACCGTCGCGGCGACCGCGACGAGGACGCCGGCGAGCCACCAGCGACGGTCCTTCGCCGCGAGCCAGGCGGGCAGGGCGAGGGCCATGAACAGCGCCTCGGTGTACGGGGCGGCGAGAAAGACCGACGTCGGGGCCAGCAGCCACACCAGCACCGTCGACGCACCGGTCCCAGGGACGAGCCGTTCGGATACCCGAGCCAGCGCGACGGCCGCTACGGCGCTGGCGACGACCGAGATGCCGACGCCGACGACGACCTCGCTGAGCCCGAACGCTGCCCCGCCCCGCATGAGCAGAGGGAGACCCGGGAGGAACGCCTCGTTGGGCACGCCGGTGGGCTCACCGTCGTAGCCTGCGCGGGCGATGCCCACGTAGTGCACGACGTCCCAGTGGTACCAGCGCTCCGACCAGGTGTGTCCGTCCTCCCCGGCATGCAGGAGCCCTGCGGTCGCCGCGCCCAGCACCAGCACCGCCAGGCGCCAGCCCGTCCACACCGCCAGGGCGGACCTGTCGACCTGGCTGAGGCGCACGACGACACCTTACGAAGCCGCAGCGGCCGCACCGGCGCGACCGGTCACACGAGCGTTACGCGCCTTCCGACGGAGGGCTGGGAGCGCCAGGTGCTCCCGACACCTCGCCCGGCGGGGAGCCCTCAGCCTGCGTGTCCTCGGGCGCGTCTTCGGAGGGCCCGTCCGCCGACCCTCCGCCGCCGCCTCCGGGAGGCGTCGCAGGCGCCGTGGGCGTGGGAGTCGGCGTCGGCGTCGGCGTGGGAGTCGGGGTCGGCGTCGGCGTCGGCGTGGGAGACGGGGTCGGCGTCGGCGTGGGAGACGGGGTCGGCGTCGGCGTGGGAGACGGGGTCGGCGTCGGCGTGGGAGTCGGCGTCGGCGTCGGCGTGGGAGTCGGGGTCGCGGTCGGGGTAGGACGCAGGGCGGTCCCGACGCCCGCCTCGGGCGGGAAGTCGAGGACGGGTTCCCCGTCCAGAGCAGCGATCATGAACGCCGTCCAGGTGCGAGCCGGGTACGCACCTCCGAAGAAGGTCGACAGACCGCCCACGCCGTCGAGGTCGTCGGTGGGCCGACCGTCGTAGCGGAAGTACCCGACGGCCGCCGCGAGCTGAGGCGTGTAGCCGACGTACCACGAGTAGGCGGTCACGCCCTCGGCGCCGGCGGTTCCCGTCTTCCCGGCCGAGGGTCGGCCGAGCGCCTGGGCCGCCGAGCCGGTGCCGTTCGTGACCACTCCCTGCAGAGCGGTGGTGACGTCCGCCGTCACGTCGGCGTCCATGACACGGGCAACCTCGTCCTCGTGCTGGTACAGCAACCCGCCGTCCCGGTCGCGCACCTCGGTGACGACGAAGGTGTCGGCGTGCACGCCCTGGGCCGCCAGCGCTGCGTACGCCTCGGCCATGTCGAGGACGGTGACGGAGGCTGTTCCCAGGGTGATCCGCGCGTTCGCGATGAGTCCCGACGGCTCGCCGTTCGGCAGCGTCTCGGGGATGCCCAGTCTCACCGCGACGTCCTTGACCGCCTCCGGCCCGACGGTCGTGGTCAGGTCGACGAAGGCGGTGTTCACCGAGCTGGCCGTGGCGCGACGCAGGTCGATGAGCCGCCCGTAGCTCTGGTTCCCCTCGTTGCGCACGAATCGTGACTCGCTGGTGTCCCCAGGGATCTCGAAGGGCGAGTTGCCGGCAAACCGGCTGTCGAGCGAGATGCCGTTCTCCAGGCCCGCGCCGAGCGTGAACGCCTTGAACGTCGACGCGCCCTGCAGGTAGGACTGGGTCGCGTTGTTGAGCGACCTCTCCACGTAGTCCGGTCCGCCGTACATGGCCCGCACGGCGCCGGAGCCGGGCTCCACGGCCGCGATCCCCACGTGCACCCCGTCGGTGTTCCCCTCGGGGAACTGGGAGTCCACGGCGTCGAGCACCGCCCGCTGCGCCTTGCGGCTGAACGTCGAGGTGACCCGCAGCCCCGCGGTGTCGATCTGGGACTCGGTGTAGCCGAGGTCGAGCAGCTCGTTCCGCACGGCCGCCAGCACGTGGCCGTTCGGGCCGCCGAGGACGTTGCCGCTGGGTGGACGGGCGATCTCGGGCAGGGTCTGCTCGGCAGCCTCGTCCTGCGTGAGCCAGCCCTCGCTCACCATGCCGTCGATGACGTAGTCGAACCGTGCGGCCAGGGCTGCCTGGGCCTCCTGACCGTTCTGCGGGTCGTAGGCGGACGGTGACTGCAGCACGGCCGCCAGCACAGCGCCCTCGCTCACCGTGAGGTCCTCCACGCCGCTGCGGAACCACGCCTCGGCGCCGGTCTGGATGCCGTACGCACCACGACCGAAGTAGACGGTGTTGAGGTAGTCCTCGAGGATCTGGTCCTTCGACACGCGCGACTCGACCTTGAGCGCCAGGACGACCTCCTCGATCTTGCGCCAGTAGGTCTGGTCAAGCGTGAGGTAGTAGTTCTTGACGTACTGCTGCGTGATCGTCGACCCGCCTTGGGTCGACCCGGTCGTCAGGTTGTTCCACACGGCCCGTGCGATGCCGGTGATCGAGATGCCCACGTTGTCGTAGAAGTCCCGGTCCTCGGCGGCCAGCACCGCCTGCTGGACGTGCTCGGGCACCTGCTCCAGCTCCACGGACTCACGGTTCTCGCTGCTGAACCGGCCGATCTCGCGCTCTCCCCCGGCGTAGTACACGATCGTGGTCTCGCTGGTGGCGAAGTCGTTGGGCTCCGGCAGGTCGATGGTGAACCAGAGCACGGCGAACGCCGCCAGGCCGATGGCCACCAGGCCGACCACGACGGCACCCGTCCAGATCAGCAGCCGCTTCCACCACGGGCGTCGCGCATCGGCAGGGGGTGGGGTCTTCGAGGGCATGCGTCCTCGCAGTCAGTTCTCGGGCGTGGCGTACCGGTGACGTCGCACGCGGGTGGACTATCGTATCCGACTGATGTATCGTGCTGATACATCGAATGGAGCCGTGGGTGGCCCACGCCCCCACGTACCAACCGTCACAACAGTAGGGAACCTGACCGTGAGCAAGCGGACCGACGTCCTGGAGCTCGCCGTTCTCGGCCTGCTCCACGACTCGCCCATGCACGGCTACGAGCTGCGCAAGCAGCTCACGGCCCTGCTGGGGTGGGGACGCTCGCTCTCGTACGGCTCGCTCTACCCGTGCCTGAAAGACCTGGTGGCACAGGGGATGATCGCCGAGAGCGACATCGACACGTCTGTCAGACTCTCACGGCGGGCCAAGATCGTCTACGAGCTGACTGCGGAGGGCAAGGAGCACTTCACCGAGCTCATCTCCCATGCGGGCCCAGCGGCGTGGGAGGACGAGCCGTTCGGCGTGCACTTCGCCTTCTTTGCCCGTACCGACTCCGCGACCCGCATCCGCATCCTGGAGGGTCGCCGCTCCCGGCTCGAGGAGCGGCTGGCGACCTTCCGCGCGTCATTGCAGAAGACACGCGAGCGTCTCGACGCCTACACCCTCGAGCTTCAGAAGCACGGGCTCGAGTCGGTGGAGCGCGAGGTTCGCTGGCTCGACGAGCTCATCGACAACGAACGACACGCGGCCGACACCCGGCCCACGACCGCCGGCGCGACCGGCACCAAAGAACAGGAGGAACAGCCGTCATGACCACAGCCAACCCGGTCAAGGTGGCGATCGCTGGTGTCGGCAACTGCGCGGCCTCGCTCGTGCAGGGCGTGCACTACTACCGCGACGCAAGCCCGGAGGCCGCCGTCCCTGGACTCATGCACGTCCAGTTCGGTGACTACCACGTCGGCGACATCGAGTTCGTCGCCGCCTTCGACGTCGACGCCAAGAAGGTCGGCCAAGACCTCTCCGCCGCCATCGTCGCCTCGGAGAACAACACCATCAAGATCTGCGACGTCCCGCCGACGGGCGTGACGGTTCAGCGCGGCCCGACGCTGGACGGCCTCGGCAAGTACTACTGCGAGATGATCGTCGAGTCCGACGAGGAGCCGGTGGACATCGCCGCGCAGCTCCGCGAGTCCGGCGCCGACGTGCTCATCTGCTATCTGCCGGTGGGCTCCGAGGACGCCGCCAAGGCCTACGCGCAGGCCGCGATCGACGCGGGCGTGGCCTTCGTCAACGCGCTCCCCGTCTTCATCGCCGGCACTCCTGAGTGGGCACAGAAGTTCACCGACGCCGGGGTGCCGATCGTCGGCGACGACATCAAGTCCCAGGTCGGCGCCACGATCACCCACCGTGTGCTGGCCAAGCTGTTCGAGGACCGTGGTGTGACCGTCGACCGCACCTACCAGCTCAACGTCGGCGGCAACATGGACTTCATGAACATGCTCGAGCGGGAGCGGCTGGAGTCGAAGAAGATCTCCAAGACACAGTCCGTCACCAGCCAGCTGAGCCACGACATCGGTGCCCGCAACGTGCACATCGGCCCGTCGGACTACGTGGCGTGGCTGGACGACCGCAAGTGGGCGTTCGTGCGCCTCGAGGGTCGCGCGTTCGGCGACGTGCCCCTGAATATGGAGTACAAGCTCGAGGTCTGGGACTCGCCCAACTCGGCCGGAGTGATCATCGACGCGCTGCGCGCGGCGAAGATCGCGAAGGACCGCGGGATCGGCGGGCCGATCCTGTCCGCCTCGTCCTACTTCATGAAGAGCCCGCCGGTGCAGTACACCGACAGCGAGGCGAAGCAGGCGGTCGAGGACTTCATCAACGGCACCGTGGAGCGCTGAGCGCTCGACGCCCGTCGCGTCGACGGCGCCGCCCCCTCACCTGAGGGTGCGGCGCCGTTCGCGTGCTCGCCCGCCTCTCGCCCGCCCCTTCGCGCGCGCCCCCCTTCGCACGCCCCCCTTCGCGATGATCTTGGAGAAGTGGCACCCACGAGCCGACGTGACGTGCCCCTTCTCCACGATCATTCAGGACGGGGTCGGCTCGGCGGTGTCTGCGGACACCGTCTCGCCCCGTCGACGTCCGACGAAGTACGACAGTGACCCCGCACCGACGAGCGCGACGAGGCCGACGAGGACGCGCGGTCCGGTGTACGGCTGGTTCGTGTCGGCCGCGTCGACTCGAAACTCGTACGCCCCGGCCAGCACGGTGTCCGCAGGGATCGCCGTCGGGTCGCCGCCGTAGGGCAACGGCGACTGATGGGCAGCCATGACCATGCCGGAGACCTCGGCCTTCAGCGCGACGACCGTCGCATCCACGTCGGACGCGGCTTCTCCAGCAGCCGTCGCCCCCGCCTTGACGGTGGCGATCGTCTCCGCCAGCCAGCTGCTGAGCAGAGACTTCGCGTCCCCGACACCGGCGCCGATCTGGTCGAGCCCAGTCGTCACGTTCTGGCCTCCTGGCGAGCTGAGGATGGCCGTGGTGATGTTCTCGACGACCTGGTCGAGCGTCGGCAGGTCGACATCGGCCTCCTGCAGCCCGCCCGAGATGATCGACAGCTGCTCCGACAGGCCGGTCAGGGCGGGGACGAGCGAGTCAAGGATCGGCTGCAGCACCGTCACGATGCCCGGGAGCTGCTGGTTCGCCAGGGCCAGGGCTTCAGCCAGGGGCACCAGCTGTGGGCCGATCTGGGCCAGGATCTCTGCGGCCTGCTGGAACTCCTCGCTGGTGGCCAGCGCGGCCAGCTGCTGGAACTGCGGGCTGCCCACGATCTGTGCCGCCTGCTGGAACTCCGGCGTGTTCAGGAACTGGGCCAGCTGCTGGAGCGCGGGCAGGTTGGGGGCGATCTCGTCGTCGTACAGCTTGCCGCAGATGGGGCGCGCCACCGGTCCCGGAACGCCCTGGTCACCGGCAATCGCCACGCAGTCGTCGACGAACGCCCCCTTGTCCGACCAACGGTCGACCGTGTCCTGGATCTGCGGCGCCAGATCGGCGAGGCGCTGGAGCGCGTCGGCGTTGTCCGCGACGGTCTGGAGCGCCTCGGCGTTGTCGGCGATCACACCGATGGGGTCGGCTGCATCCGCGAGAGCCTGAGCCCGCTCGGGAGTGAGGAGCGACGCCGCCTCGTCCAGCTTGGCCAGCAGGTCCTCGTCCACGATGCGCTGGACCGCGGACTGCGCCTGCACCAGCAGCGCCGTTGCTCCGTCCGGGTTGGTCGGGTCGATGGACTCCGAGACCGTCTGGATGTTCTGCCCGAACTCGCTGAAGAACTCGTTCAGGTTGGACTCCAGCACGGTCAACGGGTCAGGACCCCCTCCGCCGGACGTGAGCTGGTCGACGCCGGTGACCAGCTGGGCCACCCCGTCCTGGATCTGGGCGACGGCTGGGTCGAGATTCGGGGGTGGGGCGATCCCCCCGCCGCCGCGCCTGGACTCGTCCTGTGCCGTCTCGGGGTCGTCCACCGGGATGTAGATCGGGGCGACCTGGACGATCAGGCTCGGGATGACCGCGTCCTCGACTCGCGCCGACCAGCCGAACGTAGCCGTGCCGTCCGCAGAGATGGGGCGGAACGGCAGCGAGATGAACTGCACCTGGTTGTTGCCTCGCCCATCGGCACCGAAGGTGCCGCCCTTGAGGTTCAGCCCTGTGAACCTCTGGGGGATGAGCGTCTTGGTGATGCCGACCATCGGGACGTCGGCCTCGACGGTCGTCGTGACCGTCTTCCCGGCGAGGTTCTCGACCTCGACCTCCATCTCCTGCGTCGAGGTGTTGGTGAGCGTGTACGTCGCGGTGACGTCGCCGGACCTGCCGACGAGGTCCCAGGGATCGATCGGCTCGCCGTCGAGGGTGAACGAGGCGCTCAGCTCGATCGGGGGGCTCTCGTCCTGAGGCCACAGCGACACGGTGCGGGCCAGGCCGTAGCCGTTGTCCATCTCGGCGGTCAGGGTGGCGACCCCGTCCTCCTGCGGAGGGTTGCTGAAGTCGAGCAGGCTTCGAAGGAGGGCCCCCCGATCGGGCACGGGCACCTCCTGCGGCCCATCCACGGGGCCTTGCACCGTGAGCTGGTTCACCGACCAGCGGAAGTCGGTCAGGCTGGAGTTCGGCTCGCCATCCGGTCCGACCCGCAGCTGAAGACTCTGGCCCAGCGCGAACTCGTTGGTCGTGGGACGAGGCAGGGGTGCGTCGCCCTCGCCCGGCGTCCCACCCTCGCCCGCGTCGGCCGAGATCGGCTCGGGTGTGGCCTCGGGCGTCTCGACGGCCAGCGCCGTCAGTGGCGCCGCCACAAGTGCGGCCGCCGCGACAGCAGCCGCCACGGCGTGGGCGCTGGGGACCGATCGACGGCTCATCGCGCACTCTCCTTGTCGTCCGCCTCGATGTCGCTGGAGCCGCCCTCGGCCGCGTCACTCCCTGTCTGCTCGGCCTGCGCCTCGTCATCCGTCGCGACGAGCAGGACGACGAGCATCCCGGCCAGGTAACCGAAGCCCAGTGGGAGCAGCGTCTGGCCGATGGCGATCGGCGCACTGACGTTGATGCTCTGCGGGTCGAGGTTGAACACGTTCGCATAGACACCGGCCATGGCGCCGGACCCGATCACGCCGGCCAAGAAGTTCGACTGCCGCTTGGTGGCCATCGTGAGCAGGGCCAGCAGGATCACCGGCACGATCCCGCCGAGCCACAGGCCGACGTTCGTGTCCGGGAACGCGGCCGCACCCAGGACGAAGCCGAGCGTGCCGACGATCACACCGACGAGAAGCCAGAGCCCACGGGAGAGGTAGGCCCGGCCCGGCAGGTAGGCGGCGACCGCGCCGCCGCCCACACTGAGTCCCATGGTGAGCAACGTCCCCGAGCCCACGAAGTCCTGGAGGACGAACACGACTGTGGTCGCCGCGATGATGGCGCCCGCGAGCACCCAGACCCGACCCATGACTACTCCCTCCCCAGTGCCCCCGCCTTGCCAGGCTAGTGCCGGGAGACGGCCAGCGGAGACGGATCGCGACGACGCGTCGCGGAGGCTGTGCGACCCCAGCGCGCCGG
>Ga0316576_10001726_pt1:0-7500 | contig 12029 bp, 8 predicted proteins | sample S0NA_FD_203075 | JGI IMG/M metagenome (GOLD analysis project Ga0316576, IMG submission 203075) | Rhizosphere microbial communities from salt marsh grasses in Alabama, United States - S0-2_050615r3r5 | ecosystem: Host-associated > Plants > Roots > Rhizosphere | place: USA: Alabama... | reverse complement strand
GGCGTCCGTAAGCACCAGGAGTCGAAGGCGTCGTTCGAGCCCCTCCCTTCCGAGTCCAGCTCCCAGAGCCGCCATTCCTACCCCTGGGTGTCGCCGCGCTCGGCCCGGGCGGCTCGTTGGCGCCGCCGGTAGTCCGCCACGGCCCGATTGTGCTCGGCGAGGGTCTCGGAGAAGATGTGCCCCCCGTCGGGCCCGGCCACGAAGAACATGAAGTCGGAGGGAGCCGGCGAGAGGGCGGCGTCCAGCGCCGCCGTGCCGGGTGCCCCGATGGGACCCGGGGGAAGGCCGGGCTGCGTGTAGGTGTTGTAGGGATGGTCCGCCACCGAGTCGATGGCCGCGAACAGGAGCCGGTCCCGGGGACCGCCCAAGGCGTACAGGACCGTCGGATCGGCCTGGAGGAGCCAGCCCCGCTCGAGGCGATTCAGGTAGACACTGGCGATGAGAGGCATCTCCTCCTCGTTCCCCGCCTCCGACTGGATGATGCTCGCCAGCGTCACGATCTCCCGCTCGGTCCGGTCCAGCGCCTCCAGCCGCGCCCGACGCTCCGGCGTCCAGAAGGACTCGTAGCGACCCACCATGGTGGCGATGACCTGTTCCGGGGAGATGCCCTCAGCGAAGAGATAGGTGTCCGGGAAGAGGTAACCCTCCAGGCCCGGGCCGGGGACCCCGAGCTCCTCCGCCAGTGCCGCGGACTGCAGGAGCGAGTCCACCCTCGTGCTGTCGGCACCCGTGAGCTCCACCAGACGAGGCACCATCTGACGGGTGGTCCACCCCTCGGGAATGGTCACCGCCCGAGGGACGATCCTTCCTTCCGTGAGCGCGTCCACCAGCTCTCGCCACGAGGCGTCGCTCTCCAGGGCATAGCGCCCGGCCCGGATCGCCCGGTCGGCGCCCCGCATGCGGGCATAGAGGGTGAAGACGGTCCGGGCCCCCACCAGCTCCCGGGCCTCCAGCGAGTCCAGGACCTCCTGGAATCCCGCTCCGGAGGGAACGACGAATTCCACCGTGCGCGAGGGCCCGTTGTCGCCGCAGGCGGAGAGAGCCAGGAGGAAGAGGAGGATCAGCGGGCCTCGGGCCTTCATCGGGTCGGGCCTCCATCCAGGAACGACTGAAGGATGAGCGCGGCGGCTCCCGCGTCGATCCGATCCTTGTCCTCCCGGTCCCGCTTCTTGAGACCCGAGCTCCGTACGGCCCGCTCCGCCTGGATCGAGGTGAACCGTTCGTCCACGAAGTCCACGGGCAGACCCGTCCGTTCGGCCAGAGCCGCACCCACGGCCCGGACCTCCTCGCACCACTCGTTCTCTCCCCCCTCGAGGGGGAGGGGAAGTCCCATGATGATCCGCTCCACGCCGTGCTCGGCAGCGGTGTCGGCGAGGGCCTGGACCGGAGGCCGCTTACCCCGGCGTCGTCGGATGGCGCCGAGCGGGCGGGCGAGGGTCCCCGTGGGATCGCTCACGGCGACGCCCACCCGGCGGAGTCCGTAGTCCACGCCCAGAACCCGCACTCAAACCCGGGCCAGGGCGTCGACGACCGACGTCCCTTCCAGCAGATGGGCGTAGAGCTCGTGGATCGCGCCCTCGGATCCGAAGGCGAACGTGCAGCAACTGCCGCCCCCCGACAGACACTCCACCTCCAGGACGGCGATGGGTCCTCCGGCGGCCAGGGTGAGGAAGTGGGCGAGGAGCCCGGAGGTGAAGGCACAGGACGGTTGTGCCTCGGAGCCCGCATCGGCCTCCGCCCAGTCGTCGCTCCGGAGGAGTCCCACGCCGGGATGTGCCGGGTCGTGGGACAGCGCCCCCCAGCCCCGGGATGCGAAGAAACGGGAGAGGGCCGCCCAGAAGGCATCCCCCTCCATCTGATGCAGCTCCTCCTCGTGCCCCCGGGCGAAGCTCCGGTACAGCTCTTCGCCGGCGGCATACCCCGCGGCATGGAGGGCGTGGACGGACGCGAGGGCCCCCACTTCCTCCCGCAGCGAGCGCCGGATCTCCGAGAGCCCTCGGGCCGGGAGCGCGACCTCGCGGGTGGGGCGGGATTCCATCAAGCGACCTCCTGGGGCACCCCGACGGGGCGGTGGACATGGTGGGCAGCGACTCCTCCAATATGGCTTCGCTACGGGGGCCCGCCAACGGAGTCGCTCGGGGCCGTCGCGACGCCGGGGTGCCCGCCGGACCTCCGGCGGGGGATGACCTGAGCCCATCGGCGTGTAGATTTCGGATAACTCGCGATTTTGGATATTCCCCTCGAATGGGAGACCATCGATGGCATACGACGACCAGGAACAGCACCTCACCACCTTCCTCACGGGACTCTTCCTGGGGGCCGTCATCGGAGCCGGGGTCGCCCTCCTGTCCGCACCGGAGAGCGGCAGACGCACACGGAAGAAGATCGTCCGGGTCGCGGGGGACGTCCGGGAGAACACCCAGGATCGCCTGGAGGACTTCGCGGACGACGTGAAGGTCCGGGTGGACGACGCGGTCAAGACGGCCCGGAAGCGCCTGAAGCGTTAAGGGCGCTGGGGCCCGGCACCCGACGCCCGGGGCGGGTGGAACACCACCCCCTCGGTCTCCAGCGCCGCTCGCAGCGGCTCCACCTGGTCGGGGAGGGTGGCCAGGGCCAGGCCGCACTTCGCCTCGAGCTCCGCCGGGGCCGGGACCACCTCGGCGGGGATGTGCCGGTCCCGGGCGACCTCCTCGGCCCACAACGCCATGTGGGTGGAGTCGAAGGCGAAGAGGACGGCGGTCACGACCGGAGGGTGCCGGGGCGGAGCAACGTCGCCCCCCGGAACACCCGGAATGACATCTCTCTCTGGATCACCGGCGAATGCGGAAGGGTGAGCGGATCAACCCCTGCCCGGTCTCGTCGCACACCTCCGTGGGCTCGGTGCCGGGCAGGAAGACCTCCGTGTACTTGTTCTCCTCGCTGCACCAGCGGCTCCAGAGCTTCCCGGAGGCGGAGTCCACCTCCCGGGTCGTGAGGCCGGGGAGCATCGGCCACTCCCGCGGAATCGGAAGCACGGGGTCCTGAGCCAGCGTCTCGTCCGAGGCCTCCATCCCGTAGTAGACGTGATGCATGAAACGGCCGAAGACGGGCGCGGCGAACCCACCGCCCGTGGCCTGCCCGCCCTCCTGCGTGATGTCCACGATCGGGACCGGGCGGTCCATCCCGAACCAGACGCCGGCCTGGAGGTTCGGGGTGAAGCCCATGAACCAGGTGTCGGTCCCGTCGTTGGTCGTCCCGGTCTTTCCCGCCGTGGGGACCTCGCCCCAGGGAAGTCCGTCCGGGAAACGCTCACTGACCCGGTGGTTCCCCCCGGTGCCCCGGTTCGCCGCGTCCTGGAGCATGTCCACCATGATCCGGGCCGTGAGGGAGTCCAGGACCACCGTCCGCTCCGGCTGCGGTTCCCACAGGACCTCTCCCTCCGCACTCTCCACCCGTACGATGGGGAACGGCCTCACCGAGGTGCCCAGCGTGGCGAATCCCGTGTACGCCTGGGCAAGCTGGAGGGGAACCACCTCCGCCGCTCCGATGGTGGTGGAGGGGAAGCGTTCGATCTCGGTCTGGATCCCCATCCGCCTCGCGGTCTGGGCGACGGTCTCGATCCCGACCTCCTCCCAACCGAGCTTGATGGCCACCATGTTGATGGAGCGACGCAGTGCTTCCCGGATGGTGATGGGGCCGCGGAACTCCTCGGAGAAGTTCCGTGGCCGCCAATCCTCCCCGCTGGGCTGGGGATATACCACGGGCTGATCGACCACGATGTGGGAGGCCGGGATCCCCGACGCCACGGCTGCGGTGTAGACGAAGGGCTTGAAGGATGACCCCGCCTGCCGGCGGGCCAGCCGCGCCCGGTCGAACTTCGACTGCTGGAAGTCACGTCCGCCGATGAGGGCCCGCACCGCTCCGGTCTCTGGATCCAGGGCCACGAACATCCCCTGGAGGTAGGGGGTCTGCCCGCCCTCGAAGGTCTCGACGGTGTCGAACTCGGCGTAGAGGGGGTGGGTGAAGTTGGGGCGGCTCTCCACGTACTCCCACCCCCACTCCATGGCCTCCTGGGCCGCCCGCTGCATCTCGAGATCCAGCGTCGTGTACACCCGGAGCCCTCCGCTGTACACCTCGTCTCCGAAGCGGGAGTCGAGGATCTGCCGGACCCACTCCTCGAAGTAGGGGGCGACCCCCACCACCGCGTCTCCCGAATGGTCCTGGTCCGGGAGGGGCCAGGCCTTCCAGTAGTCCGCCTCCTCGTCCGAGATGTATCCCTGGTCCGCCATGAGGGTCAGGACGAGGTTGCGGCGGCTCAGCGCGTTGTCGGGATTGCGGAACGGATCGTAGTAGCCCGGGCGGTTGAGGATGGCCGCCAGAAGCGCCGCCTCGGCGACGTTGACCTCCGCCACGTTCTTGCCGAAGTACGCGCGGGCGGCGGACTGGAAGCCGTATCCCCGGCCCATGTAGATCTCGTTCATGTAGGCTTCGAGGATCTGATCCTTCGTGTAATACCGCTCCAACTCGAAGGCCACCTGCAACTCCCGGAGCTTCCGCGTATAGCTCCGTTCGAAGGTGATCCGCTCCTCGAACATGTTCCGGGCCAGCTGCTGCGTGATGGTGCTGCCGCCGCCGCGATTCCGGCCCACCAGGACACCGGCCACGGCCCGGGCGAAGCCCCGGGGGTCGAACCCGTTGTGCTCGTAGAACCGCTTGTCTTCGATGGCCACCACGGCGTGGGGCACGTAGTCGGGGAGCGCGTCGATGGAGACGGGGGTCCGCCGCTCCCGCCCGATCTCCACGATCAATCGTCCGTCATGGGACAGGAGCTTGCTGGTCTGCTCCGGCTCGAAGGTGCGGATCTGGGCCACCGAAGGGCAGGTGGCGCAGACGTTCTTCCACGTCCCCATGATGACGCCGACCCCGCCGAAGAAGGCGAAGACCCCGATCATGGCCACCAACCGGAGGTCCACCGCCTCCAGGTAGGGGCGGAGAGTGCGGCGAACCGAGGCGAGGAAATCCTTGAGAGCGTCCATGAAAACAAATGTAGTGGGGGAGGCCGTGGGCCTCCACAAGTTGCAGGAAGCGCGCCACGCGGGAGCGGGTCGTCCGGCCGCCCGATGGTGCGGACCCACCGCATGAAACCCGCATGAATTCTTAAGTTTCCCTTGCTTGACAGGTTCCCCTGGGGGCCGGAAGATGCCTTTGGCTGGCCCGGCATATATCGGCCATGCATCCATGTCCGCACCGAACCGTCACAGCCGGAGGAACGAAACGACGCACCTCTCGTCCGAGCCGCAGGATTCGACCATCCAAGTCGACCGCCATCCCTCCAAGGATCCCGGTCGCCGTGTCCCGCGCTCACGCGCCCGATGCGACCGTTCCAGCACGGAGCTGACCACTCCGTGTCCTGTCCAACCCTCAGGAGGTACTCCATGAGACTCTGGAGTAAGTTCCTGCCGCTCGTCGCGGCCACGGCCCTCTGGGTCGCCGCCGACGCAGCTCCCGCCGCCGCCCAGGCGCAGGGCTCCATCACCGGCATGGTGGTGGACGCCACGTCGGGTCGTCCGCTGGAGTCGGCACAGGTGTTCATCCCCGCCCTCAACATGGGCGGGCTCTCCAACAACGAAGGCCGATTCCTGCTTCTGCAGGTGCCCGCCGGGACCCACGAGGTCCGGGTGGAGCTCATCGGCTACAACTCCGGCACCCAGGAGGTGACGGTCTCCGCGGGGCAGTCCACGTCCGTGGAGTTCCGCCTCGAGTCCACGGCCCTGCGCCTGCAGGAGCTGGTGGTCACCGGGGTGGCCGGCGAGACGCCCAAGGTGAAGCTCCCCTTCACCGTGGAGAGCGTCGACTTCACCGACATGCCGGTGCCGTCCCCGTCGGCCGAGGGACTGATCGCCGGGAAGGTGCCCGGGGCGAAGGTGGTTCGGGGTTCGGGGCAGCCCGGCTCCGAGGGCGGCATCCTCCTCCGGGGGCCCACGACCATCACCGGAACCCAGAACCCGCTGATCATCGTCGACGGCGTGATCACCGACAACACGCTGGCGGACATCTCGTCGCTGGACGTGGAGTCGGTGGAGTTGGTGAAGGGCGCCGCCGCGGCGTCGCTGTACGGCTCCCGGGCCCAGAACGGCGTGGTCCAGATCCGGACCAAGCGGGGCACGGGCCTCAGCGTGGACCAGTCCCGGATCATCGTCCGGAACGAGTACGGCCGGAACTCCCTGGAGGGGCGGATCCCGCTGTCTCAGAACCACCCCTACCTGATGGACTCCAGCGGGGAGATCCTCGGGTACTACCCGGGTGAGGATTCGGACGCGGTGGCACCCCATCCCATCGACATCCGGTACTTCTACGACACGAACAACGTGGGGCAGGTCTGTCGGCCCGAGGTCGACCCCACGGGGACGTACTGCAACGCCCCCCAGCCCCTCCTCAACGACCCGGTGAACGGGGCGACGTCGAACCAGGCATTCCAGAGCGGTGCGTACCCGTACCAGCTCTACGACCACATCGACGCCATCTTCAACCCCGGCACCTTCTACAGCGGCTATGCCGCGGTCGAGGGCCGCACGGGCTCGACGAACTACCGGGCGTCCTTCGTGCACCAGCTCGAAGAGGGTGTGGTGGAGCTGAACGACGGGTTCAAGCTCTCCGGTTTCCGCCTGAACCTGGACCACCAGGTCCTGGACAACCTGAGCGCCTCCGTGAGCACCTACTACGCCCAGTCCGAACAGGATGATCTCGGGGGGGACCCGTTCTACAATCTCGCGTTCCAGGCCCCCTTCGCAGACCTCCAGCAGCGGGCGGAGGGCACAGAAGGCCAGCAGCCTTGCGGGGTCGAGGGTTGCTACATCTTCCGGCCCGATCCGCTGTCCCAGGAGGAGAACCCCCTCTACCGCCTCGACCTGATCGATCTCACGGACGACCGGCAGCGGTTCCTCGGAAGCGCCGCGATCACGTGGTCCCCGCTGACCTGGTTCGAGCTGGAGTCCCAGTTCTCCCTCGACCAGTCGAGCTTCTCCGAGTTCAACATCACGCCGGAGGGGCTGCTCTCGGACCAGTCCGGGGTCGGGATCGGTGGGCTGACCCGTACCCAACGGCACGATAACGACATCAACGCCAACATCACGGCGTCCATCAACCGGACCTTCGGCGACCTGACCACCCGGACCAAGCTCCGGTACTCGATCGAGGATCAGCACTCCGAGTACTTCGACGTGTCGGGTCAGGACTTCACCGTGGTGGGCGTCCCCCAGCTGGACAACCTCGCCCAGGGCGAGTACACGGGGAACTCCTGGATCCAGGACGTGGTGGCCGAGGGCTACTACTTCATCACGGCTCTGGACTACCAGGGCAAGTACCTGGGTGACGTCCTGGTCCGTCGGGACGGATCGTCCCTCTTCGGGCCCGAGGAGCGCTGGCAGACCTACTATCGGGCCTCGGGTGCCTGGCGGATCGCCCAGGAGGGCTGGTGGCCCTTCGACGACATCAACGAGTTCAAGCTGCGCTATTCGATCG
>Ga0316576_10001725_pt1 | contig 12032 bp, 13 predicted proteins | sample S0NA_FD_203075 | JGI IMG/M metagenome (GOLD analysis project Ga0316576, IMG submission 203075) | Rhizosphere microbial communities from salt marsh grasses in Alabama, United States - S0-2_050615r3r5 | ecosystem: Host-associated > Plants > Roots > Rhizosphere | place: USA: Alabama | collected... | reverse complement strand
CAGGGAACCTCAGTCAGGCCGACCTCCATGGCCGCATGGAAGCGGCGCTCGCCGGAGACGAGCTCGTAACCGCCGTCAGCGCGACGTACCAGGAGCGGCTCGAGGATGCCGTGCTTGGCGATGCTGGCGATGAGGTCATCGATGTCACCGAGGCTGGTGCGGGGCTGGTCCTGATTGGACGAGATCGAGGTGACGCGGATCATCCGCCCGATCCCCTCCCCCATGCGCTGGGCGAGTTCGTCGACGAAGTGTCGGTCGTGACGCATCCGTCGGGAGGGCGGGAGGCCGATCTTCTTGTTAGCGGCTGCCGACACGCTGGAGAACCTCCTCACACAGACCGTAGTACTCGAATGCGCCGCTCGAATCCGGCGCATGCTCGAAGATGCTGGTGCGGTGGGCCGGTGCCTCTTCGAGGCGCACCGACTTGGTGATGAGGGTGTCGAACACGAGCGGTCCGAAAACCTCTCGGATCTCCGCGAGGACCTCCTTGGCGAGGATGGTCCGACGATCGAACATCGTGACGAGAACGCCGAGAACCTGCAGCTCCGTGTTGGGCCTGGACTTGATCTTGTCGACTGTTTCGAGAAGGTCGTCGGTACCCTCGAGCGCGAAGTACGAGGCCTGGATCGGTATCAGGACGTGGGTCGCGGCGACCAGTGCGTTGACGGTGATCAGGCCGAGCGTCGGCGGCGTGTCGATGATGATGGCGTCATAGGTGCGGTCGAGCGTTTCGATCGCGTCCTTCAGACGGTACGGCGCATCGAGCTCACCCACGAGGCTGACCTCGAGCTTCGCCATCGCGATCCTCGAAGGTGCCACCCAGAGGTTGGGCTGGCGCGTCGCGAGGACGACGTCGCCGAGGGTGCGGTGGTTGCACAGGACGTCGAACACGTTGCCGTCGACCTCGTGCAGGTCGACGTTCGACATCGTCGAGTTCGCCTGTGGGTCGAGGTCGATGAGCAGCGTGGAGAGCTGTTTGTGGGCGAAGCCGGCCGCGAGGTTGATCGCGGTCGTGGTCTTGCCGACCCCGCCCTTCTGGTTGGTGATCGCGACGATCATCCGGCCTCCCGTGGCATTGAGGGGCAACTATAGGAGTGATGCGGGAGGGGTGTCAACGCGAGGTCGGGCAGTGTTCACATTTCGTAGTCGCCGAGATCCTCCGGGCGGAGGCGTTCGAGAACCGTTCGCATCGCGTCTTCCTCGGAGCTCTCGCGAACCTCGGCCTGCTGGAGGACCTGTGGTGCAACGAGCACCGGGGAACCCGTGCGCAGTGCAACCGCGAGGGCGTCCGACGGTCTGGAATCCACGTCGATCACCGCGCCCTGCGGGTCCACGAGGTGGATGGTCGCGAGAAACACACTGTCGTCGAGTGCGTGGATCAGGACGTCCCGTATCGTGTACCGCGTCGCCTCGAGCAGCCCGCGGATGAGATCGTGCGTCATGGGTCGAGGCGTGGTGACGCCCTCGAGCTTGAGAGCGATGGCGTTGGCCTCACACACGCCGATCCAGATCGGGAGAAAGGTCGCCCTCTCCGGCGGCTGGAGGATGACTACCGGCATCTTGGAGACCGGATCCATCACGAGTGCCCGGATGTTGACGAGCACCGGTTCGTCGGGGGAGGTCGGCTCGGTCATGGCTCCCATAATGTGCGGGTGAGGCGTGCGGGTGTCAAGGTGAGGCCGCGAGCCCGAGCACGGGGAGTCGCCGGGCGGCCTCCCCCACCATCTCGCCCACGAGTGAGTGTGGACCGGCACGGTCGATGCGCACGTCGACGATGTCTCCGATGCCCGCGGCGCCTGCCTTGGGGAAGTTCACCACCCGGTTGTCCTCGGCTCGCCCCTGCCACGCGTCCTGATCACGACGGCTGTCACCGTCGATCAGCACGGGAACGGTCGTACCCACGAGCGCCTCGTTGAGCTCGAGCGAGATGCGGTCCGTGAGCTCGAACAACCGGTGCAGGCGGTCCTTCTTGACGTTCTCGGACACCTGCTCCTCGTACCGCCGGGACGGGGTCCTCGGGCGCGGCGAGTAGGCGAATGCGAACACCTGGCCGAACCGGACCTGCTCGAGCAGGCTGAGCGATTCCTGGAAGTCCGCCTCGGATTCGCCTGGGAACCCGACGATCACGTCGGTCGACAGGTTGACGTGGGGAACCGCACGGCGGATCCGGGCCACAAGATCGAGATACTCGGCCCGGGTGTATCTGCGGTTCATCCGCTTGAGGACGGCGTCGGACCCTGCCTGCACCGGCAGATGGAGGTAGCTCGAGACGTTTCGATGGCGGGCCATCACAGCGATCAGCGGATCCCCGAAGTGCCGGGGATGCGACGTGATGAAACGCACCCGGTGCAGGCCCGGTACGCTCGCCACGCGGTCGAGCAGTTCGGCGAATCCCGCGCCGGACATTGGGTCACGGTAGCGGTTCACGGTCTGTCCGAGGAGCTCCACCTCCTTCAGGCCCGACCGCGCGAGCTGTTCGACCTCGTCGAGAATGTGGTCGAGGGGGCGGCTGACCTCGCGGCCACGGGTGTACGGCACGATGCAGAACGTGCAGTACTCGTCGCAACCCTCGATGACCGTGACCATGCCGCGAGTATTGGAGGTCCGAAAGATGGAGTGGAAGTTGTATTCCGCCTCGGCGTCGAAGCCGGTGTACACCGGACGTGTGCCCTGCGCTACCGCTCGCAGCGCTTCGTTCAGGCGAGGGATCTGGCCGGGACCGAGGACGAAGGCGACCCGGTCGGAGCGCGCCAGAAGATCGGCACCCTCCTGCTGGGCCACGCACCCGCACACGCCGATCGTGGGAGGTGCCGCGGACGCCGCGAGCGCGCCGATCCTGCTGAGGATCTTCTGGACCGGCTTCTCGCGAACCGAGCAGGTATTCAGGAGCACCAGGTCCGCCGTCTCGGCATCGACCGCCGGAGCGAGCCCGCGCTCGCGAAGCTGCCCTTCCAGCCGCTCGGTGTCGTGGCGGTTCATCTGACAGCCCCAGGTTTCTATGAAATACGTTCTCATACTCGTTCTCCGCTGCCTGCGGTCACAAAAGTATAGCGTGCCGAAACGGCGAGGCTTCCGCTGATGTTTCCGGGTGCGCTGGCGTTCCCCGGCTCAGCCTCCCCCACCCTGCAGTGCGTCGACCTCGCGAACGGTGGCGGTGCCCGGTCCAGCGGCGGGATCCGGCGTCGGCGAAGTGACTGGTCGTCGCACTTCGATCCCTCGGAACCATCCGGGCTGCGCGCCGTCCCGACGCGCCGCCTCGACGATGCCTCCGAGCGAACCCCGAGCCTCGGTGAGACGCTCTTCGAGCGAGTCACGTCGTGCGAGTGCCTGGTCAAGCTCCGGCTTGATGACGCCGTCGCGGTACGCCGGATCGTCCCATGCGTAGAACTTGCGCCACAGCAGCGGAATGGTCTCGTCAAGCACCTGGATCTGATGCTCGAGGGACGCGATCAGCTCGAGCTGGCGCTGGTACTGCCCCTGCCAGTACCGGCGCTTCTCAGCCATCTGGGGCGTCTCGTCGAGACCGAGCTGGTCGTCCGCGCTGACGGTGCCGGCGCCGTGGACCCCCCGTCGACGTGCCTCGGGCGGCGGCGTCGCGCGCGTGGTCTCGGTCAGCGCTCCCTCGGCCGCATACTCATGGAGGTTGTCGTCGGAGATGACGACCTTCGAGTCCTTGCCGATCTCTTCCTCCCCCTGTGCGGCACGTGCGCGTCGTGACGCTTCGGCGAGAGACGGCGTCGAGGCCGGTGTGGGCGTCGGCGTGGGAGTCGAGGACGACGACACCCCGATCGGCATCGCCACCGCGGTGATCATGACAAGCAGAGGTGTCCGGGTGCGCATGCTGTCCTCCTGCCCTCACGGGGCGGACGTTCCCTCGCGGCCATAGCGATCCTCGATCCGCACGACGTCGTCGAGGTCAGGAGTCGAGACCTCCAACAGCCGGCAGTCGGTGACAGCCTCCATCCGGTGGATCGTTCGCGGCGTGACGTGAAACACGTCACCCGGACCGAGTTCGTAGGTCAGGAGACGATCTGTGTCGGTGCCGGCGACGAACCGGACCGTTCCCTCGAGCACCCGGAGCGTCTCCTCCTTGCGCTCGTGATACTGCAAGCTCAGCGCTTCTCCGGCCTTGATGTGGAGGATCTTGCCGACATACCGGGCGGTCTCGGCGAAGATCTCCTCCTGGCCCCATGGCTTGCTCACGAAGCGTGCTGGGCGCTTGCTCATCGACGGCTCCTCATACACGAATCTTGGTCTTGGCGAGCGCCACGGCAAGCCGCTCGAGGAGGTACTCCTCCACCTCTCGAGCGGTGACGAGGCCGCGTGCTTCACGCGCCATCGCCACCGTCTCTCGATAGGATAGCTGACGGATCAGGCTACGGATCACCGGGACGGCTTGAGGGTTCATGCTGAACTGCCGCAATCCCAGGCCGATCAGGAGCGGGACCATCAAGGGGTCGGCCGCCATCTCACCGCACATCGCGACCTCGGTTCCCGCGGCCTCTCCGGCGGTGATCACCTGATCGACGAGTCGAATGATGGCCGGGCTGGTGGGTCGGTACAGGTCGGCGACGAGCTCGTTCGACCGGTCGACCGCGAGCGAGTACTGGATGAGATCATTAGTCCCAATAGACAGGAAATCTACTTCTCGCGCCAGCTCGGGGGCCAGCACGGCGGCCGATGGGACCTCGACCATCGCCCCGAGCGGAATGTCCTCTCGCGCTGGCAGACCCTGCTCGCGCAGACTCTCGACTGCCTGACGAACCATCAGGCGGGCGATACGGAACTCGTCCACACCGCTGATCAGCGGGAACATGATCCGTACCTGCCCCGGCGCGAACTCCGCGGCCACTCGAACGAGTGCTCGCAGCTGCGTACGGAAGAACTCTGGCTTGCTGAAGCACAGTCGGATGCCCCGGAGACCGAGGACCGGGTTGGCCTCCGGGCTGCCGAGCACCTCGCGCGCGAGCTTCTTCCCACCGAGGTCGTAGGTGCGGATCGTCACCCGCCGCCCCTCGAGTCGCTGCACCATGTCCCGGTAGGAGCGGAAGTGGTCGTCCTCCGTCGGGAGACCGGGCGACATCATCATGTACAGGAACTCGGACCGGTACAGACCGATCCCCGCCACGTTCCACCCGACCGCGGTGTCCACCTCGCTCGGCAGGTCGATGTTCGCGAGCAGCTCGAGCTCGCGTCCGTCGCGGGTGATGGTCGGCATGACCCGCATGTGGAACAGATGGGCCTGCTGCTCCTGGTACTCGCGTTGCCGCGACGAGTATTCGCTCAGCTCGGCGGGGATGGGGTCGATGATGATCTTGCCCTCGAAGCCGTCCATGGCGATGCGCCGTGAGCGCTGCGCCGCCTCGCACACGCCGTGTGCCCCGACGATCACCGGAATCCCGAACGAGCGCGCGATGATGGTGGTATGGGACGTCGGCCCGCCCATCTCGAGGGCGAAGCCCAGGATCTTGTCGAGCGGGAGCTGGACGGCTGACGACGGTGGCAGGTCGTCCGCCACGAGGATCACGGGACGATCGAGATGCTCGAGCTGGCGCATGTCGAGTCCGTGGAGCGCGTTCAGGATCTGCGTCGCGACATCCAGCACGTCCAGCTTGCGATCCGCGAGATACTCGTCCGGCAGCGCCTCGAACCGCTTGACCAGCTGGCCGACGACCCGGTCTACCGCCCACTCCGCGTTGACCTGCTCGGACCGGATGATGCCGATGACCGGATCCGTGAATGACGGATCCGACGCGATCAGCTGGTGGGCTTCGAAGATCGCGGCATACTCGTTGCCCAACTGGGATGACGCCCGGTCGATGTTTTCGCGGATATGCTCGACCGTCGACACGACGGCTTCGCGGAAACGCTCGACCTCGGTCTCCACCTCCGCTTCCGGAATGGTGATCCGGAGCGTGGAGATCGGCCGGGTCTCGTGCACCACCGGCTCGCCGATGGCGATGCCGGGACTCACGCCGAGCCCGCGGAGATGGTGACGACTCACTCCCCTTCTCCGAACTTGTCCCGGAACAGCGCCACGAGGGCATCCACGGCCGCGTCCTCGTCCTCACCCATCGCGCGGACGGTCACGGGCGTCCCTTGGCTCGCGGCGAGCGTCAGCAGACCGAGGATCGACTTCGCGTTGACCTCCTCGTTTCCGTTGCCGATGAAGATGTCCGACACGAACTCGTTCGCGGCGTGTACGACCTTTGCCGCTGCCCGCGCGTGCAGCCCGAGCTTGTTCGTGATCTGAACCTCTTCGCTTCGCATGTGGTGTCCCTCGCAGTTCGCCTTTCGGCCCGGAGTCGATTGTATCCAGACGATGGTGAGGCTGCCGCTCAGTCGGTGACGCGTGTGCGGAGATACTCGCTGGCCACCCGAATGCTCTTCTGCCCGGCGGTTGTCAGCCGGACGGCGGCCTCGTGCAGCCCGATATCCGCCCGACGCACCGACACCACCTTCATCAGCATCGGGAGGTTCACACCGGTCACGATCTCAACCGAGTTCGGCACCAGAAACGGGAGAGCGACGTTCGTCGCCGTGCCGCCGAACATGTCGGTGAGCACGAGCACGCCGTCTCCGTCATCCAGACGGCGCAGCTCGTTCTTGAGGAGTTTCGCGGCCTCGTCCGAGTCGATCTCCCAGGGAAGAGCCATCGCCGCCACGTGCTCCTGCAGATGGGGGTCGATGGTGCGCGCGGCCTCCACGAGTTCCTCCGCGAGGCGTCCGTGAGTGAGCACGAGCACGCCGATCATGCGAACCTCCAACGGTCCCGGTCCCGGTGGTGGACGGTGACCTCATGTCCCGCCTGCCCCAACGCCTTCGCGAGCCTTTCCGCCACGTACACGGAGCGGTGACGACCGCCCGTGCACCCGACCGCGATGAGCAGGTCGGTCTTCAACTCCCGAGCATACCGCGGTACGAGATCCTCGATCAGCGAGGCCAGCTTCGCGATGGTCGACTCGACCTCGGCGTGACCGGACAACCAGGCCATCACCTCCGGATCGTCGCCCGGAAGAGACCTGAGGCTGTCGACGAAGTACGGGTTCGGGAGAAAGCGCACGTCGAACACCAGGCTCGCGGTGGGAGGCACGCCCTGGAGGTAGGAGAAGCTCTGCAGCTCCACCGACAGCCGGTCCTCAACGGCGTCCGCGCCGGCGAGGCTCAGGACCTGTCGTCGCAGATCATGGACCGTCAGGTTGGTGGTGTCGACGATCAGGTCCGCGAGCTCGCGGACGTCGCGCAGCGTTCGCCGCTCGTCCGCGATCGCCTGTTCCACGCTCCGGTCCCGGAGCGGATGGGGTCGCCGGGCGACTGAGAAGCGCCGCTGCAGGATCTCCGGGGAAGCCTCGACGAACACGAGCCGCAGCCGCGGTTCGAGGTCCTTCAACTGCCCGTAGATGTCCGGCAGGGTTTCTGCGAACCCTCGGGCGCGCACGTCGAGCACGACTACGAGACGGGTGATCTCGTCCGCGGAGCGCTCGAAGAGCTCCGGGACGAGCTCGAGCGGAATGTTGTCGACGCACAGGTATCCGAGGTCCTCGAGACTCCGACTGAGCACGGTCTTCCCGGCTCCGGAGAGCCCCGTGATCATGAACGGGCCGTCGTACCGGCGATCAGGCATCGCCGTCCTCCCCCTCGGACACGGGCTCGAGCCCGGAGGCGATCCGGTTGACCGTGGTCAGGAAGTCGCGTTCGTCCTGGATGCCGCGCTGTGCGAGGAGGCACTTCCGCACGGCGGTTTCGACCATGATCGCCACGTCGCGGCCCGGCGCCACCACCATCGTGTACTTGGGCACCGCGATGCCGAGGATCTCCTCCGTCGAGGTCCAGGCGTGGGGACGTTGCATCATCTCCTCGCGCCAGCGTTGCTCCAGCTCGCGCGAGGTCGGGCTGAGCTTCATGAGTTGGATGACCAGCGACACGTTGACGGCCTGGGTCGTTGCGGTCATCCCGAAGTGCTTGCGAACGTCGATGATGCCCACGCCACGGAGCTCGAGATAGTTCTCGAGCAGCTCGTGGGGTCCGCCCCGAAGACCGTGATTGTGGGTTCTTCGGATCACCACGATGTCGTCGGCAACCAGTCGATGACCGCGGTACACGAGCTCCAGCGCGCACTCGCTCTTCCCGATGCCCGGGTCACCGATGATCAGGGTCCCGAGCCCATGGACGTCCACCAGCACCCCGTGCATCTGCACGCGCGGCGCGAGAGCGTCCTCGAGGAACGCCCCGACTGCCTCGATGACGTCAGCGGTCCGGGCTGCAGTCACCAGTGAGGGCACGCCTTCGCGGTCGCACGCCTCATGGACCTCGGGAGGCGGTCGGTATCCCTTGGTCGAGAGGAGACACGGAACACCGGCGCCCACCAGCCTGAGCAGCCGCTCGATACGTTCGGAGGCGTCCAGGGTGTCCAGGAACTGGTACTCGGACTCGCCGAGAATCTGCACCCGACCCGGCTTGACGTACGGCAGGTACCCCGCGAGGGCAAGGCCCGGTTTCTGGATCCGGGGGTTGGTGATCACCCGGTCACCCGCGCCCCCGTTGCCGGCCGCGATCTCGAGCTGGAGGAACTCGACGGACGGCTCCTCGAGCAGCCGAGCCACCGACACCGGTGGGACGACGCTCACATGCCCTCCGCTGCGGCGGCGTCATGGACGATCTCCAAGATCGTGTCGGTGTCGCCGGCGGCCAGCAGATCACTGCGGACCGTGTCGCGCTTGAGGATCCTCGCGACCTGCGAAAGGACCTGGAGGTGCGCCGCCGGTTGATCGGGCGGTGACAGCACCACGAAGAAGAACCGCACCGGGTTCGTGTCCAAGGCGCCGAACTCGACACCGTCGCCATCGAGGCGGGCGAGCCACACCGACACCCGCTTCAGCCCGTCGAGCTTGCAGTGGGGAATGGCGAAGCCGCCCCCGACCGAGGTCGAGCCGAGCTGCTCGCGGTCTTCGAGTGCCGCGGCGACCTTGTCGACGGGCATCGCGAGGTCGGCTGCAGGCCGCTGCGCGATCGTGCGCAGGACCGTCTCGGGGCCGTCCGTCGTCAAGTCGAGGGAGACGTGGCCCTGATCGACCAGCTCGGTGAGCTTCACGTCACAGCTCGGGCGTGATCAAGCCGAGGTTGTTGTCCGGACGACGGTACAGGACGTTCACGCGGTCGGTCGAGGCGTTGCGGAACACCAGGAAGTCGAGAGTTCCGTCCTCGAGCTGCATGGCCGCCTCTTCCACCGTCATCGGTTTGATCGGGATCGAGCTTCGCTCCACGATCCGTGGCTCGCCTCGGCCGAGCGATTCGCTCTCCAGCACGTCCACGCTCCACGCCGACTCCGCCGCTGACGAGCGCCCCTTGTGTTTCTTGAGCCGGGTCTTCGCGCGGCGCGCCTGCATCTCGAGCTTGTCCACCGCGTCCTGGATGGCCGCCGTCATCTCCTTGTGCTGGCTGCTGGAGTGGATGTCGAAGTCCTTGCCCTTGACGAACAGGTCGGCGACGTAGAGGTGCCGCTCCTGCTCGAGCTCCACACGCACGTCGAGAATGTCGTTGAAGTACTTCGTGATCTTGGCGAGCTTCTTCTCCGTGAGCTGACGCACGTTGTCGTTGAGGTCCACCTTGCGTGCGATGTACTCGACCTTCATCGGTTCTCTCCTCAGAAGAGCTTTTTGCGTTTGTCGGATGACGGGATCATCATCTCCTCGCGGTACTTCGCGACCGTTCGCCGCGCGAGGCGAATGCCCTCACGCTGGAGCATCTTCATGACCTTCGAATCGGAAAGGGGTTTTGCCGGGTCCTCTGCCTCGATGAGCTTGCGGATCCGCTCCTTCACCACGAGGGACGAGACGTTTTCACCGCGGGCGGAGTCCACCCCCGAGTGGAAGAAGAACTTCATCGGGAACAGTCCGCGCGGCGTGTACATGTACTTGTTCGACACCACCCGCGAGATGGTCGACTCGTGCATGCCGATATCTTCGGCGACCTGGCGGAGCACCATCGGGCGCAGGTGTTCGATCCCCTGGTCGAGGAACTCGCGCTGGAAGCCGACGATCGACTTGGCGACCTTGTAGATCGTGCGCTGCCGCTGATCGATGCTCTTCATCAGCCACACCGCGTTGCGCATCTTCTCTTTCAGGTAGGTGTTCACCTGCGGGTCGAGGCCGTTGCCCTCGAGCATGCGCGCGTACCGCGAGTTGATCCGGAGACGCGGTAGACCGTCGTCGTTGAGGGTGATGACGTACTCCCCCTCCACCTTCTTCACGTACACGTCCGGTTCGATGTACTGGTTGCGCTCCTGGCGGAAGATCCGGCCGGGCTTCGGCTCGAGGCGGTGTACCACGTCGAGCACCGGCTTCAGCTCCGACACGTCGCATCCGATCGAGTCCGCGATCCCCTCCCACCGCTGGTGGAGCATGTCATCCCAGTGCTGTTCGAGGATTTCCGCAACCCGTAGCAACAGCTCCTGTTCGTCCTCGGACTCCGCGACGGACAGCAGCTGACGCACTTGGAGACACAGGCACTCCTGCAGAGTCCGGGCGGCGATCCCGGGGGGGTCTAACGACCTGACGATCTCGAGAGCCTGGCCGACCCGGTCGGCGGTCGCCGCCGTCGCCCGCGCGATCTCCTCGTCGGTAGCACGCAGCAGTCCGTCCTCATCGAGGTTGCCGATGATGAACTCGCAGATCGGCACCAGGTCGCCGGGAATCGTCAGCAGGTGCACCTGCCAGACGAGATGATCGAACAGACCGGCCGACGCCGACACCACGTTCTCGAGCGGCACCTCGTGGTCCGGGGAACGCGTCGCCATGGACGGGCCCTCGGAGCGTCCGTCACCGAGGTAGTCCGCGAAGAACGCCTCGACGTCGATGTCGGCGTACGACTCTGCTTCGGTCGGCAGGGGATCATCGGAGGTCTCACGGGCCGCGTCTTCGGAGGTCGTCGGTTCGCTCTCGTCCGACGAACTGGAGGCCTCCGTGCTGTCCGGGGCCTCGGACTCCGATCCCTCGTCGGAGGCCTCCTCGACGTCGAGGATCGGGTTCTCCATGATCTCCTGCGACAACGTCTCCTCGAGCTCGAGGCGCGAAAGCTGGAGCAGCTTGATCGCCTGCTGCAGCGACGGTGTCATCACCAGCCGCTGGGAGAGCTTCAATCGGAGCTTTTGTTCGAGTGCCATGTCTGTCCGTGTCGAGTCCCCGACCATCCTCCAACACGGCCACCCGAGGTCCGCGCCCCACTGACCCGGTCGTCAGAGACGGAAGTCCTCGCCGAGGTAGATCCGACGAACGTCCGCGTTCTCCGACAGCTCCACGGGGTGGCCCGTAGCAAAAATCTTGCCGTCCTTGATTATATAGGCGCGGTCAGTGATCTTCAACGTCTCTCTGACGTTGTGATCGGTGATCAAAACACCTATTCCCAGGGACTTCAGATGGCGGATGATGCGCTGCAGGTCCAACACGGCGATCGGGTCGATGCCGGCGAACGGTTCGTCGAGAAGGATGAACGTGGGCTCGATGGCGAGCGCGCGAGCGATCTCCAGCCGGCGCCGCTCGCCGCCCGAGAGCGTCTCGGCGCGCTGAAGCCGGAGCCCGGCGAGCCCGAGCTCTTCGAGCAGGCGGTCGATGCGGTCACTCGCCTGCCGCGAGTCCACCCCGAGCGCCTCCAGCACGAGCCAGAGATTGTCCTCGACGGACAGCCGACGGAAGGCGCTGGGTTCCTGCGGCAAGTAGGCGATGCCCATGCGTGCGCGGCGGAACATGGGTTCGTCGGTGATCTCGCGGTCACCGAGGTGGACGCTGCCGGCGTCAGGGTCGATGAGCCCGACGAGCATGTAGAACGTGGTGGTCTTGCCTGCGCCGTTCGGACCGAGGAGGCCCACGATCTCACCCGGGGCGATGTTCAGACCGATGCCGTCTACGACGGGACGCCCTCGGTAGACCTTGCGGAGGTCCCGCGCGACGAGATCGAGCGCCTTCGGACTCAGGGGGCTTCCTCCGGTTGGTAGATGGTCTCGGTGTCGCCGGCGAGCGTGACCGTACCACTCGCCC
>Ga0316576_10001724_pt1 | contig 12033 bp, 11 predicted proteins | sample S0NA_FD_203075 | JGI IMG/M metagenome (GOLD analysis project Ga0316576, IMG submission 203075) | Rhizosphere microbial communities from salt marsh grasses in Alabama, United States - S0-2_050615r3r5 | ecosystem: Host-associated > Plants > Roots > Rhizosphere | place: USA: Alabama | collected... | reverse complement strand
CTCCTGGGTCGTCGCTTGTTGGGCCATCGTGCTTCCTCCTTTTTGCAGACTGGAGTAAGCCTACCGGGTAACCGGGCCCCGGCGGCGGCCCTCATAGCATCTGATCGCCGATCCCTGCCCCGCCTCACCGCCCCTCGATCTGCTCCCTGAGCGCAGCCCCCAGCTCGGCCAGGGCCTCGAGGTCGGTGGGCTCATCGGGCAGCAACGGCATCACCACGAGCGGGTGCGAGCCTCCGAGCAGCTCCCGCAGCTGCTCGACGCCCTCGTGGTCGCGTTCGCCGAGCCAGGCGAGCAGTCCACGACCGTCATCGAGGGTGGCGACCGCCGGTGCGTTGTCGAGCTGCGGATGAACGCGGTTGACGACGATCGGGCCCAGTCGATGCCCGGCCTCGCCGAGGCGGCGCGCGAAGTACAGAGTGTCGGCCACTCGCTGCGGCCCGGGGCCGCTGACCAGGGTGAACACCGTCTGCTCCGACCGCAACAGCTGCTGGACCTCGAGCGCACGATCGCGGAAGCCGTCGAAGAGCGGCGCGAAGGCTTGAAAAAACTCGGCCATGTCGCGCAGCAGCTCCATGCCCACCATCCGGTCGAGGAAGCCCTCGACGTTGCGGCCGAACACCCCGAGCTTGGAGGTTGCCTTGAGGTGACCGTCGGCGTCGAACCACGGCTTGAGGGCGATCCGCAGAGCCCCCGATTCGAGGAACGAGACGATGCGTTCCGGCGCCCCCAGGAAGTCGAGCGCCTGTCTCGTCGGCGGCGTGTCGAGAACCACACGTTGAAACCGGCCGGAGCTCGCGACCTCGAACAGCCGCTCCGACGCCATGTACTCGAGGACCCCAGCGAGGCTACCCGAGAGGTGATCGTAGAAGCGATTGCTGAGGATCCGTTCACGCGACTCGGGATCAGGAGCATAACGGTCGACGAGCCGGTCGAAGGTGCGGCGGGCGTCGAGCAGGCTCGCCCACAGCTCACCGTCGGCGTCGAGGCCGACCGGGACCTCGTCCGCGTCGGTTCCCCGCTCGACACCCAGGGCATCCTTGAGTCGGAACGACGGGTCGAAGGTCATGACCAGCGTGTCGTGACCCCTGCGGGCGTGATCGGCTCCCATGGCGGCAGCCAAGGTGGTCTTGCCGACACCACCCGACCCAACGACCACGGTCAGCGGCGCACTCATGACCGACCCAGCTGGGCCTCGAGCTCGCGTGCAACGGCGCCGACCAGCCCAGGCCCGGGCGCGACCGGAAGCAGCGGCACCTCGGCGAGCGGTCCCGCCCAGGCCGCGTCGAGACGTTCGAGCTCGGCCTCGTTGATGGCCCGCCGATCGTGCCACAAACGAACCCCGGCGTCGTCCGGGTCGGCCTCGTCGTCGAACGGCGGGTACAGCGCGTTGGCAACAACCGCCTCGGGCTCGCGACCGAAACGGCTGTCGAGGGCGCCGATGAGCTCGAGGGACTCCTGGACGGGCATCTCCTCGGCGGCGGTGACCACGACGACTCCGAAACGTGAGCGGTCACCGAGAAAGGCGGCGATGAGCTCGGCCATGTGGCCGATGGGTCCGCTCCGAATGACGTCCGACACGAGCTGCGGGGCGGCCAGCCAGGAGACTCCGTGGCCGGTGGCCGGGGCATCGAGAATCACGACATCAGGTCGGCGAAGCGCCGGTGGACCGTGACCTTCGACCAAGCGCATCGCGCGCCCGAACACGGCTGTCTCCTTGAGTCCCGGAGCACCCTCGGTGAAGTGCCGGTGGACCGGGCTCGACAGGACCTTGTTGACCAGCAGCTTGACCTTGAGCTTGTCTCGCACGAGGTCGTCGAGAAGCTCACGCGGCTCGACATGCTGAAGATGAAGCCGCGGCCTGGCCTTGACGATGTCGCCGCCCGATGGATCGACATCGAAAAGCTGGTGCAGGTTCTCCCGCGGGTCGACCTCGAGCAGAAGGACCTTTCGGCCGCGCGCTGCCAACAGGGTCCCAAGGGCCGCCGTCACCACGCTCTTGCCGACGCCGCCCTTGCCGGTGACGACCACGAGCTCGAGCCTGGCCAGGCGCTCCAGCGTGTTGGCCGATGCCATCGGCCCCTACTCGCCGTAGAGCTCGCCGATGAGATCGGCGAACTGCTGCTCCACCACCCGCCGCTTGACCTTGAGAGTCGGAGTCAGCTGTCCACCCTCGATCGACAGGGCCGTCGGCAGGACTCGGACCTTCTTGATCTGCTCGTAGCGGGCGAGCGCCGCGTTGGCATTGCCGATGACCTCGTCGATCAGGGCCTGCACCTCGGGCAGCTCGACCAGGGCGCGGTGGTCGGACCAGGTCAGGCCCTTCCGTTTCGCCCACCGCTCGAGGTCGTCGAAGCTCGGCGAGATCAGGGCCACGATAAACGGTCGACGATCGCCGATGAGGACGGCCGACTCGACGTAGGGCGATTGCTTGAGCTGGCTCTCGATCGGCTGCGGTGCGACGTTCTTGCCGCCCGCCGTGACGATGAGGTCCTTCTTTCGATCGACGATCAGGAGGAAGCCGTCGTCGTCGACCTCGGCAATGTCACCGGTCCGGAAGAAGCCATCTTCGGTGAAGACCTCGTCGGTCTGCTCGGGCTTGTTCCAGTAGCCGGGCATCACGCTCGGACCCTTGACCAGCAGCTCGCCGTCCTTGTCGAGCCGGATCTCGAGATTGTCGAGCGGACGGCCGACTGTACCGAGGCGGATGGACCCCGGGTCGGCGCCGTTGACCGCCACCACCGGGGAGGTCTCGGTGAGACCGTAGCCCTCGACCAGAAAGACGCCGAGAGCGTGGAAGAACTCGTTGACGAACAGGGGCAGCTCGGCGCCGCCCGACAGGCAGAACCGAAGCCGCCCGCCGAGGCCGTCGCGGACCTTGGACAGCACGAGCCGATCGGCAATGGCGTAACGGGCCGCCAACATGCCGCCCATCGCCTTGCCGGCGAGGCGGTGCCTCGCCTCCTCCCGGCCGAGCTCGAAGGCCCAGTTGAAGAGGGCGCGCTTGACCGCCGGCGTGGACGCGACCTTGTCGGTCACCTTCTGCATGACCTTTTCATAGAAACGCGGGACGCCGACCATGAGGGTCGGTCGGATCTGACTCAGAAGGTCGCCGACGTGGTAGACCGAGCAGTAGGCCTTGGAGGTCTCCTTCCAAGCGTAGATGTAACCGACCATGCGTTCGAGAACGTGACAGAGGGGCAGGAACTCGAGAGCCAGGTCCTCACGGGTCACCGGCACACGATGGGCCGAGTGCAGCACGTTTTGGACCAGGTTGTCGTGGGTCAGCATCACCCCCTTGGGGTCGCCGGTCGTGCCCGAAGTGTAGATGATGGTCATGAGATCGGAGGGCTCGACCCGGTCCGCACGGTCCCAGAACGCGGCCTCCGCGTCGCCGCTGGACTCACTGTCGACGAGGTCGTCGAAGGCAGTGACGCCCCTTTCAGTGTCCCCTTCGATCTGCACGAGATGCGCGAGGCCGCGGCATTTCTTGCGGACGGTCAGCAGCTTGGCCATCTGCTCCGGCGTCTCCACCACCGCGACCTTCGCGCCCGAGTCGTTGACCTGGTAGGCGATCTGCCCGGGGGTCAGGGTCCCGTACACCGGTACATCGACCGCTCCCAGGGAGAGCGTGCCGAAGTCCACCATGTGCCACTCGGGCCGATTGTCCGACAGCAACAAGACCCGGTCGCCATGCTCGACGCCAAGCCCGGCGAGGGCCTTGGCGAAGGCGGCGGTCCGGTCGAAGAACTGCTCGGTGGAGAGCACGCGGCGGCCGGTCGGCGTCCAGTGCGCATAGTGCTCGCCCCGCGGCGCCTCGACCTCATGCCGGTAGAAATCCAACACGGTTCGCTCGGGCATGAGACACCCCCAGCGGCGGAGTTGCCGGGAGCTTAACACGCAACCGCGGTGAAAGCCGAGCCGATTCCCTCGCCCACATCCGCACCAGGCATCGCATCCGCCGCCGACAAGTCGATTCTGCGGCGCACGGACGAGGCTCAACTGCGGGCGAGACGCCCGCAGCCACAATACGGCGTGCAGGGAGGAAGCCGCGGGCGGAACGCCGGCGGCTGTCAGGGTCGGAGCCGGGAGTGATGCGATGCGATGGTTGTGGGGCGGGCGTCCCGCCCGCCTGGTGAGCCGCGACAGTCGTGGTGGTCGAATCGGTCGTGAGTGCGGGCGAGACGCCCGCAGCCACAACATCCCAAAACCTGGATCGACGCCTCTGTCAGAGACCCGCCATGATCGCCTCGACGAGAACCGCTGCCGCGTCATCGACCGAGTCGCTCTCGAGGTCGACGATGACGGCGTCGGTCGCATCCAACGCATCCAGGAGCGAGGGAACCAGGGCGCGCCGTACCGCCACCAGCGCCCCGCCGAGCCCTGGCGTCGCGAGAGCCCGGCGCAACCCCGGCCAGTGGCCGCCTCCGCGCAGCTCGACCGGACCGATCTCGTCGACCACCAGGATCACGCCCGCTGTGGCGCCGGCCAGCGCCCGCCGCCCGAGCTCGAAACCGGCCTCGTTGAACACGAACGACGTGCCGTGCATCCCCGAACCCTGGGCCACTCGGCGAGCCAGCTCCGCACTGTCACCGGAAACCACGTCGCGGAGGCGAAAGCCGACCTTGCGGCCGTCCTCGACAATGGCAGGTTGGAGGAACCCGGCCACGCTGACCCCGCGGCGGACCAGCTCATCCGCCGCAGCGGCCATGGTCGGAGTCTTGCCGCTGCCGGGACGACCAGCGACGACCACCACCCGCACTGAGCTCGCGGGAGGCGCCGTCGCCCGCGTCAGGGCGGTGTGCCCCCGGAGAGCCGCTGCGGCCGCTGCCCGGTCCGCGGTTCGGGCGGTATGGGCGAGCAGAACCTCCGCCAGCTCGGGCAGCCGCCTCATCGACGACCAGCGTCCCCCAGACCGGACTCGGTGAGCCGTCCACACCGTGGCCGCGGTTCTCGAGAGGTGCGGCAGAGCGTTCAGTGCGAGGCCGAGAAGCAGGCCCAGTCGTTCGAGTCGCAGCCGCTTCGCCGCTCTCAGTAGCCCTTCTGCGTCCACGTGCCGCGCCACAACCGCCGCCGTCGTCGCCAGCACGACCAGCCGGAGCAGGACCGTGCCGCCGACCCCCAGACCCCGCTCCCACCCCGACATCCAGGTCACCGCGGCACTCGCGACGGCGGCCGCGAAGACCGCGCCCGTGACCAGGGAGAACCGAAGCACCGCCCGAATCGACCCGCGATCCAGCCACAGGGCAGCAACGACGGCGGCCACCGCAGCGCCGGCGACCACGACGAACTTCGACGCGAAGGCGGCTGCCACCGCGGCCGCGAGCACGACGGCTGCGATCGTTCTCAGGGCTCACCCCCAAGCCGGCGTTGGACGCGGCCCGCCAGTCGCCACGAGGCCACGCCTCCGACCACACCGACCGCTGCGGCGAAACTGACGAAGGCCGTCAGCACCAACATCGCGTCGACCCCGCCGAGCTCCCCCACCGCGCGAAGGACCGCAGTCGCCGCCTCGGACCCGCCGACGATCCAGGCGGTAACGACTCGCTGTACGGGGTTCGTGCCGAGAGCGATCGCCCCGCCGAGCGCCGCAGCCCACGGGCCCCGCGCCACCACGAAGGCGAGCTCGACGGCCAGCGCCTGCACGGCAATCCCCACCAGCGGTCCCGGGACCAGCCCTCCCAAGGTGAAGACCTTGAGGAAGATGGCAACCAGGCCAGCCACGACCACGACCCCGAAGCGGGGTTGAAGGCGACGTAGGCAGACGAGACAGACGAGACCGAGCAGCCCCATGATCTCGCCCCGGAACGGCACTCTGCCCAGGTGAAGCGCCGTGCCCGCGGTCGCCTCCAGCGCGCCCCACAGGGCGCCGAACAGGGCGGCGGCGGTCCACGGTCGAATGTCGTTCACCGCGCCGCCCCCATGAGCCGGCCGCCGCCGAGCGCCAGGCGGCGGTGGGCGGCCGTCGAGAGCTCCTCACGGTGCGAGATGAGCAGGTAGGCCCGGCCCTTGGCCGCTCGGCGATGAATGAGCTCGACCAGGTCCGTCAGGTCCTCGGGATCGAGACCCTGGCCGGGCTCGTCGATGATCATGACCTCGGGCTTGTGAACGTCCAGGGCCGCGTGGGTGAGGCGCTGTTGCTCGCCACGCGACAGGGTCCAGGGCGCCCGTGCCGCCAGGTGCTCGAGGCGGTGCCGACGGAGCACCCGAGCCCGCTCCTCGTGTCGAGTCCCGGGGGCCGCCACCTCGCCGGCCACGGAGGCGGCAAAGAGCTGCAGGTCGGCCTCGGGCAGCAGAAGGGCCACCCGGCCCCGGGCGACAATCGTCCCCGCGGCCGGGGTTTCGAGCCCGGCGAGCACCCGGGCGAGGGTCGACTTGCCGGCGCCGTTGGGTCCCGTCAGCAGCACGACCTCGCCTCGCCGCAGCTCGAGCGCCGCGTCGTCGACCAGCTTCCGGCCACCCCTCGTTACACTGAGACCACGGGCGGTCAGAACCACCTCGGCGCCGGGATCGTGAGCCGGCGCCCGAACCGACGGTCGCCGAGGCGCCGTTGTCGGGCGGAGCCGGCCCTGCGACAGCTCGAACCAGCCGGTCGTTGCCTCACTCAGCCGCCATCCCGCCTGCTCGGTGAAGGCAACCGAAGCTCCGGAGGCCCCCGCCGCCGCCAGCAGCTCAACCAAGGCGCGCTCGCCTTCCCCGTCGAGGTGGGCGGTGGGCTCGTCGAGGAGCACCGGTCGCGGCAGACCCGCCAGCGCCACCGCCAGTGCCACCCGCTGGCGTTCGCCCGACGAGAGCTCGGTGATGCGGCGCTGGCGAAGGCGGTCGAGACCGAGAACCGTCGCCGCAGCGTCGGCCTTCAGTCCGCCGCCGTACAACCGTGCCGCGGCGTCCAGCTCCTGGCCCACGGTCGCGAGAAAGAGCTGGGCCTCGGGCCGGTCGAGACACGAGGCAACGAGGTGGGCCCGCTGACCGGGGTCGAGATCCTCCACCGGCTCGCCGTGGACGGCGAACATCCCCGTCACCGCTGCCGGAGCGAGCCACGGCACGAGCCCCGCCACCGCGTGCAGAAGCGAGGTCTTGCCGACGCCTGAGCGACCGACGATGCCGACCATCTCGCCGCCGTTCAGAGTCAGATCGACGCGGTCAAGCACGGGAGCGGACGACCGCGGGTACCGAACCGACAACCCGGAGATCAGCAGCGCCGGAGTCGACGTGTGGGTCGCAACAGGCACGCCACGGACTCAGCCACGGCCGGCCATTGTCTGTCAAGTCGAAAGGGAACCTATTCGTCCTCGATCTCCAGTCATTGCCTTGCCCGCGGGCTCGGGCGAGGGCATCATGGTGGTGCCCGCAACTGCGCATTCGACCCGTAGCGTTTCTGACCGTTACGGACAACCGCCAGGGAGGCTTCGATGAAGTGCCCTCGATGCAAGACCGGACTCCTGACCCGCACCACGGCGGGCGTCGAGGTCGATGAGTGCCCCGCCTGCCAGGGCATCTGGTTCGATGCCGACGAGCTGCGCCGGGTCAAGGACGAGACAGATCCGGACCTCAACTGGATGGATGTCGATCTCTGGAAGCACCCGGAGCGGTTCCGGGTCGCCGCCGGACCCGTCGACTGCCCGCGCTGCAAGATCCCGCTGTTCGCCGTGCAGTACGGCGATACCGGCGTCGAGATTGCCTGCTGTAAATCCTGCCGCGGCGCCTGGCTCGAGGCGGAGGCGCTCGAGCGGATCATCGACCACCTTTCGGAGGAGCTGCTGACGAAGGACGTGCCGGACTACCTGCGTGCGACCCTGCGAGAAGCGAAGGAGCTCGTGACCGGACCCGAGTCTTTTCTGTCCGAGTGGCGGGACTTCACGACCGTGGTGCGGATGCTCCAGTACCGAATCCTCGCCGAGCACTCGCGACTCGCTGGGATGTTCGCCGAGTTCCAGGCGAAGAGCCAGTTCTGACGACAATGCCTCGCAGGCCGACGTGACGATCGCCTCCGTCGCCGACACCGGCGCCCGTACGGCAGCATCCCTTCCGGAGGGGCTGATCTGGCTGAACCTCGTTCGTCGCCGGCCGTGGCGACCCCGTCACCGACCAGATCGGGAAGCACCGCCTCGGCAATCGCCACATCGAGCTCTCATCGGAATGCCCACCCATCCACGAGTAGTTCACCTAAGTCGACACCGAAAACCTGGAGCGATTGCCATGGCACGACAGCCGATCCTCGCAGCGCTCGCCCTCGGAATCGCCATTGCTATCAACATCGCTCCTTCGAGCGCCGACGAGCCGTGGCGACCGGTCGCTCCCGAGGGCCTCCCGGCCAGCTTCGACTGGATCCGGTTGAAGTCCGACGAGTGGCTCAAGGGCGAGATTATCTCCATGTACGACGACATGCTCGAGTTCGACTCCGACGAGCTGGGCAAGCTGAGCTTCGACTTCGAGGACATCCGTGAGATCCGCACCGCCCACGTGGTTCAGGTCGGGTTCGCGCGTCGCTCACCGGCGATCGGCCAGCTCACCATCGACGGCGACCAGGTCCGGGTCGTGGGGGAACGCGGCGAGAGCGAGTTCGCCCGCAACGAGATCCTGAGCTTGATCATCGGCCGTCCGAAGGAGATCAACTACTGGTCGGCGTATGCCAAGCTCGGAGGCAACATCCGCAGCGGCAACACCTCCCAGGTCGACTATAGCGGCCGTTTCGGGGCCATGCGCCGGACCGTCCGCAATCGAATCGCATTTGACTACCTGGGCAACATCACCCGGATCGACTCGGAGGACACGTCCAACAACCACCGGGCAACGCTCGGCTGGGACCTGTTCGTCAGCAAGAAGTTCTATGTCAACGTGGTCGGCGCCGAGTGGTACCGCGACCCGTTCCAGAACATCGATCACCGCTGGACGCTCAACTCAGGTCTCGGCTACCAGATCATCAACGGTAATCGGGCGACCTGGACCGTCGATGCCGGTCCCGCCTGGCAGTCCACAACCTTCGTCAGCGTCCCGGATAACGACGACGAGGTCAGCACGAGCCCGGCGTTTCGGATCGGGAGCCGCTTCGACCACGAGCTGACCGACGACATCGACATCTACGTCGACCTCGAAGCCCTGTTTACCGATACCAAGAGCGGAACCTATAACCACCATGTCGACACCGGCATCGACCTCGACCTGATGGGCAACCTCGACTTCACTCTATCCTGGGTCTGGGACCGAATCGAGGATCCGCGTCCCGCGGAAGATGGGTCGGTACCCAAGCAGGACGACTACCGGATCATCGTCGGACTCGGTTGGGACTTCTGAGCTCGACCACCGCTCGCGACGAAACCCCGTCCGAGCGGTGAACGGTCGTGGAAATGGGACTGGATTGGAAAGAGGTTCTCTCAAACCGGTCGTCGTCGGCCGCTCCACCGGAACCCTTCGTTTCTCGCCAACCCGGCCGCGTTGAACGAATCTGAACTCGAGCTTGAAAAGGAGCACAATCATGAACCTCACATCATTCCTCGAAGCCGCCCAGTCCTTCGTCCTCGACCACTACCTCGAGGTGGTCGCTGCGATCGTCATCCTCATCGTCGGCCGGGCCTTTGCCGGGTGGGCAAGGGCGTTGACTCGCAAGGCCCTCCAGCGCGGTAACGTGGATGCAACCCTGGTGCCGTTCATCACGAAGCTGGTCTACTATGTCGTTCTCGCCGTCGTGGTAATCGCCGCCCTCAATCGCGTCGGTGTCGCGACGACGTCGGTGGTGGCCATCTTCGGCGCCGCAGGCCTCGCCGTCGGCCTCGCCATGCAGGGTACCCTGTCGAACTTCGCCTCCGGCGTCATGCTGCTCATCTTCCGCCCGTTCAAGCTCGGCGACTTCGTCTCGGCCGCAGGAACCAGCGGCGCAGTGGAGGAGATCGGCATCTTCAGCACGACCCTGAAAAGCCCGGACAACGTGAAGATCACCGTCCCGAACTCCCAGATCTATGGAGCAACCATCTCCAACTTCACCGGCAACGAGACCCGCAGGGTCGACATGGTGATGGGGATTTCCTACGACGACAACATTCAAACCGCCCTCGACACCATCCGGTCTATCGTGAGCTCACACCCGCTCGTCCTGAGCGATCCGGAACCGGTCATCGCGGTCGCCGAGCTCGGAGCGTCGTCCGTGGACATCGTGGTCCGCCCGTGGTCCAAGACCTCGGACTACTGGACCGTCAAGTTCGATCTCACACGCAGTCTCAAGGAAGGCCTCGAGGCCGCCGGATGCTCGATCCCGTATCCGCAGCGGGACGTCCACCTTTATCAGGTGGCGTGACGATTCGCCGTGCGAATCGTGGCGGCAACACCGGAGGGAAACGCCCCGGATCCGGCCTCCGTCAGGATGTCCAGACGGTGAGGATCAGGTAAACGAGAGGAATCGCGAGACCCGCAATGAGGAGCCATCGGCCGCGACCGCCGAGGCCCTTCTTGCCGGTGATGATGAAAATGCCGGTGCAGGCGAGGAGCGCCAGACCGACCGCGTAGGCATCGGCGAACCAGGTCCAGAAGCCCTTGCCGTGATTCAGGTGCAGGAAGTTGAGCTCGAAGAAGGCAAAGCGACGCCGAACCCTCTCGTCCAACACTTCTCCCGACGGTAGGCGCACCGTCAGCGTCCGCTGATCGAGGAAGATCTTGAGCTGGCGCGGGTTCATTCGCACGACCGATTCCGGAGCTTCGGGAATGGCCATCCGCGACAACACCTCATCAGCCACGCGTTGGTTGTCACCGGCCGGCAGCTCGCCCAGTGACCCGGTCTCGGTCCGGATGACGTAGTTCGGGTTCCAGTCCTCGATGTGGTTGACGGCGATTCCCGAAACCGCGTAAACCACCGTCAACCCGGCAAAGAAGTACCCCACGTCGCGGTGGACCGCGATGATCGTCGTGCGCAGCTTCATGCCGGCAGCAGCCGTCGGGTCAGCTGTAGATGACGGCGCCTGTGCCGTGAATCATGAAGATCCGGTTGTCCTGAACCGGCGCGTCGCAACCGGCGTCTTCAGCGCGGCCTTCCTTGGCGGGCGCGGCCTGGTCGCAACCCTCCCCCTCTGCGGCCGCTTTCTCTCCCGCTTCGGCCGCCTGGCGAGCCGCGCGTGCCTCGACCTGCTCGGGGGTCAGGGTGATGACCTGGAACTCACCTTCCGCCGACGCCTTCTTGCCCATCGCGGTGTACGGGAAGACGATGACGCCGTCATCCACCTTGATCCGAACGCCCGCCCCGGTTTCAGAGTCGGTGAGCTGCATCCAGCAGCCCCTTTTCTCGCACACACCGGTGATCACGCCGTCGACCCGCACCTTCTTGCCGACGTACTCGTCGGGAGAAGCGAGCAATGTCTCCATGGGAACCGCCTTCTCGATAGAGACACCCTCGCCGTAGCTGGTCGAGTCATCTCCGACGGCGGGCAGCATGGCGTAGAGTCCAATGATCAGCGCAATGGCCAGAATGCGTCGCATGAGTCCTCCAATTGTGTTGGACGGTCGAGCCGTCCACGGTGGCCGGTATCTTTGCCGCTCCGCCCCACGGTGTCAACCGAAACCGCTCCCGCTCCCGCTCCCGTTCCCGCTCCCGCGCCTGTGCCCGTGCCCGATTGCAGTGGCTGTGATCAGGGATCAGCGACAGCGGCAGCAACGGCCGGACCCGGACCCGGACCCGGAACCCGACCTCGGGATCGCGGTGGCCGTTGCCAGGGGGGTCGGAGGCCCGGGCACTCCCTTCCACGCCTTCACGACCTCTCCGGCGGCCCGGAGAGGGGGTCGGCTGGCTTACGGCCACCCCGATCGTGAGCGTCGGGTCGCCGCGCGTGCAGCGCGCGAGCAACCGGAGCCGGACCCGGACCCGGAGCCGGAGCCGGAGCCGGAGCCGGAGCTGGAGCCGGAGCCGGAGCTGGAGCCGGAGCCGGACCCGGACCCGGCATGGTCACCTCCGGGTTGTTCTCAGAACACGCGTAGCCGCTGGGACGGCCCGTTTCAAGGGGCCCACCCATCCCCCTTCCTTGACACGGGCCGTCCCAGCGGCTGTCGGCGTCC
>Ga0316576_10001723_pt1 | contig 12035 bp, 8 predicted proteins | sample S0NA_FD_203075 | JGI IMG/M metagenome (GOLD analysis project Ga0316576, IMG submission 203075) | Rhizosphere microbial communities from salt marsh grasses in Alabama, United States - S0-2_050615r3r5 | ecosystem: Host-associated > Plants > Roots > Rhizosphere | place: USA: Alabama | collected... | reverse complement strand
CCACCGCCGCCGCCGCCGCCGCCGCTGGCGGTGGTCACGCTGAAGCCATCCGCCTGCCAGTTCTCAACGCGGCCGGAGACTGAGGCAGACAGGAGATTCGCAGCCCCGAAGCGCACCGATGACAGCAGGCTGGCGCCGAACACCTCGGTTGTCGCGTCTTCGCTGAACGCGCCGTTCATTTCCTGCGAGCCAAAGCCATCATCGTCGTAGCGGTCGGTGAGTTCGCTGTTGCGATTGTAGAAAACGGCCGGCTTTATCGTGTAACCGTTGCCGGTGTGCAGCTCCGTCGCCGCCTGGGCCGAGAAGGTGTCGAAATCAACGCGCTCATATCTTGGCCGGTTGGCAAAGTCGGACTCCGAGCTATCGAGTACCGTCGGCGGCTTGCCGTATTCGCCTTCGTGATAGGACAGGCTCAGGCCGATATCCGGCCCACCCGTACCGAGGACGACGTTGCCCTGCAAGGACCGGTCCTCCCGGTCGCTGTTCACACGCTCGTCGGACGGCTGCAATGCAGTCGTATCGAAGTCGCCGGAAAGCTCAAAGTAGTCCCGGTCGAAGATGGAGCCCCAGAGCGAGAGCCCCGCATTGCCGGCGCGACCGCTCAGCGAACCACGTAATTCGTACGCCTCCGAAAACTCGTATTCGCCGGCCACGCTGCCCTGCAGTTCCTGTCCCGCCGATTTGGTGATGATTTCAATGACGCCGGCGTTGCCGCCGGGACCGTACAGCACTGAGCTGCCGCCGCGCGTGACCTTTATCTCGGCAATGTTGTCGGCCGGAATCGCGGCGGGATCAAATTGACCGTCGAACGTCGAATTCAGCGGAACGCCGTCCTGGAGCAAAATAATGTTACGCGTACGCAGGCCGCGTATGTCGATTCGCGCAACACCGTCGGCACCGTTGCGGACATAGACGCCCGGCAGCAGCGCAATGGCCTGGTCCAGCGTGCGCACCTCGCGGCGGCGGATATCCTCTGCCGTGACGACATCGACCGACGCAATTTCGTCCGCGAGGCGCGGTCGGTCACCGACAACGACGACGGTTTCACCGAGCCGGTAGGCGGCATCGGTGTTGGCGTCCGCCTCCGCGGCGCAGACGGGACCGGCCCCAATGGCGCCGACAATCAGCCACCCGACCGGCAGTCCGACCTTGTTTGCAACTCGCATGCGCTTCCCCTGCTGATATCGAACCAAACGACCCTGGAGCCCCACGGCCGGGGCCGAGGGCCTGCTCAGACACACTGGGGGGGGGGGAGGTTAATTGCTTCAGTGAAGATTAAGCAATACGCGATGCTCCGGTCAGCCGCCGGCCCCATCGCGCCGCGCAGGCCTCAAGGCTCGATCTGCATCACATAGAAAGCATAGCCATAGTAGTCGGAATACTTGCGGAACATCTCTATTTCCTTGCGCTCCAGAGCCAGCACGTCCATCGCGACTTTGCTGTGCTGATAGCGCCGCTCGACGGCCGCCAGGCGACTCTCCAGCGGCTCGAAATAGTCCTTCCACCACGCAGAATCCGGCAGCCGGAAGCTGCCCAGGACGTGGTAGCCGGCGTCCCGGATCGCGGCCAGGTTAGCGGCCGTGTCCTGCATTGCGGGATAGCTCTCGTTCCAGAAACGCTTGATCTCGCCCGGCGCATCCGACCGGAACCAAGTCGCCTCGGTCACCGCCAGGTACCCGCCCGCCCGCAGCAACGGTCGCCATGCGCGCAGACCGCGAGCGAATCCCATCAGGTATATCGCACCTTCTGACCATACCAGGTCGAATGAGCCCGGCGGGAACTCGAGATTCTCCATGTCACCCTCGAGCACCTGAATCCTGCTGCCCAGTGCCCGCCGGCCGACTTCGGTTGCGAGCTGGACGAGGTACTGGCGGTGCATGTCCACTGCGGTTATCTGACCCTCGCAAAGGTCCGCCAGCGCTAGGGTCTGCGCGCCAGGGCCGCAGCCGATATCGAGAATGTCCGGGACCGAAGGCAGGGCCGGAATCAACCCGAACGCCCTACCCGTCGACTCGCGGTCTCCCGGACCCTGCCGGGGCATGTCGCGGTGTATCTCGAGGAAGAACTGCATCCCAGGGCCGTGTGCCTCCGAGCCGGATCAGCGCTTCTTCCTCGGCGTGCTCAGTTTCTTTTTGCTGGCCCGGCCAGCCTTGCGGCTTTTTTTCGCGCTGCGTTTTGGCTGCAGAACGGCTTTCCGCAGGGACTCAAAGGCCTCTTCCGTATAACGTCCCATGCTCTCGATATCCGGCAGCGCGGAGCCGTTGCCGGTAAATCCCATGACGATCCTGCCGTCATACGACATGAACGTAATGTTCAGCCCGACGCCGACGATCAACGTAGACACCGGGAACAGCGCCTCGAGTTTTGCGCCGTTCAGGTAGAGCGCCTGCTCCGGACCACGCACGTTTGATATGAGCAGGTTCGCCGGCCTCAGTCCGAGGATGTCCGGTTGCGCGATCACCAGCGTCTCGGACATTGCGAATGTCAACACGGCATAGGCATAGGCTGCGTCCTTGCCCAGGCGGCTCAACTGGTCCTTGGCGGCCCTGGTATTGGCCATGATTTCCTCTAGCCGCCGGTCAATCCGCGCGTTCACGGAACCGAGCATGGGCCATATCGCGGACACCTGCGTGGTGGCCTCTTCGACACCGGCATCACGCAGTGACACCGGAACCAGGCAGACCAGCGGATGATCCGGTGGCTCGCCCATTTCGCGAAGGTAACGATTCACGCCGGCGTCGAGTATGCACAGCACGACATCGTTGAGCGTGGCCCCGCGCGTCGAGGCAATCGACTTCAGTGTGGACAGTGGGAACACGCGATGCGTAACAGCGCGTGCATTGTAAATCGGGCGGTTCATCGGCGTTGCCGGTGCGGTAAACGCGCGCTTCTCCGTGGACGAAAATCCCCGCAGACCGCCCAGCGTGTCTTCGATCAGGCGCATTGAGCCTCGCCCGATCGACAAGGTCCGCCTGGCCATTCGGCTGGCCTCTTTTTCAAGAATCTTGCGAAGTCCGCTCGGCACCGTTCTTGGCGGCGAATGCACCGGGGCGCAGGACGTCGGACGGATCTTGCGGTCGGTCGCGGTCGTCGACAGCGACCGGCGCATGATCGCCATGCCGGACTCGCCGTCCACCAGTGCATGGTGAACCTTGTGATAAATCGCGAACCGGTCGCCGGCCAGGCCCTCGATGATGTAGGTCTTCCAGCCCGGTCGATGCCGCTCCATGATCGGGGCATGAAGATCGGCGATGAGCTGATGCAACTGCTCGTTCGATCCGGGCGGCGGCAGCGCGAGATGCAGCACGTGGTGACTCATGTCGATGTCGTCGACGACGCGCCATTCGGGCAGCCCCACTTTCTGGAATACCGGGATCTGGTTGAACGGTGCCGACGGCCTGGCCTTGCGGTAGGCATCGACGATTTCCTGGACCAGCGAGGCACGGGCTCCCGAAGGACGCTTGAAGATCTGTGTGGCGCCCACGTGACGTGGGTTGTCCTGTGTCTCGGTCAGAAAAAACATCAGATCGAGCATCGGGATCGTCTTGGCCATGTTATCTCCCTCGCAGGGTCCTGATCGCATCTGTCGCGCGTGTCCTGTCACTTTCCCATATCAGAATCAAGGGCGCGACACGAACCCAAGGTGCCTAGTGTAATGCGTACGATCGGTGGCCGTATCGCGCCCTAGCGTCAGGGCGCGGCACGATTTTGGACGCGCACCGACCGGTGGAGGCTGGATTGCAACGAGCTGATCGCGTATACAGGGGTCTTGCCGCGCGCTGCAACCGTCCCGCCTGGCGGGTACAACCAGGACAGACTGCCGGAAATTCTGCGGGACCGACTGACAATCAATAAAGAAAAGGGGAATGTCATGAAGAAATTTGGCGGTGTGACGCTCGGACTCGCCTGCGCTGCTTCGCTGCTGATGAGCCAGGCCGTTGCGGCCGACCCGAAAACAACGACGATAACGATCACACTCGACCCACACACGGGCGTACCCGAGTCCGTCAGCCCGGATCCGGTACATGCCAATGCAGGCGACGAACTTCGATGGCACATTCCGGGTGCCCCCGGAAAGGATTTCACGCTCGAGTTTCCCGAGGGCTCGCCTTGCGACGACGAAGTCAGGCGAGGCACGAACGTGATTTGCACAATCAAGTCCGACGCGGAGACAAAGGACTACAAATACGATGTAGTTGACGATGAAGGTCGTCTGGATCCGATCATCATCGTCGACCCGAACTGACCCCGGACATGCCGGGCGGCTTCAAGGGCCGCCCAGTTTTCAGACAGCCCGTGTCAGGCACCGCCGGTGTGGCGCATAGCGCCGGATCAGGAATTCAGGCGCGGCCGGGCGATCTGTGCATGTTCCGATAGTGCCTCGAGGTAGAACGACAGGTTCGTGTCGCCGGTCAGGCAGGCGCGGACCGCCTCGCGGCCCGCCTGTTCGAACAGCTCCACCGATCCCAGGCTATTCGGTCCGAGCGGCATGTTCGGCGTTGCCGGCAGTATGCTGTCGATCTCGAAGATCACTCCCATCGCGTGCCGAAGGATCCGGTCCTGATCGGTATCGGTGGGCCTGTCCACGACAGAGCAGATCGCGTTCGTAGCGCCGATTGCAAACCAGAGCAAGAAAGCCTCGTCCGGATCGAACTCCGAAACGAGGTCCGGCATCCGGTTTCGTGCCGTGCTTCGCTCCGCGTCGAGCAGGGTTACCAGCGCTTCGGCCGACGGGTCGATTGAATTTCCGAGGCTACGGGCGCAGCGGTCCGTGCCGGCCCCGGAAGCGGCAGCAACAGGCCCCCGTTTCACGGGATGCAGGTGCCCACGTCGTTTTCGAATCATGGCCGGCACTGTAGGCGTCGGCGCCTCAACACTCTTGTCCCATGGAGGCGTCCTTTGGGCCTCTGCCTTCGTTGCGGCACCACCCCGCGCTGTTGCTCTTGCCGGCGAGCGATTTATCATGGCGGAGAGACGAAAACCGGGGTCAGGCGCCTCATGCTGAACGAACCGACGGTCCTGGCGGTCACCGCGATCGCCTTGAAGGAAGCCCTGGAAGCCAGGGGGCTCGACCCGGTCGCGCTCGCCGAGCGCGCCGGGCTCGACCTCGACCTGATGGCGCAGCCCGGCGCCCGTTACCGCAGTGCCAGGATGCAGGCCTTCTGGAAACTGGCGGCGCAGGAATCCGATGACCGGCTGCTCGGACTGCATGTCGGCGAGTACTACCGCCCGACTATGCTCCATGCCCTCGGCATGGGCATCATCAGCAGTACCACGCTGCTTGACGCCCTTTACCGCATCGAGCGCTACGGCAGGGTCGTGAGCACGAACGGCAGACTCGTCGTTGTCGAGGGCCCGCAGATAACCCGCCTCGAAGCGCGCGCGACCGAGCAGTTCGTCGCACCGACGATGCAGGCTCGTGACGCCGCGGTGCTGTGTTTCCTGCGGATGCTGAAACTCTGCGCCGGGCCGATCGGCGTGCCGCTGAAAGTCAAGCTGCCACATGATGGCCACGGGCATCCGGAGACGTTCCGTGAGGTCTTCGGTTGTCCGGTCGATTTTGACAGTCCGCCGATCTCGTTCATTTACGAGACGGCAAAGACGAAGGAGCCGGTACACTCCGGCAGCACGGAACTCGCCGCCGAGGCCGACCGGATGGCCGCGCGATACCTGGGTATGCGCGAGCCCCAGTCGGCGGCGATGCGCGTGCGTTCATTGCTGCTGCGGAAGATGCCGTCCGGCTCCGTCACCCAGGAAGACATTGCGCGCGCCTTGCATCAGAGCACAAGCACTCTGCAGCGCCGTCTGCGGCAGGAAGGCACCAGCTACCAGAGCCTGCTCGATGAAATCCGCCGGGAACTGGCCCTCGACTACCTGCGCGATGGAAAACACAGCATCGCGGATGTCGCATTCCTTCTCGGATTTTCGGACCAGAGCAACTTCACTCGTGCCTTTCGGCGCTGGACCGGAACCACGCCGCGGCAGGTTCTCTCCTGATCGCTTGTTGCCGGAGCTGCGTGACACGTCATCGCGACGTCAGCCGCTAAAACTCCCGAAGCAACTGGCCAACGCGCAACTCGGCGCTGACCCCGGGCAGCACGATCATGTTCTGTCCGAAAATCACTCCGCGCAGTTCCTCGTCCCAGCGATACGACTTCAGTGTACGCAATGGCTCCGGGCCATCGATCCGGCCGCTCGACTGGTCCGTCGTCGTGACGATGCAGCGGGTACAGGGCTTGACAGCCCTCAGGTACGGACTGCCGGGTCCGATTTCGTGCAGCGCGTCTTCTCCGTACGGGGGCAAACCGTCCAGCACGAGATTCGGTCGAAAGCGGTCCATTGGCAGAGGCGCATCCAGTCGTGCATTGAGATCACGCAATGAGGCCACTGAGATTGCGAGTAAAGCAAAACCGTCGGAAAACCGGTTCTGCGCCTCGACTTCACCGGTCCAGGCGGGGTCGCTGTACCGGGTTTCTTTGGGATCGAAACGGACCAGCCTGGCATCGCGACCGAGTACATCGCTGACCCACCCGGCAGCGGCGTCACCCTGGTCAATGGCCCTGCACCGGTCCCGCCAGACCCGCGTTTCGACTGTCTCGCCGCAATGAGCCAGCGACACGCTCACCGACCCGGCACCGGGGGCGCTGAGCGTAATGGACACCGGATCGAGTTCGACACCAATCAGCGACAGGCCCGGTTCCTCGCGCTGCGTGAGAAAGCGCCCGCCGGGGCCAACGATCATCCACTCGCGATCATGGGCCAGGCCACCCGGTGTGAGCCGGGCACGCTGGAGCGCGATGCCGCGGCAGGACTTGACGGGGTAGACGCACAGACCGGAGACGGTGATCACACCCGGAAGATAACTGACTTGCCGGTTTCCGCAATAGCCAGGTTCGATCGGTCAGCTGGCCAGCGCGAGGGGTTGCGGCCGACCGACCTGGTAGCCCTGAACGAAGTCGACACCGATCCTGCGCACCGCGTCCAGCGCACTCATGTCCTCGACCTGCTCTGCAATGACCTGGAAATCCAGCGACTTTGCGAGCCTGACCATGGCCGTGACCATGGCCTGGTTGACGTTGTCCGAAGCCAGGTTGCGGATGAAGGAACCATCGATCTTCAGGTAGTCCAGCGACAGGTTCTTCAGGTTCGCAAATGAACTGAGGCCGCGGCCAAAATCATCGAGCGCGAAGCGGCAGCCGATACCGTGGAGTACGCCGATGAAGCGCTGGGCGTGTTCGACATTCGTGATGACGGCATTCTCCGTGACCTCGAAGCACAGGCGGTCGGGGCTGACCCCGGTGCGGTCCAGGCAGTCGACGACGAACTCGAGGAAACCGGAATCACCGAGCGTTTGTCCCGATAGATTGATGCACAGACTGCGACTGCGCTGCAGCCGCACGGCCCCGCGGCCAAGCGCCGCAAGCGCCGTCTGCACGACCCAGCGATCGACGTGCGGCATCAGCCGGTAGCGCTCGGCGGCACGCATGAATTCCGACGGCGCGACCGTTGCCCCGGTGTCGTCTTTCAGCCGCAGCAGTATCTCCAGTCCCGGCCCGCTGCTTACCTCGCCGGTCGCAGCGACGATCGGCTGCGCATGTAATTCGAAGCGGTTTTCCTTCAGCGCGGATTGCAGCTGGCGCAGCCAGTGAATTTCTCCCCGCTGCCTTGCCTCGACCTCGTCACGCGCCGAATAGACCTGCACGTGGCCGCCCTGTTTCTTTGCAACATAGCATGCCGAGTCAGCCGCGCCGATCAGGTCCTCGATGGTCCCGCTCTCACGCGTCACTTCGACCAGGCCGACACTGACGCCGATCGTAAATATCTTGTCTCTCCAGACAAATCGGTAATCGCCGACGGCTCTTACGACGTCATCCGCTATCTGCCGCGCTTTCTCCAGCGGGCATCCGATCAGCAGGATTCCGAACTCGTCACCACCGAGACGCCCCACCGTATCCGAATCACGGACGGCTTCCTTGATCAGTCCGGCTACCTCGCGAAGCATCCCGTCACCAGCGACGTGTCCGCACTCGTCATTGACCGCCTTGAATCGGTCGAGGTCGAGGTAACAAAGCACGTGACGCGTATTTTGTGCATGGGTGGATTCCAGCGCTTCCTGCAGGCGTCGCTCGAACTCGCGGCGGTTGGCCAGGCCGGTCAGCGCGTCGTGGCTGGCCTGGTACGACATCTGTTGCGTCAGCCCGCGCAGGTCACTGACATCGCGCAATGCGACGACCGTCCCGGTCACGTCACCGTTGGGACCGCGCAGGGGAGCCACGGTCAGTTCAATCGAACGCTCCGAACTGCCACCATTGGAGACCAGCATTCCTCGACGTCCGAGATTGATTCGTGAGCCGGTCGCGAGGCATTGCCGCACGGGATCGCCGAGTGTCTTCTTCTCACCTTCCTCGGCAAGGTGCAGGACTTCGAGAAGCTGGTGGCCCAGCGTGTCGGCTGTCGGCTTGCCGATCAGCTGCTCAGCCGCCTTGTTGACGTAAACGATTCGCCCCTCGATATCGGTTGTCAGGACGCCCTCGCCGAGTGAGTCCAGCGCTTCCCAGGCGCCTGCGTGACTGCGACGCGATGCAGGAGTCTGCTGCGGACCCATCTCGATCGCCGAAACCAGGACCGCCGGCTCGCCGTCGTGCAGGATGCGGGCGAAAGAAAACTCCAGTCGCGGTACGGAGCCATCCGCCGAGCGAAGCTCTGCCTCAAGCCGCTCGGGCGCCTTCAGGCCATCGCGGTGGCGTCGCAGGTGTTCGGCAAGGAGATCCGAGAAATCCGGATCGACGAGATCAGGAATCCGGACGCCGACCAGTTGCGACGGACTCGCCGCCGAGCACAACGCGGCGAAGCGCGCATTGGCAAGGCGGATTCCATCCTGGTCGACCGCCACCGCTTCGTTCATGCTTTCGAGCAGCCGGCGGTAAACGCTCTCGCGCGCATCCCACGATGACGATTCGACCTGCAGGCGCTCAAGCAGTCGATCGACGTTCTCCGCAAGCTCGCCTGGGCTACCGCCTGCGGCCTCCGGAGCAAGCCGTTCGGAGTACTCCCCGGTGTCCGCCACGACAGCGAGACGCTCGCCCATTTCGCGGATGCGACGGACCTCGCCATTTCGGCGATAAAGCAGTACGGCGAGCAGTACAACCAGTACGCCGAGAGTAATGACGGCAAAAGTTAGCATCTTCTTCCCGGGCTCTCCGGGCTCCCTGGCCCGGGGGGCCGCATGAGCCTCTGTCCCCTGTTCGTGTCGCTATTCTTGTACAGTGCCGGTGAAGCATAGCGGAACGGCTCGCCCTGACCTGCTGGATTCACCATAATCAGCCATCGCAATTTACTTGTCGCCACGCAGCGCGGTCCTTAACCTTGCCCGCGAAGCGGACCCGCCGACCCGACCCGGCATTCAAAGGGACATTTATGCTCGACATGCACTCTGCCAGGCGCCAGATGATTGATCAGCAGGTTCGAACCTGGAACGTGCTCGATGAGGCTGTTCTGAATGTCATGGCGGCCGTCCCGCGCGAGGCCTTCGTACCCGTTGCTTACCGGGAACTCGCCTATGCCGATACCGCGGTTCCCCTTGCGCACGGCCAGAGCATGCTGCCGCCGGGGGTGGATGGCCGCATCCTGCAATCCCTCGATGTCCGGCCGACCGACAACGCGCTCGAGATCGGCACCGGCAGCGGATTTTTCGCCGCGTGCCTGGCCCAGCTTGCGGCACAGGTCCGCACGGTCGAGATCTACCCGGACCTTGCCGCCGGCGCCGCGAGCGCCATCGCGACAATGAACCTGCACAACGTATCGGTTGACGTTGCCGACGCCATGTCCTGCGACGCCGAAGCCGCCTATGACGTGATTGCACTGACAGGCTCGCTGCCGATCTACGATGTTCGCTTTGAGCGGGCGTTGAAACCGGGCGGACGACTTTTTGCCGTCATTGGACAAGGTCCGGCGATGACGGCAACGCTGATCACCCGTACCCACTCGGGTGACTGCCTGCGCGAGAGTCTGTTCGAGACTGTGCTGGATCCCTTGATTCATGCGGCGGGGCCATCCGGATTTGTATTCTAGCGGACCGCGGGGACTAGCCAGCGGCCTGGCAGGTGATATAGTCTAGTAAAACACCAGTTGACCTATTGGGGCGGCACTGCCGTCATAGGGTGAGTTCATGTTCAGTAAATCGATTCTGCTGGCCGGCGCAACGGCCCTGGGCCTTTCCGCAGCGGCTGTTCGCGCTGAAAACCTGATTGAGGTCTATCAGGCAGCGACCCAGAGCGACCCGCTGATCCGGGAGGCGGAGGCCCGCCGGGAGGCCGCACTGGAGGTCAAACCCCAGGCACGAGGCGCGCTGTTTCCGCAGATCGGAATCGGCGGGCAGGTCTACACCGGCGATAGCGATACCAAGGGATACCAGACCCAGTTCATAACCCGAACTGACGATCAGGGCAACGTCGTCGGAGGAGAATGGTTCTCCGTTCCGTTCACCAACAAGACGGACACCGATTGGTACTGGGACTACAGCGCACAACTGACGCAGACGATATTCCGCTGGGACCAGTGGCAGAGACTCAAGCAGGCCGACCTGCAGGTTGCGCTTGCCGAGGCGAACTACCGGGCCGCACAGCAGGACCTTGCGCTTCGCGTTTCGCAGCGATATTTCGATGTTCTCGCCGCCGAGGACACGCTGTCCGCCGCCGAGGCAACGCTCGAGGCCCTGAACCGGCAGCAGGAGCAGGCCGAGAAGCGATTCGAGGTCGGACTGATCGCGATTACCGACGTACAGGAAGCGAGAGCCGCCCGTGACGAGGCGACGGCGGCGGTGATCTCGGCAAAGCGCGCGCTGGCAAATACCCAGGAGGCGCTACGCGAACTCACCGGAGAGATGTACGCCGAACTGATGAAGCCGTCAGATGACATGCCGCTAAATCAACCCGAACCGCTCGATGAAGACGGCTGGGTGTCCCAGGCCGCCGATCAGAATCTCGAAGTCATCTCTGCACGCCTGGGCGTGGACATCGCCAAGCGAAACGTGAAAATTGCACAGTCAGGCCACATGCCGACAGTCGACCTGTTTGCCCAGCGCTTCCAGACCGACAGCAGCGCCACCGCGCAGACCAGCGTGCCGGATGAGTTCCGGGATCCGACCCGGCCACTGCCGCCGGCGTTCCCGGCCGACATCGACAGGACAAACGACACGGTCGGACTCAGAGTCAATCTGCCAATATTCAGCGGCGGCGCAACACAAGCTCGCGTACGCGAGCAGGTACACCTGCATCGCGCAGAACGCGAACGCCTCGAAGGGGCCATGCGGTCGGCCGAGCGCAATACACGTGACGCTTATCTCGGTGTACTGGCCGAGAAGGCCCGGGTCAACGCGCTTCGGCAATCGGTAAAGTCCAGTCAGACCGCGCTCGAGGCGACCGAGGCCGGTTTCGAGGTCGGCACGCGAACGACCGTCGATGTGCTGAATGGACGTCGGTTACTGTTCGACGCGCAGAGAAACTACGCTCGCAGTCGCTATGACTACCTGATCAACGTCGTCAGACTCAAGGCAGCCGCAGGCGTGCTGGTGGCCGAAGACATTTCCCAGATCAACAGCCTGCTCACGACCCCGTTGCCGCTGCCTGCTACCCGTCCCGGCGGAGGTTGATCAGGGGCTCGATCATCGCAATGAGCCGGTCGACCGCACCGCGACTGCCCGCGGCGGCAGCCTGTCCGCGAACTCCTGTCGCACGCGCGTTTTCCGGGTCATCGAACAACGAGGTGACGCGCTCCGCGAGTTCCTTCGCATCCCCGACGATGTCGACAGCACCGGCCTGCCGGAGCAGGTCAGCGATTTCCTGAGCATTCTGCGTATACGGTCCTGACAGGACCGGCAGGCCGAGAACGGCTGGTTCCAGCAGGTTGTGCCCGCCAACCGGAACGAGGCTTCCGCCCACATAAGCGACGTCAGAGGCCGCGTAGAAAGCCTGCAACTCGCCGAGTGTGTCCACCAGGAAAACCGCTTCGCGTTCACCCGGGTCTTCGCCCCGGCC
>Ga0316576_10001722_pt1 | contig 12037 bp, 5 predicted proteins | sample S0NA_FD_203075 | JGI IMG/M metagenome (GOLD analysis project Ga0316576, IMG submission 203075) | Rhizosphere microbial communities from salt marsh grasses in Alabama, United States - S0-2_050615r3r5 | ecosystem: Host-associated > Plants > Roots > Rhizosphere | place: USA: Alabama | collected... | reverse complement strand
ACCTTGCCGAAGACAACGCCGATGATCGAGAACATCACCGCGGAGAGGATGATCAGGGGCTGGCTGTATGACCTGAACTGGGTGGCCAGGATCAGATAGATCAGGAGCACGGCGAGGCCGAATGCCTTGGCAAGACTGTCGAAGGAGCGTTGGGTCTCCTCGTACTCGCCCCCGAAGACCAGGGTCGCGCCCGGGTGGCCGGCGCGCAGCTCCCGGTATTGCGCGCGGACCCAGGCGTTGACCTGCGCCGCGGAGACCGGCGCCCCGGGCCGGATGTTCGCCGTGATGGTCAGGCTGCGCTGGCGCTGATAGCGCCTGAGCTCGCCGGGTTGGATCTCGGCGACAGGTCGGACGATGTCGCGCAGGAGCACTGGCCCGGACGGGTGCTCCCACACGGGGATGTCCAATGCTGCCTCGGGGGCGTCCAGATAGGCGGGATCGACGCGAAGCTTGAGGTCGACCTCTTCGTCGCTCAGACGATACTTGCCGATATAACGGCCGTCCAGCACCGAGGCGGCCATGCGTGCGGCGTCACCCGGGGTGAGACCCAGCTCGCGCGCCCGTGACTCATCCACCGTGAGTCGGAAGACGCGGGCCGGGATGCCGCGATCATCCTGCAGGTCGAGGAGGTGAGGGCCGAATTCGGGATGATGACCGAGCCGCTCCAGCAGCGCCGCGCTGAGCGCGCGCACCGCCGTCTCGCTCGATCCGGCGATCTGGACGTTGATGTCCTTGCCGGTCGGCGGACCGTCCTTTTCGGCACGCACCCGGATTCGGAAGCCGTGCCCTGCGAACCGCTCGATCAGCCGCTCGCGCATCCGCTCGAGATGGGCCAGCGGGTCATCGAAGGCCTGCTCGGATTTGCGCGGCAGCGCGACCATGACCGTGCCCAGGTGACGTCCCATCTCGTCTTCGTAGTCCTCGCTGACTGTGAACCCGGCAAACCCCGCAGCGGAACGCGCGTACCCGGGCCCGTCGTTCATGATGAAACCGGCGATGGCCTTGACGCGGTGATGGGTCTCCTCGATCGGCGTCTCGGGCGGCCCCTCGACGAAGACATAGTAGGTGGAGTAGTCGTCGGGGAAGAACTGGATGCGCATCAGGGGCGCGATGCCCGCGACCGACACGCCGAGGATCGCGACCGCCGCGGCAAAGGTCACCAGCACGACGGTGAGGCTGAGCAGCCGGAAGCGGATCGTGGCCCGGATCAGCCAGTCGGTCATGCGGCGCAGCGCCCGCATCAGGAGGTTGTCCCGTTCTAGGTGCGCCGCGCCGTCACCCGTTGAAACGGGCCGCGGTCCGAAGTCGAGGTAGTGCAGCGGCAGGATAAAGAGGCACTCGATCAGGGAGGCGAGGATCGCGAAGCTGACGGCCTTCGGGATCAAGGCGAAGAACTGCCCCGTCGAGCCGGTCATGATCAGCATCGGCAGGAAGGCGGCGACCGTGGTCGCCGTGGCCGAGATCACCGGCCAGGCCACCTCTGCCGTGCCCTCGACGATCGCCTGCTCGATCGGCTCGCCTTCCTGGGCACGGCGGTAGATGTTCTCCACGACGACGATGGCGTCGTCGACGATGATGCCGGAGACCAGCACGAAGCTGAACAGGGTGATCTCGTTGAGCGAGTTGCCGGTCAGCTGCATCAGCACCATCGTGACCATGAAGGAGAAGGGGATGCCGACCGTGACGATGCCCGCGTTACGCAGGCCCATGAAGTACCAGAGGATCAGGCTGACCAGGAGGATCCCGACGAGCAGGTTCCAGCCCAGTGTCTGGATGGACTCCCCGATGTAGGTCGTCGAATCCTGGGTGAGGACGACCGCGACGCCTTCCTGGTCGAGGGTCGGGGCGAGCTCGGCGATGACCGCCTCGACGGCCGCGTAGATCTCCATGGCGTTGCCGCCCTTAGCCTTGAGGAGCCGCAGCGCCACCCCGTCCCGGCCGTTGGCCGAGGTGACGATGCTCGGCGCGCGATAGCCGAGCCGGGCATCCGAGACCAGGTCCGCCAGCGTCACGAACGAGCCGTCGGCGTCGCGCCGAATCAGGGTGTCGACGACCTGCTCGCGGCTTCGGAACCGTTCGTCCACCCGAATGACGTACTCGCCGCTCCCGTCGCTGAAGTCGCCGGCGGGGAGGGTGACGTTGGCGTCCTGCAATGCGGCGGCCACCTGATCATAGCTGACGCCATGTGACTTGAGCTTCCAGGGGTCGAGGAAGACGTGGAACTCGCGGCGCTGCTCCCCGTCGAGCTTGGCCTCGCTGACCCCCGGGATCTGCGCCATTCGGATCTGCAATTCCTTTGCGATCAGTGACAAGGCGCGGTTCGAGCGGTCGCCGATGAGGTTGACTGTGACCACCGGGAGCCAGAAGGAGGTGCGCACCAGATCGAAGTGCGGGGGGTCGACGCCATCGGGCAGCCGCTCGAGCATGCTGAGCACGCGAAAGCGCAGCTCGTTGTATAGCGCGTCGGAATCGGCGTCGTCGCGGAACTTCACGATGATGGTCGAACGCTCACGCACGGAGGTCGCGCGAACGAGCTCGACGTTCTCGAGCCCGTCGAGGGCGAGCTCGATCTCGCGCGTCACCAGGGCCTCGACGTCGCGCGGCGAGGCCCCGGGATAGACCGTGGTGACGATGACCTTGCCGAAGTTGATCTCCGGATAGCGCTCCATCGGAAGCGCAGCGAGTGAAAAGGCGCCAGCGACGATCATCAACACGAACAGGAGGTTGAAGAGCACCTGCTGGCGCAGGGTAAAGCGGACGAGCCCTCGCATGGCTCAGCGTTCCCCCAGCAGCCGCACGCGATCGCCGGGGCGAAGGCCCGGCGCCGTGACCCGCACCAGCGCCGGGTCCTGCGCGTCCGGCCCGAGTCGCAGGACCGGGAGCCGCGCCCCGTCCTCGCGGATGACCCAGGACTCCTCGTAGCTGGAGCCGAGTGCGGCTGGGGGGAGACTCACGGCACCGGTGGCCTCGGGAAGCCCCAGGCGCAGTCGCACGCGTAATCCCCCGCGCGCTGGGTGCACCGGCTCATCCAGGGCGAGCTCGACGGCGATCTTGCGGGTCTCGGGGTCGAATCCCGGATTGACTCGGTACAGGCGTGCAGACACCTCGGAGGTCGCTCCGCGAGGCTGGTCGAGGAGCTCGAGTCGCAGGGTCCCGCCGCCCCCCTCGAGTGCGGAGAACTGCTCCGGAGTGAGGGCGAAGGGCACCAGAAGGGTCGAGAAATCGGCGGCATAACCGACCGGATCGCCTTCGCGCACCCATTGACCGAGCTCTACCTCTCGGGCGGTGACGTGCCACCCGACCGGTGCGCCGATGGTTGCCCGCGTCAGCCGCTCCTCGAGTATCCGGCGTCGCACGTCCAGCGCCCGCAAGGCATGGCGGTTGTCGCGGAGTGCCTGCTCCAGGGCGTCCAGCTGAGACGCCGATGCGCTGCTCTGGCGCACCAGCTCGCGAAAACGGGTGACTTCCCGCCGATCGAACTCGATCTGCGACTTCAGGCGGTCTTCCTGGACCTTGACCTCCTCGAGCTCGAGGCCGACGAAGGTGGTATCCAGCTGCGCGAAGCGCCCGCTCTCATCGACCCTGTCGCCGACGTCGAGGAAGAGCGCCTGCACACGGCCGTCCGTCTCTGCGACCAGCGGGCGTTTGGCGACGGCACGGGTGAACCCGATCAGCGCCGCCTCCCGCATCGCGGGAACCGCCTCGACCAGGGCGACATCCGGCGCGGCGGCGCCCACGGGGGCAGCGAGCGCGGCACCAGAGGCCAGTGCCAGGAGCAGGATGAGCGGCCAGGATCCCGTCCGGACAGGCGTGGGCGAGTGCCGCCTCCGAGCTTGGTGCGTGGGATGGAACGGGGGTCGCGTCGGATCCAGTGCGCGCATCGCCAGCCCCCTGGGGCGTGGCGACCCGCAACGAGGACGCGCGGATCTGGCCGGGCGGTCTATCCTTGATCGAATCGGCATCGCCTTCCGCTCAATCGGCTGCGGTCAGTTTCCAGGGAGGCTAGTGTACAATCGCCAGCGTCAGTATTGACCAAAAAGACTTGCTCCGACACGTCGGCGTCAGGCCAGGGTCGGGCGCGCCGGATGGAGACCCGCTTGAGCCAAGAGTCCGACACCAACCCATCAGAGAACGGCTGGTCCAAGGCGGCTGTACCTGGATCGGCCGCGACCCGATCCCCTCAGTCCGGTGTTCCCGACACCGCGTCGCCGACCCGCGGTGCGTCCTTGTTGGGGGCGCCGCAGGATGATGCCCCGCGCTCCGGCCGGCGGGGTGGCGGCGCTGAGTCATCGCGGCGTGATCGTTCGGCGTTCATCTGGCTCGGTCGCTTCCTGGCGCCGCTCGGGGCGCCGCTGCAGTTGCTTGCCTTGGGGTTGCTCGGCGCCGGCGTCTTCGTGTCCGTCCATCTCCCGGAGCTGCCGAGCGTCGACGCCGTTCGCGAGGTGAAGTTCGAGGAGCCGCTGCGGGTGTACAGTCGTGACGGGGCGCTGATGGCCGAGTTCGGCGTCGAGCGCCGCCATCCGGTGCCCTACCAAGACATGCCACCCCTGGTGGTGAACGCCTTCCTCGCGACCGAGGACAGCCGCTTTTTCGAACATGGGGGGGTCGATGCGGTTGGCATGCTACGGGCCCTTCTGAGTTTCGCTTCGACCGGCACCAAGACACAGGGTGGCAGCACCATCACCATGCAGGTGACACGGAATTTTCTGCTGAGCTCGGAGAAGACCTTCCGGCGTAAGCTCGCCGAGGTGCTGCTGACCTTACAGGTTGAACGGACCCTGTCGAAGGATCAGATCCTGGATCTCTACCTGAATCAGATCTTTTTCGGCCACCGTGCCTACGGGGTCTCGGCCGCCGCATCGCTCTACTATGACAAAGAGCTGGACGAGTTGACGCCTGCCGAGGCGGCGATGCTTGCCGGTATCCCCAAGGCACCCTCCGCGAACAATCCGGTGAGCAATCCGGAACGCGCACTGGAGCGTCGCAACTACATCCTCGGACGTATGTTGGAGCTCGGCTATATCGGCCGGGACGAGCATGAGATCGCGATCCTCACGCCGGACCTGGCCGGACTCCACCGCCGTCAGCCAGAGCTGGATGCGGGCTATGTCGCGGAGATGGCCCGACAGGCCGTCGCCAAACATTACGGGGAGGCGGCACTCAGTCAGGGCTATCGCGTCACCACGACGATCGAGTCGCGTCTGCAGTCCGCCGCTCAGGAGGCCTTGCGACAGGCCCTGCGGGCTTACGATCGGCGGCATGGGTACCGAGGCCCCGAGGCCAAGGTCGATCTGACCGGGGCCAGCGAGGCGGACATGGATGCCTATCTCGCGACGGTACCGGCGGTTCCGGGTTTGCCGCCTGGGCTGGTGACGCAGTCGTCATCGGGCGAGGCGGAGGTGTATCTGGGACAGGGCCGCCGGACCCGGATCGGCCTCAAGCAGGTCGTTTGGGCGCAGGAGTTCCGTAACGCGAACTGGCGCGGACCCCGACCGAGGCACGTCTCGGACGTGCTGGCGGTCGGTCATCTCATCCGGCTGCAGCAGGGCGGGGAGGGGCAATGGGGGCTGGGGCAGAACCCGCGGGTATCCGGTGCCCTGGTCTCGATTGCGCCACAGGACGGTGCGGTGCGCGCCCTTGTCGGTGGCTATTCGTTCAATGAGAGCAAATTCAACCGGGCGGTGGATATGCGCCGCCAGCCGGGGTCGAGCTTCAAGCCCTTCATCTATGCCGCGGCGCTCAGCGAAGGCTGGACGCCTGCAAGTCTCATCAAGGATGAGTCCGTGCGGGTGCCCGGCGAGCAGGACTGGAACCCTCGCAATTATGATCGCCGGGAGCTCGGGCCCATACGGATGCGGAAGGCCCTGGCGCTGTCGCGCAATCTCGCAACGATCAACCTGCTTCAGAGCGTGGGCCTGGAGGACGCGCAGCACTTCATCCGCGCCTTCGGATTCGAGCTCGAGGCGATGCCTCTGGGTCTGTCGATGGCCTTGGGCACGGGCGAGCTCTCGCCGATGAAGCTGGCCGAAGGCTATGCCGTGTTCGCGAATGGCGGCTTCCACGTGATGCCCTACTTCATCGAGCGGATCGAGAGCGGAGAAGGGCAGGTGATCTTCGAGGCCAATCCGCCGCGGTCTTGCGCGGATTGCTGGTATCGGTACGGCGACGCCCCCGCACGCGTTCAGGGTACCCAGTCAGCCCAGCCGGCTCCGCAGGTCATCGATCCGCGGATCGCCTACCAGATCACCTCATTGCTGCGCGAGGTGATCGAAACCGGGACAGGAACCGGTGCTAAGAAATTGAATCGCGAAGATATCGTGGGAAAAACGGGCACCACGAACGATGTGCGCGACTCCTGGTTCGCCGGCTATCAGGCCGACTTCGTCACCGTGGCCTGGATGGGCTTCGACGATTTCGAGAAACTGGGTCGAGGCGAGGAGGGTGGTCGGGCCGCCCTGGGGCTGTGGGTCGACTTCATGTCAACCGCGCTCGATGGCCATCCCGTTGCATCGCTTGACCCGCCTGCGGGGATGGTGCAGGTCCGGGTCGATCCGATCCGGGGCACCGAAGTCAAACGGGGCGGGATCGTCGAGATGGTGAGCGAAGAGTTCCGGACGGCCTTGCTCGGGCCCGAGCCGATCCAGGCGGCCTCCGCGGAGAGGCGAGATACCTCGGTCAGACGATCCGCGCCACGTGTGATGGATGATCTTTTTTGAGCCGATCAGGCGACGGCGTGCAGTCCGGTGGGAGTGCCACAGGTCCGCGGTGCCATGCGGGGTTGCTTCTGAAGCCTCATGAAGTCGTCGCGCAGGTTGCGCAACCGGTTGTCCAGCCTCTCGCGTTGACGCTCGTCGAGGGTCGGCCCAAGCCGGATGAACAGCTCGGCGATCCGCTCGCCCAGCACCTCACCATCCCGGTCCAGAGTGGCCGGAAGGTCTTTGAAGTCGACCAGCCATTCGGTTAGGAAAGACTTGATCCGGGCCTCTCCCGCATTCGCCCGGAGCAGCCCGATCAACTGCCCGCGCTTGCGGCCGCGATACTCGACGACGTCGCTCTGCGTATCCGGCATGCGGCTGGTCACGTCGGCGACGATCGCCCGTTGCTCAGCGTCGAGCGGACCCGTCCAATCCTCGACGGAGCTCACGTAGCGTCGGGCGCGCCGTTCGCGCTCCTTGGTGCGGTTGCGCATCGCCAGCTCTGCGCGGTCCTCTGCGGCCTCGTCCTGGAAGCGTCTCGACAGGCGCTCGATCTGGGACGGGCTCAGCTCTGCCAGAAGCGGCGCCGTGACCGTGACGGCGAATCGCGCCTGCCGCCGATAGAGACTGCGAAACTCACCGGTGAGGCAAGTCATGTTGCGCTCGTCGAAGCCCAGGCGGCTCGCCTTGAGGAGCTGATCGAAAAAGGCCGCGAGGTAAGGCAGCTCCTCGGCGCGATGGCGCGCCAGCTCGGCATCCAGGACCGAGTCCCACCCGCTGAGCTGGGCACCCTCCAGATTCAGGTAGTCCTTGGCGTAGCCTTTGACGAGCAGATCGGCGGTATTGTAGGCGATGCCGACGCGGCTGCAGCCTGCGAGGGTCAGGACAGCCGCGAACAGGGTCACGGCGAGACGAATCGGGGCGGAGGCGCTGGGCATGATGGGCGACATCTGCTTGAGGGGTTCTCGATCTCCGTCATTGGACGTCTGTGACGCCGATTGGATCCTGAATGCGGACGCCCGCTCTTGTCGAAAGCGGGCGTGCCCTGATCTGGGCCGAGACGAGATGACTGGAGCGATGGTCTCGACCCCTCGAAAGAGCCCGCACACCGATGGGATGATCGCGATACACGAACGACTGCCGCGGCGCTTCAACCCTCGCCGGCAGAGGGGCATGGCGATTGGTACAATCAGCCCGCTCTTGCTGTTTGCCTGCCTCGCCTGGCTTTCGCCGACGTCGGCCAACCCGGTCACGACCGAGCATGTTACCGCGCGCCTGGTGGCCGAGCGAACCGAGATGGCGCCCGGCGAGACGGTCGACCTGGCGCTCGTTCTCGAGATCGAGCCGGGCTGGCACACCTACTGGCGAAACCCTGGCGACTCGGGCGATTCCCCAAGGGTCAGCTGGAGTCTTCCCGAGGGCGTCGAGGTTGGGCCGCTGCGTTGGACGCGGCCGGAGCTCATCCCCGTCGGTCCGCTCGCGAACTACGGCTATTCGGGCCGAGCCGTTCACCTGTTCGCCTTGAGCCTGCCCGAGGACTGGCCGATCGGTGAGCCCGTGCGGATCCGTGCGGACGCCGACTGGCTGGTCTGTGAGGCGCATTGCATCCCCGAGTCCGGCACCTTCGGGCTGACTGTGGCGACCGCGCTTGGCCCCGGACCGATTGACCCTGCGCAGGCCGAGGTCTTTGTCTCGGCCCGCGGTGATCTCGCCGACGGGACAATCGAGGGGGCGGTGCTCAGGACAGAGGCGGCTGGCCTGAGTCTTGATATCCCGGCCGATCTTCTGCCCGCTGGCTTAGATGAGGCCTGGTTCTTTGCGGGATCCTGGGGGCTGATCGAGCATGCCGCCGCGCAATCCTGGCGCCTCGTCGACGGTGATCTTCGGATCCAGCTCACCGCCGGTCCCGCGGCGGCCCAGGTCGATCCCGAGGGTCTGCTGGTCGTCAGCGACAGACAGGGAGGAGTCCGCTCGTACGAGGTGGCGGCCGTCCGCGGGCCGCCCCTTCTCGAGGGGGACGCGCAACGCTCGATCAGCCTGCCGCTGGCGCTGGTCTTTGCCTTGCTCGGCGGGTTGATCCTGAACCTGATGCCTTGCGTGTTCCCAATCCTGGCGATGAAGGCGTTGAGCCTGGTCAAGGGCCTGGCCGGGGAGGGCCCCGGTGCGGCGCGCGCGCGCGTGCTCCATGGGGTCGCCTACACCGCGGGCGTGCTGGTCTTCTTCGCTGCCCTGGCCGGACTCCTGCTGGCCCTGCGCTCGGGTGGCGCGGCGGTGGGTTGGGGCTTTCAGCTCCAATACCCGCCGTTTGTCGTGCTCATGGCCTACGTCTTCCTGGTGATCGGCCTGAGTCTCTCGGGCGCGATCACCGTTGGTCGGCGTCTGATGTCACTCGGCGGGACCCGGAGTGGAGGTGGGACCCTGGGTGCATTTGGGACCGGCGCCCTCGCGGCCCTGGTCGCGGCACCTTGCACCGCGCCCTTCATGGGGGCGGCCTTGGGGTATGCGGTCACCCTGACCTGGCCGCCGGCGCTGGCGATCATGCTGACCCTCGGGTTCGGGTTGGCGCTACCCTTCTTGCTGCTGTCCCTGGTCCCGCAGCTCGCCCGCTGGCTGCCCAAGCCCGGCCCCTGGATGGAGACCCTCAAGCAGGTTCTGGCCTTTCCCATGTTCGCGGCCGCGGCCTGGTTGGTGTGGGTGCTGAGCGTCCAGACCGGTCCCCGCGGGGTCGCCTCCGTCCTCGCGGGCTCGGTCCTGGTGGCCTTTGCGCTCTGGCTGCGTGAGCGCGCCCCGCATCTGCGGCCGGGGCAGCGGCGGTTGGCCCTTGCGATGCTGCTGGCGACGCTGGGCGGGGCGGCCTATCTGGGCGTCGCGACCGTTCGGCTGTCTGCCCCGGCGCAGTCGCTCGGGGCCGAGACGGGCCGACAGCTGCCGAGCGAGCCCTACTCGCCCGAGCGTCTCGCGGCGGCACGCGCCGAGCTCCGCCCGGTCTTCGTCAACATGACCGCCGCCTGGTGCATCACGTGTCTGGTCAACGAACGTGTCGCCTTGGATACGGCGGGCGTGAAGGGGCTTTTCTCGGCTGCAGACGTACTCTACCTCAAGGGGGATTGGACCAATCGGGATCCCGCGATCACCCGGTACCTCGCCGAGTATGAGCGCAACGGTGTTCCGCTGTACGTCTTTTATCCAGTGAATGGCGAACCCAAGGTCCTGCCTCAGATCCTGACCGAGGACATCGTGCAAGGCGCGGTCCGGCAGGGGCCAATGGCGTCGTCGCGGAGCCACTGATCGAGGAACGGCACAGGCACAGCAGCGTCGTGACCGTCTTCATTGCATCCCTGGACATGAACCACTTTGACCTGAAGAGAAGGAGAAACCCATGACAGCATCCTGTCTGAAGGCCGCTGCCCTCGGCGTCGTCGCGCTGGCGGCCGCATTGACCGTCGGTCCCACCGCCGCGGCCCCCAAGGTCGGTGCACCGGCGCCGGATTTCAGCGTCCTCGACACCAAGGGCGAGACCTGGAGCCTCGGCCAGCTCGCCGGCAAGCAGGTCATACTGGAATGGACCAATCACGATTGCCCGTTTGTGAGGAAGCATTACGAGTCGGGGAACATGCAGGCCCTGCAGAAGGAAGCCGGCGACGCTGGTTATATCTGGCTGTCGGTCATCTCATCGGCTCCGGGTAAGCAAGGGCATGTCACCCCTGCCGAGGCCGACGCGCTGACCGAGAGCCGAGACGCCACTCCGACCGCGGTCCTGCTGGATACGTCCGGAGCCATGGGCCGCGCCTACGACGCCAAGACCACTCCGCACATGTACGTCATCGACGCGTCGGGCACACTCGTGTATATGGGCGGAATCGACGACCGGCCCACGACCAAGCAGGCCGATGTCGAGGGTGCGAGCAATTTCGTGCGCCTGGTCATGGCCGATCTGGCGGCCGGCAATCCCGTCGCTAATCCAGTCACCCGACCCTATGGGTGCTCGGTCAAGTATTGAGCCTGTGGGCGGATCAGGCCGGCGTCCGGAGGCGTCGGCCCCTGGGAGCGCCGGGCTCGGGCCATGCCACCCGATGCCCTTGCGGGGTCAGCTTTGAATCTGCCTGGAGGCACTGTAAACTCTCGGCTTTTACCCGCGAGTGAGCGGCCAGCCAGCGGCGTCCAAGGCTCGGCTCGGATTCGTCGAGCAGCCCCGAGGATGGCCGGCCCCGTTGCCAGGTCAGCGACCAGCGTCCCGGGATTGCCGACAAGGCATCGCCCCGGCGACCGATCTCCGGCCGCTCCTTCCAGGTTCACGTCCCTTCAGCATCGAGAGGTCCTCGCGTGGTCGCCCCCGAGCCCGAATTCCACCGCATCAAGCGGTTACCGCCCTATGTCTTCAACATCGTCAACGAGTTGAAGGCCGAGGCGCGAGCCCGGGGCGAGGACATCATCGACTTCGGGATGGGCAATCCGGACCAGCCGACGCCGCAGCACATCGTCGATAAGCTGGTCGAGGCGTCGCTTCGCAAGGACACCCACCGGTACTCCGTCTCGCGCGGCATCCCCCGCCTGCGCCGTGCCATCTGTCATTGGTATCGCGACCGCTTCGATGTCCACCTGGATCCCGACGGCGAGGCCATCGTGACGATCGGCTCCAAGGAGGGACTCGCCCATTTGGCCCTTGCCACCATGGGCAGCGGCGACACCGTTCTGGTGCCCAATCCGGCGTATCCCATCCACCCCTACGGCTTCATTATCGCGGGCGCGGACGTGCGCCATGTGCGTCTCACGCCTGACGTGGATTTCTTTCAGGAGCTGCAACGCGCGATCCAGGATTCCTGGCCCAAGCCGAAGATGCTCGTATTGAATTTTCCGGGCAATCCGACCACTCAGTGTGTCGAGTTGAACTTCTTCCAGCAGGTCATCGACATTGCGAGTGAGCACGGCATCTGGGTCGTCCACGACATCGCCTATGCGGATATCGTCTTCGACGGTTATCGTGCCCCCTCGATCCTGCAGGTCCCCGGGGCGAAGGACATCGCCGTCGAGTTCTTCTCCATGTCCAAGAGCTACAACATGCCGGGTTGGCGGGTCGGCTTCATGTGTGGCAACCGCACCCTGGTCAGCGCACTGGCGCGCATCAAGTCCTACCTGGACTACGGGACCTTTACCCCGATCCAGGTCGCAGCCATCGCCGCCTTGGAGGGGCCACAGGATTGCGTGCGTGCCATCAGGGACAACTACCAGAGTCGTCGCGACGTGCTGTGCGGCGGTCTGAACGCCGCCGGTTGGCCGATCGATCCGCCGCAGGCGACCATGTTCGTCTGGGCGCCGATCCCCGAGCCTTATCGCGCCCTCGG
>Ga0316576_10001721_pt1 | contig 12039 bp, 9 predicted proteins | sample S0NA_FD_203075 | JGI IMG/M metagenome (GOLD analysis project Ga0316576, IMG submission 203075) | Rhizosphere microbial communities from salt marsh grasses in Alabama, United States - S0-2_050615r3r5 | ecosystem: Host-associated > Plants > Roots > Rhizosphere | place: USA: Alabama | collected... | reverse complement strand
GTCAAGGAGCTGAAGGCCGGCCGCGTGGAGTTCCGGGTCGAGAAGGCCGGTATCGTCCACGTCCCCGTCGGCCGGGTCAGCTTTGGCGCCGACAAGCTCAAGGACAACCTGCTCGCGCTGATGGAGCTTCTGCTCAAGCTCAAGCCTTCGACGGCGAAGGGCACGTACGTGCGCAGCGTGGCGCTGTCAACCACCATGGGACCCTCCGTCCGGCTCGACCCGCAGGATGTGGTCTCCAGCGTGGGGAAGTAGGAGGGCGTCATGAACCGACAGCAAAAGACAGACGTCGTCGAGGAGCTCAGGGACACCCTGGGCAAGGTCGCCTCCCTGGTCGTGGCGGACTACCGTGGGCTGAAGGTGGAGGAGGTCAACGGGCTGCGCAGCGAGATCCGCAAGAGCGCCTGCACCTACCGGGTGGTGAAGAACACCCTGTTCAAGCGGGCGATCGAGGGGACGGAGATGGAGGGCCTCACGCCCCTGTTCAAGGGGCCCACCGCCGTGGCCTACTCCTTCGAGGATCCGGTGGCGCCGGCCAAGATCATCGACAAGTTCCAGGATGAGCTCAAGCCCCTGGAGGTGAAGGGCGGCTTCCTCGACGGGAAGGTCCTGGACCAGGCTGGCGTGAAGAGCCTGGCCAGCATGAAGGGCAAGGACGAGCTCCGGGCGGGCCTGCTGATGACCATGCTCGCGCCGGCCCAGCAGTTCGTGCGGCTGCTGGCCGCCGCGCCTCAGAACTTCCTCTACCTGCTGAGCGCCAAGAAGCGCCAGCTGGAGGGCTAATACTCAAACTACGACGGGCCCAGGAGGGTCCGGGCGTAGGAGGCGACAGCGGGGACGCTTTCGTCGATAGAAAGGGAGAAAGAAGATGTCCGAGATCACGAGAGAGCAAGTAATCGACTACCTGAGCAACCTGTCGGTGATGGATATCGCGACGCTGACCAAGGAGCTCGAGGACAAGTGGGGCGTGCAGGCCGCTCCGGTGGTCACCGGCATGGTCGCGGGACCGACCGGCGGACCGGAGCCCGACGCCGAGCCCACCGAGTTCAACGTGGTGCTCACCGGTCACGGCGACAAGAAGATCCAGGTGATCAAGGCCCTGCGGGAGCTGACCAGCCTCGGCCTGAAGGAGGCCAAGGAGGTCGTGGAGAGCGCTCCCAAGGCGGTCAAGGAGAGCGTGTCCAAGGAGGAGGCCGAGGAGGCCAAGAAGAAGCTCGAGGAGGCCGGCGGCACCGTCGAGATCAAGCCGGCGTGAGGCAGGCTTGTTGAATAGCTTGAGGCGCGCCGCGCCGTGCGCCGGTCCTCGCGCCCCTGTGGGGCGATCCGGGATACAGCGGCGGCGCACCCCCGAACGGGGCGACGCAGAGGTGCGCGCCCCGGCGGGGGCGTTTTGCGTTGTGAGCAAGGCGTGACGTGTTTTCGCCCGGCCTCGCCGGGCATGCCCGGTCCGGGGGTCCCGGACCTGGAGGAGAGTCGATGGGTAGCGTGATCCAGAACAACTTTCGTGTTCGGAAACACTACGGTCGGATCCACAAGATCATCGACATTCCCAACCTGATCGACATCCAGAAGAAGTCCTATGACAAGCTGCTGCAGAAGGACGTGGCCCCGGATCGCCGGGAAGACGTCGGTCTGCAGGGCGTGTTCAAGAGCGTGTTCCCGATCAAGGACTTCGCCGAGACCTCGTCGCTCGAGTTTGTCAGCTACAACCTGGACAAGCCCAAGTACGACGAGGACGAGTGCCGCCAGCGCGGCATGACCTACGCGGCGCCGATCAAGGTCACGATCCGGCTCGTCGTCTGGGACGTCAACGAGGAGACGGGCGCCCAGTCGATCCGGGACGTGAAGGAGCAGGAGGTCTACTTCGGCGAGATCCCGCTGATGACGGAGAACGGGACCTTCATCATCAACGGCACGGAGCGCGTCGTGGTGAGCCAGCTGCACCGCAGCCCTGGCGTGTTCTTCGACCACGACAAGGGGCGGACCCACGCCACCGGGAAGCTGCTCTACAGCGCGCGGATCATCCCTTACCGCGGCAGCTGGCTCGACTTCGAGTTCGACCCGAAGGACCTGATCCACGTCCGTATCGACCGGCGGCGCAAGCTCCACGCCACGGTGCTGCTCAGGGCGCTGGGCTACTCCACCGAGGAGCTGCTCAACCACTACTACGACACCGAGACGGTCTTCCTCGAGCCGGGCAAGAAGCTGTCCAAGAGCATCGAGTACGACATCCTGCCCGGTCAGCGGGCGACGCGCGACGTGCGGCACCCCGACTCGCGCGAGATCATCGTCAAGAAGAACCGCAAGTTCACCAAGCTGGCGATCCGCAAGCTGCAGGAGTCGGGCCTCGAGCGCCTGCCGGTGACCCCCGAGGAGCTCGTCGGCAAGGTCGCCGCCCACGACGTCATCGACCCGGAGACGGGCGAGGTCCTGCTGCAGTGCAACGAGGAGGTGGGCGAGGACAAGCTCGAGCTGCTCCGCGAGCACAAGATCGAGGACTTCAAGATCCTGTTCATCGACAACCTCAACGTCGGCTCGTACCTGCGGGACACGTTGATCGCGGACAAGCTGAACAACCCGGAGGAGGCGATCATGGAGATCTACCGCCGCCTCCGCCCGGGTGACCCACCGACCCTCGACACGGCGAAGAACCTGTTCAACAACCTGTTCTTCAACGCCGAGCGCTACGACCTCTCCAAGGTCGGCCGGCTCAAGCTGAACTACAAGTTCAAGGTGGACGAGCCGCTCGACAACTGCGTGCTGACCAAGCGCGACATCCTGGAGACGGTGCGCTACCTGATCAACCTGAAGAACGGCAAGGGCAGCATCGACGACATCGACCACCTCGGCAACCGCCGCGTCCGCGCGGTGGGCGAGCTGATGGAGAACCAGTACCGCATCGGGCTGGTCCGGATGGAGCGCGCCATCAAGGAGCGCATGAGCATGTCTCAGGAGATCGAGACGCTCATGCCGCACGACCTGATCAACGCCAAGCCGGTCAGCGCGGTGGTCAAGGAGTACTTCGGCTCGAGCCAGCTGTCCCAGTTCATGGACCAGACCAACCCGCTGTCCGAGGTGACCCACAAGCGCCGGCTGAGCGCCCTGGGCCCCGGCGGCCTCACCCGGGAACGCGCCGGGTTCGAGGTCCGCGACGTCCACGCGACGCACTACGGGCGCATCTGCCCCATCGAGACCCCTGAGGGGCCGAACATCGGCCTCATCGCCTCGCTCTCCACCTTCGCCCGGGTCAACGAGTTCGGCTTCATCGAGACGCCCTACCGCAAGGCCAAGGACGGCGCGGTGGAGTCGGAGGTCAACTTCTACTCGGCCCTCGAGGAGGAGGGCGAGAAGATCGCCCAGGCCAACGCCGAGCTGGACAAGAAGGGCAACTTCACCAGCGAGCAGGTCAGCGCCCGCCACGACGGCAACCCGATGATGGTGCGGCCGGAGGAGGTCACGCTGATGGACGTGTCGCCGAACCAGCTGGTCTCGGTGGCCGCCTCGCTGATCCCGTTCCTGGAGAACGACGACGCCAACCGCGCGCTGATGGGCTCCAACATGCAGCGCCAGGCGGTTCCGCTGATCCGCACATGGGCCCCGCTGGTCGGCACCGGGATGGAGGGCAAGGTGGCCCAGGACTCCGGCGTCACCGCGGTCGCCCGGCGCGACGGCATCGTCGAGTCGGTGGACGCGGCGCGCCTGGTCATCAAGCCGCTGGAGTCGGACGACACCATCGACCCGCTGGGGGCCAAGCCCGACATCTACAACCTGATCAAGTTCCAGCGCAGCAACCAGAACACGAGCATCAACCAGAAGCCGATCGTCCAGCCCGGAGACCGCGTGCGCGCCGGCGACGTCATCGCCGACGGGCCGGCCACCGAGCTCGGCGAGCTCGCGCTGGGCCAGAACGTGCTCTGCGCCTTCATGCCCTGGGGTGGCTACAACTTCGAGGACTCGATCCTGGTCAGCGAGCGGCTGGTCAAGGAGGACGTCTTCACCTCGGTGCACATCGAGGAGTTCGAGTGCATCGCCCGCGACACCAAGCTGGGCAAGGAGGAGATCACCCGGGACATCCCCAACGTCGGCGAGGAGGCGCTCTCCGACCTGGACGACTCGGGCATCGTTCGCATCGGCGCCGAGGTCAAGCCCGGCGACATCCTGGTGGGCAAGATCACGCCGAAGGGCGAGACCCAGCTCTCTCCGGAGGAGAAGCTGCTCCGGGCCATCTTCGGCGAGAAGGCGGGCGACGTCCGCGACAGCTCGCTCCGCGTGCCGCCCGGCGTGCAGGGCATCGTGATCAGCGCGCGGGTCTTCGCCCGCAAGGGGACCGAGCAGGACGAGCGGTCCAAGGACATCCTGGATCAGGAGAAGGAGAAGCTCCTCGCCGACCAGCGCGACGAGATCAAGATCATCTCTGGATCCTACTACTCCAAGATGGCCAAGCTGCTCTCGGGCAAGACCACCAGCGCGCGCCTGGTGGACGACCGGGGCAAGATCCTGGTGCAGAAGGGGGTCAAGCTCGACGAGGAGGCCCTCGAGGGCATCGCCAAGCGCTACTGGCCGGCGATCCAGGTCGCCGAGGGGGGCGGGCGGATCGAGGACAGCCTGGAGCAGCTGGCCAGCCGCCTCGAGGACGACGTCCACGCCATCGAGACCCTGTACAACGAGAAGATCGCCAAGCTGACCAAGGGCGACGAGCTGCCGCCCGGCGTGATCAAGATGGTCAAGGTCTACGTGGCGATCAAGCGCAAGCTCTCCGTCGGCGACAAGATGGCCGGTCGCCACGGCAACAAGGGCGTGATCAGCCGGATCCTCCCCGAGGAGGACATGCCGTACCTCGAGGACGGGACGCCGGTGGACATCGTGCTCAACCCGCTGGGCGTTCCCTCCCGCATGAACGTGGGCCAGATCCTAGAGACCCACCTGGGCTGGGCGGCCCGGGAGCTCGGGCGGCAGATCGACGCCTACCTGCGGGTGGAGTGGAGCCCGGAGGTCCTGCGCAACAAGCTGAAGAAGATCTACACCACGGAGCAGGCGCACCAGTTCCTCGACTCCCTCGATGACGACGACGTCGGGACCTTCGCCGCCAAGGTGCGCCAGGGGGTCTTCGTCGCCAGCCCTGTCTTCGACGGGGCGCGGGAGGTCGAGATCAAGGACGCCCTGGAGATGGCCGGTCTGCCCTCGACGGGGCAGGCGGTGCTCTTCGACGGCCGCACCGGGGCGCCCTTCGACCACGACGTCACGGTGGGCGTGATGTACATGCTCAAGCTCCATCACCTGGTGGATGACAAGATCCACGCGAGGTCCATCGGACCCTACTCGCTGGTCACGCAGCAGCCGCTCGGCGGCAAGGCGCAGTTCGGCGGCCAGCGCCTGGGCGAGATGGAGGTCTGGGCGATGGAGGCCTACGGCGCGGCCTACGGCCTGCAGGAGTTCTTGACGGTCAAGAGCGACGACGTCGTCGGCCGGACGCGCATGTACGAGAGCATCGTCAAGGGCGAGCACGTGCTGGAGTCCGGGCTGCCCGAGTCCTTCAACGTGCTGCTGAAGGAGCTCCAGAGCCTGTGCCTCAACGTGGAGCTGATCGAGGAGGGCGGCGCGGTGCGGGAGCCGACGGCTGAGCCGTCGGTGGTGCCCTCGCTCGCCGGCCTGGGCAGCCGTATGGGCCTCCCCGGTCTCTAGACACAAGAAACACGGAGTGAACCTCTCACCGAGGTTCGCAGCTTCTTCGAGAAGCCCAAGCCCCTGAATGACTTCAACGCGATCCGCCTGGGACTGGCCAGTCCCGAGAAGATCCGGTCGTGGTCGCACGGCGAGGTGGTCAAGCCCGAGACGATCAACTACCGCACCTTCAAGCCCGAGCGGGACGGTCTGTTCTGCGCCAAGATCTTCGGGCCGGTGAAGGACTACGAGTGCAACTGCGGCAAGTACAAGCGCATGAAGCACCGCGGCGTGGTCTGCGAGAAGTGCGGCGTCGAGGTGATCCAGTCCAAGGTGCGCCGCGAGCGCCTGGGGCACATCAACCTCGCCACCCCGGTGGCCCACATCTGGTTCCTGAAGAGCCTGCCGTCCCGCATCGGCAACATGCTGGACATCACGCTCAAGGAGCTGGAGAAGGTGCTCTACTGCGAGTCCTACATCGTGGTGGACCCGCTGGAGAGCGGCCTGAGCCGGGGCGAGCTCCTCTCGGAGGAGCGCTACCTGCAGCTCTCCGAGGAGCTGGGCGACGAGGCCTTCACGGCCGGCATGGGCGCCGACGCGATCCGCGATCTGCTCCAGCAGCTGGACATCCAGGAGCTGGCCAAGGAGCTGCGCGAGGAGATGAAGGCCTCGAGCTCGGAGGCCAAGCGCAAGAAGATCGCGAAGCGGCTGAAGGTGGTCGAGGCGTTCCGCGACTCGGGCAACCGCCCCGAGTGGATGATGCTCGAGGTGATCCCGGTCATCCCGCCGGACCTGCGGCCCCTGGTGCCCCTGGACGGCGGCCGGTTCGCCACCAGTGACCTCAACGACCTGTACCGCCGGGTGATCAACCGCAACAACCGGCTCAAGCGCCTGCAGGAGCTCAACGCCCCCGAGATCATCATCCGCAACGAGAAGCGGATGCTGCAGGAGGCGGTGGACGCCCTGTTCGACAACGGCCGCAGGGGCCGGACGATCACCGGGCCGAACAAGCGCCCGCTCAAGTCCCTCTCGGACATGCTCAAGGGCAAGCAGGGCCGTTTCCGGCAGAACCTGCTCGGCAAGCGCGTGGACTACTCCGGCCGCTCGGTCATCGTCGTCGGTCCGGAGCTCCGCCTGCACCAGTGCGGCCTGCCGAAGAAGATGGCCCTCGAGCTGTTCAAGCCCTTCATCTACAACAAGCTCGAGGAGCGCGGGCTGGTCACGACGATCAAGAGCGCGAAGAAGCTCGTCGAGAAGGAGAAGCCGGAGGTCTGGGACATCCTGGAGGAGGTGATCAAGGAGCACCCGATCCTGCTGAACCGTGCGCCGACCCTGCACCGCCTGGGTATCCAGGCCTTCGAGCCCGTGCTGATCGAGGGCAAGGCGATCCAGCTGCACCCGCTGGTCTGCACCGCGTTCAACGCGGACTTCGACGGCGACCAGATGGCGGTCCACGTGCCGCTGTCGCTCGAGGCCCAGATGGAGGCCCGCGTGCTGATGATGTCGACCAACAACATCCTCAGCCCGGCGCACGGCAAGCCGATCATCCTGCCGACCCAGGACATCGTGCTCGGCCTGTACTACATGACCCGCGAGCGCGCCTTCGCCAAGGGCTGCTGGCGCGAGCCGGACAAGAAGGCGAAGCGGATCAGCCTGCGCGGCGTCTTCTCCTCTCCGGCCGAGGTCCGCATGGCCTACGACCACGGCGAGGTCGACCTGCAGGCGGCGATCAAGGTGCGCATCGGCGGCGGTCTGGAGAAGACCACCGTCGGCCGCGTGCTGCTCTACGAGATCGTCCCGCGCATGCTGCCGTTCAAGCTGGTCAACCGCGTGATGGGCAAGAAGCAGCTCGCCGACCTGGTCGACGCCTGCTACCGCATCTGCGGCGAGAAGGAGACCGTGCTCCTCGCCGACCGGCTGCGCACGCTGGGTTACTACCACGCCACGGCGGCCGGGATCAGCATCTGCATCGACGACATGATAATCCCGCACCGCAAGCAGGAGCTGCTCTCCAAGGCGATGGAGGACGTGCGGGAGATCGAGGACCAGTACACCGAGGGCCTGATCACCGACGGCGAGCGTTACAACAAGGTCGTGGACATCTGGGCCCAGGTGGCCGAGCAGATCGCCAACGAGATGATGAACGAGATCGGCTCGGAGGACGTCGTCGACGAGGAGGCCGGCGTCACGAAGACCATGCCGAGCTTCAACCCGATCTACATCATGGCCGACTCGGGCGCCCGGGGCTCGGCGCAGCAGATGCGGCAGCTCGCCGGGATGCGCGGCCTGATGGCCAAGCCGTCGGGCGAGATCATCGAGACGCCGATCACGACGAACTTCCGCGAGGGGCTCTCGGTGCTCCAGTACTTCATCTCGACCCACGGGGCGCGCAAGGGGCTGGCCGACACGGCGCTGAAGACGGCGAACTCCGGCTACCTGACCCGCCGCCTGGTGGACGTGGCCCAGGACAGCGTGATCCGAGAGTTCGACTGCGGCACGATGGACGGTATCGAGATGGGCGCGCTGATCGAGGGCGGCGAGATCATCGAGCGCCTGGGAGACCGCATCCTCGGCCGCGTGGCGCTCGACGACATCCTGGACCCGCTGACCGGCGAGATCCTCGTCGAGGCCAACGAGGAGATCACCGAGGACAAGGTGCGCTCCATCGAGGACGCGGGCATCGACCGGGTCAAGATCCGCTCGGTGCTCTCCTGCAACAGCGAGCGCGGCGTGTGCGTCGAGTGCTACGGCCGCGACCTGGCCCGCGGGCACAAGGTGAACATCGGCGAGGCCATCGGCATCATCGCCGCGCAGAGCATCGGCGAGCCGGGTACGCAGCTCACGATGCGCACGTTCCACATCGGTGGTGTCGGTCAGATCCGCCACGAGGAGTCCACGCTCGAGTGCCGCACGGACGGCACGGTGCGGATGGAGAACTGCCACGTCGTGGAGTACAAGCGCTCGGATGGCAAGAAGGTCTTTGTGGTGATGAACCGCCACGGCGAGGTGATCGTCCAGGACGACTCCGGCCGCGAGCGGGAGCGGTACGGGCTGGTCTACGGCGCGCACCTGATGGTCGGGGAGGGGGAGCGCGTCAAGCCGAGCACGGTGCTGGCGGAGTGGGACCCCTACGCCATGCCCATCGTCACCGAGGTGGGCGGCGTGGTTGGCTTCGGCGACGTGGTCGAGGGCGTGACCATGCAGGAGCAGCTCGACGAGGTCACCGGGCTGTCGCGCAAGGTGATCACCGAGAGCAAGGACAGCGAGGCGCGGCCGCGGATCTCGATCCTCGACGACGACGGCGAGGTGAAGAAGCTGCCCAACACCACCGCTGACGCGCACTACTTCCTGCCGGTGGCGGCGAACATCTTCGTCGCCGAGGGCGACGTGGTCGATCCGGGCGAGGTCATCGCGCGCATCCCGCGCGAGACGACCAAGACCAAGGACATCACGGGTGGTCTGCCCCGCGTGGCCGAGCTGTTCGAGGCGCGCAAGCCGAAGGAGCACGCCGTGATCAGCGACATCGACGGCGTGGTCAGCTTCGGCAAGGACACCAAGGGCAAGCGCAAGGTGGTCATCACCCCGGATGTGGGCGACGCCTGCGAGTATTTGATCAGCAAGGGCAAGCACCTCTCGGTGCGCGAGGGCGACCGCGTGCGCGCGGGCGAGCCGCTGATGGACGGCGCGGCCAACCCCCACGACATCCTCAAGGTGCTGGGCGAGAAGGAGCTGGCCAAGTACCTGGTGGACGAGATTCAGGAGGTCTACCGCCTGCAGGGCGTGAAGATCAACGACAAGCACATCGAGGTGATCGTGCGGCAGATGCTGCGCCGCATCCGCGTCACCGATGTGGGCGACACGAACTTCATCATCGACGAGCAGGTGGAGAAGCACGTCTTCGAGCAGGAGAACGAGCGCGTGGTGACCGAGGGCGGCCGCCCGGCGGTGGGCGAGCCCCTGCTGCTCGGCATCACCAAGGCCTCGCTCTCCACCGACAGCTTCATCAGCGCCTCGTCGTTCCAGGAGACCGCCAAGGTGTTGACCGAGGCGGCGGTCTGCGGCAAGACCGACTACCTGCGCGGGTTGAAGGAGAACGTGATCATGGGCCGCCTGATCCCGGCGGGGACGGGGCTCGGGGCGTACAAGCGGCTGGGGATCGAGGTGGAGACCCCGGACGAGGACGAGATGCCGGCGCCCCCGGCGGTCGAGGCGGCGGTCGAGACGTCGGTGCCCGAGTAGGGCTTGCCAAGGTTGCCCGGATGCGGTAGCAATCCCGGGCTCGAGGAGAGGTACCATGGCTGCTGTACGCGAAAAGATCCGACTGGTCTCCGAGGCCGGGACGGGCTACTTCTACACGACGACCAAGAACAAGCGGAACACCCCGGACAAGCTGCGGTTCAAGAAGTACGACCCCAAGGCGCGCAAGCACGTCTGGTTCAAGGAAGCCAAGATCAAGTAGGGACAGGCTCCGTCCTGTATCCCGCCGAGATCCAAGGCCTTCTGGCCCACCCCGCGCAATCTGTGATCCGATGACCGAGGAAGACGAGCGACCCGGCGCCGCGCAGCGCTGGGGCCTCCTCGTCCTCGTCCTCGCCATCCTCGCCGCCGGCGTGATTACCGTGGACTACCTGATGGGCTGGCTCCTCGGGCGGTGAGCCGCCCTGCGCCCCGGCTCAGTGCTTGCTCAGCACCGGAAACCGACCGAGCTTGCGCCCCTCGTCGGTCATGCCCAGGGCCTTGCGGAACGGCCGCAGGTCGGTGTCGGAGATGGTGCCGTCCTCGATGAGGGAGACGAGGGCCTTGTGTCGCTGGCGCCGGTTGCCGATGCTGTGCGTCGCGAAGGCCGACAGATCCACCAGCGCGCCGGCGACGAGGTAGGGGATCAACTGGTCGCTCTGGACAAACCCGCCGATGTTGACCGCGGTCCCGATGCCAAGCATCGCCAGGGCACCCCGCGAGGCGAACTGCTTCTTGCCGCCCAGCTTGCCGAAGCGCTCCTCCAGCTTCACCACGACCCGCGGCTTGGAGAGGATCACCTTCTCGAGCTGGCGCAGGGCGCGGCCCTGCCGCCAGCGGGCGCGAAGGGCCTGGATCGGGTGAAAGGCGCGCAAGGTCTGCACCGGGTGCAGGCCCCTGTGGGCCGCCGGGGCCGCCGGGGCCGGCGGGGCCGCCGGCGTGGCGTGGGCCAGAGCAGCAGTCAAGACGACTGCGAGGGCGAAGCCCAGTCCGGGCAGTCGGTGCATTGGGTCGACTCCTGATGATGGATGGTGCCATGAATTGCAACCGGCAGGCCAGGAGATGAAGCTAATGATATTGTCATGTTGGGCCTGCTGCAAGGTCAGCGGTTTGGCCAATACCGTCAGCCATGGCTACCGGTTTTCGGATGGCCGATCCGGCCGATCCCCATGTAGCGCCGCAGGGGCCCGCACGTCCGAGGAGGTGTCGCGCCTTGTTGGGAATTGGCCATTATGTTAGTATTGTCAATATGAAAACTATTGCAATCACCATTGACGAGGACACCCTCAAGGCGATCGACACCCTCGTCCGAGGCGACGCCGGGGCTCGCCGGAAGGGGGCGCGCGGGCCGAGCCGGTCTGCGATCGTCCGGATGGCGCTCGCCGAGTTCCTGGCGCGGCGTCGTCGCGCGCAGCGTGACGAGCACGACCGCCAGGTCATCGCCGAGAACCGCGAACGGCTCCTCGCCGATGCCAAGGGGCTCGTGGCCGAGCAGGCGCGCCCTTGAACCGGGGCGACATCTACCGCACCCGCGACCGCACACCGGAGAGGGGCGGGAAGCCGGGGTTCTACGTCGTCGTCTCCCGCCAGTTCATCGCCGAGAACGACGACGTCGCCACGGTGATCTGCGCGCCGGTGTACTCGGAGATCCTCGGGCTCTCGACCGAAGTGGTGCTCGGCCCTTCGGAAGGGTTGCCGCGCCAGAGCGCCATGCGCTGCGACTTCCTCGCGCTGATGTTCAAGCGGAAGCTGACCCGATTCGTGGGCACGCTTTCGCCGGCCAAACTGGTCGAGCTCCGCCGGGCCCTGACCGTTGCACTGGAGCTCGACCATCCCTGACGGGGCATGACCGCGTGGTGTGTCACGCAGCGGCCTCGGCTCCAGCAACTGCGCGGCATTGCTCGCCGTGCCGGAGCGCGGTCGCCTAGAGGCTCGTGGACAGGACGCCAGAGTGCGCGCGGGGGAGTTGTACGTGCCCTGGACGGACAACGCGGCTCGTCGAGGGCGCGCAGGGGGCTGCAGCACATCACATCCACAGCCAACCCCGTCGATCACAGCCTTCCTGACGGGTTCCGTTGAAAGCGTGGAGGGTCGGGGGGACGATGACACCGAGGAGGAGTAGCGCGCCACGAGCTCCAGCGCTTG
>Ga0316576_10001720_pt1 | contig 12040 bp, 12 predicted proteins | sample S0NA_FD_203075 | JGI IMG/M metagenome (GOLD analysis project Ga0316576, IMG submission 203075) | Rhizosphere microbial communities from salt marsh grasses in Alabama, United States - S0-2_050615r3r5 | ecosystem: Host-associated > Plants > Roots > Rhizosphere | place: USA: Alabama | collected... | reverse complement strand
TTCATCGAGCTGACAACACTGCGCCCCAAACTTGTCACCAAGAAAAATCGTAAGCTGCGGCGTATGAAAGAACTGTATCCGGAAATTAATATCCAGCTGTGGAAACGCAGTGATCTGCGCAACCTGATGCTTCGCTACGGTATTGACGAACACGTGGCCAGCATTATGGGCACCAAAGCTCAAAATAATCAAGATGAGTAGCTATTTTCCCCCTGAAGCTTATGGCGAGCTGGCCGAGGGTATCAGCCAGATTTTATTTTCCGCGGAAGAAATCCAGGCGCGCGTACAGGCGCTCGGCCAGGAAATTTCGCACGACTACGAAGGCTGTCGGCCGATCCTGATCGGTGTATTAAAAGGTGTTTTCCCTTTTATGGCCGACCTGCTGCGAGCGGTCACCGTTCCCGTAGAAGTAGACTTCATGGCCATCGCCAGTTACAACAGCGATACCCGCGATCTCGGCTTCGTACGTCTGGAAAAAGATCTCAACACGCCGATTGAGGGTCGCCATGTTCTTTTCGTCGAAGACGTTATCGACACCGGCCTGACATTAAATTATCTCCTGCGCAATCTGCAGGCGCGCAGCCCGGCTACTTTAAAGGTCTGCTCCCTGTTTTGTAAACCACAGCGACGCCTGGTCAATATACCCGTTCGATATCGAGGATTCGATTTGCCTGACAAGTTTGTCGTGGGCTACGGCCTCGATTATCGCGAACTGTATCGCAATTTGCCCTTCGTGGGTCTGCTCAAGGCAGAGGTTTTTCAGCCGGATTAATAAAAAGAGATGCCAACTTTTGGAAAGTTGGCATCTCTTAATTGATCTCTTGACTGATAAAAAAGAGGAGCCCCAAGTAACCTATTCGCCCATCCTTCTCGCTTCCAGTTTAGCCGCTGCATATTGGTGTTAGTTCGTATCACCGACACCTAGAGCAACCAGACTTTCCGTTCTCTTATCACAATCCCCATCTATTAGCTTTCTTGCCCTGCCCTATAAATAGACCAGAGCCTGCTAACTTCCGGTTCCTGTTAAGAAGCGTTTCCGTTTCCGCGTACTTTCGGTTTCCCGAAAGATTTATGGCTTCCACTTCAACCTCGTTGGACAGCGTACCAATTTCTTGGAGCTTCCTCTACCGCCGCAAGTTTAGTGTAACTACTCTCGCTTTGGTAAATTGCATAATAACATAAATTTCGAGGTCAGGTCAAGCCATTTTGTGGCTGATAACCTGAAAAATGGGCTCTATTAATGAGCCTATTATCCATTTTACGAAATTTTTATAAAGGGTAGATGCGCACTCTCCGCCTGTCCCCTTCCCCAGTGCTCTCTGTCCTCACCAAAGGGTCCTCGCGCAAAGTCATGTGAATAATGCGCCGTTCGTAGGCAGGCATCGGTTCCAGAGTCACCGGTGTGCCGCGATCAACTGCTTTCTTGCCCATCCGTTCAGCCATACGGGCCAGCGCTTGCTCGCGTCTCTCACGGTATCCTTCAACGTCGATGACAAAATATGCGCGCTGGCGGATGCGGTGGCCGACCATCAGGCGGGACAGATGCTGCAAGGCATCCAGTGTTTCGCCACGGGCGCCAATCAACAGCCCCAGATCATCTCCCGAGATATTGAGAACAGGAATTCGCCGCCCGGTGAGATCGTCCGGAGGAGATATGGAAACGTCAATAGTCGCCTCAACATTCATTTTCTCCAATAACGATTGGACAACGTCCGCAGCCACGGCCGATTCCTGTGATTGATCTTCTTCGGAAACAGTCTCAACTGGCCGGGTTTCCTCAACCGCCACAACCGGAGCCGGTTCTTCAATTTCCACGGTCTCAAGTTCAATCTGCGGCTCCTCATTTTCCAGCTCAGGTCGAACGCGCAGGCGCACAATCGCCTCACGTCCGCCTATACCCAACACACCGCGGCGTCCCTCGTCAATGATTTCAACATCAACCTGATCTTCCGGCAGGCCTAATTTAACCAGGCCAGCTTTCACCGCTTCTTCCACGGTGGTTGCTTTTTCTTCGATAATTTGTTGTCCTTGTGCCATGTTAACTCTTCTTCGACCGTCGCTTGCGTTTGGATTTCGGTTTTTGACTGGACGGTGCCTGTGGGCTGCTGCTCACAGATGTTACATCCGCGTCCGCTGCCTGGGCAACGGCAACATCAGCACTGCTGGGCGGCGGCTCGTCCATCACAACTTCTTTCTTAGCTTTCTTGCTCTTCTTTTGCTCTGCGGCTTCCTCTTTTTCCTTGGCTGTTATGTAGCGCATATAGTAACCCTGGGCAATTCCGATGAGGTTGGAAAGCACGAAATAGATAGAGAGCCCAGAGGGGAATGAGAGGGAGAAGAAACCGAACATGAGCGGCATTGTTGTCTGCATGGAGCGTGACATTGCCTGCGCCGGATCGTTCTCCTTGCCGTCTTTACTCTGCGTTGTTTGCGGTGTTAATAGCTTCTGCTGCAGGTACATGGTTCCGAATACCAGGATCGGCAAAACGTAGTAGGGATCCGGCTGGCCCAAGTTTAACCAGAGGAAGAAGTTATTGATCGGCAGTAAAGGCGTCAGATCGATAAATGGATACGTCCGCTGGGTTAACTCAAACATCGCCTGCGGCGTTGAGCCCAGGGTAACGATAATGGCGCGATAAAGGCCGAACAATATAGGCATTTGAATCAGCAGCGGCAGGCAGCCGGTTAGGCTTTCCGTGGGATTGTAACCAATCTTCTGGAATTCTTCCTGCATGCGCTGCGGATTATCTTTATATTTCTTCTGGATCGCTTGGATTTGCGGCTGCATCTCCTGCGTGCGCTGCATCGAGCGCTGTTGGCGCAAATTGAGCGGAAGGGTGATCAAACGGATCAGGATGGTAAATACGGCGATGGCCAACACATAATTGTTGAACAAGAGATCGTATAAGACCAACAAGGCGTTGATCATCGGATTGACGATAAAGGTATCAAACATAATATTTTCTCGTTCTATACCGGCAGTGAAACGGGATTAAAAAAACCAGAACTGCCAATTCAACGAACAGTTAACCCTATCCTTCTGCCTGTGGTGGGGCGATAGTCCATAAGGGTGCTCCACTTTGAAGGTCGTAGGCGCTCAATATAGCAGATTCGCTGGTCATCGCCACAACAACGGCATTGTCGACGGCCACAGGAGGGGTAAATAGCGGCGCGGGTGTGATCTGCCGCCAAAGCTGTTGGCCATCGGCCGTGTTAAAAGCAGTCAATGCCCCGGCGGTAACGTCTTCAGTAGCTTCTCCTTCAGAGGCGACGTAGACGATACCGTCAACAACCAGGGGACTGGTTTGCACCGCACCGGGCGTCTGGGCTTGCCAACGTGAAGCTCCTGTACGCGCATCGACAGCGAAAACGTTGCCATCAATGTCGGCGTAGTAAACGACGCCATCGGCATAAGCAGGCGCACCCCAAACCCAATTTTGGGCTGGGGCTGACCAGACGATATTGCCGTTGGTCTTATTAATTGCATGTACCTGGCTGCCAAATTCAGCGACATAGACCAGGTCTTCATTGAGCACAGGTTGGGAAGCAATGGCGCCATCGAATTGGGTTTCCCATAGCTCAACACCTGTTTCAGCATCCAGGGCGTGCAGCGAGCGATCCAGGGAGGTCACATAGAGCGTACCATCACTATATGCCGCCTGGCCCCAGATACTATGTCCTGTTTCAAAGGGCTGCGGCCATACCGGATCACCGCTGGTCGCGTCAAGGGCCAGCATATAATTATCGGCCGTCCCGACATACACCACATCGCCCACCTGCAAAGGTGGCGCGACTATCTTATCAAAGGCGACTTCACTAGCGGTCCAATCGATTGGTGCTGTGGGGCCTGTATTTTCCACAGCGTATACCGTGACCGTGACTTTGGGATTTAACATCCCGCCAGGAGCGCCGTAATCGCCAAAAATGACGCGATCTTCCTGCACGGATGGCGCAGAGTAAAACTGTACCTGCCGGTTGATCCCCTCAGTTGTTCCAGGAAACGTCCAAAGAACCTCCTGAGTAGCAGCATCATACGAGGTGACAGATAAACCATTGGCCAGATAGAGATTTTTCCCATCTGTAGAAAGGCCGGGCCAATTGGTAGTGGCGACGCGGCTGCCGCATGCTGTGAGGAACAGACCGGCAAAAATTAGTAGAAGAAGTATCGACCGGAATGCCGGCCGTTTAATTGTGGTCAACAAAATCCTCCATCAGGGAACTGGGTCATAACCGCCCGGATTCAGGGGATTACAACGGGCAACGCGCTTTACGGCCATCCATCCCCCTTTCAAAAAGCCGTATTTCTCGACAGCCTCATACCCATAATGCGAGCATGATGGCGTAAATCGACAGCTTGGCGGCAGAACTTTGGAAAAAGTAAGCTGGTAGAAGCGAATCATGCCCATCGTCAGGTGTTTGGGTATTTCAATGATGAATTGGGTAACTGATTTCATGAGACGTCCCTTTACGATCCGGATCAACCGGTAACTGGCTCCAACAAACCCGCCCTGCGCAGCAAATTGGATACGGCCTTCTGTATATCCGTATAGTCCGCGCCTGGCGTGGGTTCGCGAACTATAAATAAACAGTCCCAACCCGGCTCGATCTCTCCCAGCCGTTCGTGTACCGCTTCACGCAGCAGACGCTTGGCACGATTTCGCGCGACGGCCGGTCCAACATGGCGGCCGGCCGTAAAAGCAAAACGTGTGGGTGGAGCGGTGCTCAACTCATGCTCTCCAGTCGCCCGGGTTTGGGATCGGACGACCAGTAAAACCGCCAATGGATGCCGCCAGGCTTTCCCAAGGCGCCGCACACGTAGTACGTCTGAACGACGTCTCAGGCGATGGCGTTGTGGTAGCATCGGCAGTCATCAGGGGGACCGCCTTATTTGCCTCCCCCAAACCGTTTAACAGAGCGATAGGCGGTAGCCGATGTCCCGTTCCAATTAACGCTTTTAACGTGGTTGTTCATCTTGGGGGCCAACTGCTGGCGGCCCTTCGCACGGCGGTTTTTCAAAACTTTACGACCGCCTTTGGTCTTCATCCGGCTGCGGAAGCCGTGGACGCGCACCCGGCGTCGAATTTTTGGTTGATATGTCCGTTTAGGCATCAGTAACTCTCCTAAAAAAACCAGGGCATACCGCCCTGGAAAAATCTTTTTTGCGTTCCGACTTTCTCTTGGAAATTAGCCAGATTTATAATTGCATCACCTGCTATACGGCAGGCGTGCCGCTACGTTTCGCACCCTAAATGCGACATAATAGTATACCCTAAGGCTGGAGCACGGGTCAAATAGGGGCTGTTCTCCAGGCTGGTCCCCGACAATCGCTCATTTTAGCTTAACCGTGTACTCAGATTGGTCCTCCTGATCAGATTGGTCCAGTCTCATAATCCTGATATTTTCACGATTATTCGAGCAGACTGTACCAATCTCCACCTGATCAGGGCGCGCGCTCGATCTGCGCGCCCAAGGACTGCAGCTTACTGTCGATTGACTCATAGCCGCGGTCAATCTGCTGGATATTATGAATCACTGAAGTCCCCTCCGCGCAGAGCGCAGCCAGGACCATGGCCATACCGGCACGAATATCCGGGCTGGGTACGCCCTGCGGGCTGGCATAGAGTTTGCTCGCGCCCTGGACCAGTACACGGTGAGGGTCACAAAGGACGATACGCGCGCCCATGAAGACTAGGTTATCAACAAAAAAGAAGCGGCTCTCATACATCCAGTCATGGAGCAAGATCGACCCCTGGGACTGCGTGGCCAGGACCACGGCAATACTCATCAGGTCGGGAGGGAAACCGGGCCAGGGTAAAGGCTTAATCTGCGGTATACGACCGCCGACAGCTGATTCGATGCGCATGGGTTGTGAGGCGGGAATGACAATATCGTCTCCTTCATCTAACCAATGGACGCCTAGTTTTTGATAAACAATGCGTACCATGCCCAGGTTTTGCGGGTCGGCGTTTTTGATGCGCACTTCCCCACCGGTAACGGCCGTAGCACCGATGAAACTGCCCACCTCCATGAAATCCGCGCCGATGCGATATTCCCCCCCGGACAGGCGTTCCACACCATTGATTTCCAGGCGGTTCGTACCGATGCCCGCAATTTGCGCGCCTATGATATTCAAGAAATTGCAGAGATCGCGCACGTGCGGTTCAGAGGCGGCATTGAAAATGACCGTTTCCCCCCTGGCCAGAACCGCAGCCATGATCGCGTTCTCGGTAGCCGTGACGCTGGCCTCCTCCAAAAGCAGAAAGCCGGCGCCATGCAGTTCTTTGGCGTGCATATCAAACTTGCCGACGCGGTTTGTCTCTACTTTAACCCCAAGCGAACTTAAAGCCTGTACATGGGTATCCAAAGGCCGGCCACCTATAACATCACCACCGGGCAAAGGGAGCGTGATGGCCCCCATACGTGCCAGCATCGGCCCGGCAAAGACGATAGAAGCTCGCGTGCGGCCCGCCAGGGTGGGTTCCAATTCCGTTTTAATCACGTTTTTTGCATGAATGCGAAAACTGCCAGGATTGAGTTCGGTAATTTCAACCCCCAGGTCTTTCAGGATCAAAATCGTATTTCGTACATCCTGAATGTCAGGGATATTGTGCAAAATAACGGGTTGGTCGGTCAGTAAACAAGCCGGAAGCAGCTTAAGGGCCGCATTCTTATTGCCGCTCGCGGTAACAGTGCCCTGCAAGGGAACGCCTCCGGTGATAACAAATTTGTTCATGGGAAACTCCTGTAAGCTTATCGTGGGTTTACTATTTTCTTCAACTGCGGCTCAATCGTCTTTAAGGCCCTGCCGCGGTGACTCAGTGTGTGTTTAACCCCGGGAGGAAGTTGGGCCATTGTTTTTTTCTGATCGGGCAGGTAAAAGACGGGATCATAACCGAACCCCCCTTCTCCGGCTGCTTCCAAGGCGATATAGCCTTCCACTTGGCCCTCGGCCGTCGCCAGGATACGGCCGTCCGCTCCGGCGACAGCAATGACACAAACAAAGCGCGCGCGGCGATCTTGTTGCGCTATATCTGACAGCTGGGCTAACAAATATTCATAACGTTCTTGACTGCTCAAACCTACCCCACCATAGCGCGCCGTCTTCACCCCCGGCGCCCCCTTTAAAGCATCCACGACCAATCCGGAATCATCCGCCAGGGTTAATAAGCCGCTCATCCTCGCATACCCGGCTGCCTTCAACTGCGCGTTTTCCAGAAATGTCGATCCTGTTTCTTCTACTTCATCGCTCAGTCCGATATCGTCGAGACTCAGCCAGTCGATGTTTGTATCAGACAACATATCTGCATATTCGATAACTTTGCCTTGATTGTGCGTGGCAACCAGTATTTTGTGAGTCATGTTATACCAAACCTTTTAATATTGGAATACGTCTCAGCAATGAGCATCCTGTTATCCTTTATGCTATACTGAGCGTAATCAATTTTACAAGAAGGAGGGGTACATGATGAGTAAATCACGTCCATCCCGATTACGGTTTAATTTTGGATTCCTCCTGGAAGCACCTAACGGCACCTCTCGTGAAGTCGAACTAGATTATCCCTCAATTCGCATTTCTGAAGACATGACTCTCGAGCCGTTGCAAGGTGTATTCACCGCTACGCGCATTTCCGAGGGAATTTATTTAAGCGGCCGTTTGAACAGCCGTGTCCTTCTGGAATGCGTGCGATGCCTGGAAGATGCAATAGTTCCTCTCACTTTAGATATCGACGAACTATTCTATTATCCACCAGAAGCGGCGCCTGCCGAGGCATATGTGGTCGGCGAAAACGGGTTCATTGATCTCTCGCCTCTGGTGCGAGAACTGGCCTTGTTGGATATGCCCATCCAGCCTTTATGCCGCCCTGACTGCCAGGGACTTTGCATGATTTGCGGCCAAAACCTGAACGAGTCTGACTGCGGTTGCGAAGATGATGAGTTCGATCCGCGCATGGAAGCACTGCGGCGGCTCTTGGACTAACCTGCCGGATTATTTTCCCGGAAACTTCTGGCGTTTATGTCGTAGTTCAATTAAAAATAAGTTTCCGGGAAAATTGGATCACGCTAACCACCTGACTAACTATTATTATGTTTTACGATCGAGCAAAAATTTATATCCGCAGCGGTGATGGCGGCGACGGCATGATCAGTTTTCGCCGCGAGAAACACGTTCCCCTGGGCGGTCCCGATGGTGGGGACGGCGGTAAAGGTGGCGATGTTCTCTTCATTTCTAACAATAACCTGAACAGTCTGGTGCAATATCATCGCAACAACCATTATCGCGCCGGCAACGGGGTTCACGGCAATCCAAAACGAAAAACGGGGGCCAATGGCGAGTCCTTGATTTTAGAGGTGCCTGTGGGGACTGTCATCCGCGATGCGGAGACGGAAGATGTGTTGGCCGACCTCTCTCAAGCAGATCAAGAAGCGCTCATTCTGGTTGGTGGAGACGGTGGGCGGGGGAATATTCGCTTTGCCTCCAGTGTGAATCGCGCGCCGCGTCTGGCCGAACGCGGCGAACCGGGCCAGGAGATGTGGGTTACGATGGAATTGAAGCTTGTCGCCGATGTAGGAATTGTTGGCGTGCCTAATGCCGGTAAATCAACCCTCTTATCCGCCATCAGCGGAGCGCGTCCTAAAGTCGCTGATTATCCTTTTACAACCCTACAGCCCCATCTCGGCGTCGTCACGCTGGACGGGTATGAGTCTATGATCGTGACCGACATTCCCGGCTTAATCGAAGGCGCATCCCAGGGCGTTGGTCTGGGACATGACTTTCTGCGGCATGTGGAACGCACCCGCGTCTTAATTCACCTCTTAGACGGCGCGGCCAGCGATCCCTTGATTGATTGGGCGATGATCAACCAGGAGCTCGCTCTCTACGATGTTGCTCTGGAAAAAAAACCTCAGCTGGTGGTTCTCAATAAAATCGACCTGCCTGATGGTCAAGCCTGGGACCCGATTATTGCCGAGAAAATGGTCGAAGCGGGTGTTCCCTACTGCGCGATTTCGGCCGTTACCGGGAAGGGCGTACGTGAAATGCTTTTCCGTGTCAAGCAGCTGCTGGACGAGACACCTTTACCAACCCCGGTGCAGGACGAAGAAATAGTGATACGGCCGCCGGAGGATGACGGATTCACCATTGAACGGGAAAATGGGGGGTGGCGTATCCGTGGTAAGGCAATCGAGCGCGTCGTGGCCATGACCTACTTCGAGTTTGATGAAACACTGACCCGCTTCCAGCGCATACTCAACACCATGGGAATTTCTGCAGCTATGCAAGAAGCAGGTGTTGAGGTTGGTGACACGGTTTATATCGGCGACCAAGAGCTTGAATGGGGCGAGTAAGAAACACCCTGTCTATTAAACTTCGCTAAGAAAGACATTCCCCTCCACTCCAAAGCCCTGCTTTTTTCGAACATCTTACTCTAAAATGATGGGCGTAGTTACGATAACAAATCCTGTCGTTGGCAGAACAACGTAACTCTAATACTGGCAGCCAACCCAATATGACTGATACCGACGGACCCTTAATGGCCAATGTATACCCCATAGCCGAAGTACTACGAGGATACGTCGATGGAAACCAAGTTGCCCGGCTAATTGTGACGAGCAACAGTATGGCGCCCTTGTTGAAAAACGGCGATGTCATCGGACTGAAGCGTGCTGATAAAACCGGGATCAAGCCTGGCCAAATCATCACCTTTGAGGATCCGGGCGATGACCATAGCCTGACAACACACCGGTTTATTACGAATCTGGAAGACGACCAAGGACATTTGCTTATGCTGACTCGTGGGGATCATGCCCTGCTTTTCGACCATCCCTGGAACGCTGACGCCCTCGTGGGTCAGGTTGTTTGGCGGGTTCGAAACGGGCGGCTCATACGCTTTGACAGGGGTCCTGGGCAATGGTTGAGCTTACAGATGGGGTCCATGTCCGAACGTGAGCGCGCACGAATTAGCGGTCTGCCCCTGGCAGATCTGCGTCTTTCCGGCCATGGCATAGCCGGTGCGAACGACCAGGCACGTCATCGTCAAAAGAAATTCTTCTCACGATTGGTTCAAATAAGTGGCCGCATCAGCCGGGAAAGCCTGGCTATCATCAGTCCCTTATTCGCCATTCAAGAAGACGACTTCAAAGAGACGGAGATTTTATGAAAGAACTCAGGGCTCCTGCAAATGGGACCTTCAGGATGGTAATTTGTCGATGCATTTAAACCGAAGCATGATATTGATCATATTGGCCATGCTCACGATTTGCTTTCTGGGAGCAGCCTATACGCTATGGTTCAATCCCGCAGGATTGCCGATCGCCGGCGCCGGTGACCTGCCGGTATTAGGCGCAGAACCCCCATCCGCCAGACCAGGCGATGCCCAAAAGATTAAGTTGACAATTTCGGAGACGGGTATTACAGCCCTGACAGCTTCGCAGCTTAAAGCGGCCGGCCTGACATTTTCAGATTTGTCTAGCGATCAGCTAATCCTCACCCAAAAAGGAAAGCCGGTGCCCTTCCTGGTTAAAAACGCGGGAGAAGAACCAACGCTTTATTTTTATGCTCAAAAAGAAGAAGATCCGCACAAACCCCTGGCGGTCTATGAACTCCGACCCGGAGCGGGTCTGGCTATGGCTGAACGCAATGCCCAACCTTTCAACGAAGGTCGTGGGAACGGGCAACAATTTCTGGATTGGGAAGAGGATGTCATATTTGTTGAGAATGGGACGCCCGGAGATGCCTGGATGGGTGATCTTCTTCTGGCGCCCGGACAATGGCAGTATGCTCTTAACAATATCAATACAGATGGGCAAGCGGCATCACTGACGGTTCGCCTCTTCACAAACGTTGAAACAGAAGGCAAGGCTAAACATCACGTCGAGATTCGCTTAAATCAAAAAACACTGGTTGAACATTCATGGCAGGGGTCAGGACAGGAAATCATACGCGTGCCAATAGGCGCCGGTATCCTGCTCCCGGGCCAGGCGAACAGTATCGAACTCCTTGTACTTAACGATACCGCCCCTATCGATGAGGCGATTTACATCGATTCAATCGAACTGACGTTTGATGGACCCATAAACGTAGCCAATGGTGCGGTCATTTTCCATAGCGATGCCCCAAACATTCTTGTAGAGGGAACTGACGAAGATTTCATGGCATTCAACATCAGTGATCCGGCTTCGCCCGTGGCCTTGAACGGTGCGCGATCCGAGGGTGATACGTCTCATTTCGCCGCAGGTGCTAAAGACGCGACTTATATTGCGCTCAATGCACAAGACGCGATCAAGCCGGTTCTGGAAACCACGCCAAACTGGAGGAAATCACTGCTTGACCCGGGTTGGGAGGCTGATTACATCGCCATTATCGCCGACGTAGAGGGATTTGAAGAAGCTATTGATCCGCTGCTGCTGCAAAGGCGCGATCAAGGGTTGCGGATCGCCCGGGTATCTGTGGAACAAATTTTTGATGAGTTTGGATATGGCTATCGGGATCCCCAGGCCATAAAAGATTTTATTTCTTATGCGATGGAGAACTGGGGACCATCCGCTCCGCAATATGTTTTGCTGGTCGGTGATGCGACCTATGATGTGACTAATATGACCCGGGGGAAAAATCGCAACCGCCTGCCTACCTGGGTAGCTTATACCCGCGAAGGTGGTTATGTGGCCGATGATTTGTGGTTTACGTTGGATGATGAAAATCATTCCCAGATCGCTATCGGCCGTTTTCCAGCACAAAACGCTCCACAGCTTAGAGCCATGGTCCAAAAGACGATTGATTATGAGGCGGCGCTGCTAAATAGCGATAACGCATGGACAGATAAAGCAATGTTAATCGCCGACGATAATGCGAATTATGATCAAGAGATGGCGGTATTGGCTGATATACTTTCCGAAAACAACTATTCGGTCTACCAGCTGCACATGGACCAAGATGACAATACGCATCACAAAATCATGAGCGCTCTGGATGACGGCATCGGCCTGATCTATTACCTGGGAGAGGGCAGCGATAACGCCTGGGGCGATCAGGCGGTCTTGCAAA
>Ga0316576_10001719_pt1 | contig 12041 bp, 12 predicted proteins | sample S0NA_FD_203075 | JGI IMG/M metagenome (GOLD analysis project Ga0316576, IMG submission 203075) | Rhizosphere microbial communities from salt marsh grasses in Alabama, United States - S0-2_050615r3r5 | ecosystem: Host-associated > Plants > Roots > Rhizosphere | place: USA: Alabama | collected... | reverse complement strand
GACCAGATCAGTGGTCGGACCCCAGGGCGTCGGGACGGGGACCAGCCCCGTGTTCGCGCGGATGTGCGGGCCCGGGTCGGAACGTGGTCCCGCCAGGGTCACGCCCGCCCGCATCCAACTGGTGAAGTACGGGTTGGGGAGTCCGAGCACGGCCAGGGCGGAGGTCGAACACGCCAGGTGATTGGTCCTGCCCAGCAACCCGGCCGCAACGTGCTGCAGATAGAGGTCGCGGTCACCGGGGGCCAGGCGGGCGCAGTACACGTTCCGGCGAAACCGGTGGAGGTTGCCCGAGGCCAGCGCCATCTGCCACTGCCAGGGCGTCAATCCGGCTTCCAGCGCCTGGCGCCGGGTGAACGGCCGTAGCCCGAAGATCGCCTCTAGGTTCACCGACCCAGTGTGGTCTTGGCCAATGGACGGGGCAGGGATCGACGGAGGATCTGTGGACGGGCGCCTTCACAACTCCGCGGCCTGGACTGTTCGTCCGGTTGATCCGCGACGCAATGAAGGCGAAATATCCCCTAAGCCCGAAATGCCCGGTGGTTGCTAATCATTCGGCCGCAGAGGGGCCCTGTGTGCGCGCTCTTGTGATGGTGCAGCACGCAAGCGGCCCGCCCCTGGGAGGGGACGGGCCGCTTCCGGAACAACTGGGTCAGCGCTCGACCGTGCCGGCGATGAAGTCCTCGACCGCCTGACGTGCCTCGTCGTCGGTGTACTGGACCGGCGGCGACTTCATGAAGTAGCTCGACGCGGAGAGGATGGGACCGCCGATACCGCGGTCCTTGGCGATCTTCGCCGCCCGGATGGCGTCGATGATGATGCCGGCGCTGTTCGGGGAGTCCCAGACCTCGAGCTTGTACTCCAGGCTCAGCGGAACATCACCGAAGTTGCGGCCCTCGAGGCGCACGAACGCCCACTTGCGGTCGTCGAGCCACGCGACGTAGTCGGACGGGCCGATGTGTACGTTGCGGGCGGGCATGTCGCCGACCAGCTGCGAGGTGACCGACTGGGTCTTCGAGATCTTCTTGGACTCCAGGCGCTCGCGCTCGAGCATGTTCATGAAGTCCATGTTGCCGCCGACGTTGAGCTGGTAGGTGCGATCCACGGTGACGCCGCGGTCCTCGAACAACTTGGCCAGGACGCGGTGGGTGATGGTGGCACCGACCTGCGACTTGATATCGTCGCCGACGATCGGGACACCCGCGTCCTCGAACTTCTTGGCCCACTCGGGGGTTCCTGCGATGAAGACGGGCAGGGCGTTGACGAAGGCGACGCCGGCGTCGATCGCACATTGTGCGTAGAACTTCGCGGCCTGCTCCGAACCCACGGGCAGGTAGCAGACCAGCACGTCGGCCTGTGACTCGCGCAGGGCCGCGACGATGTCGACCGGGCTCTCATCGCTCTCGGTGACCATCTCGCGGTAGTACTTGCCGAGACCGTCGTAGGTGTGGCCCCGCTGCACGTGCACACCGGTGGGCGGCACGTCGCAGATCTTGATCGTGTTGTTCTCGCTGGCCGAGATGGCGTGTGCGAGATCCTGGCCGACCTTCTTGGCATCGACGTCGAACGCGGCGACCCACTCGATGTCGTTGACGTGGTACGGCCCGAACGTGACATGCATCAGTCCCGGAACCTTGCTGTCCGGGTCGGCGTTCTGGTAGTACTCGACGCCCTGCACCAGCGAGGCGGCGCAGTTCCCGACACCGACGATGGCGACACGAATAGACATTCGTTCTCCTTACTTACTCGCCGGCTCGGTGCCGGTCGACTTTGTGGACGGCGGGGTGCCGTCGATTTCCTGATTGATGAGGGTGGAAAGCCAATCGACTTCCCGCTCGACGCTGTCCAGACCGTGCTGCTGCAGGGTGAGGGTCCATTCATCGAGACGTTCGCGGCGCTTGGCCAGGTTGCTGCGCAATGTCGCCATGCGCTCTTCGAGGCGGTTGCGGCGGCCAAGCAGGATCCGCAGCCGGATGTCACGGTCGGTGCGACCGAAGAAGGCGAGGTGGACGCCGAACAGTTCGTCCTCGTAGGCGTCAGGGCCGGCTTCGCCCAGCCACTGCTGGAAGCGGTCCTTGCCGTCGGCGGTCAGTTTGTACACGATCCGCGCCCGACGCCCGCTCAGCGCGGGGGCTCCCGCATCCGCCGGACCGTCCTCGGCGATGAGGCCGGCGGCCAGTAGATCCTTGAGGCACGGGTACAGCGATCCGTATGAGATCGCGCGGAACGTTCCGAGCACGCCGTTGAGGCGCTTCCGGAGTTCGTAGCCGTGCAGTGGCCCCTCGTGCAGGAGTCCCAGGACTGCGAACTGCAGGACGTGGGTCCGCTTGGTACTCGCCACTGGTGACCTCCCTTCGATTGCTCCAGAGGATGTATCGAGTCGATATATTGGCTGGTTTAACAGTAGGTGCACACAAGCCGAAGCGCAAGCAACTCCCGGTGTGTCCCGGGTCACCCCTCGCGGCCGTGAGGTTGGTTACAGCGCAGCGCGGTCCGGCCGTTTCCGGCCTACCCTTTAGAACATGGCCGAGACGCGGGCGCAGGGGTCTGTGCGGGGAAGCAAGGTGCTGGGTGCACCGAGCAAGCCGCCGCGTGCCCGCCCGGAACTGGCGGAACCGGAGGACGTCGCCGACCCGCTGGCCCCCCGGCGCCTGATCGACTACACACTCGAGCGTCGGCGCGCCCTGGGACGGCTCGTGCTGGTGGCCACCGGGGCCAGCGACAACCTTGATCCCCATCCGGACCTGTTGCGTGCTGCGAAGTACCACGGGACGCCGCACGACCAGAAGTGCCCGTGGTGCCAGGGTTTGAACATGGTGCTGCTGCGGTACACCTGGGGGGACGAACTCGGCGACTACACCGGTCGTCAGCATTCGATCGAGGAGATCCGGTCGATGGCCGTGGAGCACGGCCAGTTCCGGGTCGATGAGGTCGAGGTGTGTCCGGACTGCCACTGGCACTTCCGTCTACGCAGCTACGTGCTGGGCGATGGCACGCCGCGCCGGGCGCTCCGGGCCCGCAGGAGCGACCCGCTGCCCGACTAGGTGCGCTTCGTCACCCCGATGGGGCGGCACCGCGGCGCGCCGTGCGACGTCGGACACTAGACAGTGGCAAGGAACGAGGATACGAACATGGCAACGAAGGCTCCCGCGAAGAAGTCGCGGCGGCGCTGGATCGACTATCCGCGCCGCGGCCGTTCCGGGCTGCGGCGCTGGCTCCCGTCCTGGAAACTGATCCTGGGTTCCTTCCTCACGCTGCTCGTCATCGCCGGGGTCGGGCTCGGCGTCGCGGTTGCCACAACCCAGATCCCCAAGCCCAACGACCTGGCGGTCGCGCAGACCACCCGTATCTACTACGACGACGGCAAGACCGAGATCGGCCGGATCGGCGAGGCGAACCGCACCAGCGTGACGCTGGATCGGATCTCCCCCGAGATGCAGGCGGCCATGCTCGCCGCGGAGGACCGCGGCTACTACAACCACGGCGGCTTCGACCCCCGCGGGCTCGTGCGCGCGGCCTGGAACAACTTCACCGGCGGCACCACACAAGGTGCGTCGACCATCACGCAGCAGTACGCCAAGAACGCCTACCTGAGCCAGGAGCAGTCCTTCAGCCGGAAGTTCAAGGAACTGGTCCTTTCGGTCAAACTCGAGACGCAGTCCAGTAAGGACGAGATCCTGGCCGACTATCTGAACACCATCTACTACGGCCGGGGCGCCTACGGGATCCAGGCCGCCTCCCGGGCGTACTTCGGCAAGAGCGCCTCCAAGCTCGACGCCGCGGAGGCCGCCTATCTCGCCGCGGTAATTCGCGCTCCGTCGTTCTACGCCAGCAAGAACGGACAGGACGAGTTGCAAGCCCGCTGGGACTACGTTGTGGCGGGCATGGTCTCGACCGGTGCGCTCACGCAGGCCGAGGCCGACGCCCTGGTGTTCCCCACACCCCTGGAGTGGAGTGGCGCGTACAACTACTTCAAGGGCCCCAACGGCTACCTGCTGGAGTCCGCCCGACTCGCCCTGCTGCAGATCGGGTACACCGACGACGACATCAACCTCAATGGGTACCGCGTGACCACCACGATCAACAAGCAGGCCCAGGACGCCGCCATCGCAGCCGTCGATCAGTACGGCCCGACTTACAACACCGAGGGGCTACGGATCGGGCTGGCCAGTGTGCGTCCGGGTACCGGTGAGATCGTGGCGATGTACGGCGGGAAGAACTACCTTCGCAACCAGCTGAACGACGCGACCCAGGCGACCGCCCTGGCGGGATCGACCTTCAAGCCGTTCGCGCTGACCGCCGCGCTCGAGGACGGGATCGGGCTGTACTCCACCTGGGATGGCAGTTCACCGCGAACGATCCAGGGGTACACCCTGCAGAACTACGGGAACGTCAGCTACGGGACCGTCACGCTGCTCAAGGCGACCGAGAACTCGATCAACACCCCCTACGTGGAACTCGGCCTGACGGTCGGCACCGACAATGTGCGCAAGGCGGCCGTCCGGGCCGGCGTTCCGAAGGGCACCACCGGGCTGAAGGCCGACCCGACCACGGTGCTCGGAACGGCGTCCCCCACGGCGCTGGACATGGCCAACGCCTACGCGACCTTCGCGGCACGCGGGGAGCGCGCCGAGACCGCGCTGATCAAGCAGGTGAAGACCCCGGACAAGGCGACGGACTTCGAGCTGGACGTGAAGTCCAAGCAGGAGTTCGACGAGAACATCATGGACAATGTCAACTTCGCCCTGCAACAGGTGGTGAACGTGGGTACGGGTACCACGGCGCTCGGGCTGGGCCGGCCGTCGGCGGGCAAGACGGGGACGACCGACAACAACATGTCGGCCTGGTACGTGGGCTACACCCCGCAGTTGTCGACGGCGGTCATGATGGCCAAGTCGGACAAGAACGGGAACATGGTGACCCTGGAGGGCACGGGTGGCCTGTCGAGTGTGACCGGTGGTTCGTTCCCCGCCCAGATGTGGACGGGCTACATGCGCGGCGCCCTCGAGGGGGAGCCGGTCGAGACCTTCCAGATGCCCGGTGAATGGGTGGCCGGCGGCGGGTCCACGGTGTCGCCGTCGCCGACGGCGACCGTGAGTGAGAGCCCATCGGCGGAACCGACGGACGTGATCTCGCCGTCGGGTGAGGTGACCGAGTCACCGTCGGTGGCGCCGGTCTCCCCGACGCCGGACTCCCCCAGTTCCCCGGCTCAGGGCCTGCCGCCCTCGGAGCTGCCGCAGGAGACGGTGCCTAGCCAGCGGTCGGTGGCTCCGCCGTCCACGGGACCGCCGGCGAGTCCGTAGCCGGCCGGTGCTGCGCAGCCGGCGAAGGCTGAAGTGGTCCCGCCAGCGGATCGGGCACCCCGGCACCGTCGATGCGGACCGGATCGTGCTGCGGTCGCAGAACGTCACGCACGACCATGCCGCACAGCCACAACGTGGCCGCGACGTGTAGGACGATCGCCACGGCGTACGCCTCTTTCGACAATCCCCGGGCGCCGTCCCCGTCGAGCCCGGCGAGGTAGAGCCACACCGCCACGAAGTAGACGGCCTCGGCCGTCTGCCAGATCAGCAGGTCCCGCCATCTCGGTCGTGCCAGGACCGCCAGGGGGATCAGCCAGATGACGTACTGCGGCGAGTACACCTTGTTGGTCAGCAGGAACGCCGCCACCACGAGGAACAGCACCTGGCCCACGCGCGGGATCTGCGGAGCACGCCAGATCAGGACCGCGATCGCCGCGGCCGCGAGCAACAGCAGACCGGTGGCCGCGGCGTTGAGCAGGTCCGGTGGCACTTGCCGCCCGGCGGTCGTCAGCGCGAGCCAGATCGACCCGAAGTCCTCCCCCCGCTCCCGGCTGAAGCTGTAGAAGCGGGACCACCCCGAGTCCGCCAGCGCGAAGGGCACGTTGACGATCAGCCATGCCGCGACCGCCCCAGCGACATAGCGCCCGAACGCCGCCCAGGCGCGGGCCCGCCAGCACAGCAGGAACATGGGGCCGAGCAGGAGGAGGGGATAGAACTTGGCGGCGATGCCAAGTCCCAGGAAGACACCGGCCCAGCCCGGTCTGTCACGCGCCCACAGGGCGACGGAGACCGCGACCAGGGCCACCGGGAGCAGGTCCCAGTTGATGGTGCCCGCCAGGATGATGCCGGGTGCCAGGGCGACCATCGCGGCGTCCCAGGGACGGCTGCGCTGGGCGACGGCAGTGGCCAGCACCGCGATGATCCAGCAGATCAGCAGCAGCACCACGTTCACGTCGAAGAACCAGTCGGTGTTGCCCGCAGGGGTCAGCCTGGCCGCGAGATAGACGAACACCCCGGTCAGGGCCGGGTACTCCAGAATCTGATCGGCCGGCAGATCCGTGATGTAGGGGATCGCGCCGTCGGCCAGACCACGCAGCGTGTACAGCGGCGGGATGTCCGAATAGCACAGGTGGGTGTACTTGCCGGCGTCCCAGCCGTTGGCCAGGCAGTAGTACTTGCTGGCGTATCCGATCGCAGCCGCAGTCGCTGTCATCAGCACGAGCACCCGGTAGACGTTCCACCACGTGGCCCCCAGCACCACTCGCCGGCCTGCCACCCCACCCGCGACCTCGCTGCCGTTGGCCACGACCCGGTCGTCGCGGCTGGGCAGGATGGAGATCATGCGTCGAAGATCACGGCGTCGAACAGGGCCGTGGTGTGTCGCACCCGGCAGGCGAGCGTGTCGCCGACGGCGGGCGTCCGCAGACCGTTTGCCATGCCCTCCCGCAGGGAGGACTCGGGCAGCCACAGCATGGACACCTGCATGTGGGGGGGCTCCGCGAACCACAGCAACTTGTCACCCCACTGGAACGGGGACCGGCTGCGGCCGGTCGCTTCCAACGCCCCGGTACCCGCGGCAATCGCCCGCTGCCGCAGGGAGGTCGCCGGCGTGGGGGCAGCCATCGCCACTCCGTGCGAGGTTCCCCCGCCCACCACGAGCAGCAGACCGTCGCTGGAGGCCTTGCGCTGCCGATATCCGACGGCGAATCGACGGCCGATCGGGTGCACCGCCAGGATGGTCCCGCGTGCGGACAGCGCATCCCCGTTGCCCAGCCACAGACGGGTACCCACGCGCGCGTTGACGGTGGCGTCCGGCTCCAGCCCCCGCAGTGACTCCAACTCATCGTCGCTGAGATGGGAGACCCATAGCGCGGTCGCGTTGTCCGCGAGCGGGATCTGTGCGGCGAGCAGTTGTTCGAGTGCCGCACGCCACGTCTTGGCCCACCCTTGCACTTCGATGACGCGCGTGCTGGTGCCCCGGGGAAGTTTGGTCGCGGAGACGTGATGCACCTCCGGCATGGCCAGCGGCAGGTGCAGCGCGAGTCCCTCCAGTTGAAGTCGGCCCTGGGCGATGGCGGAGTGGAAACTATCACCACCGACGATCGACAGCAACTCGTTCTCCATGATGCCGAATCGGCGCATGCTCGTGATGCCCTCGAGCACGATCCGGCTGCCGGCGGGGAGGTCGTTGTGCAGGGTCTTGGCGGTGTCCGCGTCGGAGATCGTGCGGATGACGCGGGGTGCGTACCCACCGGCGTCGACGTCCTTCCAGACAGCCGCGGCCACGGTGTCCCGCGGGTCCCAGGGGGACATCACCAGGATGTCGCCGTCGAACGCCCCGGCCACCTGATCGACCTCGAACACGGTGCCCACTGCCAGGCGGTCGACCCCCAGTCGGGTGGCTTCGGTCGCGAGGTGTCCGAGTCCCAGGCCGTACCCATTGCCCTTGGCCACGGGCACCAGGTCTCCGAGCCGCGCGCGCCCGGATTCGCCGCGAATCGCGGTGCGCAGGGCGTCGCGCACGGAAGCGGTGTGCTGCCGCCACGCGGGTCCGTCGACTTGCAGCGTGAACGTCACTGTCGAAGTCTTGCATCCCCCACGGGCCGTGCCTCGGCGGGCATGGGGGGTGTCGGGGACGGGGGCGCCGTCCGAATCGAGGGCCCGGTCCCGGTCGGCGGCTCAGCGGCGCTTGCGGTAGGCCTCGTAGGCCTTGTTCCACATCGGACGCAGCACGAAGTCCCATTCGCCGACGTACTCCTGGGCGTAGCCCCCGGTCCCGACCTTGAACTGGACCAGGCCCAGGAGGTGGTCGCCCGCGGTCAGGTTGTCACTGATGCCGCGCAGGTCGTACACCGAGCAACCGGACGCCATGCTGTCGCTGATCATGCGCCACTGCACCGCGTTGGAGGGTCGGACGTTGCGGCTCGCGGTCGTGGAGGCTCCGTAGGAGTACCAGGCGTGGTCGCCCACGGTGACCAATGTCGTCGCCGCGACCACCTCGCCCTCGTGGCGCGCGAGGTACAGGCGCAGCCGGTGAGGGTCCTCGGCGTTCATGGCGTCCCACATCCGCTGGAAGTAGGACAGGCCGCGGGGGGTGAACCCGTCGCGTTCACCGGTTTCGACGTACACGGGGTGGAACAGTGCCAGGTCGTCGCGCGTGCCCTCGCTGACCTCGACCCCGCTCTTCTGCGCCTTGCGGACGTTGCGCCGCCAGAGTTGGTTGAAGCCGGCGAACACGTCGTCCTCGCTACGTCCCGCCAGCGGCAACTGATAGACGTACCTGGGTTGCACGTCCCCGAAGCCCGCCCCACCGGAGGGGTCCTGGCTCCAACCGGTCGCGGGCAGCGCCACGTGCAGGGCCAGGCCGGTGGCGAGTTCCTCGTCGGCGGGCACGTCTGCGAGCCGGGTCACCGCGTCGTCGGCGATCGCCTTCTTCACGGTCTCCGCCTGCCACCGTCGGGTTGCCACGGCGGGCCCCATCTTGAGCGCGAAGGCACCCTCGGCCCTGACATGTTCCAGTAGGGGGTCCATCCAGGTGCGCAGGTCTGCGACCGCGCGGCCCCAGGGCAGCACGGGACCCTCGGGGATGTAGGCGAGGAAGCGCTTGACCCGGGGAACCTGGCGGTAGAGCACCAGCGCCGCGCCGATCAACTCCTGACCGTCGAACCAGCCCACCGATTGGCTGTCCCATTCGGCCTTGACCCCGGCCCATGCAGGCGTCTGCAGGAAGGACACCGACGGCTGCTCGCGCACGAACGCGAGGTGGGTCTCGGCGGGGATGGATCGCACGGCGATGGTCACGGGAGTCGAGTCTAGAGCAGGTGCAGGTGCGGACACGCGGTCCCGATTCGGAGCACTCGCGGGGGTGCGGTGAAGCGCGCGGATCCCCCTGCGGATGGTCGCAGGACTAGCCCGAGCCGGGCGACGACGTCGGCGAGGACCGTCCGACGCAAGAGATTTCCACACCTCCGGACCGGGCTCCCGCTCCATCCGTTACTCTGGAACAGCGTGGTCGACAGACCCGCAGACGCCAAAGACCTCCTGTCACGGAAAGACCGTGGCCGCATGAGTCCAGAGGAGGTGGTCGCAGTTGCGTCCCTATGAAGTGATGATCATCCTCGATCCAGATCTCGAGGAGCGGACCGTTCAGCCGAGTCTCGAGACTTTCCTGAACGTCGTGCGCCAGGACAAGGGCACCGTCGACAAGGTCGACATCTGGGGCCGTCGTCGTCTGGCCTACGACATCGAGAAGAAGTCCGAGGGGATCTACGTCGTGCTGGACCTCACCTGCACGCCGCAGGCGGTCGCCGAGATGGACCGCCAGCTGAACCTGAACGAGGCGGTTCTGCGCACCAAGGTGCTGCGTCGCGCAGCCTGAGGTGTGTCGTACCCCTGCGACACCCTTGAACCACGCCTGACGGAAAGGTCTCAAAATGGTCGGTGAACCTCAAATCAACATGGTGGGCAACCTCGTTGCCGACCCCGAACTGCGCTTCACCCCGTCCGGAGTGGCCGCGGCCAGTGTCCGGATCGCGGTGACCCCGCGCAGCCGTGACAACGCCACCGGGGAGTGGAAGGACGGGGAGACCGTGTGGCTTTCCGGCACCGTCTGGCGGCAGTACGCCGAGAACGTCGCGGAGTCCCTCACCAAGGGCACCCGCGTGATCGTGATCGGACGGCTCAAGCAGCGTTCGTACGAGACCCGCGAGGGTGAGAAGCGCACCGTGTACGAGGTCGACATCGACGACATCGGCCCGGCCCTGCGCTACGCCACCGCGAAGATCCAGCGGACCAGCCGATCGGCCACGAGCGACTCCGCCCCGTCAAGCCCGGCGGCTTCCGGTGGTGGGGACCCCTGGGGTGCACCCGCCGCCGGCGGTGGCGACTCCTGGGGCGGCGCCGTCGACGAGCCACCCTTCTAACCACGTCGAACCATGGCCGGACGTCCGGCCCGAACTGAATACCCAATCCACCCATTCCGGCGGACACGCCGGGCCCGACACATCGGAGCACCACAATGGCGAAGCAGCCACCTCGGCCCGTAAAGCCGATCAAGAAGAAGGCCAACCAGCTCAAGGCCGCCGGCGTTGACACGGTCGATTACAAAGATGTTGCGCTTCTGCGCAAGTTCATCTCCGACCGCGGCAAGATCCGTGCGCGGCGCGTCACCGGCGTGACCGTCCAGCAGCAGCGCGAGATTGCCAAGGCGATCAAGAACGCTCGCGAGATGGCCCTGCTGCCTTACTCGTCCACGGCCCGCTGAGGAGCATCATGAAGATCATCCTTACCCAAGACGTCGACAATCTCGGCGCACCCGGCGACGTCGTCGACGTCAAGGACGGCTACGGGCGCAACTACCTCGTTCCTCGGGGATTCGCGATCGCGTGGACCAAGGGCGGCGAGAAGCAGATCGAGCAGATCAAGCGCGCCCGCGGGGCTCGCGAGATTCGCAGCCGGGAGCACGCCGACGAGGTGCGCGAGCGGCTCGAGGCGCTGACCGTGAACTTCGCGGCCAAGGCCGGCGAGGCGGGCAAACTGTTCGGGTCGGTGACGCCCGCGGACGTCGCGAACTCGATCAAGCAGGCGGGCGGGCCCCTGGTTGAGAAGCGCTCCATCGAGCTGGAGGGCCACATCAAGCACCTGGGCGACTACCCGGTGCGCGTCGCGTTGCACCCCGACGTGGTCGCCACCGTGACCCTGCACGTGGTGTCCGTCTGATTCCGACCACGATGGTCGGCCCCGGATTCTCGGTGTCCGGATGACAGTGCTCATCACAGCGGTGTGTCTGGGCAACATCTGTCGTTCTCCGATCGCCGCTGCCGTGCTGACGGCCGAGTTGGGCGACCTCGACGTCCGGGTGGACTCGATGGGGACCGGCGGCTGGCACGTCGGGGAGGATGCCGACCCCAGGGCTCATGCGGCGCTCAGGCGCGCAGGCTACTCGCTGGAACATACCGCCCGGCAGGCGTCGCGCGAGGACCTTGCCGACTCGGATCTCATCCTGGCGATGGACCGCGGGAACCTGCGTGCTCTGCAAGACATGAGCGTGGAGGCGCGGCTGATCCGCGACTTCGACCCCGCCGCCGACACCGACGAGGTACCCGATCCGTACTACGGGTCGACCGACGATTTCGACGAGGTGGTGGCCATGATCCGCGCTGCCGTCCCCGGTCTGCGCGATCATCTACGTACGCTGGACTAGCGTTCCCAGCACCGAATTAATCCACACTGGATGGCCCTGCGAAACACCTGATCAGCTGGGCTTTCCGGCTAGCCCCCGGTAAGCCCTGTCCCAGGTTTTCCACAGCTTGTGGTTCCGTGCCCGTGGGGGCCCTCCACAGTAGATACACCGCGCGTCCACAGACTCGTCGGCGACCGTGGCCAAAGGTCCCCACTTTGTCGTAGCCGGTCGGTACAACAGACGTATGAGCCTGGATATGGAGCCCGTTTCACCGGCCTCCTTCGAACGCACCCCGCCGCAGGACATCGCTGCGGAACAGTGCGTGCTCGGGGCCATGATGCTCAGCAAGGACGCGATCGCCGATGTCGTGGAGCGTCTCCGTGAGGAGGACTTCTACACGCCCGCGCACCAGACGGTCTACCGGGTGATCCTTGATCTGTATGCCCGGGGCGAGCCGGCCGATGCCATCACCGTGTCGGCCGGGTTGATGGCCTCCGGGGATCTCCAGCGGATCGGCGGGGCTCCGTATCTGCACACCCTGGTCGCCTCCCCGCCGCTGA
>Ga0316576_10001718_pt1 | contig 12041 bp, 12 predicted proteins | sample S0NA_FD_203075 | JGI IMG/M metagenome (GOLD analysis project Ga0316576, IMG submission 203075) | Rhizosphere microbial communities from salt marsh grasses in Alabama, United States - S0-2_050615r3r5 | ecosystem: Host-associated > Plants > Roots > Rhizosphere | place: USA: Alabama | collected... | reverse complement strand
CCAATTTCCGCTGGCAGGCGAGCGACACGCTCGGCGTGTTCTTCGGTTACCGGCTGATCGCCTTCGATTACGAGGACGGGAAGAAAGGCAACAGGAATTACCAGCGTTTCGACCTGACGGAGCAGGGTCCACTGGTCGGCCTCAGCCTGTCTTTCTAGCGTCACGCGGTCCTGGCTCGGCCGGCCCGCAGTGTCTCTGTCTCTCTGAACTGCGGGTCCGCTTCACGGAAGTCTCCGCTGCCGGCGTCGTGCGCGCGCCGCTGAATTCCGTATGGCATAGTTCCCGAACTCCGGTCTGGAGCTGAGACCTATGGGTAACACCACTCGCGCCAGCGACTGCCGCTCGGCAGCATGGGCACTCGCCAGTGTCGCGGCTACGGTACTGACGGCGTCGTTGATCTGCGAAGACGCCAGCGCCGCGCCGAAGACGGACATCGTCGAATTCACCAACGGCGACACGCTGACTGGCGAAGTCAAGGGATTGCAGCAGGGCATCCTTACCTTCAAGACCGACATGATGAGCACTGTCTCGATAAAGTGGGAGTACGTCAGGAATCTCAAGACCAGCCAGTACCTGGAAGTGGAGAACACGGAGGGCAGCCGGTACTACGGCCAGGTGCCCGAGTTCGCGGACCCGGAGGCGGTTCGCCTGGTTTACGGTGAATCGGTTAGCGTTCTTCCCCTCGGCGACGTGGTCCGCATCGCACCGATCGAGCAGGGTGATCTGCTGGCACGGCTGAAAGGAAGCGTCTCCGCCGGCTTCAGCTATACGAAGGCGAGCGACATCGGCACTTTCACCTTCAACGGCGACCTTCGCTCGCGCACGCGCAAGCGGGAGTGGTCGCTGGACGGCTCCTCCACCGTGACCAACGATTCCGATGGAGGCAGTTCCGAGCGTTACCAGCTGGCCGGATACTTCCGCTACTTCCTGGCCAACCGGAGATTCCTGTTGTCGGGCCTGAGCTTCGAAGCGAATGACGAGCTGGGGCTCAAGCTGCGCACATCGCTCGCGGGAGGCTATGGCACTTACCTGATCCAGGACCAGCGGCACGAATGGTCCGCGTACGGCGGACTGGCGGCGACTCGTGAGAAATACGACTCGGAGTCCGAGAGGGACAGCATCGAGGGAGTTCTCGGAACCAGCTACTCCTTCTTCCGGTTCAACCCGTTGAACGCGAACGTGTACTCCTCCCTGGTGATTTTCCCCAGTCTCACCGAGGCGGGCCGCGTCCGCTCGGAAGGAAAGCTCAGTTCTCGCTGGGAGATCGTCAAGGACCTGTACTTCGAGATCAGTCTGTACGGCAGTTATGACAACGAGCCCGGTGAGACGGCGACCTCGGACTATGACTACGGCACGACGACCTCGCTGGGCTATTCCTTCTGAGCAACAGGGGACCCGTGGTCACGGCTGGCGCATGATGCAGCACGAGTTCGCGGCGGAGCACGTCGCGCTGGTGCGCCGGGCGCCCGGCACGCATTTCCACGCGCATCGGCACTGGGGCGGTGAAGAGATCCTGGTGCTCGAGGGCACGTTCTCCGACGACTCGGGTGGCTACCCTGCGCGTACCTGGCTCAGAAACCCGCACCTGAGCCAGCATGCGCCCTGGAGCCGCGACGGCTGCCTGATCTACGTGAAGACCGGACACCTAGCACCGGCCTGAGAGGCGGCCTGCCGTCGCCTCAGCCGCCTTTCGACGGTTCCTCGCTCATCGCCTCGGCGGACGGCGCTTCGCGGGTCTGCGCGACGTCCGCCGTCTCGGGCCGCTCGGATTCCGTCGGACGCCTGTGGGCGATCGCCGTGGCTGTGGCGGTCACCAGCACGACGAGCATCACCGTGCCGAACGGAAACGCCCCGAGTTCCCCGGTCTCCATCGCGGTCAGGAACAGCAGCACGGTGATCAGGCCCCTCGGAGCGAGCCAGGTGAGCATCCGCCAGTCCGGCTGCCGCAGCAGCGCAAGGATCGCAGCCCGGCTGAGGTAGATCGTGACTATCATCGCGAACGCCACCGCCCAGGCGCGCCAGTCCGCCATGTAGCTGAGATCCGTCCAGTAGCCGAGCATCAGGAAGAAGAAGCTCTTGGTTGCGAACGTGAGCTCTATGACGATGCTCTTGAACTCCTTCAGCGTGGCGTCATAACCCTCGCCGTGCATCTTCCTGAGCCGCTCGTTCCACTCCAGCAGGTGCGGGTTGTTCAGCAGCAGACCACAGACGAGGACCATGATCAGCGGCGAGAGATGTGAGGCCTTGCCTATCGCGTACAGCAGCACCAGTCCGGCCAGGAGCGGCAGGAACCGGACGTGACCTTCGATCCGGTTGATCAGGTAGAACAGCCCCAGCGCCGCGACGACGGCGGCCAGCAGCGAGACGAAGCCGCCGCCGAACAGGTCGATGGCGAAATCCTTCAGCGAGCCGTCGGCGGCCAGCCAGGAGTAGAACACCAGCACACCGATGATGTCCGACAGCGAGCTCTCGTAGGTCACGAATTCGCGAGCATCCTTGGGCAGCCCGTGCGAGCTCGGGATCGCCACGGCGCTCGAGATCACCGCGAACGGCATCGCAGCCAGCGCCGCATAGGGCCACGTGAGCCCGAGGAACGTGTGTATGCCCCAGGAAAAGGCGGCCAGCGTGATGCCGAATCCAAGCAGCGCCGTCGCCGCGGAGCGCGCGATGAGCCCGGCCCGCTCGCGCCGCACCTCGAGGTCCACCGCACCCTCGAGCACGATCAGGATCAGGCCGATCGTGCCGAACAGCGGCACCAGCCGCTCGACGAAGCGCAGTTGTATTCCCAACGCATCGAGCACCACCCGCCCGATCATCCCGGTCGCTATGAGCAGCACGACCGAGGGCAGTTTCGTGCGTCGACCGAAGATGTCGAGCAGGTAGGCGAAGACGAGCAGCGCCGAGACTGCCAGGATCGCGGTGTTGGTCATCGGCCGTGTCCGTCAGCCGCCGCCCAGAAGCTGTCGCCGCGAGACCGTGGAAGCAGGTGCGGGCTGCTCCGGCTCGAACAGCGCCTCTGCGACCGTCGAGGCCGCGAGCTGTGCCGCCTCGTGGTCGGTGAACTCGCTCATCGTCGAGAACAGCGCGCAGCTGCCGATCAGTCCGACGTCGTGCAGGTCGCTGACCATGAAGTCGTAGGCGCCTGACGGGAATGCGAGGCGCACCGTGCCTCCCGCCACCCAGACCTCCTGGTCCTCGGGCGAGGGCAGCACGACCAGGTTCATGAACCACGGCGTCAACATGACGCCCACGTGACGGCCCTCGTGCTGTCGAAAGCCCACCGCCTCGACGGCGAGGGTCGGGTTGTAGATCGGCAGGCCCTTGACCTTGAGCGCGGCGCGGCGATATGCGTCCGCCAGGCCCTGCACTGCGTCGTCGCCGGCGGGTGTCACGCTGCCGATGACCATGAACTTCGACTTGTCGGTCGAGCAGTTCGGGCAGGACCAGGTATCCGGCAGCAGCCTGAAGGGCGTGCCGGGCAGAATCTGCGTCGCCTCGTCGCCCAGGGCTGGGTCATAGATCCACCAGCAGACGCCGCACTCGAGTCGGGTGTCGTCGGCGATCTTCGAGCCGTCGCCCAGGTAGCTTCCCTCGAAAGGGCGGCTCATGGACTGAACGCCTCGAGGATCTCCGCGAGGCGCTCGGCGGAGTCCTCGAAATCCTCGCGCGCTGCCAGCACGGCCACCGGGACGCCGCCCACCTCCAGCGTGTCCAGGATGACGTTGCCCATGCCGTTGATGTACTGCACGGCCCAGACGTGCCGCAGACCTGTCGCGAATACCCGGGTGCTGCCGTAGCCCCCCGAACGGATCACCAGCGGGATCTGCCCCAGCACGGACGTCAGCACCTGCGCGTCCACGTCGGTGAGCGGCAGCAGCGTGAAGTTGATGACGTGGTTTTCCTTGCCGGGCCGGTAGCTCGTGGAACGGTCCTGCAGCTCGGCGAGCAGGTACGGTGCGTTCATCGCGCCCTGCGGCATCTGTCTGGGGATCTCGATCGAGGCGAGCGGCAGTTCCGTCGCGGCCCTCAGGATCGGCTCCGGTACCGGTCCGACCTCGAGCCACTCGGCGGTCGTGCCGTCGGCGGTGCTTGCCTCGAGGCGCCAGACTCCCGGCAGCACCGACTCGACGATCCGCAGGTAGGTGTCGTCCAGACCGACCTTGGCCCAGACGTCACCCTCGCCGAGCATGTCGGCGACGGCGGCCCTACCGTCCTCGTCGAGGCCGGCAAGGTCGATCCGCCGCCCAGGAGGTGCCACGGCCGCGCCGGCGCTGCGGCGCAGATCCTCCAGGACCTCGTCCATCACGCTCCTGGCCGCCGGCGTCAGCTGGTCGGCCGCAAGCGCCTGCCGAGAGGGCCGCAAGAGACCCGTCGGCATGCCTATCAGGCGCAGCTCAGCGTCGCCGGCAGCGGAGGAGTCGCCCGGAACCCTCGGGTGCCAGGTCAGTACTTGCTCGGTCATGCGTTTCCTCCAGGGCTGGTGCCGACCCCTGCATCGGCGGCGAGCAGCCGTTCACAGGCCTGGGCGAACACGGGCCAGTCGCGCATCCGCGCCACGAGTTCCACGGGCTGTCCGTCGCGCAGGTACACGACGGCCGGCATCACGACGACGCCGAACCGTTCCATCAGTGCCGACTCGTCCCGCCGGTCCACCAGGCCGACCCGGATGCGGTCCTGATAATCGTTGGCCAGCTCACGTACGACGACCGCCACGTCGAGACCCTCCGGCCGCCTTCCCACGTCGCCGGTGAAGAACAGCAGCGCGCGGCGATTGCGCGCAAGGAACTCATCGACGGCCGCCTTGCGAACCACCTCGCACACCGGGTGCGCGGCCAGTGCCTCGATCAACTCGCTCATCCTGCGTCCTCGTCCGGTTCGTCGCCGGGACTGTTTCGTCGTGCCCTGAGCGCGAGGAAGCGCTCGTCGCCTGTCCGGCACGCGACCTCCGGCGGCGGGCGCCCCGACTCGTAGAGTTCCCGGGCGATTGCGCTGAATACGACCTCACGCGCTGGACCGCCGCTGCGCTCGCGCAGCTGCACGCCCCATCGACGCAGCTCCTCGATGCCGAGCCGCAGCGCGGCGGGCAGCTGTGCCTGGACGGGTTCGGTCAGGCTGCCACCGTAGTCGGCCAGCTCGACGGGCTTGACGCCGATCACGGTCAGGCACTGCGGCTGGTGGCCGAGCAGCTCGAGGCTGGCGAGGATGTCGTTCATGCCGACCTGGTGCACGCTCATCTTGTTGGCGCTGATCAGCGCCGGCACCTCGCCGTCGCGGGCGACGATCAGCGTTCCGGGTTCGCCGCCGTGGGCCACTGCGTCGAACAGCAGCACGTGCGTCGCGTTGAGCAGCAGCGGCACCAGCGCGAGTCCGAGCGTGCCGCCGTCGAGGACCTCGACGTCGGGCGGCAGCTCCCATTCCCGGTCCAGGGCCTCGACGCAGCGCACGCCGAAACCTTCGTCGGCCCACAGCAGGTTGCCGACGCCGAGGACCTTGATGCAGGGTGTTTCCTGGGAAGACGTATCGTTCATGGCGGCCTATGTTAGCCAGTCCTGCGCAAGCTGCCACGTAAGTTAACAGGGCGGACAGCACACGGGGCCGGACTGGCCGGCCCCGTGCATCCCCAACGCCTCCGGAATCAGCTGTTCAGCGGAAGAATCTCCAGCCGCTGATCATCGAGCTGATTGTGGTCTGCCGGTGCGTCATGTCCTCGCGGATCGCCATGTAGATGTGGATCATCGCGAAGATGATCACGACCCACATCGCCACGTGGTGCCAGGTGTGTACCGTCATCGAGTCGCCGAGCACCCGGAACACCCAGCCGAAGACGCTGTACCAGCCGCTCTGGATGCCCGCGCCCTCGGCATAGAGCGCGAAGCCGGTCAGCAGCAGCACGATCATCGGCAGCACGAACATCAGGAACATGGCCAGGTGCGCCAGCGGATTGTGCCCCACGTACTCCTTTGGCTTGGTCAGGAACAGGTACCAGCCGAGCTCGCCGAACACGTCCTTCCACCAGCGGATGCTCCAGAACGGGATGTAGAAGATCTGGCGGGCGTGCGAGCCGCCCGTCAGCACCCGGTACAGCCGCAACAGGAACGCCACGCCCAGGATCATCCCGGCCGCGAAGTGCGTAAAGCGGATCCAGCCGAACAGGTAGTGCTCATAGGCCTCTCCGCCGATGCTCGGCGGTGGTGAGCCGATGAAGTAGCCGGTGACGCACAGCACGACGATGCACAGGAACGTCACCCAGTGCCAGATCCGGACGGCAGCGTCGTAGACGTACACCGGTCCCGGAGGAATGCCCACGGGGGGCAGGACTGCCTCGCCGAAGTGGCCCTCGTTGACCCGGTTCGGCAGTGGTGTCGAAGGGAGGTAGATCTTCCTCATCGCAGCACTCCTCAGCGTACCTTGATGCTCGAAACCTCGTTGCCGTCCATGTCCAGCACGTGCGTGGCGCAGGCCAGGCACGGGTCGAAGCTGTGGATGGTACGCAGGATCTCGAGTGGCAGTTCAGGATCGTGCATCGGCGTGTCGAGCAACGCAGCCTCGTACGCGCCGATCTTGCCGGCCGGGTCACGCGGGCTCGCGTTCCATGTCGTCGGCACGACGCACTGGTAGTTCTTGATCTTCTTGTCCTCGATGTCTATCCAGTGGCCGAGCGCGCCGCGCGGCGCCTCGACGAAGCCATAGCCCTGGGCGGACTTCTTCCAGGTCTTGGGCTCGAAGTCGTCCATGTTCGCGGTGGCCGTGTCGCCCGCCTTGATGCTCGCAATCAGCTTCTGGTACTCGGCCTTGAGCTTATCAGCCGCCCACTTGCACTCGAGGCCGCGCGCCGCGGTGCGGCCGAGCGTCGAGAACAGTGCCGTGACCGGTACGCCGAGCGTGCCGAGCGCGTAGTCCACCAGGCCCTTGATGTCGTCCTGGCCCTTCACGTAACCGATGACGAACCGGGCGAGCGGACCCACCTCCATCGCGTGTCCGTTCCAGCGCGGCGCCTTGACCCACGAGTACTTAGAGGACTCGTCCACGGCCTCGATGCGGGTCTTGGTGCCCTTGGCGTTGCCGATGTCGAAGTTCGGCACCGTCTCGCCCTGGAAGGGATGCAGGCCCGTCTGCTCGTCGCCGTACTTGTACCAGGAGTGGCTCACGTACTCGCGGATCTCGTCGAGCTTGCCGAGGTCGACGTCCTGGACCTCGTTGAGGTTGCCGTCGATGATGGCTCCGGCCGGCAGCATCAGGTTGCCGGGGCTGTAGTCGTTCGCAGTCCTCGGCAGGTCGCCGTAGGACAGCAGGTACTTCGAGGACAGCCCGCCGCCGATGCTGGCCCAGTCCTTGTAGAACGAAGCAATGGCCAGCAGGTCCGGGATGTACACCTGGTCGATGAACTCGACGGTCCGGTCGATGATCCGGCCCACCAGGTTCAGGCGCTCCATGTTGACCGCGCCGACCGCGCCGACGTCGTTCAGGTTGATCGGCGCGGGCACGCCGCCTACCAGCCAGTTCGGGTGCGGATTGCGCCCGCCGAAGATCGTCTGGATCTTCACGATCTCCTTCTGGAAGTCGAGCGCCTCCAGGTAGTGCGCGACCGCCATCAGGTTCGCCTCAGGCGGCAGCTTGTAGGCGGGGTGGCCCCAGTAGCCGTTGCGGAACGGCCCGAGCTGCCCGCTCTCGACGAACTTCTTCAGCCGGTTCTGCAGGTCGCGGAAGTAACCGGGCGAGGACAGCGGCCAGGGGGAGATCGACTGGGCCAGCGCCGAGGTCGCGGCCGGATCGGCCGACAGCGCGCTCACGACGTCCACCCAGTCCAGCGCGTGCAGGTGGTAGAAGTGCACCAGGTGGTCCTGCGAATACAGGGTCAGGTGCATGATGTTGCGGATCGTGTTGGCGTTCTCGGGGATGTCGATGCCGAGCGCGTTCTCGACGCAGCGGACCGAGGCGAGCGCGTGCACGCCGGTGCAGACGCCGCAGATGCGCTGCACGAAGGCCCAGGCGTCGCGCGGGTCGCGCCCGCGCAGGATGACCTCGAGGCCGCGCCACATCGTGCCCGTGGACACGGCGTTGCGGATCACGTTGTCCTGATCGACGTTCACCTCGATGCGCAGGTGACCTTCGATGCGGGTAATCGGGTCGACGACGACGCGCTGGCCCGAGTTGTCGAGCTGGAAGCCGTTGGGGGTCGTGATGCTCATGATTCAGTTCTCCACTCGGTCAACCGGGCCTGCGTTCCGACTCGGACGGCGAGTTCGGCTTCACCTTGGCCTGCCGCAGCGCGGTCAGGCCCGCATGGGCAGCAATGCCCACGCCGACGATGGCTGCCGCTGTCGCGCCGACCTTGTCGGCCGTCGCCTCGGCGCCGAACTGCGGGAAGGTCTCGAGCCTCTCGTAGAAGGGCCCGTTGTCCCAGAAGTCCGGCTCGGAGCAACCAAGGCAGCCGTGGCCGGAACCGATCGGGAAGGACACGCCGTCGTTCCAGCGTGTCGTCGAGCAGGCGTTGTAGGTTGTCGGTCCCCGGCAGCCGACCTTGTAGAGGCAGTAGCCGGCCCGGGAGCCGAAGTCGTCGAATTTCTCGGCGAACTGGCCTGCATCGAAATGGCCGCGGCGGTAGCACTTGTCGTGCACGCGCTGGCTGTAGAACATCAACGGACGGCCGCGCGCGTCTAGCGCGGGCAGCTCGCCGAAGGTGACGAAGTAGGAGACCACACCCGTCATGACCTCGGCGATCGGCGGGCATCCGGGGACCTTGACGATCGGCTTGTCGGTGATGACCTTGTGGATCGGCGTGGCCTGCGTCGGATTCGGCTTCGCGGCCTGCACGCAGCCCCAGGAGGCGCAGGAGCCCCAGGCGATGACCGCAGCCGCGTCGGCCGCGACCTCGCGCAACTTCTCGACGTACGGACGTCCGCCCGGGATGCAGAACGTGCCGTCGTTGGCGAGCGGCGGGTTACCCTCGCAGGCGAGAATGTACTGGCCCTTGTAGTCGCGCATCACGTCTTCGATGCACTGCTCCGCCTGGTGGCCCGCCGCGGCCATGATCGTGTCGTCGTAGTCGAGCGACACCAGGGACAGGATCACGTCCTTGGCCAGCGGATGCGCCGAGCGGATGAAGCTCTCTGTGCAGCAGGTGCACTCGAGGCCGTGCAGCCAGATTACCGGTACGCGTGGCTTGGTCTCCATCGCGTGCGCGATTTTTCCGGCGAAGGAGGGCGCGAGCCCCATCGATGCCGCAGTCAGCGAGCAGAATTTGAGGAAGCTTCTGCGCGAGATGCCCTGGCGGCGGATGATCTCGTAGAAAGTCTCTTGACGACCCATGTCCCACTCCCGGTCTTTGGTTTCCAGGTCCGAGGCTTCTGCACAGTGTGCCGAAGCCTGCTAAGGCTTCAGGCCGCATCTGTCGGTCACCCGACACACCGGCCAGTCCCCACTTCGGGTGCTGCCGATAATCCTCGGATGGCAAAGCGGGCTGCAGTCGGAAAACTACTTAAGTCATCAGGGGTTTGCGCTGCAGCAGGACGTCTGAAACGCGACCTGTTCGCATTTGGGGCGGGCGCAGTGAGCTTCGCGAATCACTGTGGCGGATCGCAGCCGTGACAGGTCGCCCGCGGCATCACGGTGGTCGTCGCCATGCCGTCCGGTTCACCGTTTACCTCGATCACGCGGATCGGGTCGAGGCGCACCAGGTCGTACTGCACGATCCGGTCGGCCATTGTCGCGGCGACATAGACGCTCGAGCCATTGGCTGCCAGCGTGAGCCCGACCGGCAACGCACTCCCGGGTGCGAGGCCCGCGAACGGCCGCTCGGCCGCGTCCGGGGCCAGCGGCACGTCGACCTTGCGACGCGCGCGTTCCTTGCGGCTCGCGATGTCGAATGCAACCAGCTCGCTCGATCCCGCGCAGCTCACCAGCGCGGTTCGCCCATCCGCGGTGATCGCGATCCGGATCGGGACGCCGGCAACCGGGATCCGATCCACGATCTCGAGGCTGCCGGTATCCACGATGGATATGTGTCCGGCGGAGCGCGCCCCTACCCAGAGCTGGCGACCGTCCGGCGTCAGCGCGATGGCTTCAGAGCCTTCGCCGGTCGGCAGGTCCTCGATCTTGCGTCCGGACTCGAGGTCGAGCACGGTCGTCGTTCCCGAGCCGATGTTGGCGACGTAGGCGCGAGTTCCTGCCGCATCGACCGCCACCATGTGGGAAACCTGCTGTCCCGTCTCGATCGCCGCCCGGACACTGCCCGGGTCCGGGTCGACCAGCAGCAGCGACATCGAGCCCTCGGCTGTGACTGCGATCTGCCCCGGAGCATGCCAGGACACCCCGTGCGGGCGGGTGTGCGGAGAGAGGTCGATGCGCCTGATTTCCCGCGCGGTCTCCAGGTCAACGAGGCTCAACGTGGAGCCGGGCCGCTCCCGCGTGCCGTAGTTGGAAACCACGGCGAGCCGGCCGTCGGGCGAGACGCTGACCTCGTGTGGCGCGAAGCCGAGCTCGACGGTGGCGAGCTTGAGGCCGGACCCCGGGTCCACCAGGTCGAGCGCATTGTCCGTCTTGCGCACCACGAGCAGCGTTTCCGACCAGCTCGCACCGGCCGCGAGCAGCGCCACTGCCGCGAGGCAGCCCACGATTCCTCGCAGCCGTGCCTTGGAGTCTCGTCGTGTCATCACATTTCGCCTCCGCTTGTTTGCTTCGCAGGCCCATCGGTCCCGGCAGTCGACCTGACTTGCAGGTCTTTGCAGATATCCAGCCAGTATTGGCGGGCTGCTGCCAGCGTGACCTAGGCTTGCCCCGGTTCGCAAGATCGACCGCAGGAGGATCAAATGAGCGAAGTGAAGCAGGCCGTGCTCGCGGCCAACGAGGCCTACAGCCGCGAATTCGGCGACCGTTCCAGCCTGCCGCTGCCGCCGGCGCGCAGGTTCGCGATTCTGACCTGCATGGACGCAAGGCTCGACCCGGCGAAGTTCGCCGGCCTCGCCGAGGGCGATGCGCACGTGATCCGCAATGCCGGTGGCCGGGCGAGCGAGGACGCGATTCGCTCACTGGTGATCTCCTACAAGCTGCTCGGCACCCGGGAGTGGTTCGTGATCCACCACAGCGACTGCGGCATGCAGCTCTTCGACGACGCGGTGATGGGCGAACTGCTGGCGCAGAGCCTGCGAACCGCGGCCTATACGCCGGCCGGGTGGCAGGATCCGGGCGGTGGCGGCTCGATCGAGGGACGCTACGTCCGGTGGCTCACATTCCGCGACCTCGAGCAGAGCGTTGTGGACGACGTGCAGCGGATACGCAGGCATCCGCTGGTGCCGGCGGAGATCCCGATCTACGGCTACTACTATGACGTGCGCAGCGGCAGGCTCGTCGAAGTGCCGGCGGCTACGCGCCTCGGCCAGCCGGTGGAACTCGCCAGGACCGGCTGAGCCCGGCGGTCATCGCAGAGAGGCTCATGCGCTGCCGGCCGTGCTCGTCGAAGTTGGCCGGATCGAGCCAGCAGCGCAGGCAGACGTCTAGTGCCGGCCAGTCCGCATCGATGATGGAATACCAGGCCGTGTCGCGGTTGCGTCCCTTGTAGAGCAGGGCCTGGCGGAACAGTCCCTCGAACGTGAAGCCGAGTCGCTCGGCGGCCGAGCGTGAGGCTCCGTTCAACGCATCGCATTTCCATTCGCAGCGGCGATAACCGAGGTCGAACAGCTGGCGGATCATCAGGTAGATGGCTTCGGTGGCCGTGGCCCGTCGCTGCAGCAGCGGGGAGAACGCCAGGTGCCCGATCTCCGCGACGCCGTCCGGCGGGTTGATCCTCAGGTAAGAGGCGACCCCGACGGCCCGCGACGTCGCGTGGTCAACGACCGCGAAGAACAGCGGGTCACCGCTCCGGGACTGTGCGTCCAGCCAGTCGCGGTAGGCGCAGGGCGAGGGAAACGGGCCGTAGCCCAGGTAGGTCCACATCCTGCCCTCGCCATCGAGCGCCACGGCCTCGAACAGCGACTCGGCGTGGCGCGAGGGATCCAGCGGCTCGACGACGCAGAGCCGTCCCGGCAGGGATTGCCGCGGTGGCG
>Ga0316576_10001717_pt1 | contig 12042 bp, 9 predicted proteins | sample S0NA_FD_203075 | JGI IMG/M metagenome (GOLD analysis project Ga0316576, IMG submission 203075) | Rhizosphere microbial communities from salt marsh grasses in Alabama, United States - S0-2_050615r3r5 | ecosystem: Host-associated > Plants > Roots > Rhizosphere | place: USA: Alabama | collected... | reverse complement strand
AGGGGAATCGATGCGCAGGCGCTGGCCGCCCGCGATCATCACGACGAACTCGGGGCCGGTTGGCTCGCCACCGGCATGCACCTGGCCGTCGAGAACCTGGAACCACAGCAACTCGTCGACCGAGGTGTCGAGGTGCATGACCGCACCTGAATCCAGGCGAACGACCTCCAGCGTCACGCGGTCGTCGGGCAGGCGACCGGGAGGCAGGACCCACCTTCTGGCGACCCCCGGGGTGTCGGGCCCGGGGCTTCGATCGTTGTTGCGCAGGATGAACGCCATGGCTACCTCCCGTTCTGCAGGCTAGGGCACAGCACTGCGGTGCTGCAATCGATTGCCTTAGATTGTCCCAGACGGTGGGGGCTGGGCCGGTCAGGGACGTGGTAATCGTCACGTTGATTTCGCATCAGGGCTGGACAGAGATTACTCTGCTCTCACAATCGATTGCACGCCCTGGAGGTCACCATGCCGGTCCGCCCCTCTGCTGAGTTCGCGCAGACGTCCATCGCCGCCCCTGGGGTCATAGGGGTGGACTGGGAGGAGCGGGTCGACTTCCAACGGCTGCGCGACTATCGGCTCAGTCGCGCACGACAGGCGCTCGAGGCCAGTGAGCTCGGCGCCGTGCTCGTGTTCGAGTCGTCGAACATCCGCTACCTGACGGCGACCCACATCGGCACGTGGGGCTACAACAAGACCGAGCGCTGGGCCCTGCTCACCCGAACGGGGACTCCGTGGGTGTGGGACTTCGGATCAGCCGCGAAGAATCACCGGATGTACTCGCCATGGCTGGAGCCAGAACAGTCGCGCGGGGGGAACACCGGCCTGCAGGGCGCGATCGCCCCGACGTCGGGGCTCCCCGAGGGCTCAGCGCGGGAGATCGCGGCGATCCTGCGCGAGGAGGGCGTCGCTGACCTCCCCCTGGGCGTGGACGTGATCGAGATCCCGATGCTGCGCCAGCTCGAGGCACAGGGGATCACGGTCAGGGACGGCCAGCAGGTCATGCTCGACGCCCGGCAGATCAAGAACAAGGACGAGATCCTGCTGCTGAGCCAGGCGGCCTCGATGGTCGACGGCGTCTACCAGGACATCTACGAGGCGCTGAAGCCGGGCGTGCGTGAGAACGACATCGTCGCCCTGGCCACGCACCGACTCCTGGAGATGGGTTCCGAGCAGGTCGAGGCCATCAACTCGATCGCGGGCGAGCGGTGCAGCCCGCACCCCCACGTGTTCTCGGACCGCTACATCCGTCCCGGCGACCAGGCGTACTTCGACATCATCCATGCCTTCAACGGCTACCGGACGTGCTACTACCGCACCTTCGCCGTCGGTCGTGCGACCCAGTCGCACAGGGATGCCTACAAGAAGGCCCGCGAGCTCATCGACTCCGCCATCGCGCTGGTCCGGCCCGGCGTCACCACCGACCAGATCGCGCGGCTGTGGCCGAAGGCGGAGGACTTCGGCTTCTCGTCCGAGATGGAGGCCTTCGGGCTCCAGTTCGGGCATGGTCTCGGGCTCGGCCTGCACGAGCGGCCGGTGATCAGCCGACTCAACTCGCTGGAGAACCCGGTGGAGATCCAGGCCGGAATGGTCTTCGCACTGGAGACCTACTGGCCCGCCGACGACGGGCACTCGGCGGCTCGCATCGAGGAGGAGCTCGTCGTGACCGACGACGGCGCCGAGCTGCTCACCCTGTTCCCAGCCGAGGAACTGGTCGTCACCAACGCGTACTGACCGATCCCGACCCCCCGCCCGCGACCCCGCGCCCGCGTCCCCTCGGGCGCCCCGACGCTCGAGGAGAACCGTGCTGTACGACCTCAGGGATCCCGCCGTCTCGCAACTGTTCATCGGCGGAGACTGGGCGCCCGCCTCCGACGGCGCCACCTTCGACGTGACAGATCCGGCGACGGGCGAGCTCATCGTGACCGTTGCGTCGGCGTCCGCCGACGACGCTCGGCGAGCCGTCGACGCGGCCGAGGCCGCTCGGGAATCGTGGGCGGCCACCGCTCCGCGCGCACGGGCCGAGATCCTGCGGCGGGCGTTCGAGTTGATGAACGAGCATCGTGAGGAGCTCGCCACCCTCATCGTCCGCGAGAGCGGGAAGTCGTGGGCCGACGCGCAGGGCGAGGTGACCTACGCGGCCGAGTTCTTCCGCTGGTTCGCCGAGGAAGCGGTACGCGCCACGGGCCACGTGCAGACAGCACCCAACGGAGACAAGCGCATCCTCACGGTGCTCCAGCCGGTCGGCGTCTCGGTGCTCATCACTCCTTGGAACTTCCCCGCGGCCATGGCGACCCGGAAGATCGGCCCCGCGCTGGCGGCCGGATGCCCGGTGGTGCTCAAGCCCGCGTCCGACACGCCGCTCACGGCCTTGGCCCTCGGGCTGCTGCTCCGGCAGGCCGGAGTGCCGGACGGCGTCGTGAACGTGATGCCGTCCCGGCGCTCGGGCCAGGTGGCCGAGGCCATGCTGACCCATCCGGCCACCCGCAAGCTCTCGTTCACCGGATCGACCGAGGTCGGGCGCACGCTGCTGGAGCTGGCGGCACGAAATGTGGTCAACTGCTCGATGGAGCTGGGCGGCAACGCTCCGTTCGTGGTGTTCGCGGACGCCGACATCGAGGCCGCCGTCGAGGGCGCGATGGTCGCGAAGATGCGCAACGGTGGCGAGTCCTGCATCGCCGCGAACCGCTTCATCGTCGAAGAGCCCGTGGCCGCCGCCTTTTCCGCGAGGCTTGCGGAGGCGATGGCGGCCCTGCGCGTCGGGCCCGGCCTGGACCAGCAGACCGAGGTCGGACCGATGATCAACACCCGCGCGGTCGACGACATCGCCGGAATGGTCGATGCGTCCATTGCCCACGGGGCGACGCTCCTGACGGGGGGCGAACGCCCCACGGGCACCGGTGCCTACTACCCGCCGACCGTCATCTCCGGGCTTCGGTCGGACGACCCCATCCTCGACGCGGAGATCTTCGGCCCCGTCGCTCCGGTGGTGTCCTTCAGCACCGAACAGGACGCGATCGCGCTCGCGAACGCCACGCCGTTCGGACTCGCCGCGTACGTCTACACCGGTGACCTGGCCCGCGCCCTGCGAGTCAGCGAGCGCATCGACGCCGGCATGGTCGGCGTGAACCGAGGCTTCATATCCGATCCGGCCGCGCCGTTCGGCGGGGTCAAGCAGAGCGGGCTCGGCCGGGAGGGCGGGCACGAGGGCCTGCTGGAGTTCTTGGAGGCCAAGTACATCGCCGTCGACTGGTGACGGCCCGCCGAGGTCAGCCCGCGCCGCGGGTATCGAACACCTCGGGGTGGGCCACGAGTTCACGTCTCGTGCGACGAATGTGGCCGACGAGGTACCGCTCGGCGTCCACGGCATCCCGTCGCCGCAGGGCGTCGATCAGCAGGTTGTGCTCGGCGTTGACGATCCAGCGACGCTGGGGACCGGCCAGCTCCATGAATGCCCGTCGATAGTGCTGGGTGGCGTTCCACATCCGGACGACGGTGTCCTGCAGGTGGTCGATCGCACAGCCGCTGTACGTGGCGAAGTGGAACTCGCGGTCGAGTTCGAGGAACTCACGGATGTCCTCGATCCGCTCGATCCGGTCCTGGATCGCCGCGATGGCCTCGAGGTCGCCCTCCGTCAGTCGGGACATGCTCTCGATGAGTGCGAGCGGCTCGATCCGCTCCCGCATGCGGTACAGGACGGCCACCTCGTCGCGGTCGAGAACAGGCACCCGTGCCCCGCGGTTCGACTCGATCACGATCAGCCCCTCGGCGGTGAGCATCCGCAGAGCCTCCCGCACGGGGAGGCGGCTCGCGCCCAGCCGCTCAGCGACCTCCTCCTGCCGGATCCGCGTGCCCGGCGGGATGGTGCCGTCGAGGATCTCGGACCGCAGCGCTGCGGCCACGCGGCCACTGGCCGCCTCGGGTGACGACTCGGTCACGCTGACACCCGCCCCGGTCAGTCGAACAGCTCGGGATGATGGTCGAAGGCCTTGCCGTCGGGGTAGGAGACCAACTCGAACTGCATCCCCCACGGCGACAGGAAGTACACCCAACGCTGCCCCTCGCTAGCACTGCGGCTGGCGGTCGGATCACCGAGCACCTCGACACCCCGATCCCGGAGGTAGGCCACTGCGGTATCCAGATCGTCGACGTAGATGGCCACGTGATGACCGCCGATGTCGCTGTTCCGCGGTATCTCGGCGCGCTGATCGGGGGCTGCGTACTGGAATACCTCGAACACGGCCTGGCCCCCGAGCCGGAAGAAGTGCAGCTCCTCCATGACAGCGCGGGGGTGCACGTTGAGGTGCTCGGTCATCCAGTCCGAGTCGTCGTGCCGGAAGGGTCCGAGTCTGTACATGTACTCGCAGCCGAGCACATCGACGAGCCAGGAGTGCGCCGCGGCCAGGTCGGGGACGGTGAATCCCACATGGTCCAAGCGCTGCAGCCCCGGAATGCCCATCTCGTCTCCTTGGATCCAAAATTGACGGTCTGTGCTCGATCATAGGGGTTGAAGTTCGAGAACGTCTTGAAAATGGATCCAGAATCTGGAACTCTCACCTCATGACCGATCTGCGCCCCCTGCACCCGACCGCCACCTGGACGCGACTTGAGACGACCGAGGCCGACTGGGATGCCGCCGACCCGGCGCTGCTGGCGACGATGCTGTCGCAGCTCGTGCTCATCCGGACCTTCGAGGAGTTCGTCCTGCAGCTCGCGTCCGAGGGCCTCATCCACGGACCGGCCCACTCCAGCATCGGTCAGGAGGGCGGCGCGGTCGGCTCGGCGCTCGCCCTCACGAGCGAGGACACCGTCAACGGAACCCACCGCGGTCACCATCAGTTCCTGGCGAAGACCCTCGGCCACGTCGCGCCGGGGGGCATCGACCCGACGCAGCCCTTCTCCACAGCGATCCGCGAGCTCCTGCTCACCACCCTGGCCGAGATCTGCGGGCTCGATCGCGGGTTCAGCCACGGCCGCGGCGGATCCATGCACCTGAGATGGGACGAGGCGGGTGCCATCGGGACGAACGCCATCGTGGGCGGCGGCGTGCCGCTGGCAGCCGGATCCGCGTGGTCACACAGGCACGCCGGGACGGACAAGGTTGCGGTGACCTACTTCGGGGATGGCGCGTCCAACATCGGCTCCACGCTGGAGACATTCAATCTGGCGGCCGCGTGGTCACTCCCCCTGTGCTTCTTCATCGAGAACAACCGCTACGCCGTCTCCACCAATGTCGAGGAGGTCACCGCCGAGCCGCGCCTGTCCGCACGCGGCCCGGGCTTCGGGATCCAGAGCTGGCAGGTCGACGGGATGGACCCGCTGGCGGTCTACCTCACCATGCAGCAGGCGCTCGAGCACATGCGCAGTGGCGGCGGGCCAACCGTGGTCGAGGCCGATGTCTACCGGTACTTCCACCAGAACGGTCCCTTCCCCGGCAGCGCCTTCCGCTACCGGACCAAGGAGGAGGAGGCGGAGTGGCGCTCGCGGGATCCCATCGATCGCGTGGCCTCGCACCTGGTGCGCCGCGGCATCCTCACACAGGAGCAGATCGACGAGTCCGTCGGGCGGGCGAAGGAGCTGCTGGCCGAGGTCGGCGCCGTTCTCCTGGAGCCGGTCCCGGACGGCAAGCCGGGCGAACGCCGGATCCGGGCAGAGGAATGGCCCGATCCCTCCTTCGTCGACACCGGCATCCGCGGGGACCTGTCCGAGTTCGACGGTGTGCGCACCGTGGATCGCGACACGTTCGACGGCGCCACGCACGAGATGAAGTTCATCGACGCGGTGGCCAACGTCATGAGCCGGCGCATGGAACTCGACGACTCGATCGTCGTGATGGGGGAGGACATCCACCGCCTGAACGGCGGCACCAACGGTGCCACGCGGGGACTCAAGGATGCCTTCCCGGACCGAGTCCTCGGCACGCCCATCAGCGAGAACGCCTTCACCGGGCTGGCCGGTGGAGTCGCGATGGACGGTCGATTCCGACCGGTGTTCGAGTTCATGTACGCCGACTTCATGTGGGTGGCAGCCGACCAGCTGTTCAACCAGATCGGCAAGGCCCGGCACATGTTCGGCGGGTCGCATCCGGTGCCCGTCGTGCTGCGCAGCAAGGTGGCCATGGGCACCGGCTACGGGTCGCAGCACTCCATGGACCCTGCCGGCGTCTTCGCGACTGCCGCGGGATGGCGCATCGTGGCCCCCTCCACCCCGTTCGACTACGTCGGGCTCATGAATGCCGCCCTCACCTGCGACGACCCCGTCCTCGTCCTCGAGCATGTCGACCTCTACACCTCCACGGGCGAGGGCCCCGTGGACGACTACGACTACTGCCTTCCCGTGGGAAAGGCGGCCGTCCGTCGACAGGGCTCCGACGTCACCGTCCTCACCTACCTGGCCATGACGCCCTACGTTCTGGCTGCGGCCGACGAGGTGGCGGGCATCGACGCCGAGGTCATCGACCTGCGCTGGCTCGACCGGGCCAGCATCGACTGGGACACCATCGGCGAGAGCATCCGCAAGACCAACAACGTGCTCATCGCCGAACAGGGCGCACGCGGCACGTCCTACGGCGGGTGGCTCGCCGACGAGATCCAGCGTCGCTTCTTCGATTGGCTCGACCAGCCGGTGCAGCGCGTCACCGGCGGGGAGGCGTCGCCCAGCATCAGCAAGGTGCTCGAGCGCGCTGCGTTCGCCCGCACGGAGGAGACCGTGGCCGGTCTTCGCGGGATGGGGGTCGGCGCCGATGCCTGAGCTGCTGCGCATGCCGGAGGTCGCCGCCGGCGCCACGTCTGCGCTGTTGTCGTCGTGGTCGGTTGAGACCGGTCAGGAGTTCGGCGCGGGCGATGTCGTCGCCGTCATCGAGACCGACAAGGCCGTCGTCGACATGGAGGCCGAGAGTGCCGGCCGCATCCTCAAGGTCCTCGTGACGGAGGGAACCGACGTCGCGATCGGGGATCCGATCGCCGTGGTGGCTGCGGCCGGCGAAGAAGTGGCTGACGTGGACGCAGCAGTAGCCGCCCTCGGCGCCAGTTCCCCTGCGCCTGCCGCTGCGTCGCCTGCAGCCGAGGCCGCCCCTGCGCAGTCCGTCAGCCCGGCCTCCGCGGCCGCTGAGGCCGAGTCAACGGGTGCTCCCGCCAACGCCACAGGCGGACGCATCTTCATAAGCCCCATCGCTCGGAAGATTGCGCTCGAAGCTGGCATCGACATCGGTTCCCTCGTCGGTTCCGGGCCGAACGGCCGCATCCGCCGCCGTGATGTGGATGAGGCCATTGCGTCGGGCGCTGGCGGCGCGAATGCGATGGCGTCTGCCGGGGCCGCAGCGCCTGCGGCACGGGCCGCCGAACCGGGCGGCCACGACGACATTCCCCACACGCGCCTGCGCCGCGCCGTCGCGACGCGCCTGACGCAGAGCGTGACGACGGCGCCCCACTTCTACGTGAAGGGGACCGCGCGGGTCGATCGGCTCATGGAGCTTCGCGCAGAGGTGAACTCCGGCGGCGACGTCAAGGTGTCCGTCAACGACCTGCTGGTCAAGGCCATGGCTCGCGCGCACACGCGCGTGCCGGAGATGAACTCCATCTGGACGGACGACGCGATCCGCCGCTTCTCCCGCGTCGACATCGCCATCGCCGTGGCCACGGACACCGGGCTCGTGACCCCGGTGCTCCGCGACGTCGACGCCCTATCGCTGACCGAGATCGCTCGCGCATCCCGCGACCTGGCCGAGCGCGCGCGCTCGGGCCAACTGCGGCAGCACGAACTCGAGGGCGGCTCCATCAGTATCTCCAACCTCGGCATGTACGGCACCGAGGAGTTCAGCGCGATCATCAACCCCCCTCACTCGGCCATCCTCGCGGTCGGTGCCGCCCGTCCCGAGGCTGTCGTCGTCGATGGTGACGTGTCGGTAGCAACCGTCCTCCATGCGACGCTGTCGGTGGACCACCGGCCCGTCGACGGAGCCACAGCGGCGGAGTGGATGCGAGAGTTCGTCGCCCTCCTCGAGGCTCCGGCCCGCATCCTCGCCTGACTTCCGCGGCTCAGCGCGCCCAGTAGGACTCGCTGCTCTTCGACTCGACCAGGTGCTGCGCATCCTCGAACCCGGGTGCCATTGCGGCCGCCGTGCCCGCCAGGTACTGGTGGTGATCGATGCCCAAGAGGCGGATCCAGCTCTGCTGTCCGAAGGTCAGGCCGATGAAGCAGCCCAGCTCGACGAGCTGCTCCTCGGTGAAGAAGCGATGGAGCTCCGACCACATGAGCTCCTCGTCCACGCTGGCGGGTCCCCATGCGATCGCCTGTGCGTAGCGGAGCGCCGCCTTCTGCTCGTCGGTGTAGACCTCCGCTGTCTCGAAGTTCAGCAGCTCGTCGTACTGCATCTCCTGGAGACCTGCCGCGGTGGCCGTCTCCGACCGCTGGTTGCCGCAGAACTCGCACGAAACCGTTCGTGAGATGTAGACCCTGCAGAGCTCCTTCAGGGAATGCTCGACGACCCCCTCGCGGAAGATCGCCTGCCACGAGTCGGCGAAGAACCAGAACGACCGCGGGGAGTGCGCACGCACGGCCGACGACTCCGGGCGGGGAGTGCCGTGCTCCGCGCACCGGCGCAGCTCCTCCTGCATCCGTGGCTCGAGGGTGTCGAACGGGACGTAGCTGATCCGCTGTGGCATTCGAACTCCTGACGTGGCGGGGGTCGAGGTCTACGATTGTGCAATCGATTGCGTCCACGCGCAAGGCTCTTCCCACGGTCGAGGTGACATGGATTCGGTGCACGCTCTCACGGTCAACGGCGCCGATCGCGAGATTCATTGCCCGGAGGGCACCCCCCTGCTGTGGGCCCTGCGCGACGCCCTCGGACTCACCGGGACCCGGTTTGGCTGCGGCGTCGGATCGTGCGGCGCCTGCACGGTGTGGGTGGACGGGATCCCCACCCACTCGTGCGACACCCCGATGTGGTCGGTGGCCGGCAAGGATGTCACGACCGTCGAAGGCCTCGCCGACGCCGGTCCCCACCCGGTCCAGTCCGCGCTGATCGACCACCAGGCGGGGCAGTGCGGATACTGCCTGTCAGGGATCGTGATGCGGGCGGCCGCACTGGTCGACTCCGCCCGCGCCGACGGCCGATCGCTGACGGAGGATGAGGTCCGCGCCGGGCTGGACGGCCACCTCTGTCGCTGCGGCGCACACGGGCGGATCATCCGAGCCATCGTGGCAGCGTCGGAGAACTGACATGGCTCCTCCCGGCAATCCGTCCCTGCTGACCAACCCGCGGTTGGCGCGATGGCTCACCTTCGAGGACGACGGCGGGGTCGTGGTCCGGACCGGCAAGTCCGAGTTGGGCCAGGGAATCGACACGGCACTCATTCAGGTGGTCTCGGATGCGCTCGCGGTCTCACCCGATCGCGTCCGGCTGGCTGCCCCCGACACGAGCGCCGGCCCCGACGAGGGGTTCACGGCGGGCAGCCTGTCGGTGCAGCAGTCCGCCGGAGCCCTCCTGGCCGCCGCCAGCCACGCTCGCTCGCTGTTCGCCGCCGCCGCTGAAGATCGGATCGGGCCGGTGTCAGACGTGGTCGACGGAACGTTCGTCGGGGCTGCGTCGTCGCTCACGTACTGGGATCTGCGACCGGACGTCGACCTTGATGTGGACGTGCCCCTGGAGGCGCACGCGCATGTGCGCGACTCACTCGTGGGGACGAACGTGCCTCGCGTCGACCTGGCCGACAAGATCCTCGGTCGCCCCCGCTTCCTCCAGGACATGCGAGTGGCCGGAATGGCCTTCGGACGCGTCATCCGCCCGCCGTACCGCGGCGCACGGCTGGAAGACGTCGATGCCGCCGCCGTGGCGCGGGAAGCAGGCGTCCTGGCCGTGGTCGAGGACGGCAGCGTCCTCGGTGTCGTGGCCGAGTCGGAGATCCTCGCCCGGGAGGCGGCCGATCGACTCCGCGCATCGGCCCGATGGAGCGGCGAACCGCCCACCCTCGACGACTCGCAGGTCGTCGCGTTCCTCACCGGCGTCGATGCCGAGACCACGGTGCTCGCCGACGGGCCCGCGGTCGCTGCACCTGCGCTGGCCGCCCGCTACACACGGCCATTCCTCGCGCACGCGTCAATCGGGCCCGCCTGCGCCATGGCCGTTGACCGGCCGGATGGGCTGGTCGTGTGGAGCCACACGCAGGGCGTCTTCCCCTTGCGGCGCGACATCGCCCGCGCGCTCGGACGCGATGAGGCGGACGTCGAGGTCCGCCACGTGGAGGGTGCCGGATGCTACGGGCACAACCCGGCCGACGACGCCGCCTACGATGCCGCTCTCCTGGCTGTTCGCGTCCCGGGGCGACCGGTGCACGTCACCTGGACCCGTGAGGACGAAATGGGTTGGGCGCCGTTCGGGCCCGCGATGGTGATCGACATCGCGGCGGCCACGGACACCACCGGCCGGATCACCGCATGGTCGTGGGACGGCTACGGGAACGGGCACTCCTCGCGTCCGAGCACGCTTCCGACACCCTCGCTGCTTGCGTACGGAGCACAGTCGGGCGGGACGGCCATCCCACCGTCCCAGGATCCGCCCCAGACGGCGGGCGCGGGAACGGGTCGCAACGCCATTCCCGGCTACGACGTCGGGCCGGTCCGGGCTCGAGCCCATCGCGCGCTCGAGATGCCGATGCGTGCATCGGCCCTCCGATCGCTGGGAGCGCACATGAACGTCTTCGCCATCGAGTCGCATCTGGACGACCTCGCCCGCATGCATGCCGCCGATCCGCTGGAGTACCGGCTGAGGCACCTCGACGACCCCCGTGGGCGCGCTGTCCTCGAGCGGGCCGCACAGTCTGCCGACTGGGGTCGCGCACTTCCCGACAGCCGCGGTCGCGGCGTGGGCTATGCGCGCTACAAGGGCACCGGTGCCTGGTGCGCAGTGATCGCCGAGGTGGAGGCCGTCGATGCGATCCGCGTGATGGGACTCTGGATCGCGGTGGATTGCGGTCGGGTGATCAGTCCGGACGGAGTCGCGAATCAGATTGAGGGCGGGGCGATCCAGTCCCTGAGCTGGACGCTCAAGGAGCGTGTGCGGTTCGCGGATGGAGCCGTCACGAGCAACACGTGGGAGGAGTACCCGATCCTGACGTTCGCCGAGGTCCCCCCGGTCCACGTGTCGGTCATCGATCGTCCGGACCGGCCGTGGCTGGGCGCCGGTGAGGCCTCCATGGGGCCCACTGCGGCAGCCGTCGGCAACGCCCTGGTGGACGCGATCGGCGTGCGCGTCCGTGACCTGCCGATCACGCCTGAGGCCATCGTCGCGGCCATGGAGTAGGTCCCGGCTGTCGGCGGTGGCAAAACCACCCGCTCGGCGGGCACCGGAAATACAATCGATTGCATGACCGAGCCCCGAATCGCGGACGTCGTCGTCGCCGGCGCCGGCCACAATGCCCTGATCACTGCCGCGTACCTCGCCCGGGCGGGCAAGAGCGTCCTCATCGTGGATGCCCGTCCGATCCCCGGCGGCGGCGTCGCGACCGAGGAGTACCTGCCCGGCTTCTTCATGGACTCCTGCTCCACCGGTCACACCATCATCCAGTCCAACCCGGTCATCGCCGACGACGTCCTCGGCCTGGTCGCGGATCACGGGCTGTCCTACGTCGACCCGGACCCGGTGGCGCGGGTGGCCATGCCCGACGGCGAGCAGGTCGGCATGTACCTGGATCCCGAGCGCACGCACGCGGAGTTCGCCCGCTTCAGCCGGCGAGATGCCGACTACTACATGGACTTCCTCGCCGACTGGGAGCGGGCCAAGACGGCGTTCGCCAAGGCGAACAACACCCCCATCGGATGGGGCAAGCCGCTTGACGCACTGCTCGACGAGCTGCCGAATGGCAGCACGTGGCGTCGTCGGCGCGCGCTCAGCGCCGTCGACGTCATCCGGCATGACTTCAGCGAGGAGCACATCCAGGCCTTCCTGCTGTGGGAGGCCTGTCAGACCTTCGGATCCGTCGATCTGCCTGGTTCGGGCGTGCTGCCGTACTCGATCATGGGCGGTCGCCAGCAACGGTCGTGGACCAT
>Ga0316576_10001716_pt1 | contig 12044 bp, 9 predicted proteins | sample S0NA_FD_203075 | JGI IMG/M metagenome (GOLD analysis project Ga0316576, IMG submission 203075) | Rhizosphere microbial communities from salt marsh grasses in Alabama, United States - S0-2_050615r3r5 | ecosystem: Host-associated > Plants > Roots > Rhizosphere | place: USA: Alabama | collected... | reverse complement strand
CGGCCGAAGATTGGGAGCTCGTCGCGCCGTACGAACACTTCTCGCGCTGGCCGCGTTGGTGGTCGCGGGCGGGGTCCGATCGTCGTCCGCCACGGATCCGGCGGGCGGGGATCTCACGGCCGACGGCTCGACCGAGGTCCTGCTCGAGACCTCCTTCGAAACCGTCTTTCCGCGGCTGCCGTGGCGCGTCAGTCATCCGCCGGACGCGGCCGATGTCGACTGGGGTCGGACCCGATATCGCGCGTCCGACGAGAGCTGGAGCATCTACTGCGCCGGTCTCGGGCCGGCGGCGCCCGGCGACGGCGGTCCGGCGCCCGCGAGGACCGCGAGCTGGGCGATCGTCGGGCCGTACGATCTCAGCGAGACGACGGCCGGACGGATGACCTTCGATCTCTGGCTGGCCACCGAGGCCTACCAGGACGTCTTCATGTGGCTGGTGTCGACCGACGGATCGACCTTCAGCGGCAGCGCCCGATCGACCAGCACCAGCGGCTGGCGCACGATCACGGCCGATCTCGCGGCGTGGGGAGCGGCCGGCAGCGTCATCGGCGAGGACGAGGTCTGGATCGCCTTCGTCTATCAGTCGGACCACAATCAGCTGTTCGAAGGAGCCTATGTCGACAACGTCCTGGTCGAGGTCGACGTCGGCACCTCGGGCGACGAGGGCACCACCTACACGACGGATGCCGACTTCGCACAGGGTCAAGCGGTCGGCCTCGAGAGCACTCGGGACCGGCTCGAGCTGACCGACGACTGGGGCGCCCTGCCCTACCTCTGGGTGCCCGGCTCGGTGACCGGGACGGTGTCGAAGGTCGATGTCGAGACCGGCGACGAGCTCGCTCGGTATCGCACCGGTCCGGACGACACGGCCGACCCGGGTGTCGCGGTGGTCGATCTCGACGGCGCCTGCTGGGTCGGCAACCGGGCGCTGGGATCGGTGGTCAAGATCGGTCTCGCCGACCGCGGCGCGTGCGTCGACCGGAACGGCGATGGCGAGATCACGACGTCGAGGGATCGCAACCGCGACGGCGACATCACCGGAACCGAGCTGCTCGACTGGGGCGACGACGAGTGCGTTGTGTTCGAGACCGTTCTGGTCGAGGGCAGCGAGTCGGTGTACGCACCGGGTGAGGATCACGACAGCTACGTTGCCAACAACCTCCAGGCGCTCGCCGTCGATCCGCTCGGCGACATCTGGGCCGGGGTCTACGACAGCAACCTCGTCTACCGCCTCGACGACTCGACGGGTGCGGTGCTCGAGCAGCTCGATCTGGCCGACGAGTCGACCTACCCGACGTCGGCGGTGGTGGACAGCGACGGGACGCTCTGGCTGTCGAGCTGGCCCGACCCGTGGGTGCTCGGATTCGACCCGGCGAGCGGCGAGCTCGTCCGGGTCGACCTCAGCCACGGCAGCAGCGGCCTCGCGATCGACGGCGACGACGGCCTGTTCGTCACGGGTCTCGAGCAACTGCTCTTCTCCAGGGTCAATCGGGACACCAACACCGTCGACTGGTCGCAGTCCGCCTACTACCTGTCGAGCGGCGTCGCCACGGACCAGAACGGTCGGATCTGGATCGCAGCCGCCGGCGACGGCACGCTCGCGCGGTACAACCGCCAGGGGGGGCTGGCGAATCTCATCACGATCCCGGGTGCGCCGACCGGTGTCGCCGTCGACCAGGGCGGCCGGATCTGGGTCGTCGGCTCGCTGTCGGACACGATCTACCGAATCGATCCGACCACCTTCGTCTCCGACCTGCAGAAGAGCCTGGTCGCCACCGGCGGGCACGACGCCACTGGCGACTTCTCGGGCGTCGTGGCGCGCAATCTGACGTCGCGCTACGGCACGTGGACCGTCAACCACGACAGCGGCGCGGCGGGGACCCCGTGGGGCCGGCTGTCGTGGCAGGGCTCGACGCCCGACGGAACATCGATCGTGGTCCGCGTGCGCAGCTCCGAGGACGAGGCGTCGTGGTCGGCGTGGGAGATCGCGGCCACCGGGGCCGATCTCACCGCCACCCCGGCCGGGCGCTACCTGCAGATCGAGGTCGCGCTGCACCGGTTCAACGGCGACGAGCTGCCGACCCTCGGCGAGCTGACGGTGACCCCGGCGTCGACCCAGACCGCGCCGGTGGCGAGCTTCTCCTACTCGCCAGCCGAGCCTGCGGCCGGCGCGTCGGTCGCGTTCACCGACACCTCGACCGGCGGACCGACCGAGTGGACGTGGGACTTCGGCGACGGGGCGACGAGCAGCGACCAGAACCCGAGCCACGTCTTCGCGACGGAGGGCGGCTTCGAGGTGTCGCTCATCGCCACCAACGCGTTCGGCTCGGACACGGCGACGGCGACCGTGACCATCGGCGCCGCCTCCGGGTGCTCGCTGACGTGCTCGGCCGAAGCCCCGCAGACCGCGGCGCTCGGTGAAGCGGTGTCGTTCACGGCCGCGGCCGAGGCGGTCGGATGCACGGGTTCTGTCGCGTACGCCTGGGTGTTCGGTGATGGCGCCACGAGCGGCGACCAGAACCCGAGCCACAGCTACGACTCCACCGGGACGTTTCGCTGGCGGATGGCGGCCGGCGCCGACGACCAGAGCTGCGTCCGGGCCGGCGACATCACGATCAGCGGTTCCGCTCCGGACGAGTGCCTCTTCACGTACTGGGTGCCCGTGATCAGCCACGCCGACGGCGCCAACGGCAGCGTCTGGCGTTCGGATCTCGGACTGCTGGGGTCGAATCCCGACGGCGCCGATGTCGAGCTCCGACTGCACGTTCCGTTCGGCGTGGTGGTTCGCCCGATCACCGTCGCGCCCGACGCCATGGTCAATCTCGTCGATGTGTTCGACTGGCTCTATCCGGGTTTCGACAGCTCGGCTTCGCTGGAGGCCTGCTCCGACGGCGAGCTCGTCATCGATTCCCGAACCTACAACGTGCTCGCGAACGACCACGGCTGCTTTCCGGGCGGCACCTTCGGCCAACACCTGCCGGGGTTCGAGGCGGGTACCGGTCTGGCGGTGGGGCAGACGGCACGTCTCGGTCAGCTCCGGGAGTCCGGCGCGTTCCGGACCAACATCGGGCTGGTCAACACCGGCGACGAGGCCGCGACCGTCGAGATCGTCCTGTTGGACGCCACGGGCGCCGAGCTGACGACATTCCAGCTCGACGTCGATGCCGGTCTGTGGCGGCAGGACAACCGGCCGTTCGCGAACCGAGCCGGGCGCACCGATCTCGACGCCGCGTCGGCAAAAGTGACGGTGGTGAGCGGCGGCGGTGTGATCGCCTACGCGTCGGTCATCGACAGCTCGACCAACGATGCGTTCACGGTGGTGATGACGCCGATCAGGCCGTGATCCGGGTCGGTCACCGCGAATGACAGCGAGACGGGATCGCCACGCGGTGGACATTTTTGTCGGCGGTTCCGCAGAGCCGTCGAAACGGGCGGGCGATGGTGCCGCCCTGAAATAACTAGAAAAAACCTTGACGTTCCCTTTGCATCACACGCATGGCCCGACGGGCCTGTGAAAGGGGAAACCAATGATCCGGAATGTATTTATTGTGGTTGCAGGGTTCGTGATGCTGGGGCTGGCCCCGTCGATCGACGCCGCGACACCGCTCAACGCGGTGATCCTGGACGACGATCCGGCGGGCAACATGGGAGGCGCTCGCGTGAAGGTGCTGCATGCGTCGCCGGACGCGCCCGCGGTCGACATCCTGGTCGACGACACCGTGGTGTTCGCGAACGTGGCCTTCGAGGACCCGACCGACTTCGCCGAGGTTCCGGCCGGGACCTACAACGTGAAGGTCGTTCCGACCGGCCTGACCGAGCCGGTCGTCATCGAGGCCGACCTCGACCTCATGGCCGCCACCGATTACCTCGTGGTCGCGACCGATCTGCTCGCGAACATCACGCCGGTCATTCTGACCGCGGACGGCTCGTCTCCGGCCGCCGGCAACGCGTGGGTCCGATTCCTCCACGCCTCGCCCGACGCGCCCGCCGTCGACATCGCCGTGGCCGATGGTGGTCCGGTGCTGCTTTCGAATGTGGCATTCCAGGCGTTCACCGAGTACCTGCCGGTGCCCGCCGGGACGTACGATCTCGAGGCCCGCATCGCCGGCACCAGTGACGTCGCTCTCGCGTTGTCCGGTGTCACCGTCGAGGACGGCGGCGTCTACACCGCCGTCGCCACCGGCCTCGTCGCCGACATCGGTGCGCTCGACAACTTCTACTTCGTACCCGCAGCCGCGCGCGCGGACGGCGTCGGCGACTCCTTCTTCGTCACCGACATCGACGTCAACAACGGCGGCGGCGAGACCGCCACCTACAAGGTGCTCTGGCTGCCGCGTGGCGAGGACAACGCCGAGCCGGCGATGAGCGACGAGGTGACGATCGAGCCGGGTGAGACGACTCGCTGGAAGGATGTGCTGGGTACGGTCTTCGGCGTGCCGGACGGAACCGACGCGCTCGGTGCGGTGGCGTTCATCTCGGACAGCGAGGATCTGCTGTTCTTCTCGCGCACGTTCAACGTGAGCGACGCGGGGACCTTCGGCCAGGCCATCCCGGGCATCCCGGCGGACGAGCTGATCCCGGCCGACACCATGAAGCGGATCCTGTTCTTCACCGAGACCGACGACTTCCGCTCCAACATCGGCATCCTCAACGGGACCGGTGAGCCGATGACCATCCAGTGGCGCCGCTACACCGCGGACGGCACGATGGTCGAGGAGTCCATGGCCGATCTGCCCGCCTGGGGCAATGTCCAGCTCAACCAGGTGTTCGGCGCCGAGGCGCCGGTCGAGGGTGGGTACATCGATGTCTGGACCGAGACCGAGGGTGCGGCGTTCGCCGCCTACGGCTCGGTGCTCGACAACACGACGTCCGATCCGACGACGGTCCTGCCGCAGTAGAGCTGAGGCCGGTTCGATCGTGGCGCGGGGGGTTCGAGGCCCCCCGCGCTTTTTTGATCATCGGGCCGATCGGACGGTCAGGTCCGCAACCGCATCGCGAGCAGACTCAGATCGTCGTCCAGACGGTCGAGGTCGTGGTGGTCGGCGACCGCGTCCTCCAGAGCCTCGATGACGTCGATCGGCTCGCCGGGCGTCGCGCCGAGCACTTCGGACGTGCGCTCCAGACCGAACGGCCGGCCATCCGGATCGGCGAGCTCGATCAGACCGTCGGTGAAGACGAGCAGCGTGTCGGTCGGTCGCAGGGTGATCGGCCTCGACTCGGCGTCGATCTCCGGCAGCAGGGCGAGCGGTACCGAGGTCGCGTCGAACGCGTCCACCGTACCGTCGGACCGCCGGACCAACAGCGGAGGGTGACCGGCCGAGAGGTACTCGGCGCGGCCGTCGGCTGCGATCCGGAGCAACACCCCGGTCGCGTACAGGGCGGCGGGGTCGTCCGGGTGGCGGAGCTCGAGAAACCTCCGCTCGATCTGGTCGGCCATCTCGATCAACGTCAGGTTCGGGTCGGTCTCGGCCAGGATGAGCTTCATCACAACCGCGCCGAACCCGGCGCGCACGCCGTGACCCGAGACATCGAGCATCCAGGCGGCCAGTCCGCCGTCGTCCTCTGACCGCCATCCGAACAGGTCGCCGGACAGGTGGCAGTAGGACTCGAGCATGGCGGCGATCGCGACCGGCGACCGGTCGGGGAGCTCGCGTGGAAGCAGGTCGAACTGAACCAGGTGACCGAGCCGGAGTGCGTCGTCCATCCCGGGGAACAGGTGCGGCCGGTAGAGGAAGTGCATGATGCCGTCGGCGCTGCAGTGCAACTCGGAGGGATCACCGAGACGGCCGAAATCGACGGCCGGCGCGTCGGCCGCGTGGCGGATGGTCGCCTCGAAGAGGTCGCCCAGGGTGCGGCCGCCGAGATGCTGGTCGAGCCGGAAGCTGGCGCCGAGTCGGTCGAGCAGCTCGTCGACGGTCCGGTCGAGGTGGTCCGGGTTCATGGCGTCCTCATGGTATCGATTCACCAGAGCTGGATCGGCGCCGCCGTGAAGCACAGAACGAAGATCGTCAGCGCCAGCCAGCCGATCACCTTCCGTCCGGTATCCAGCGGCGTGGCTTCGTCCGGGATCCTCGGATGACCCGGGCCGACCAACACCAGGACCGCCGCCCACAGGGCCCAACCGGGCCAGAACGCGGCCAGGACGACGAGCGCCGCGAGCAGGGGACGCGCCCAGCGGCGTTGACGCCGGCCGAACAGGGCGTAGGTGACGTGCCCGCCGTCGAGCTGGAAAAAAGGCAGCATGTTGAGCGCGGTGACGAGCATGCCCCACCACGCGGCCCAGGCCATCGGGTGCAGGTAGATGTCCTCGCTGCCGGACAGGCCGGGAAAGAACAGAACCCGGGCGGCGACCTTGAACACGATCGGTTCGGCGAAGTAGACCAACGGACCGGCGCCCGAGAACTCCCGAACCTGCGAGTTGGCGAGGCCGATCAGAAGCACCGGCAGCGTGACCACGAAGCCGGAAATCGGACCCCACGCACCGATGTCGAGCAGCTGGGCACGGGTCCAGATCGGCTGCTTGATCCGCATCACGGCGCCCATGGTGCCGGGGCTGAACGGGAGGGGGATCGGCATCGGGATGAAGAACGGGGGCGTCGTCACGAGGCCGTGGCGCCGGGCCGCGACGTAGTGTCCCATCTCGTGGGCGAGGAGGATCGCGAGCAGCGGGCCGGCGAACTTCAGGCCCTCCGTGATGAACGTCGGATGGACCACCAGTTGGAGCCACCCGAGCCGGGACAGGGAGGCGGGTACCCAGCCGTAGAAGATCGCCCCCATGAACGTCGCAGTGCCCAGCGTGACCAGGAAGAGCAGCACGTGCAGCCACCAGCGCGGCCGGTACGGCGGGGGTGGCGAGAACGAAAAGGCCCCGGCGGCGTTGCCGTCGGGGCCGATGGATCCGTGGATCTCGTGCGAGCTCACGCTCAGCTCATGTTGCGGAGCGACTTCCCGGGTTTGAAACGGATGGTCTTGCCGGGCGGAATCTCGACCTCTTTGCCGGTCTTCGGGTTGCGGCCGATACCGCGCTTGCGGTCCTTGACCTGGAAGACCCCGAAGCCCCGGAGCTCGATCCGGTCGCCTCGCAGCAGGGCATCCTTCATGCCCTCGAAGAGTGCATTGACGGCATCGGTGGCCTTCGGTTTCGGCAGGTCGGTCGCCGCCATCACCCGTTCGACGAGGTCCGACTTGATCATCCGCTCCTCCTTCCCCTCCGCACGAACTGCGAACATACCTGGAAGCTCAACCTGTGTCAAGGGTTAGCACCAGGTCGACGACGCAAAAACCCTCCCGCCGGAGGGCGGGAGGGCGGTGGGTGAAATCGCTCGTCGGTTCAGAACGGAACGTCGTCGTTGTCGTCCGGATACTCGGCCGCCGGGCCGGTCTGATTGAAGCCGCCGCCCGACGACGAACGGCCACCGAGCAGCTCCATCTCCTCGATGTGGATTTCGGTGAAGTACTTCTTCTGACCGTCCTGCTCGTAGCTTCGGGTCCTGATCTGGCCCTCGACATAGAGCTGTTTGCCCTTGGTGACGTACTGCTCGACGACGTCGGCCAGGCCCCGCCAGGCGACGAGGTTGTGCCACTCGGTTCTCGGGTTGCCGTCCTCGTCCTTGAACCGGCGATCGGTGGTGGCGAGCGAGAACTTGGCGAGGCGGACGCCGCTCGGCAGTGCCTTGATCTCGGGGTCGCGGCCGACATTACCGACAAGAATGACCTTGTTGATTCCCATGGGGTACTCCTTCCCGCGTGGACAGGATGGCGGCAGTGTACAGCGGCGGTGGAGGCGTTACAAGAGACGCCGCGCGCGGAGCGCGCGAGCACGGACGCGGACTCGGACTCGGACTCGGACGCGGACGCTGACGCGGACGCGGATACGGCGACGGCCCCGGCGGCGTCGACTACGCCGAGTGCTCGCTCCGCAGCACCGCACCATCCGGAATCCGGCTCGGACGATCGCTGCCGCGCACGGTGACATCGCCCTCGACCGAGACACCGGCGCCGAACGTCACGTCGCCCGCCACCTCGAGACTCCGACAGCGGACGAGCGACGGCGGTCCGGCGGGGAAGCGTCGCTCGAAGTCGTCGAGCAGCTTGAAGTAGTCGCCATCGAGGGTGATCGTCGGTGGCGAGCTCCGCTGGCCGGCGAGGACGACCCGGGCGTCCTCGGTCAGCCGGTAGGCGTCGGAGCGGACGCCGAGCAGATCATCGGTGTTCTTGACGGGAGAGAACCGAGCGCGCGGCACGCGGACCGCGACGGCACGTTCGAAAAGCGAGATCGCTGCACCCATCGCGGTCTCGAGCTGGATCACCTCGGGAGACGACGGATCGCGCGGGTCGACGGTCTTTCGGTTGACGATGGTGTCGAGAGGCAGCACACCGTCGTGGCGCTCGAGGAGCTCGGCGAGGGCGGGCAACGAGACCCAGATGTTGTTCGTGTTGAAGTACCGGTACCGGTCGATGTCCTGGAACTCGTCCTGCTCGTCCGACGGGCACTGGGCGGATTCCCGCAGCACTAGACGGCCGTCGTCCAGCCGGGCGAGGTGGCCGCCCTTGCGATCGGCGGGCGTCCGGTCGGCGACCTCCATCATGAAGTCGGCCCCGCTGCCGATCATGTGGCCGAGCAGGTCGACGTCGAGCACGGCGCCCAGGTTGTCCGAGTTCGACATGAACGCGACCTCGAAGCCCCGGTCGAGGAGCATTTCGAGCACACCCGACGTGACGAGTGCCGTGTAGACGTCGCCGTGGCCCGGTGGGCACCACTCGAGCTCGGGATCGTCGGGCCAGCTCACCGGGGAAAGGTCCTCGGCGAGGATCTTGGGCACCCGGTGTTGGAGAAACCCGACCGGCAGATCGTCGACCCCGAGGTCCCGGTGCTCGGCGAGGGCCGCGGCGCTGTCATCCGCCGTGTGGAAGCTGTTCATCAGCAGCAGTGGCGTGCGACTGCCGTGGCGGCGCCGGAACTCGACCACCTGACGCGCGATGAGATCGAGGAAGGTGGCGCCGGGCCGGACCTCGATCAGGGACTTGGCGCGCTCCAAGCCCATGCTGGTGCCGAGCCCCCCGTTGAGCTTGATGACGACGGCCCGGCCGATGATTTCGGCGGCGGGTTCGGCGGCAGCCATCGATGCCGCGTCGGGCAGCCCCGCGACCGGTTCGATCCGGTCTCGTCCGAGCGTTCCGAGATCGCCGGTGGCGAGGCGTCCGTAGTGCAGACGGAACGCCGCGATCGCCGCATCGGGGAGGCCGGCCGCGGTCATGCGGTCGATGAAATTCGCGAGCTGGTCTCGGTTTCCGGTCTGTTCCACGGTCGTCTCAGCTCCTTCCGGGGATGTCTGGCATAATAGTAACGTGGCGATTCTGCGGTGTCTTTGCGCATGTGCGGCGTGCGTGGCCGTGGCGACGGCGGCGCCGGCCTCCGGCCCCTCCGTTCCGGCCACCGGCGGCGTTGCATCGTCCAGCGGAGGTGTCCGGCAACTGGTCGATCAGCTGAGCCGCGAGCACGGGCTCGACCCGAAGCTGATGGATGCGCTGATCCGGGTGGAGTCCGGCTACGATCCCCGCGCGGTGAGCCACAAGGGCGCGATGGGCCTGATGCAGCTCATGCCCGCGACCGCGACGCGCCTCGGAATCCGGAATCCGTTCGACCCCGAGCAGAACATCCGCGGCGGGATGCGCGAGTTCGCCAGGTTGGTCGATCGATACCGGGGTGACCTGCAGCTCGCGCTGGCGGCGTACAACGCGGGTGAGGCGGCGGTGGCGCAGTACCGTGGCATTCCGCCCTATCGTGAGACCCGCAACTACGTGTCGAGGATCCTGACCATCTACACCGGGCGACCGTACCGGCTCTCCGCCGGGTACCGCGCGGCGCCGGTGCGGTTGGTGACCGATCCGGGGACCGGGCACGCGGTCATCACGAACCTGCCGAATCGCGGCTCGTCGACCGGCGTCAGCCTGCATCGCTCGAGCGGGGCGTCGGGACCGCTGCGGGGCGGGTTCGGCTCCACCGGCGGCTGATCGGCGGTCGCTGAGGCGTCGCCGCCGCGAGTGACCCACGGCACGAACCGGCTGCGGGCATGGGTTACAATCGGCACTCGCTGAAGCTCAAGGCATGCTGCGACGAATCGGGGGTAGACGGGTTGTATCGATCAGGATCGAGCTGTGACGGGGCCGCGCTCGTGCTCGGAGTGCTGTCCGTGGCGTTGCTCGGAGGGTGTTCGTCGATCATGTCGTCCGCAACCGCGGACCTGTCGCGAGGACTGACCTCCGCGGTGCTCGACCAGAACGATCCGGAGACCGTCCGTCAGGGGGCTCCCGCCTACCTGTTGATGGTCGACGGTCTGATCGCCGATCATCCCGACAACCCGGAGCTGCTGACGACCGGCGCGACGCTGTACGCGAGCTACACGTCAGCATTCGTTGACGATCCGACGCGGGCGGCCCGGTTGGCCGAACGCGCGAAACGGTACGGTTTCGCGGCGCTGTGCTCGGTCGAGCCTCGGACCTGCGACTCGTGGCGACGACCATTCGACGAGTTCGAGGCCGTGATCGCCGATGTCAGCCCTCGTCATCTCGAGCAGCTGTACACCGCCGGCTCCGCCTGGGCGACGTGGATCGAGGCCAATCGGTCCGACTGGGCGGCGGTCGGCGACAAGGCTCGGGTGGAGGCGATCATGGATCGGGTCGTGGCCCTCGATTCGGGCTATCGGGACGGTGCGCCCTATACCTACCTGGGCGTGCTCAACAGCATCATTCCACCGGCACTCGGCGGCCGACCCGAGGAGGGTCGACGCGATTTCGAGCGGGCGATCGAGCTGTCCGGAGGGCGTGATCTGCTGACCAAGGTCCTGTTCGCGCGCGAGTACGCCCGGCTGGTCTTCGACCGGGAGCTGCACGATCGGCTGCTCGAGGAGGTGCTCGATGCGAACCCCGACGTGCCCGGGCATGTCCTGACCAACACGATGGCGCAGAACGAAGCGCGGGCGCTGCTCGCTGAGTCCGATATCTACTTCGCGGAGTGATCGATGCAAGGTGTTCTGAGGTGTTTGTTTCTCTGTTGTGTCGTCGCCGCGGCCGTCGGTCCGGCGGACGCGGAGCAGCTCAAGGTCGCGACACTCGCCCCCGACGGGTCGTTCTGGATGACCGAGGTTCGTCGGGCGGCCGACGAGGTCGCCAGGCGAACCGACGGTCGGGTCGAGTTCCGCTTCTACCCCGGCGGTACCATGGGCGACGACGCTGCGGTCTTGCGGAAGATGCGGATCGGTCAGCTTCACGGCGGCGTGTTCCTCGGCGGCAGTCTTTCGGACATCGTGCCCGATCTCAGGATCTACAGCCTGCCGCTGCTTTTCAGCAACTATGACGAGGTCGATGCGGTTCGTGACGTCGTCGACCCGGTGCTGATCGACGCTCTCGACGACGGGGGATTCCACACCTTCGGCTTCATCGAGGGCGGCTTCGCCTACCTGTACTCGACCAAGAAGGCGACCGGCTTCGATGACCTTCGCGGCAGCAAGGCGTGGTTGCCCGAGGGCGACGATGTCGGCAGGGTCCTGATCGACGAGGCCGGGCTGTCACCCGTGCCGCTCGGCCTCGCCGATGTGCTCACCGGCCTGCAGACCGGTCTGGTCGATGTCGTCAGCGGACCGCCGGTGGCCGCCGTGGCCCTGCAGTGGTTCACCAAGGTGAAGTACATCATCGACCTGCCGGTGATCTACACCTTCGGTTGCATGGTGATCTCGAACCGCGCCTGGTCGCAGCTGAGTCCGGCTGACCGGGTGGTTGTCGACGAGGTGTTCGACCGGGTCACCGAGACCCTCGACCGCCGCGCCCGGCGCGACAATCAGGAGGCCCTCCACGCTCTGATCGAGCAGGGGATGACGGTGGTTCCGCCGTCGAACGAGGCGAACTCCCAGTGGTCCGCGGTCGCCCGTCGGTCCACCGACCGTCTGGTTCGCGAGCTCGATCTGAACCGGGAGCTGCTCGCCAGGATCGGCAGCATCGTGTCGGCGGCGGCCGCCGAGCCCTCCGGTCCGGCCGCGGAACGGTGA
>Ga0316576_10001715_pt1 | contig 12044 bp, 11 predicted proteins | sample S0NA_FD_203075 | JGI IMG/M metagenome (GOLD analysis project Ga0316576, IMG submission 203075) | Rhizosphere microbial communities from salt marsh grasses in Alabama, United States - S0-2_050615r3r5 | ecosystem: Host-associated > Plants > Roots > Rhizosphere | place: USA: Alabama | collected... | reverse complement strand
CGAGGCGCGTCTCGAGCTACGCACCGGAGAGGAGAAGGTCAGGCTCCTGCACGACCGGGTGGAGCGGCTGCGACGGGCCGCACGAGCCGAGCGCGAGGCCATCGCCGAGCGGGAACGAGCTCTGCTGCGGATGCGCCGCGCCGCGCACCAGGCAGCGGGACTCGCCGACGTGGCCTCACATCTGCAGGAGGCGCTCGGCGTGGCGGTGGGGGAAGCGGCGGCCGCCCGCAAGGAGCACGCGGACGACGCCTCCCGGGGTGAGGCGGAGGCGGCGGCACTGCGCTCCCGCACCGAGCAGGCCCGGTCGCAGATGCAGAGCCTGGCCGAGCGCCTGCACCGCCACGACGTCACCCTCGCCGAGCAGCGGGTTCGAGTGTCCGACCTGGAGGCTCGGGTTCGGGCGGAGCTTCGGATGGATCCACACGACCTGGTTACCGAGTACGGGCCCGAGCAGGCGCTGCCCGACGGTGGCCAGTACGACCGAACGGAGCAGCAGGAGCGGTTGGCCAAGGCGGAGAAGGAGCTGGCCCGGCTGGGGACGGTGAACCCGCTGGCGATGGAGGAGTTCGCGGCTCTCGAGGAGCGCCACGAGTTCCTGATGACCCAGGTGGAGGACGTCAAGACGACCCGTCGCGAGCTCATGACGGTGGTCACGGAGATCGACGAACGGATCCGTACCGTCTTCGCACAGGCCTTCGAGGACGTGGCGGCGGAGTTCACGGAGGTCTTCTCGGCGCTGTTCCCCGGAGGAGAGGGACGTCTGGTCCTGACCGATCCGCACGACCCCCTCGGCAGCGGCGTGGAGGTGGAGGCGCGGCCGCCGGGGAAGAAGGTCAAGCGGCTCTCGCTGCTGTCCGGCGGCGAGCGCTCCCTGACGGCGCTGGCGATGCTGGTGGCCATCTTCCGGGCGCGCCCCTCGCCGTTCTACGTGCTCGACGAGGTGGAGGCCGCGCTGGACGACACGAACCTCGACCGCCTGGTGGGCCTGCTGTCCTCGCTGCGCGAGTCCAGCCAGCTGATCGTGATCACCCACCAGAAGCGCACCATGGAGGCCGGTGACGCGCTGTACGGGGTGAGCATGCAGTCCGACGGCATCAGCCGCGTGATCAGCCAGCGCCTGCGGCCGGCTCGAGTCTCGGCATCCTGAGCACGTCCCGTCTGGGACCATGGACGGCCATGGAGATCGTCCTGATCGCTGCTGCCGTCATCGCCGTCCTGACCGTGGTTGTCCTCGTCGCGTTCGTCGGGCGTTCCCGCAGCAAGGGGCCAGGCAAGCCGGTACCCGGTGCCGACTACGCCCCGGGCGTCGGCGACGACGCATCGGTGGAGACCACCACCCCGCGTCGGTCGGTGGCGGACGCCGAGCTTCCTGACGTGGTCGGCGAGGCGGCTCCGTACCTGTCGGACACGCTGCCGCCGGGTGCGCTGCAACCTGTTCCGGGCGAGCGCGGGCCCGAGGTCGAGGCCCCGGAGCCGACCGCCGGGCGGCTGCAGCGGCTCCGGGAACGACTGGCGCGGTCCCAGACGACGCTCGGCCGCGGTCTGCTGGTGCTGCTCTCGCGCGACCACCTCGACGACGACGCGTGGGAGGAGGTCGAGGACCTGCTGCTGACCGCCGACGTCGGGGTGGGCGCCACGACCGACCTCGTGGCCGCCCTGCAGACCCGTACACGGGTGGAGGGAACCCGCTCGGTGGGTGAGCTGCGCGCACTGCTCGCCGACGAGCTGGTCAAGGCGCTCGACCCGGACGCCGACCGCTCCCTGCACACCGAGCCGCACCCGGTGCCCGACGCCGGACCCCACGCAGTCCGCCCCGCCGTGGTGCTCGTCGTGGGTGTCAACGGGACGGGGAAGACGACAACGTGCGGCAAGCTGGCCCGGGTTCTCGTGGCGGACGGGCGCACCGTGATGCTCGGAGCCGCGGACACCTTCCGTGCCGCAGCGGTGGACCAGCTCGCGACCTGGGGATCTCGCGTGGGCGTGGAGACGGTTCGGGGGCCCGAGAATGGCGACCCGGCAGCCGTGGCCTTCGACGCCGTGCGCCAGGGCACCCATCAGGGCGTCGACACGGTCCTGGTGGACACTGCCGGCCGGCTGCACACCAAGGTCGGGTTGATGGACGAGCTCGGAAAGGTCAAGCGGGTCGTGGAGAAGCAGGCTCCGATCGACGAGACCCTGCTGGTCCTCGATGCGACGACCGGGCAGAACGGTCTGATCCAGGCGAAGGTCTTCACGGAGGTGGTCGACGTCACCGGGATCGTGCTCACCAAGCTGGACGGTACGGCCAAGGGCGGCATCGTGATCGCGGTGCAGCGGGAGCTGGGCGTACCGGTGAAGCTGGTCGGCCTCGGCGAGGGGGCCGACGACCTGGCACCGTTCAACCCCGAGGACTTCGTCGACGCGCTGCTGGGTGAAACCATCTGAGCCGTGGGGGGAACACGACCGACTCGGGGGGCTTGGACCGGGTGGAGCGGTACGCCGCTGACGCCGGCACGGTCGTCGCGGGTGTTCACATGGACGAAACACAGGTGACGCGGATGTGAAACGGGGGAGCGCCAACCTCGGAGCGTTCCCTGATCCGTCCAACTCAGTCTGTGGAGGAGAGACATGGACGTGACGACCCTGGTGGTAGAGGAGGTGGCGCGCGATGGACGTTGTCGACACCGGTAACACTGCGTGGCTGCTCATCAGCTCCGCCCTCGTGCTACTCATGACCCCCGGCCTTGCCTTCTTCTACGGAGGCATGGTGCGCGCCAAGAGCGTGCTCAACATGATGATGATGAGTTTCGTCGCCATCGCGGCGGTGACCATCATCTGGGTGGCCTACGGCTACTCGATCGCCTACGGCAACGACATCGGACTGCTGTTCGGCGACCTCAGCCTCGTCGGCCTGAGCGACCTGCTCTTCGACGAGTCTGCCGGCTACCCGGCGATGGCCGACGTGGCCTTCCAGGCGATGTTCGCCATCATCACCGTCGCTCTGATCAGCGGCGCGATCGCCGACCGGGCCAAGTTCGGTGCCTGGATCGTCTTCGCCGTCGTGTGGGCGACCCTGGTCTACTTCCCCGTGGCCCACTGGGTCTGGGGTGGCGGCTGGGTTGGCGAGATCGGCGCGCTGGACTTCGCCGGTGGCACTGCGGTCCACATCAACGCCGGTGCGGCGGCCCTCGCGCTGACCTTCGTGCTCGGCAAGCGGCGTGGCTGGCCCAAGGAGCAGATGCGGCCGCACAACCTGCCGTTCGTGCTTCTCGGTGCCGCTCTGCTGTGGTTCGGCTGGTTCGGCTTCAACGCCGGCTCCGCCTACGCTGCGGACAACACGGCGGCCATCGCGTTCCTGAACACGCAGGTTGCCACCGCTGCCGCGGTGATCGGCTGGCTCGTGCTGGAGCGGCTCCGCGACGGACACGCGACGTCGCTGGGCGCGGCTTCGGGTGCGGTCGCCGGTCTGGTGGCCATCACTCCCGCCTGTGCGTACGTGGACGTCTGGGGCGCCATGGCGATCGGTCTGGCAGCCGGGCTGCTCTGTGCCGGTGCGGTGACGCTGAAGTACAAGCTGGGCTACGACGACTCGCTCGACGTCGTGGGTGTCCACATGGTCGGCGGTCTGGTCGGCTCGCTGCTGATCGGTCTGTTCGCCCGGGCCGCGCTCAGCGACGGCGAGGCCGGTCTGTTCAACGGCGGCGGCCTCAGCCTGCTAGGTATCCAGGCAGTGGCGTCCTTCGGTGTTCTGGCCTACAGCCTCGTCATGAGCTACATCATCGGAATGGCCATCGACAAGACGATGGGCTTCCGGGTCGACGCCGAGGAGGAGTCCGAGGGCATCGACGCCGGCGAGCACGCGGAGACCGCGTACGACTTCAGCCAGCTCGGCGGAGGCGGCGGGATCGGCGGCTCGAGTGCCCCGTTGCAGCGCAAGGCCGCTGAGAGCGGGAAGGTGGAGGCATGAAACTCATCACAGCCATCGTGAAGCCGTTCAAGCTCGACGACGTCCGCACGGCTCTGGAGACTCTCGGGATCCAGGGACTGACCGTCAGTGAGGTCCAGGGCTACGGCCGCCAGAAGGGTCACACCGAGGTCTACCGCGGCGCGGAGTACGAGGTGGACTTCGTCCCGAAGATCAAGATCGAGGTGGTGGTGGACGACTTCGACACCCAGCGGGTGTGCGACGCGCTGGTCGAAGCGGCCCGTACCGGCAAGATCGGCGACGGCAAGATCTGGATCACCACGGTCGACGACGTCGTTCGGGTTCGTACCGGAGAGCGTGGGCCGGACGCTGTCTGAGTCGGTCATGAACTGACACGGTCCGATCTGACCGGGGAGTCGGTGAAGCACACGCTTCGCCGGCTCCCCGGTCGTGTTCCGCGGTGCAGGATGTGACAGGGAGGTCGGAGTGGATCTGTCGGTAGGGTTCGAAGACGAGCGCTCTGCGGTGGTGCAGCACGACGACCTGGTGGGAGCGCCGTTCCGGGATGCGCTGTCAGGCGCGTACGAGCGGTGGCTCGCGGAGCTTCTGCCCGCACGTCCGGGCTACGCCCTGGTGGCCGTGGGGGGCCTCGCGCGGCGCGAGGTGACCCAGTACTCCGACCTCGACCTGGTGCTGCTCCACGACGGAGCCCGCGCGGACGTCGCCGAGACCGCCGACCAGATCTGGTACGCGGTGTGGGACCGCAAGCTGCGGCTGGACCACTCCGTGCGCACGGTCACCGAGGCCACCGAGGTCGCCACCGGTGATCTCAAGGCCATGCTGGGCCTGCTGGAGGCCCGCCACCTCGCCGGAGACCCCGATCTCACCCGGGACCTGAGTGACTCGGTACGGCACCTGTGGCGCTCGGAGTCCGCGAGTCGTCTGCCGGAGCTGATGGCGGCGCAGCGAGAGCGGTGGGGGACCTCCGGAGAGGTCGCCTTCCGGCTCGAGCCGCAGCTCAAGGAGGGCCGCGGCGGGCTGCGAGACGTGCAGGCGCTGCGAGCCGTCGCGCTGTCGCAGACGGTGGACGTCCCGGTGCATCGCCTGCGCGAGCCGTACCGTGTCCTGCTCGACGCCCGCGGGGAGCTGCACCGTGTGGTCGGACGAGCGGTGGACCAGCTCCTGCTGCAGGACCAGGACGAAGTGGCACTGAGGCTGGGCTACCAGGACGCGGAACAGCTGGCGCGCGGGATCTCCGCGGCGGCCCGGACGATCTCCTACGTCTGCGACGGTGTGCAGCGCTCCGTGGCCGATGTTGTGCAGGGGCGTTCCCCCGGAACGGGCTCGAGGGTCCTGGCGCGGCCGCGACGCCGTGTCGGGCTGCCGGTCGGAGTGGCTGGGAACCGTCGGCCGCTCGCCGACGGTGTCGTGGAGCAGGCAGGCGAGGTGGTCCTGGCACGGGATGCCGACCCGGCGTCGGATCCGGTCCTGGTACTTCGCGCGGCCGCCGCCGCCGCGCGGCACGACCTGCGGCTGTCCCCGTTCACGCTGGAGCGACTCACGCGCAGTGCCGCGCTCCCCGAGCCCTGGCCTCAGGCGGCGCGGGACGCCCTGATCGCCATGCTCTCCGCCGGCACCGCGGCCATCCGGGTCGTCGAGGACCTGGACCAGGTGGGACTGATGGTGCGCCTGCTGCCCGAGTGGGAAAGTGTTCGGTTCCGGCCCCAGCGCAACCCTGTCCACACATTCACGGTGGACCGTCATCTCACCGAGACTGCCGCTCACGCGGCCGGTGCCAGCCATCGGGTGTCCCGGCCCGACCTGCTGCTGGTGGGTGCCTTCCTGCACGACATCGGCAAGGGCTACCCCGGTGACCACACCGAGCAGGGCATGCGGGTCATCAGCGCGGTGGCACCCCGGCTCGGGTTCGGTCCCTCGGACACCGCGACGCTGGTCCGCATGGTCGAGCACCACCTGCTGCTGCCCGAGGTCGCGACCCGACGGGATCCCGACGACCCCGCGACGATCGAGGGCGTCGTACGAGCCGTGCGGGCTTCCGGGGACCTGCTGGAGCTGCTCAGCGCGCTGACGGAGGCCGACGCCCTGGCGACCGGTCCGGGTGCCTGGTCGGACTGGAGAGCGAGTCTGGTACGGGCCCTGGTACGCCGGACCCGGGCGCATCTGGCCGGTGAGCCGCTGCCGGCCGTTCCCGGCCTGACCCCGCGTCAGCAGGAGCTCGCCGCGCGCGGTGAGGTCTCCGTCGAGGTCGTCGGACGGGACGTCACGGTGGTGGCACCCGACCAGATGGGCCTGCTCAGCAGAGCCGCCGGAGTCATCGCACTGCACCGGCTCGACGTCCACGCCGCGTTCACCTCGACCACGAAGCAGAACATGGCGGTCATCACCTTCACCGTCTCGCCCCGGTTCGGCTCACCGCCGGACCCTGCCCTGGTTCGGTCCGACCTGGTGCGGGTGCTGCGCGGCGACCTCGCACTGGACGAGGCCATCGCGCGACGCGAGTCGGCATACTTCACTCCGGCGCCGTCGGGCCGGGTGGCCAACCCCGAGCCCTGCGCCCTGTGGGTCGACGGGGAGGCCACCGGCGCCGCCGTCCTGGAGGTCCGCTGCACCGACAGCGTGGGACTGCTGCACCGGCTGGCCGCGGCGCTGGAGGACGAAGGGGTGGACATCGCCCAGGCCCGGGTCAGCACGCTGGGCACGGCCGCCGTCGACGCCTTCTACGTACGGGACAGCTCCGGGAACCCGATCAGCGACGCGCAGCAGCGGCAGCGCATCTCCGAGCGCGTCCTGGCGGTCGTCCCTCGCTAGCCAGCCACCCCTCGGTTGCCGCGGGCCAGGGGGCTGGAATGCTGAGGGCATGGTGGTTCGGGTCGCGCTGTTCGAGGCCAGCGACATCGTGCGGAGCGACTCGCGACGCGCCGTACTGCCCATCCTGGAGTCGCTCGACGACATGGGCCGCATCGAGCTGGTCCGCCACGAGCGCTTCACCGGGCTGGACGACCTGGCAGCCGGACTGTCCGGATGGCGCAGCATCGGTCCCTCGCTGGCATACGTGCGGGCCAACGGACGCGCCGGGGCGCTCACCGTGGAGCGCAACCGCATCGACATCTCCGAAGTTGCCGAGGCGGCCAAGAACAAGCTGGGCAACAAGGCGCTGTACTTCGCCTGGGCCTCGATGCTCAGCGGCCGCAAGGAGAAGGCCCGGTCGTTCCTCAAGACCAGCGGTGCGCTGGGGGTGTACGGCTTCGGGGGACCGGTGGACTGGTGGCAGGGCGTGGCCTTCGACCTGCTCTTCCTGGAGTCCGTCGGTCGCGTCGGAATGGGCTCGCGCCTGGCCCAGGACATGACCTGGCGATACCCGGACCTCGTCAAGCGCCTGGGCTTCACCGGCGAGGCCGGCCGCATGCCCGGCGTGCTGCCGGTCAACCCGCTGCGCTGGCTGCCGCCGTTCGGCGCCTGAGTCGGTCTGTACCCTGGGAAGACGCGGACGGCGCCACGACGGCGTCCCACGAATCCACTGGCACACCCGCATCGGCGGGAGCAGGAGCCCTAGGACGGCACACCATTGTTCGCCACGCTCTCCGACAGACTTGACCAGATCTTCACGTCGCTGCGCTCCAAGGGGCGGCTGACTGAGGCCGACATCGACGCGACGATGCGAGAGATCCGCATCGCTCTGCTCGAGGCCGATGTCGCGCTGCCCGTCGTACGGACCTTCATCTCGCGGGTGAAGGAGCGCGCTCACGGCGTGGAGGTCTCCGGGGCCCTCAACCCGGCGCAGCAGGTCATCAAGATCGTCAACGAGGAGCTCATCGAGATCCTGGGTGGCGAGACCCGACGCCTCCGCTTCGCCAAGCAGCCGCCCACAGTGATCATGCTGGCGGGCCTGCAGGGCTCGGGAAAGACCACGCTCGCGGGCAAGCTGGCCCGTCACCTCAGGGAGCAGGGGCACCAGGTCCTGCTGGTAGCCGCGGACCTGCAGCGGCCCAATGCCGTGCAGCAGCTGCAGATCGTGGGGCAGCGCGCAGGCGTGGACGTCTACGCTCCGCAGCCGGGCAACGGGACGGGAGACCCGGTACGGGTGGCGCAGGACTCCCTGGACCACGCTGCCCGCAACCTCAACGACATCGTTATCGTCGACACCGCGGGTCGCCTCGGTATCGACGAGGAGATGATGCAGCAGGCCGCGGACATCCGGACCGCGGTGCAGCCGCAGGAAGTCCTCTTCGTCCTTGACGCGATGACCGGTCAGGACGCAGTCACCACGGCCAACGCCTTCGCCGAGGGCGTGGGCTTCGACGGGGTCGTGCTCACCAAGCTGGACGGAGACGCGCGGGGTGGCGCGGCCCTCTCGGTCCGCGGAGTCACCGGCGCTCCCATCATGTTCGTCAGCAAGGGCGAGGGGCTCGCCGACTTCGACGTCTTCCACCCGGAGCGGATGGCCTCGCGGATCCTGGGCATGGGCGATGTCCTTACGCTCATCGAGCAGGCGGAGAGGGCCTTCGACCGGGCTGAGGCGGAGAAGGCGGCCAGCAAGATCGCTGGCGGTGACATGTCGCTGGAGGACTTCCTGGATCAGATGCGCTCGGTGCGCAAGATGGGGCCGATCGCCAACCTGCTGGGCATGCTTCCCGGGGCCAGCCAGATGCGCGAGGCCATCGACGCCATCGACGACAGCCATCTGGACCGGATCGAGGCGATCATCCTGTCCATGACGCCCGCGGAGAGGGCCAACCCTAGGATCATCGACGGCAGCCGAAGGCGCCGCATCGCCGGCGGGTCCGGCACCGATGTCGCCGAGGTGAACGACCTCGTGGACCGGTTCTTCGAGGCACGCAAGATGATGAAGAAGATGACCGGCGGGGGCATGGCCGGGATGGGAGCCATGCCGGGCCTGCCCGGGATGCCGGGAGGAGCGGCCGGGGCGCTTCCCGGGGGATCGGGCGGGTACACCGGCCGCGGCGGCGGCGGAGGCGGCGGCGGTCGCAAGAAGCAGGGCAAGGGCGGCAAGCGCAAGAAGCGGCCACGTCGCTAGGACAAACCCGAGCGCCCGTCACGCCCTGCCGCGAGAGTCTGGCACACTGGAATGTCGTACGCGCCTGTCCGGGGCCCTCTCTCCCGGGACGGGCGGAGCACACGAGCGTTCACCCGCACCGACCCCACAGTGCAGGTGTGCTCACCTGAGGGCTCCGGCTGAGTGTCGGGCCCGAACCAAGAGATCGGGAGCATCAACAACTGTGGCAGTCCGTATCAGGCTGAAGCGACTGGGCAAGATCCGTCAGCCCTACTACCGCATCGTCGTCACCGACGCCCGCAAGAAGCGGGACGGCCGGGTGATCGAGGCCGTGGGCAAGTACCACCCCAAGCAGAACCCGTCCTTCATCGAGGTGGACTCGGAGCGGGTCCGGTACTGGCTGGGTGTCGGTGCGCAGCCCAGCGACCCCGTGCTGGCGATCCTCAAGGTGACCGGCGACTGGCAGGCGTTCAAGGGTCTGCCCGCCCCCGAGCAGGGTCTGCAGGTCGCCGAGGCCAAGCCGTCCAAGGACGAGGTCTTCAACGCGATCGCCAAGACCACTGCCATGGAGCCGCCGGCCCCGGAGTCCGGCTCGGGCAAGACCAAGAAACCCAGCAAGGCTGAAGCCGCGGAGAAGTCCCCCGAGTCCTCCGAGGCCGCCGAGGCTCCCTCGGAGGGGTCCTAGCCGATGCTCGAGGACGTGCTGGACCACCTGATCCGCGGCATCGTGGACCATCCCGAGGACGTACAGGTGACGGCTCGGCAGGGCCGCAGGGGAACGACCCTGCGGGCCAGGGTGAACCCCGACGACCTCGGGCGCGTCATCGGCCGGGGCGGCCGCACCGCGACCGCGCTGCGGACGGTGATGACCGCCGTGGGTGGGCGCGACGTCCTGGTCGACATCAGCGACGGTTCGGCGCGCCGCTGAGCCCCCGCGCGTGAAGCTCGTCACCGGTCGCCTTGTCAAGCCCCACGGCGTGCGCGGGGAGCTGGTGCTCGAGGTCCACACCGACGCGCCCGAGCAGCGGTTCACCGTCGGGAGCGTCCACACCACCGAGCCGCCCGAGCGCGGCCCGATCGTGCTCCGTGCCGTACGGCGTCACCAGGGTCGATTGCTCGTGATGCTGGAAGGTGTCACCGACCGAACCGCGGCCGAGCGGCTCAGCGGCACGGCTGTCGTTGCGGACGGGGCCACCAGCCCGAGGATCCACGACCCGGACGAGTTCTGGGACCACCAGCTGATCGGGCTTGCGGTCGAGCTCCCGGACGGCCGTCGGGTCGGCGAGGTTGCCGACGTGCTGCACCCCCGCTCGCAGACCGGGCAGGAGCTGCTGGCGGTCCGCCTTGCCTCCGACGGACGGGAGGTGCTCGTTCCCTTCGTCGTGCAGGTGGTTCCTCGGGTCGACGTCGATCAGGGTGTCGTCGTCATCGACCCTCCGGAAGGACTGCTGGAGGTATGACTGGCCTGCGACTCGACGTCGTCACGGTGTTCCCGCGCTACCTGGACCCGTTGCGCGAGTCACTGCTGGGCAAGGCCTCGCGGCGGGGTCTGCTCCGGCTGGCCGTCCATGACCTGCGTGAGTGGACCACCGACGTGCACCGCAGCGTCGACGACAGTCCCTACGGTGGCGGCCCGGGCATGGTGATGCGCCCGGAACCGTGGGCTGCCGCGCTGAGCGACGTCGTGCTCGCCGACGCCGACTACCCGACCCGGGAACCGACACTGGTCGTTCCCGCGCCGGCGGGCCGGCGCTTCGACCAGGAGACCGCTGCCGCGTGGGCACGGCGGCGCTGGCTGGTGTTCGCGTGCGGGCGCTACGAGGGACTCGACGCCCGGATCGGGGAGTGGGCCGCCCGGTCGATGCGAGTGGAGGAGGTCTCCATCGGCGACTACGTGCTCGCCGGTGGCGAGGCGGCCGCCCTGGTCATGATCGAGGCGGTGGCCCGGCTGCTCCCCGGGTTCATGGGGAACACCGACTCGGTGCGGGAAGACTCCTTCCATACCGGTTCGTCGGGAACCGCCGGGCTGCTCGACTGGCCCTCGTACACGCGCCCCGAGCAGTGGGAGGGCATGACCGTACCGGCCGTGCTGCGATCAGGTGACCATGCCCGCATCGCACGCTGGCGCCGGGACCAGGCTCTGATCCGCACCGCGCGACGCCGGCCCGACCTGCTGACCGAGCGGGTGCTGGCGCAGTGCGACACCGCGGATCTGCGTACCCTGCAGGAAGCGGGTTTTCGTCTGCCGCCGGACCTTCTGGCACACTAGGAGGTCGGGCCCACCGGCAGGACGGTCGCTGCTGACCGCATGCCGATCCGCGCGGCGCTCCGCGTCACGCCCACCGACAGTCCAACGGCTCCAGGAAAGTGAACCGCCATGAACCGCCTCGACGCGATCGACGCAGCGTCCCTGCGTACCGACATCCCGAGCTTCCGTCCCGGTGACACCGTCAAGGTGCACGTGCGGGTTGTGGAGGGAAACCGCGAGCGTGTCCAGGTCTTCCAGGGCGCTGTCATCCGGCGCCAGGGCCGGGGGGTCAGCGAGACGTTCACCGTTCGCAAGGTGTCTTTCGGAGTCGGCGTGGAGCGCACCTTCCCCGTGCACACCCCGATCGTGAGCGAGATCGAGGTCGTCACGCGCGGCGACGTGCGCCGCGCCAAGCTGTACTACCTCCGCGAGCGGCGTGGGAAGGCAGCGAAGATCCGCGAGAAGCGTGACACTGTCGGAGCCTGAGCGCCGCGTAAACCTGGCTTCCTACATCGGGCACACCTGCGACTGTGCCGAAGGGAGGGTGCGCGATGCCCGACGGCCCCGCGGCACCCCAGGACTCTGACGAGGAGCCGGCCGACAGCAGCTCGGGCCAGGCCGTCACGCCCCTCTCGCCGGAGCAGGAGTCCGCCTCCCAGGGGAGCTCGATCCTGGACTCCGTCTGGCGGTTCACGCGCGAGCTGGTCGTTCTGGTCGTCGTCTCCGTCCTTATCGCGGCGGTGATCAAGGCCCTGCTGTTCCAGGTCTTCTACATCCCGTCCGGATCGATGGAGCAGACGCTGCTCGTCGGTGACCGCGTTGCGGTGGACAAGATGAGCTACCGGTTCAGGGACGTG
>Ga0316576_10001714_pt1 | contig 12044 bp, 13 predicted proteins | sample S0NA_FD_203075 | JGI IMG/M metagenome (GOLD analysis project Ga0316576, IMG submission 203075) | Rhizosphere microbial communities from salt marsh grasses in Alabama, United States - S0-2_050615r3r5 | ecosystem: Host-associated > Plants > Roots > Rhizosphere | place: USA: Alabama | collected... | reverse complement strand
TTCAGGACGCGTCGGCGATCGCGATCATCGGCGGGGCGGACGGCCCGACAGCGATCTTCCTCGCCTCGCGCCTCGCGCCGGATCTGCTCGGCGCGATCGCGGTGGCGGCCTATTCGTACATGGCCCTGGTGCCGATCATCCAGCCGCCCATCATGCGCGCGCTGACCACGAAGGAGGAGCGTGCCGTGGTCATGCAGCAGATGCGGCCGGTGTCGCAACTCGAGCGCATCCTGTTCCCGTTCGTCGTGCTGCTCCTGTGCGCCCTGCTGCTGCCCTCCGCGGCGCCGCTGATCGGCATGCTCACGTTCGGCAATCTGCTGCGCGAAAGCGGCGTCGTCGAGCGGCTGAGCCGCGCCGCGCAGAACGAGATCATCAACATCGTGACCATCATGCTCGGGCTCGCGGTGGGCTCGAAGCTCTCCGCGGACAAGTTCCTGGCGGTCGAGACCTTGGGGATACTGGTGCTGGGCGCGCTGGCGTTCTGTATCGGCACCGCGGCCGGTGTACTGATGGGCAAGCTGATGCATCGGCTCAGCGGCGGCAAGATCAATCCGCTGATCGGCGCCGCCGGTGTCTCCGCGGTGCCGATGGCGGCGCGGGTCGTGAACAAGGTCGGCCTCGAGGCGGACCACCACAACTTCCTGCTGATGCATGCGATGGGCCCGAACGTGGCCGGCGTGATCGGCTCCGCGGTGGCCGCCGGCATCCTGCTCGCGCTGACCGGCTCCCCCTGAGGCGCCACCGAGACCGCGTTTGCCGGGCGCACCGCCGCTGGCGTCCGGCGTGTCCCGCGCCGCGTTGCGGACGGGGCAGGGCCAGCCCGGCGCCTTGCCAAGGACACCCCCCAAGGCAGGTCGGGCGACGGCGATTTATTGACAAGCGGGGCCTAAGACGGTAATCTGAAGGGCTTATGTCCGAAGCCTTTCCAGAGTTGCTGGACCCGCGTCGCGCGGTCGATCAGGAGGCGCGCTTCGCCGGCGATCTGCCGCTGTCCGGGTTTCCCCGGCTGGCTCCGATGCTGGCCGCCCGCGACGGAATGGCCACGTATCGACTGGCGTTCGGCAAGGACCACCGCGGGCAAGGCATCGTGCGGGGCCATGTAAGCGCCGAGCTGACGGTTCGCTGCCAACGCTGCAACGGGATGCTGTCCTTGACGGTGGAGAGTCCTTTGTCGCTGGCCTTGGTGGAAGGCCTGGACGAGGCCGCCACAGTGCCGGAGGAGTATGATCCGCTGCTGCTGGAAGGCCGGCTGCTGCACCCGGCAGACCTGATCGAGGACGAGCTGATCCTCGCCGTTCCCGCGGTGCCCCGGCATGAGGCCGGCAGCTGCGAGGCGCCGGCGGCCGACGCGGACCATGGGCACGGCGACGGCGCGACGGAAGAGCGGCGCAACCCGTTTGCCGAGCTGGCGGCCTTGAAGCGGGACCGCGGCCGGACGCACTGACCACCCAACGCAATCAACAGGCTGACGCGGAGAGCATCATGGCCGTCCAACAGAATCGGAAAACACCTTCCAAGCGCGGCATGCGCCGGTCGCACGACGCGCTGTCCAAGCCCACCTTGTCCGAGGACTCGACCTCCGGCGAGCTGCACCGCCGCCATCACGTCACGCCCGACGGTTTCTATCGGGGACGCAAGGTCATCGACCGGGGCGAGTAGGACAGAAGCGGCGGCTCCGCCTGCGCCACGCGGATGCGCGAGGGCGGGGCCCGGCCGGCGATGGCACAAGACCGGTAGGACAGCGAAAGCGCTGCCGCATCATTCAACGACGCGACCTTCGCGCCACCGGTAACCACGGGAGCATCCAGATGGGACGACCACTGACCATCGCCCTTGACGCCATGGGCGGCGATCATGGCGCCGAGGTCGTGGTTCCAGCGGCCGTCGCATTCCTCGCCAATTCCAGCAACGTCGACCTGATTCTCGTCGGGCGCGCCGACACGCTGGCGCCGATGCTCAACGCGGCACTGCGGGGCACTGCCGCCGCGGCGGCCGGCCGCATCCGCATCCATCCGGCCTCACAGGTGGTCGGCATGGACGAGCTGCCCTCCAGGGCTCTGCGCGGCAAGAAGGACTCCTCGATGCGGGTCGCCATCGACCTGGTCAAGTCCGGCGACGCCGATGCCTGTGTCAGCGCGGGCAACACCGGCGCGCTGATGGCGACGGCGCGGTTCGTGCTCAAGACGCTGCCCAACGTGGATCGGCCCGCGATCATCAGCGCGATGCCGTCGATGGCCGGCTGCACCCATATGCTCGATCTCGGCGCCAACGTCGACTGCAGCGCGGCCCACCTGTATCAGTTCGCGGTGATGGGCAGCGTGCTGGTGCGGGCCGTCCAGGGGATCGACCGTCCGAAGGTCGGGCTGCTGAACATCGGCGAGGAGGAGATCAAGGGCAATGATCAGGTACGACGCGCCCATGAGCTGATCTCGGCCAGCGATCTGAATTACGTCGGCTACGTCGAAGGCGACGGCATCTACCTGAGCGGTGTGGACGTGGTCGTCGCCGACGGCTTCGTCGGCAACGTCGCGCTGAAGAGCAGCGAGGGGGTCGCGAAGCTGATGGCGCACATGCTCAAGCTCCATTTCCAGAAGAGCCTGCTAACGCGGGCCGCCGCGCTGACCGCGCTGCCGGTCCTCAACGCCTTCCGCGACGAGGTCGATCCGCGGAACTACAACGGCGCGAGCCTGGTCGGGCTGCGCGGCATCGTCGTCAAGAGCCACGGCGGCGCGGACGAGGTGGCCTTCGAGCGCGCGGTCCACATCGCCGAGAAGGAGATCCGCACCAAGGTCATCGAGCGGATAGAGCGCGAGGTCGGCGTCCATCTCGCCGGGCAGCCGGAGGGGGTCCCGGCGTGAGCATCTATTCCCGCATACTCGGTACCGGCGGCTATCTGCCGGCCAAGGTCGTGACCAATCAGGACCTGGAGCGCCTGGTGGACACCACCGACGCCTGGATCCGCGAGCGCACCGGGATCCGCCAGCGGCACATCGTCGACGAGGGGGAGACCTGCGTCGACCTCGCGGAGCGGGCGGCGCGGCGCGCCATCGAGGCCGCCGGGATCGAGCCTGGCGACATCGATCTGATCGTCATGGCGACCACCACCCCTGACCAGACCTTCCCGAGCAGCGCCTGCCTGCTGCAGAACCGGCTGGATATCCACGGCTGCCCGGCCTTCGACGTGCAGGCCGTCTGCACCGGCTTCATCTATGCGCTCGGCATCGCCGACAAGTTCATCCGCACCGGCAGCGCGCGGCGCGCGCTCGTGGTCGGTGCGGAGGCCTTCTCGCGGATCATCGACTGGACGGACCGCGGCACCTGCGTGCTGTTCGGCGACGGCGCCGGCGCCGTCGTGGTGGGCGCGGACACGGAGCCCGGCATCCTGTCGTCCTGCCTGCACGCCGACGGCGCCTATCGCGAGCTGCTCCAGGTGCCGGCGGGCATCGGCAACGGCGGCAACGGCTCGCCCTACGTCGAGATGAAGGGCAACGAGGTCTTCCGCGTGGCGGTGACCACGCTCGGGCGGATCGTCGACGAGGCCCTGAACGCCAACGCGATGACCCGCTCCGACATCGACTGGCTGGTGCCGCACCAGGCCAACATGCGCATCATCCAGGCCACCGCGCGCAAGCTCGACCTGCCGATGGATCAGGTCATCGTCACCGTCGCTACACATGGCAACACCTCCGCGGCGTCCGTGCCGCTGGCGTTCGACCAGGGCGTGCGCGACGGCCGCATCCAAAGGGGTCAGACAGTGCTGATGGAGGCGTTCGGCGGCGGCTTCACCTGGGGCACCGTCCTGCTGCACTATTGATCCTGACCCTGAATCCGATCCCGACCCAGAACCAGATCCTGTTCCGCTCTCCGCTCGATGACTGACTCCACACTCGCCTTCGTCTTCCCCGGCCAAGGCTCCCAATCCGTCGGCATGCTGTCCCAGCTGGCCGAAGCCCACCCGATCGTGCGCGAAACCTTCGATGAAGCATCGGCGGTGCTCGGCTACGACCTTTGGGGCCTGGCACAGAACGGGCCAAAGGAGCAGCTGGACCAGACCGAGCGGACCCAGCCCGCGATGCTGTCGGCAGGGGTCGCGGTCTGGCGCTGCTGGCAGGCGGCGGGCGGCGCGGCACCGGTGGTCATGGCGGGGCACAGCCTGGGCGAGTACTCGGCGCTCGTCTGCGCCGGCGCGATCGCTTTTCCCGACGCGGTGGGCCTGGTCGCGACCCGGGCGCGGCTGATGCAGCAGGCCGTGCCGGAGGGGAAGGGCGCGATGGCCGCGGTGCTCGGCCTCGACGAAGAGCGGATACGTGCGGTCTGCGCCGAGCAGGCGGGGGAAGAGGTCCTCGAGGCGGTCAATTTCAACGCCCCGGGACAGGTGGTCATCGCCGGCGACCGCGCCGCGGTTGAGCGCGGCGTCGCGGCGGCGAAGGATGCCGGCGCCAAGCGCGCGCTGCTGCTGCCGGTCAGCGTGCCGTCCCATTGCGCGTTGATGCAGGGCGCGGCAGGGGAGTTCGCGGCGGCGCTGCGGCAGGTGACCATCAGCGCACCGGTGATCGAAGTTTTGCACAACGTCACGGTCGCCGGCGCGAAGGACCCGGACGAGATCCGCGATCTGCTGGCACGGCAGCTGCATAACCCGGTGCGCTGGGTGGAGACGATCCAGGCCTTTGCGGAGCGCGGCTGCACGGTCGCGGTGGAGGCCGGCCCCGGCAAGGTGCTCGCCGGGCTCGGCAAGCGCATCGACAAACGAATCGACACACTGCCGGTCTTCGACGAGGCCGGCCTGAGCAGCGCGTTGGAGGCGACCACCCATGCTTGACGGACAGATCGCACTGGTCACCGGAGCAAGCCGCGGTATCGGCCGCGCCATCGCAGAGGAGCTGTTGGCCCAGGGCGCCGCGGTGGCCGGCACCGCGACGACGGACGCCGGCGCCGAGCGCATCGCCGCCGAGCTCGCCGGCGACGGGCGCTCCGTGCTCGGCCTGCGGCTCGACGTCACCGATCCGGACTCCGTGGCGGCGACCCTGGATGCCGTGGCGGAGGGCCTGGGCGGCGCGCCCGGCATCCTCGTGAACAACGCCGGCATCACCCGGGACAACCTGCTGATGCGGATGAAGGACGCGGAGTGGGACGACATCGTCGCGACCAATCTGACCGCGGTCTACCGGCTGTGCAAGGCCTGCCTGCGCCCGATGACCAAGGCGAAGCGCGGGCGCATCATCAACATCACGTCCGTGGTCGCCGCCTCCGGCAACGCCGGCCAGACCAACTACGCCGCCGCCAAGGCCGGCATGATCGGCTTCAGCAAGTCGTTGGCCCGAGAGGTCGGCTCCCGCGGGATCACCGTGAACTGCGTCGCGCCGGGCTTCATCGACACCGACATGACCCGCGAGCTCGGCGACGAGCAGCGTCAGGCCCTGCTCGGGAGCATCCCGCTCGGCAGGCTCGGGCGGCCGCAGGAGATCGCGGCGGCGGTGGCCTTTCTCGCATCGGACAGTGCGGCCTACATCACCGGCGAGACGCTGCACGTCAACGGCGGCATGTACATGGCGTAGTTGACCATGTCGATAGGTCATTGATTTCAAATAGATAAGAAAAGACTTTGCTCTCGATTGGAGCTTTCAAGCCCGGTCTTTTCTCTCTAAAATAGCGCCGTCGCAGCAGGTGGTGCGACTCGTCCAATCACAGAGGGTGATAACACAATGAGCAGCGTTGAAGATCGAGTTCGGAAGATCGTCGTCGAGCAGTTGGGCGTCAAAGAAGAGGAGGTGACCGTCGAATCCTCCTTCGTCGACGACCTCGGCGCCGACTCGCTGGACACCGTCGAACTGGTGATGGCCCTCGAAGAGGAGTTCGAAACGGAGATCCCGGACGAGGACGCGGAGAAGATCACGACGGTTCAGCAGGCCATCGACTACATCAATGAGCATCTGAGCTGAGCCATTGCGGCACGTATGATCGCAAGCAGCCGCCCCCGCAACATCCGCCGCGACGCCGGCACTCAGGGATCGAGGTGGGGGAGGACCCCAAGCAGCCCAGGACAGCGTCGGCAAGCAATCGAGAGGTAAGTCATGTCAGGTAGAAGGGTCGTCGTGACCGGTTTGGGCATCGTCGCCCCGGTGGGTCTCGACATCAAATCCGCCTGGGACAGCATTCTCGCTGGTCGGAGCGGTATCCAGCCCATCACGCACTTCGACGTGGCGCCCTTCGCGACGCGTTTCGGGGGACCCATCTACGGCTTCGATGCGACGCAGTACGTCTCGAAGAAAGAGGCCCGTAAGATGGATGCCTTCATCCACTACGGCGTTGCGGCTGGCACCCAGGCCATCGAAGACTCGGGCCTTCCGATCACGGACGAGAACCGCAAGCGGATCGGTGTCGCCATCGGCTCAGGCATCGGCGGCATCACCGGCATCGAGAACAACTACGCGGCCTACCGCGACGGCGGCCCGCGCAAGATCTCGCCATTCTTCGTGCCCGCCAACATCATCAACATGGTTGCCGGGGACCTGTCGATCAAATACGGGCTCAAGGGTCCGAATTTCTCCATCGTCTCCGCCTGCAGCACCGCGGCCCACAACATCGGCGAGGCGGCTTACATGATCCGCCACGGTATCGTTGACGCGATGGTGGCCGGCGGCGCCGAGATGGCCACGTCGCCGGTCGGCCTCGGCGGGTTCGCCGCGGCGCGGGCACTGTCGACCAGAAACGACGACCCGCAGCGGGCGAGCCGTCCCTTCGACAAGGACCGCGACGGCTTCGTGCTCAGCGACGGTGCCGGCGTCATGGTGCTCGAGGAGTACGAGGCGGCCAAGGCGCGCAATGCGCAGATCTATGCCGAGATCGTCGGTGTCGGCATGAATTCCGATGCCTACCACATGACCGCGCCGTCCGAGGACGGCGCCGGCGCCAGCGACTGCATGCTGCTCGCCCTCGAGGATGCCGGGATCGATCGGGAACTGATCGATTACATCAACGCCCATGGCACCTCCACGCCGGCCGGCGACATCGCCGAGACCAGGGGCATCAAGCGCGCGCTCGCCGACCACGCCTACAAGGTTGCGGTCAGCTCCACCAAGTCCATGACCGGTCATATGCTCGGGGCCGCCGGCGGTGCCGAGGCGATCTTCAGCGTGCTCGCGATTCGCGATCAGGTGGCGCCGCCGACCATCAACTACGAGACGCCGGACCCGGACTGCGATCTCGACTACGTGCCGAACGAGGCACGGCAGATGAAGATCGACTATGCGCTGAGCAACTCCTTCGGCTTCGGCGGCACCAACGGGACGCTGATCTTCAAGCGGGTCTAGCGGCCCCCCTGGCAGCCGCTCGAGCGGCAGCGGTCCGTTGCGCGCGGGGACGGTGCTGATCGACGGCCGCGAGGCCGACGCCGTCGCCGCCGACGACCGGGGCCTCCTCTACGGCGATGGTCTGTTCGAGACCATCGCCGTACGAGACGGCCGCCCTTGTCTCTGGAATGCCCACCTGAGCCGCTTGAGCCGTGGCGCTGACCGGCTCGGCATCCCGCGCCCGGATCCCAGGGGCCTGCGGGTCGAGGCGAAGCGGCTGCTCGCCGGCGTCGCGCAGGGCGTGCTGCGTATTACGCTGACACGGGGTCGTGGGCCGCGCGGCTATCGGGCGCCCGACGCGCCGGTGCCGACACGCATCCTCGCCTGTCACCCGGGTCCCGACGACGACCGCCGTGGCGCCGATCCGCGCGACGGCGCCGCGATCACGCTCTGCCGCACACCCCTAGGCGAGAATCCCAGGCTGGCCGGGATCAAGCACCTGAACCGGCTGGAGCAGGTCCTCGCGCGCTCCGAGTGGACCGACCCGGAGCTGCTCGAGGGTCTGATGCTGGACGGTCACGGCCGCGTCGTCTGCGGCACGATGAGCAACCTGTTCCTTGTCCTCGACGATGCCCTCGTCACCCCCCCGGTGCACCGCTGCGGGGTTGCCGGCACGGTGCGCGGGCTCATGCTCGAGCACGCAGCCGCAGAGGGCATAGGGGTGCGAGTGGGCGATGTCAGCGTCTCGGATCTGTTCCGTGCCCGCGGCCTGCTCCTGACCAACACGCTGCTGGGAGCGCGCGTGGTGGCACGACTCGGTGATCGACGCTACGATCCCCAGGCGGCGCCACGGCCGTTGATCGAGCGCGTGCGGGCAGCGGCATTTCGACCGGAGCGACCATGGTAAAGAACATCCTGATGACCCTGATCATCCTCGGGCTAGTCGGCGGCCTCGCCGCGTCCGCCGGCTGGTCCTGGTATCAGCGGTTCCTCGACAAGCCCGTCGCGCTGGAGCAGGAGCCGGCGCTGTTCACGGTCGAGCCCGGCTCCACGCTTCGCACGGTTGCCCACGCCCTGGCGGACCGCGGCTGGATCTCCAGCCGGTTCCTGTTCGTGATGCTCGCCTACCAGACCCATCAGCAGGGGGCGCTGAAGGCCGGCGAGTACGCGGTCACCAATGGTATGCGTCCACCGGAGCTCCTCGAGCTGCTCACCAGTGGCCGCTCGATCCAGTTCCCGGTGACCTTCATCCCCGGCATGACCTTCCACGAGGCGTTGGATCGGGTACGGGAGGCCGGGGTCTTCGACATCGAGCTCGCCGGACTCTCCGATGCCGAGATCATGCAGCGCGTCGGCATCGACAGCGAGCATCCCGAGGGCTGGCTGTTCCCCGACACCTACCTGTTCAACCGCGGCACGACGGACACCGAGATCCTGCGCCGCGCGCACCAGCGCATGGTCAAGGTCCTCGGGGAGGAGTGGGCCGGCCGTGCGGACGGGCTGCCCCTCGAGACCCCTTACGAGGCCCTGATCCTGGCCTCCATCGTCGAGAAGGAGACCGGGCTCGCCGCCGAGCGCCCGCAGATCGCCGGCGTGTTCACGCGCAGGCTGGAGCAGGGCATCAAGCTGCAGACCGATCCCACGGTCATCTACGGCATGGGCGAGGCGTTCGACGGCAATATCCGCCGCGCCGACCTGGAGCGCCCGACCCCCTACAATACCTATGTGATCACCGGCCTGCCGCCGACCCCGATCGCGCTGCCCGGACGGGAGGCCATCCACGCGGTGCTGCACCCCGCAAGCGACAAGGCGCTGTACTTCGTCGCTCGCGGCGACGGCAGCCACCACTTCTCGGCAACGCTGGACGAGCACAACTGCGCCGTGCGCCACTACCAGCTGAACAAGCCCTGCGCCGCGCTGATCGAGCAATAGACGCATGTCCGAGCCCCGCGGCCGCTTCATCACCCTCGAGGGCATCGAGGGCGCCGGCAAGTCCACACAGAAGGCCACCGTGGCCGAGCGTCTGCGGGCGGCCGGTGTGACCCTGATCGAGACCCGCGAGCCGGGCGGGGCGCCGATCGCCGAGCGCATCCGCGCGCTGCTGCTCGCCCCGGACAATGCGGGCATGGCCGCGGATGCCGAGCTGCTGCTGATGTTCGCGGCGCGCGCGGAGCACCTGCACAAGACGATCGTGCCGGCCCTGGAGGCCGGCCACTGGGTGCTCTGCGACCGCTTCACCGACGCGACCTATGCCTACCAGGGCGGGGGCAGGGGGCTCGACCCCGCCCGCATCGCGGTGCTGGAGCAGCTCGTTCAGGGCGACCTGCGCCCTGACCTGACCCTTTTGCTAGACCTGCCCGCCGAGCAGGGGCTGGCGCGGGCGCGGGGCCGCTCGCGGCCCGACCGCTTCGAGTCGGAAGCCCTGGCCTTCTTCGAGCGCGTGCGCACCCGCTATCTGGAGATCGCCGGGCGCGAGCCGGACAGGGTCCGACGCATCGATGCGGGGCAGGATACGCAGCGCGTTGCCGCGGATGTGCGCGCGGTCATCGATGACTTCCTGCCGCGGCGGTCGGCTCGCTCCACCTCCGGCGCCGGCGGGCCGCGCTGATCCCGATGAACTCAGCCGAGACAGTCGAGCCGCCGCCGCCCTTCGAGCCCGGGGTGTTCGAGCCGCTGCCGTGGCTGGAAGTCCACTGGCAGCGTCTCTGGGCGGCGCATCGCGCAGACCGGCTGCCGCATGCGGTACTGGTCGCGGGTCCGCCCGGGATCGGCAAGCGGCACTTCAGCCGGCTGTTCAGTGCCGCGTTGATGTGTCAGCGTCCCGGCGCGGATGGCCTGCCCTGCGGCGAATGCGCGGACTGCCGGCTGGTGCGTGCCGGCACCCACCCGGACCTGGCGCAGCTCGGTCCGGACCCGGAGGCGAAGAGCGACGAGATCCGGGTCGATGCCGTGCGCGAAGCCTGCGCGCGCCAGTCGTTGACCGCGCAGCGGGGACCACGCGCGGTGCTGAGCATCGCACCGGCCGAAGCGATGAACCCCTACGCCGCGAACGCGCTGCTGAAGACCCTGGAGGAGCCGGCGGATTCGACCCTGCTGCTGCTGATCACCGAGGACCCCGGGGCCCTGCCGGCCACGGTGCGCAGCCGTTGTCAGCGGATCAACATGCTGGCCCCGGCCGCCGAGGTCGCGTCCCCCTGGGTTGCCGAGCGGCTGCCCGACAGTGGCACCGGCGCCGACGCGGCCCTGCTGCTGCGGCTCGCCCACGGGGCACCGTTGCAGGCACTGCGCGTTGCCGACCGGCAATGGCTGGAGGCGCGCTCCCAGACCTTCGCACGGTTGCTCGCCATTGCCGCGGGGAAGGAGGACCCCCTCAGCGTCGCGGCGGCTTGGCAGCACATGGAGCCGGCGCTAGTATTGGAGTGGCTCGCCGGATGGGTGGCAGACCTGATCCGGTGTCAGGCCAGTGCCGATGCAGGCATCCTGAACAACCCCGACCGGCAGGCGGAGCTCGCCGCCATCGCGTCCTCGCTGAGCGCACCGGCGCTTCACCGTCATCTCCAGCAGATTATGAAGGCCAAGGCTGTCGCCAACGCGTCGATCAACAAGCAGCTCTTGCTCGAAGCCCTGCTGATGCGATGGGCGCAACTGACCCTCGGAGCCCGCTGACATGGATAACGAGCGCGTTGGCGGCCCACGCCAGCGGATCCTGAGCTTCGTCATCAAGGACAAGCAAGCGCTTTATGCCGCGTACATGCCGTTCATCCGCAATGGCGGCCTGTTCATCCCCACCACCAAGCGCTACAACCTCGGCGAGGAGCTGTTCCTGCTGCTCCAGCTGATGGACGAGAAGGACCGGATTCCGGTTGCCGGCAGGGTGGTCTGGATCACGCCGCTGGGCGCCGAGGGCAACCGCCAAGTGGGTGTCGGCATCCAGTTCAGCGACCAGGACAAGGGCGATGCGCGGCGCAAGATCGAGGAGTATCTGGCCGGCGGCCTGGAAGCGGACCGTCCGACCCATACCATGTGACCATGCTGGTCGATTCCCATTGTCACCTGGACCGCGTCGATCTCGGTCCCTACGACGGCGCCTTTGACGCCCTGATTGAGCGCACCCGTGCCGAGGGCATCGGTCATCTGCTCTGCGTCTGCATCGATCTGGAGCACTACGGCGCGATGCGGGCGCTGGTGGACGCCTATCCGGAGGTCTCGGTGTCGGTGGGCGTGCACCCGAACGAGTCACCGCAGACCGCCGGCCTGCACGAGCCGACATCGGACGATCTGACCGGTCTCGCGGACGACCCGCGCGTCGTCGCCATCGGTGAGACGGGCCTGGACTACCACTACAACGACGGCGATCTCGACTGGCAGCGCGAGCGCTTTCGGGTGCACATCGACGCCGCGCGCCGCTGTGGCAAGCCCTTGATCATCCATACCCGCGACGCCCGGGAGGACACCATCGCGGTCATGCGCGAGTCCGGCGCGGAGCAGGCCGGCGGCGTCATGCACTGCTTCACCGAGACCTGGGAGATGGCGCGCCAGGCGCTGGACCTGGGCTTCTACGTCTCCTTCTCCGGCATCGTCACGTTCAAGAGCGCGGAGGCCCTGCGCGACGTCGCCCGGCGCGTACCCCTGGATCGCCTGTTGATCGAGACCGACTCGCCGTACCTGGCCCCGGTACCGCATCGCGGCAGGAGCAACGAGCCGCGCTACGTGGCCCATGTGGCCGACAAGATCGGCGAGCTGAGGGGCCTGCGG
>Ga0316576_10001713_pt1 | contig 12046 bp, 5 predicted proteins | sample S0NA_FD_203075 | JGI IMG/M metagenome (GOLD analysis project Ga0316576, IMG submission 203075) | Rhizosphere microbial communities from salt marsh grasses in Alabama, United States - S0-2_050615r3r5 | ecosystem: Host-associated > Plants > Roots > Rhizosphere | place: USA: Alabama | collected... | reverse complement strand
CCGGCTTCGCGCCCGAGGAGGTCGAGGCCATCGGCGGGGAGCTGCACCTCCACCTGCCGGACGGCATCGGCCGCAGCAGGCTCGCGGCCCACCTCGCCCGCAGGGCGCCGGAGGGCACGACCCGGAACTGGCGCACCGTCGCCACCCTGCACGGCATGGCCTCCGAGCAGCCGTGAAAGCAAGGCCGGTCCCGGTGGCGGGTGGTCCCGGCCGTCCGATCTAACCTCCACCCAGCCCCGAGGCTCGGGTCGGGCGCCGCCTCCGGCACCGCCCACACCGGACGAGGAGACCGCCGATGGACGCCGAGCTGCTGCACCGCATCCAGTTCGGGCTCACGATCAGCTTCCACTTCATCTTCCCGCCGATGTCGCTCGGGCTGGGCCTGATCCTCGTCGTCTTCGGGATCCAGTCGGTCCGCACGGGCGACCCGAAGTGGCGCCAGCTCTCGCTGTTCTGGACGAAGATCTACGGGCTCATCTTCGCCATGGGGATCGCCACCGGCATCGTCCAGGAGTTCCAGTTCGGGACGAACTGGTCGGTCTACTCCCGCTTCGTGGGGAACATCTTCGGCAGCCTGCTCGCCGCGGAGGGGATCTTCGCGTTCATGCTCGAGGGAGGCTTCCTCGGGCTGATGCTCTTCGGCGGCACCCGCCTCGGCAACCGCTTGTGGCTCTTCGCCACGACGATGGTCGTGCTCGGCGCCACCTTCAGCGCCACATGGATCGTCATGGCCAACTCCTGGATGCAGACGCCGCGGGGCTATGAGATCAACGACGTCGGACAGGGCCCGCAGGCGTTCATGACCAGCTTCCAGGACGTGGTGTTCACGCCGTCGTTCGGTCCGCGCATCTGGCACACGCTCGTGGCGTCGTGGATCGTCGGCAGCGCGCTGGTGTTGAGCGTCGCCGCCTACTACCTCCTGCGCTCGCGCCACCAGGAGGAGGCGAAGACGATGATCCGGGTGGCGCTGCCGCTCTTCACCGTCCTCGCCGTCCTGCAGGTGGTCGTGTTCGGCGCCAACCAGGCCACCGAGGTCGCCAACGAGCAGCCGGTGAAGCTGGCGGCGATGGAGGGCGTCTACGAGACCGGCGACTGCGTGCCCATGACGATCTTCGGCACCACCGACACGGCCGATCGGACCACCTCCGGGCTGCAGATCCCCTGCCTGCTGAGCCTCCTCGTCGGCCAGAGCACCTCCACCGAGGTGCAGGGCCTCGAGAGCTTCCCGCAGGAGGACTGGCCCAACGTGCCGCTGGTGTTCCAGATGTACCACCTGATGATCAACCTCGGGATGCTGTTCGTCGTCATCGGCCTCGTGGCGAGCGGGCTCTGGCTCTGGCGGCGCAAGCTCTGGGACGCCCGCTGGATGCTGTGGATCCTGGTCGGCACGATCGTGCTCACCCAGCTCGCCACCCTTTCGGGGTGGTGGACCGCCGAGTTCGGGCGCCAGCCCTGGATCGTCTGGGAGCTCATGCGCACCGAGGGCGCCCAGAGCCCCAACGTCTCCACCGGGCAGGTGGCCTTCTCGCTCGGGATGTTCGCCGTGCTCTACACGGTGGTGCTCGTCACCTTCCTCGTGCTGCTCAACCGCAAGATCAAGAGCGGGTTGCCCGAGCCCCCCGATCCCGAGGCCCACGAGTCGCTGCCCGACTCCTTCGGCGAGATCTTCAGCCGTAGCCGCCACATGGCCGACCGGGGGTCCTGACCATGTGGCTCAACACCACCTGGTTCGTGCTCTACGTGGTCGTCATCGGCGGCTACGTCATCCTCGACGGCTTCGACCTCGGCGTCGGGATCCTCTCGCCGTTCGTGGCCCACGACGACCGCGAGCGCCGGGTCGTGCTCAACAGCATCGGCCCCGTCTGGGACGGCAACGAGGTGTGGCTCGTGCTCGGCGGCGGCGCGCTCTTCGCCGCGTTCCCGCTCGTGTACGCCTCGCTCTTCAGCGGCTTCTACCTCGCGATGATGCTGGTGCTGCTGGTGCTCATCATGCGCACGGTCGCGGTCGAGTTCCGCTCGCAGCGCCAGAGCCGACTCTGGCGCGCCACGTTCGACTGGTTCTTCTTCGGGTCCTCGCTCGGCATCACCGTGCTGCTCGGCGTCGCGCTCGGCAACGTGATCCGGGGTCTCCCGATCGACGCGCAGGGCAACATGGACATCGCCCTCGTCGACCTCCTGAACCCGTACTCGCTGGCCCTCGGCGTCACCGCGGTGGTCATGCTCTCGCTGCACGGCGGCATCTTCCTCACCCTGAAGACCGAGGACGAGATCCTCGAACGGGTCCGCCGCGCGGTGCCATGGCTGATGGCGGTGTTCTTCGGACTCATGACGCTCCTCATCGCCTGGACCCTGCTGCTCGACACACCCATCACCGAGAACTACGGCGACCGGCTGTGGATCGCCGTGTTCCCCGTGCTCGGTCTGCTCGCCGCCCTCGCCGGCTGGCGGTGGATCCACGACCACCGGTACCTCCACGCCTTCGCCGCCTCGTCACTGATGATCGCGTTCCTGATGGCCGCCGTGGCGGCCGGCCTCTATCCGGTGCTGCTGCACTCGTCGACCGACACCGCCTACGATCTGACGATCACCAACGCGGCGTCGGCCGAGCCCACCCTGCGGGTGATGTTCGTGATCGCCATCATCGGCATGCCCTTCGTGCTGCTCTACACCGCGGGCGTCTACTACTTCTTCCGGGGCAAGGTCGTCCTCGACGACGAGAGCTACTGAGCGGGTCGTGACCCCGCGTCGAACCCGTCGCGGGCCGGTCGACGTCGCCCTGCTCACCGCCGATGGTCGCCTCGCCCTGGAGCTGGGTGCGTCGATCGCCGCCGCCGTCATCGAGCTCGCCTGCACGCTCGCCTGGCTGCTGTGCCTCGTCGCGATCGTCGACGGGGCCTTCCTCGGCGATCGCGACGTCGGGGAGGTGGCGCCGCTCCTCGGGACCATGGCTGCGCTGCTCGTCGGCCGGGCGGGCGCTGCCTGGGCGGCGGACGTGTGGGCCGAACGGGCAAGCCTCCGCCTCCGCGCCAGCCTTCGCGCCGAGCTGGTCGGACACCTGGTCGCGGTGGGCCCCGCCGGCCTGGCGCGCGAGCGCGTGGGCGAGATCGCGGCGACGGTCGGCACCGGCGTCGACGAGCTCCACGCCTACGCGGCCCGCTTCGTGCCGGCCACCGCCATGGCCGTCGCCGGCCCCGTGGTGGTCTTCGTGGCCGTCGCGGTGCTCGACCCGTGGACCACCCTCATCCTGCTCTTCACCGGTCCGATGCTCGTGCTCCTGTTGGCCGTGATCGGCAGCCGCACTGCGGCGCTCACCCGCCGTCGCTTCGACGAGCTGGGGTGGCTCAGCGCCTTCTACCTCGACATGATCCGGGGCCTCGCCACGCTGAAGGCGTTCCGGCGCTCGGAGGACGGAGCCGCCACCATCGCCCGGGTGAGCCGCCGGTTCGGGGACACCACCATGGAGGTGCTCCGGACCGCCTTCCAGACCTCGCTGGTGATGGAGTGGGCCGCGACCGCAGCCATCGCCCTCGTGGCCGTCCAGGTGAGCTTCCGGCTCATCGCCGACGAGGTGGGCTTCGCCACGGCACTGGGCGTGCTCGTGCTCACGCCGGAGTTCTTCACCCCGTTCCGCCGCCTCGCCCTCGAGTACCACGCGGGCCAGGCCGGCGACGCCGCCCTCGCCCGCATCGCAGAGCTGCGTGCCCTCCCCCCGTGCGCACCGGTGGCCTCCTCCACAGGGAGCGCCCCCGCGCCGGTCCGCGAGCGGGCCCCGATGGTCGAGTTCGACCGGGTCGGCTGCCGCTACCCCGGAGCGCCGTCTCCGGCGCTCGACGGCGTCGACCTCACCATCGAGTCCGGTGAGACGGTGGCGCTCACCGGCCCCAGCGGGGCGGGCAAGACCACCGCCACCCGCCTCCTGCTGCGCTTCCTCGACCCGACCAGCGGTGAGCTGCGCGCCGACGGCGTCCCCATCGGCTCGCTCGACGCCGCGGCCTGGCGACGGTCGATCGCCTGGGTGCCACAGGACCCGACGATCCTGGCGGGCACCGTGGCCGACAACATCCGGCTGGGTGTGCCCGACGCACCGATCGAGCGGGTCTGGGAGGCGGCGGAGGCGGCGCGGGCGCGGGCCTTCGTGGAGGCGCTGCCCGACGGGCTGGACACCCGGGTGGGGGAGGACGGCGTGCGCCTGAGCGGCGGGCAGCGCCAGCGCCTCGCCATCGCTCGGGCCGCGCTGCGCGACGCACCCCTGGTCGTGCTCGACGAGTTCACCGCCCACCTCGACGAGGCGCTCGAGGCGGAGGTCCGCGAGGCCATCGGCGACCTGCTCCGGGAGCGCACCGCGCTGGTGGTCGCGCACCGGACCACGACCGCCGCGATGGCCGACCGGATCGTGCGCCTCGACGGCGGCCGGATCCTCGACGCCAGCGCGCTCCCGCGGCTCGGCGGGGGAGGGGTGTCGTGACCGCCACCGCCACCGCCAGCCCGTCGCCGGCGACGACCACGGGACCGGTCGTGCGTCGCCTCCTCGGTGTGCTCGGCCGCCGCCGCTGGTGGATCGTGCTCACCGCCCTGCTGAGCGCCGTCACCCTCTGCGCCGGCATCGGGCTCGTCTCCATGGCCGGCTACCTCATCTCCCGCTCGGCCCTCGTCGACACGACGGCGACGCTGACCCTCGCCATCGTCGGCGTGCGGTTCTTCGCGGTGGCCCGGGCCGTGGGCCGCTACCTCGAGCGCTACGTCGGCCACCTCGGCACCTTCCGGATGCTCACCAGCATCCGAACGTGGTTCTTCGCAGGCATCGAGCCCCTGGCGCCCGCTGTGCTCGCCGACCAACGCCGGGGGGATCTGCTCACCCGGATCGTCGACGACGTCGAGGTCCTCCAGGACCTCCCGCTGCGCGTGCTGGTGCCTCCGACGGCGGCGGTGATGGCCGGAGCCGCCGGCGCCGGCGTGCTCCTCGCCCTCGACCCGCTGCTGGCCACGGTGCTCGTGGGCTTCCTCCTCGTCTCCGGTGTCGCGGTGCCGACTGTGTCGCACCGGCTGGTGCGGTCCCGGGCCGAGCACCTGGCCGCCGAGCGCGCCCTCGCCGCGGCCACGACCGTCGAAGGGGTCGGCGCCCTGGCCGACCTGGTCGCCTACGGACGGGAGGACCTGCTCGTCGAGCGCACAGCTGAGCTCACCGAGCGGCGAGCGCACACAGAACGGGCCCTGACGCGGGTGCGGGCCACCGCGGCGGCCCTCGGCGGCGTGCTCGGTGGCGTGGCGGTCCTCACGACCCTCACGATCGCCGTCTCCCTCGTGGCCGACGGCCAGGTTGACGGCGTCATGCTCGCCGTCGTGCCCCTCGCCGTGATGGCGACCTACGAGGCGGTCGCCCCGCTCTCGGCGGCGCACGAGCACCTCGACCGCAGCCGTGTCGCCGCCGCCCGCCTCTTCGACCTGGTGGACCGCCCTCCGGCCGTGTCGGAGCCCCCCACCGGCGCCGACCGTCCCGTGCCCACCGGCGGGGGACGGCTGGAGTTCGACGACGTGTGGTTCCGCTACGACCCCGAGGGCCCCGACGTGCTGCGGGGTGCCTCGTTCGTCGTGCCCGCCGGCGCCACCGTCGCGGTCCTCGGGCCGAGCGGAGCAGGGAAGTCCACACTCTCCGCCCTGCTCCTGCGCTTCTGGGAGCCGCAGCGTGGGACCGTGCGCATCGACGGCGTCGAGCTGGCCGCCATGGGCTCGGAGGCGGCTCGGGCGGCGGTCGCGCTCGTGGCCCAGCACGACCACCTCTTCGACACCACCATCCGCGACAACCTGCGGCTCGGCGACGCCGACGCCGACGACACCCGTCTGTGGGCGGCGCTGACCGCGGCCCAGCTCGCCGACACGGTGTCCGCGCTGCCCGACGGCCTCGATGCCCGCGCCGGCGAGGACGGCCGTCGGCTGAGCGGCGGCGAGCGCCAGCGCCTCCTCGTCGCCCGTGCCCTGCTCGCGGAGTCACCGGTGCTCGTGCTCGACGAGGCCACGGCCCACCTCGACGCCGACACCGCCGCGGCGCTGCTCGAGGGCGTGCGGGCCTGGCGGCGGGGTCGCACCACGGTGCACGTCGTGCACGACCCGGCTCCGCTCGGACCCGTCGACCTCGTTCTGCGGGTCGACGAGGGCACCGTCACCGCCCTCTGAGGATCGACGAGGCGATCGACAGCTCCGGAGGTGTTCACAAGGACGTCCCTTGCTCGATGGCGCTGAGCAGGTGCTCGGCGTAGCGGCGCGCGCCACTCGCGTACACGGGGCACGTCGGGGTCACGCCGTTCACGGCCACCGGATCGGTCGGGCAGAAGTGGCCGCCGTCCGCCGCCCGGACCCGGATCCGGCCGTCGGTGCAGCCGAGGCTCGCGTGCTCGTCGAGGAAGCAGGGCATCGTCGGCGTGTGGACACCTGCGGGAGCGATCGTGGCACCACCGTCCACGAACTCGCCTCCGGTCGCCCGGGCGATCTCCTGGTAGACCGCATGGAACTTCGCCCCACCTCCGCTCGCCGACACCGGCGGCGCGACGATCGCGACCCGCGACCCAGCGGCCGTCGCCGACTCGGCGAACCAGCCGACGTCGGCGCGGTACTTCTCGATGTGGCGGGTCCCCTCGAAGTGCTCGCCGGTCGTCGGGTCGACCATGCAGTCGGTGAGGGAGTTCCCCGAGAAAGCCACGACGACGAGGTCGGGCGGGTCGACGAGATCGGTGGCCAGCTCGTCGCTCCAGTCGCAGGGTGCGGTGCCGCCGAACACATGGACCTCCGGCTCCCAGCCCCGCTCCACGGCGAACCAGACGAAGTAGTCGTGCGCCTCCCAGGCCAGGGAGTCGCCGTAGAGGGCGATGGTGGGGCGAACCAGCTCCACGACGACGCGCGTCGGCGTGGCCGGCCCGTCGGTCGGGTTGCCAGCCCAGCGCGTTCCGCCCTCTGCGAGCGACGACGGGACCGGAGCTCCCGACCCGCTCTCGACCGAGGCGATGCCCACGACGCTCGAGAACATGACACCGCCGGCGACGACCGCCGCCGAGGTGCTCTTCGTGATCCAGCCGGTCCGCTTCCGCATGTCCACCCTCCTCGTCGGGGGCCCTGTCGGCGTCGTTCGGATCGAGCGTCCGGGGTGGTGGCGTCACGGCGGTGTCGTCGCGGTGTCACCGCGGTGTCCGGTGGTGACGCACCGGCGCGTCGTCGCCCGAGGGAGTGCCGTCGCTGGCTGAAGCGCAGATGAAATCGCCAGAAGTACGCTCGTCCCACCCCTTGTCGGGGAGGTGAACGTGCAGGTCAGGGTGCTGGGCACGACCGAACTGGCTGCGGGGCACGGCTCGCAGCCGATCGGGAGCGAGCGGCAGCGCCGGCTCCTGGCGGCGCTGGCCATGCACGCTCCGGGCATCGTGGCGACCGACGGGCTGATCTCGGCGGTGTGGGCCGACACGCACCCCGAGAACGGCGCCAGCGCGCTGCGCACGGTGGTGACGAGGCTGCGTCGGACCTTCGACGGCGTGGAGCCCGGGTCCGGCGAGCACGTGCTCACCCGCCCGCCGGGCTACGCACTCGACCTGCCCGGCACCTGCATCGACGCCAACGAGTTCGCCGACCTCGTGGCCGACGGGCGACGGGCCCTCGCCGAGGGCGAGGTGGCGACCGCGCTCGACCAGCTCCACCGGGCGCTGGCGATGTGGTCGGGGCCGGCGTACGCCGAGTTCCGCGACGAGCCGTGGGCCCACGCCGAGGCGCTGCGGCTCGAACGCACGTGGGTGACCGCTCGCGAGGCCGAGCTGGAGGCTCGTCTGGATCTCGGCCTTCACCGCGAGGCGGTCGGCGACATCGAGCGACTGGTGGCGGACGAGCCGCTCAGCGACGGACCACGTGGCCTGCTGATGCGCGCCGAGTTCGCCTGTGGTCGCCAGGCCGACGCCCTCCGGCAGTTCCAGGCGTACCGCGAGACGCTCGCCGAGGTCGGCCTCGAGCCCGGGCAGGCCCTGAACGAGCTCGAGGGACGGATCGCGGTGGGCGACCCAGCGCTGCTCCCCGACGCCGGTCGCCCCCTTCGCGGCTACCGCCTCCACGAGCGGCTGTGGGCCACCGAGCAGGGGGAGGTGTTCCGCGGGACCCAGCCGGGCCTCGGGCGCGACGTCGCCGTCGAGGTCATCCCTGCGGAGGTCGCCAACGAGGCGTCGTTCGTGCGCACGTTCCGGGCCCGCAGCCAGGCGATCGCCCAGCTCGGCCACGCCCACGTGGTGCCGCTGTTCGACGGCTGGCGGGATCCGAGCGGCGCCTACGTCGTGAGCCAGCTCCTCACCGGGGGCACGCTCGCCGATCAGGAGGTCGTCGACCGGCTCGGCACCAACGGGCTCGAGCGGGTGCGATCACAGGTGCGCTCCGCGCTCGACGTCGCCCACCAGGCCGGCCTGGTGCACGGCGACATCGACGCGTCGGACGTCCAGCTCGACGAGCACGACAACGCCTACCTGGCGAACTTCCGCTACGGATCCGACCACCCCTCTGTGGCCGAGGACGATCGGTCGTTCACCGAGCTGTTCTCCCGCCTCCTCGGAGCACGGCCGTTGGCCCCGGCGACCGCCCCTGCCCGGCTGGGCAACCCGTACAGGGGCCTCGCCGCCTTCGACCAGGCCGACGTCGACGTGTTCCACGGCCGCAACCGATTGGTGGGGGAGGTGCTGCACTCGATCGAACACCGGCGCTGCGCCTTCGTGGTGGGTCCCTCGGGCAGCGGCAAGTCCAGCGTGGTCCGTGCCGGTGTGCTCCCTGCCCTGGCTGCCGGGGAGGTGCCGGGCGCGGACGGCTGGTTCGCCATCACCATGACCCCCGGGGCCCGCCCCTTCGAGGAGCTCGAGGCCGCGGTCCTGCAGGTGGCGGTCCATCCACCGACGACGCTCCTGGACCAGCTCCGCGACCCGGCCCAGCCGTTGGGTCGCACGATCCAACGGATCCTCCCGGACCCGACGGCCACGACGGTGCTCGTGATCGACCAGTTGGAGGAGCTCTACACCCTCGCCGAGGAGGAGGAGCGCCGAGCCTTCCTCCATGCGGTCGCCGCCGCGGTCAGACATCGCGACGGCGCCCTGCGTCTCGTCACCACCCTGCGGGCCGACTACTACGACGCGCCCCTGGGCGACCCGGCGATCGCCGCACTCTGCAAGCGCACCACCGTCGCAGTCGACGCCCTCACCGGGGACGAGCTGAGCGCAGCCATCGTCGAACCGGCGCGCCTGGTGGGCGTGACCGTCGACTCCGATCTGGTCGCCCGGATGATCGCCGATGCGTCGGTCGAGGCCAGCGTGCTCCCCCTCGTGCAGTACACGCTCACCCGGCTCTTCGACACCCGAAGCGACGACGTCCTCACCCTGGAGGGGTACGCCCGGCTCGGCGGGATCGCCGGTTCGATCGGCGCTCGTGCCGAGGAGCTCTACGGCGAGCTCGATGCCGAGGGTCGTGAGGTGTGCCGACGCACCTTCGGCCGCCTGGTCGCCATCGGCGGAGCTGCCACCGACACGCGGCGTCGTGTCCGCATGAGCGAGCTGCAGGGCGCTGAGGCGGATCAGGACCGCGTCGACGGGGTGATCGCTGCCTTCGTGGACGCCCGCCTCCTCTCCACCGACCGCGACCCCGCCACGCGGGAGCCGACAGTGGAGGTGGCCCACGAGGCGCTCTTCCGCGAGTGGCCCCGCCTGCGAGGGTGGATCACCGACGACCGCCAGACCATCGCCTCGATCCGCCACCTGGCCACCGCGACCGAGAGCTGGCGGCAGACCGGGCACGAGAGCGAGCTCTACCGCGGCGCCCGCCTGGTGGGAGCGCTCGAGCTGGCCGACCAGCACGCCGACCGCCTCACCACGGACGAGCAGTCGTTCATCGCCGCCAGCCGCGACCGGGCTGACGCCGAAGCGCGTGCCCAGCGCCGTCAGAACACCCGCCTGCGTACGTTGCTCGGCGCCACCGCCGTGCTCCTCGTGCTGGCTCTGGTGGCCGGTGCCCTCGCCGTCACCCAGGCCAGCCGGGCCGACGACCGGGCCGCGGCCGCCGAGGACGCAACCGCGGCCGGCGACATCGAGCGATTGAGCAACCTGGCCAGCAGCGCCGGAGCCGTCCCGCAGGACATCGCCATCCTCGCCGGGCTGGAGGCGTACCGCCTCGACCCGTCTCCCGAGACGCTCACCGCCCTGCACTGGGCCCTGACCTCCAAGCCCGGATACCGCGGGGTCATGGGCGACACCGTCATCGGGGGCGACATCACGCTGCTCGACGACGGAGATCGGATCGTCACCCACACTGTCGACACCATCGAGGTTTGGGACGTCCCCTCTCGGGAACGCCTGCGCAGCTGGCCGATCCCGGGTGCCGAGGACGCCACCAACCACCGGACGCTGCGCAGCACCGCCTCGGGTGACGGCCGCCTTCTCGTGGTCTCCGCGCCGTCCGTCACCACGGTGCTGGACGCGGAGTCGGGCGAGCGGCGGGCGACCATCTCTCACCCTTCCCGGGCCCTCGCCAACGCTCTCGCGCCCGACGGACAACAGCTCGCCGTCGCCCTCGAGGACGGCACCGTCCAGATCCACGACCTCACAGCTCCGGGCCAGCTGACCGCAGAGTTCCCGAGCGTCGACGCCGGCGGGAACATCGACGCCGTCACCCGACTCGCCTGGCATCCGAACGGCACCCAGATCGCTCTGGGCTCGGAGAGAGGCAGCGTGGCGCTGTGGGACCTGGGGAGGAACGAGCCCACCTGGCGCCACGAGGGCTGCACCGCCTACGCCAACCTCGACCCCGCACCGGCACTGCTCTTCGACACCGCCGGCGATCGACTGGTGGTCACGGGGATCTTCGGCGATCGATGCCAGGGCGGTTCTTTGACCGATCCTGTTTCTGTCGAGGTCCTCGAGTCGATCACCGGGGAGCCGGTCGACGGCGGGGCGATCGGCTCAGCCGCTCCCACTACGACCACCACCGTGCGGTCGCTGACCTGGCTCGACGAAGAAGAGAACGTCGTCCTCACGTCCGGCCAGGGCGGCTTCCTGCATGCGGTCGATCTGGCGACGGGGGTGACGAGCACACCGGGCGAGATCGGAAACTTCGAGGCCTCGGCGGCCCTCCCGGAGCACGGGCTGATCGTCTCCGAGGCCGCACTCGGGCTCGACGTGCACGCCGTCGACGGCTCCGACCCGCTCGTCCGCCGGGTCGCTTCTCCCCGCGAGTGGCAGGGCACCTCGACCTTCCCCGCACTCGACGCGGCTGGAGATCGGCTCCTGATCAGCTCGTTTCGGCAGGGGGCGGCCGAACTGGATCTCACCGAGCCTCGCGCCGAGTGGGATCGGAGCCTGATGATCGACGGTCAGTCCGTCTGCCTCGCCCTCTCGACGCTCGGAGCTCCGGGGGTCCTGGGCGTCAGCACGGCCGAGCGGTGCTCTGATACCCCTTGGCGATTCAGGTACCGGGATTGGGACTTCGAACCCATCGAGCCTGCGCAGACCTCCTCCGACGACACCGCCGCCGGTTTCGCCGGAGGCATGAGCACGGACCGCACGCGCAGGTACTCGTCGGGCGGCGGTGGTCCCATCGGCGGTGGCCTCGTCGTGAAGGACGTCGCGTCTGGTGAGGCGCTGTTCGACCTGGACCCGCAGGAGGGCCCTTTCATCTGCTGCCCCTTGCCGCACTTCTCCCTCGACGGCGAGCTGTTCGCCGTCCCTCAGTGGGCCGGCGGGACGCGGCTCCACGACGCCAACACCGGCGAGGAGGTCCCGTTCGACCGCAGCGTGAACGCGAAGCTGTTCGGACCTCGTGGCACCTGGTACGTCTCGGTCGACGAACGGGGCACGCTGCACAAGCGCGACCAGCAATCTGGTGAGTCCATCGGCCAGCCCATGCCTGGCCATCGAGGCGCCGTCCAGTGGGTGGCTCACAACCCCGCAACGCGCCGTCTGGCGACCACCGGCTTCGACAACACAGCTCGCGTCTGGGACCTGAGCGCCACGGCGGCGATCGGCCGCCCGATGGACACGTCGTCGATCTGGGG
>Ga0316576_10001711_pt1 | contig 12051 bp, 14 predicted proteins | sample S0NA_FD_203075 | JGI IMG/M metagenome (GOLD analysis project Ga0316576, IMG submission 203075) | Rhizosphere microbial communities from salt marsh grasses in Alabama, United States - S0-2_050615r3r5 | ecosystem: Host-associated > Plants > Roots > Rhizosphere | place: USA: Alabama | collected... | reverse complement strand
CCCACCAGTACATCAAGAACCTGCGCGAACGCGAAACTCGGCTGATGGCCGACGTACAGCGCTTCCGGCCTTACAGCGAGAATGAAAACGCCCCGGTGCTCCCGCTGCAGTTATCCGAGGAGATCATTAGCACAGTCAACGGGCTTCAGGTCTACGAGCAGCAACTGGCGAAAAATACGGCCGAGCAAGCGCGGCTCAAGGCCGAGTTTGGCGCTGACATTGCCCGGTTCAAGGAACTGAAAGGCCTGTAACCGCCGACGCTGGCCACGAAATCCTGCCACGTATGTCTTTGCCCGGCAGGTTTCCGCCGCTGCGCCCTAACCGGTTCCGGAACTCCCGAAGCCGCCAGACCCGCGCTCGCTTTCCGTAAAGTCGTCGACAACTTCGAGCTCAACCTGGACGACGGGGACGACAACCATCTGCGCGATCCGCTCGCCAGGCATGATCGTGAACGCCGCATCTCCCCGATTCCAGCAGGAAACCATTACCTGGCCCTGGTAATCGGAATCGATCAGGCCCACCAGATTGCCAAGTACGATTCCGTGCTTGTGCCCGAGACCTGAACGCGGCAACAGCATCGCTGCGTAATGCGGATCATCGAGGTGAATCGCCATTCCGGTCGGAATGAGCTCAGTACAACCGGGCTTCAGGGTCAGTGGAGCGTCCAGGCAGGCACGCAAGTCCAGTCCCGCAGATCCACCGGTCGCGTAATGCGGCAGCGGTATCTCCGTCCCCAGACGCGGATCGAGGATTTTTATCTGCAGGCGACGAGTTACCGATTGTCCGATCACGTTTCAGGCTCCGTTTACCGGCGCGCTGCGATGACATCGGACGGACTGCCTGGCAGCGACTCTTTCGCATCCGCGAAGCGCTCAGCAATTAGTTCGACCAGCTCTTCCGCGAGCCGGGCCTTGCTCGCTCGCGCGAGCTCGCGCTTGTCGCCGCGCCAGTAGACCGTCAGCGCGTTGTCGTTGCAGTCAAATGCCAGCCCGTCGCCGACCCGGTTCGCCGCAATCATGTCCAGTTTCTTTCCCTGGAGCTTGGCCAGCGCGTTCTGTTCCACGTTCTGCGTTTCCGCAGCGAAGCCTACGACGAAGGGTCTCGGATCGCCTGCCGCCACCGTGGCCAGGATATCCGTCGTTCGTGTCAACGCAAGCGTTACCGAATCACTGGTCTTCTTGATCTTCTCCGAGGCAACCTCGACCGGGCGGTAATCGGATACCGCTGCCGCGGCAATAAAAATGTCGGTTGCAGGCAACCGCGAGGTCACTGCCTCGAGCATTTGCTGAGCCGATTCGACATCGACTCGCACGAGACCGGGCGGCGTCGCGAGACTGACCGGGCCGCTGACGATGACGACGTCGGCCCCGGCATTGCGTGCCGCCTCGGCCACCGCGAATCCCATTTTTCCGGAACTGCGGTTGGTAATGAAACGCACCGGATCGACGCGCTCCCGCGTGGGTCCGGCCGTGATGAGGACTCGGCGCCCAGCCAGTTGACCACAGCCCTGCGCAGGGCCAAGCACCGCGCCGGCCAGCTGTTCCGGCTCCAGCATCCGTCCGTCGCCCGTTTCTCCGCAGGCCTGATCGCCGACGCCGGGACCGAGAATGCGGATACCGCGCTTGCGCAAGCGTTCGACATTGTCCTGGGTCGCCACGTTTGCCCACATTTGCTGGTTCATTGCCGGGGCCACCGAAATTGGCGCGCGAGTCGCGAGGCACAAGGTAGTCAGGAGATCGTCGGCGAGGCCATGTGCCAGGCGAGCGAGAAAGTCAGCACTGGCCGGAGCGACCAGTACCTGATGCGCCCAGCGGGCCAGTTCGATGTGGCCCATCGCCGCTTCGGCGGACTCGTCCCACAGGTCCGAGCGTACCGGCCGGCCGGAGAGCGCCTGGAACGTGAGCGGTGCGACGAACTGTCGTGCGCCGCGGGTCATGACGACCTGCACTTCCGCACCTCGCTCCCGAAGACGGCGTACCGTTTCCGCGCTCTTGTAGGCAGCGATGCCGCCAGTGACACCGAGCAAAATGCGTTTTGCTGACGAAGATTCCATGATCCTGAATTATGGATTGATGCCCTCACCCGTCGCAAAGGGAAGAATACTCGCACAGGACTGTTGATCTTGGGCCATAACCAAAGAGTCTAGGACCCCGGCGCGCAATCATCTCTGGCAACTTGGGCAGAAGTAACTTGCTCGCTGCCCCTGCACGACGCGGCGTATTGGGGTGCCGCAGCGCCTGCACGGCCGGCCGGCGCGTTCGTAGACGAACAGTTGCTGCCTGAAGTACCCGGGATGGCCGCGCGGATCCACGTAGTCTCTCAGCGTCGTGCCGCCCTGCCGGATGGCTTGATCGAGCGTTTCGCGAATCGCGGCAACGAGATCGCCCAGTCGCAGCGCACTGGTCCGCCCGGCTGCGCGGCGGGGATCAATGCCAGCCCGAAACAAAGCTTCGCTGGCATAGATATTACCGACGCCAACAACGATTCGCTGGTCCATGATGAACGGCTTGACGGCTACCCGGCGACCACACGCAACGCTGGCAAGGTAGTCGCCACTGAAATCGGCGCCCAGTGGCTCAGGACCGAGGCCAGCGAGCAGGCGATGCCGTTCCGGATCACGCCGCGTCCACAAGAGGCTGCCGAAGCGGCGCGGATCGTTGAAACGCAGGCATTTGCCGGAACTCAACAAAAGGTCGTAGTGATCGTGCACTCCCGGCGGGATACCGGGCGAAACCACCCTCAGGCTGCCTGACATGCCGAGGTGGGCAATCAGCGTGCCAGTCTCGAGTTCGATCAAGAGATACTTGGCCCGGCGACCGACGCTGCCTACGCGCTGCCCGGTGACCTGAGCGCTGAGACCGCGTTGCAGGGGCCATCGCAGCCTTGCTTCGCGTACCGTCAGGCCGGTAACGATGCGACCTCGCAGAGGAGCGGAAATACCGCGACGCGTGGTTTCTACCTCGGGAAGTTCAGGCACGGCATGATCCGAGGTGAATAGAAATAAACCGCCGCAATTGGATACGAAAAACCCGCCGATGGCGGGCTCTTCTCTCCAAATCCGCAGGCACGAAGCCTACTTGATTTTCGCTTCCTTGTAGGTCACGTGCTTGCGTGCCTTCGGGTCATATTTCTTCACCTCGAGCTTTTCGGGGTGAAGACGTTTGTTCTTCGTGGTCGTGTAGAAATGGCCGGTACCGGCCGAGGACACGAGTTTGATCTTGTCACGCATGATTCAGACTCCCGTCTCAGACCTTGACGCCCTGGGCACGCAGCTGGCCGACGACCACGTCGATTCCCTTCTTCTCAATTGTGCGAAGGCCATGCCCCGACACACGCAGAGTCACCCAGCGCTTTTCACCCTCGAGCCAGAAGCGCTGCTTGTGCAGGTTCGGGAGAAAGCGACGACGCTGCCTTCGGTTTGCGTGCGACACGGTGTTGCCGCTCATGGGCCCCTTGCCGGTGACCTGACAGATTTTCGACATGACTGGATCCTCAAGCGCGGGGAGTTACGTTCCCCAGCGAAAAACCGAGCCGCGTTTTATACCAGTGTCGGTGCTCGCGGGCAAGCCGTACCGCCACCGAGGCCGGAAGCCAGCGCTGGCGCGTCTCGCCGAGCCATGCTAAGTCCATGTTTTCTATATCAAGCCGCGCTCAGCGAACGAGACGCAGCTGCCGTCTCCGACGACCACGTGATCAAGTACACGGATATCCACCAGCGCGAGCGCATCGCGAAGACGGCAGGTGATGAGTTCATCTGCCTGGCTCGGCTCCGCAATCCCGGAGGGGTGGTTGTGCGCAAGGATCACCCCGGCGGCATTGCGGGCGAGCGCCAGTTTTACGACGTCGCGTGGATGTACGCTCGCGCCGTCGATCGTCCCGCGGAAGACCTCCTCGAAGCACAGGACCCGGTGACGGTTATCGAGGAATAGACAGCAAAAGACCTCGTGATCGCGATCGCGCAACTGTGCCCTGAGAAATTCGCGGGTCGCCCTGGGATTCGACAGCGCCGGCCCCCTTCGCATCAGCTCGGCATGGTGTCTTCGGGATAATTCCAGCGCTGCCTGCAGAGTTGCGTACTTTGCCGCACCGAGGCCGCGTACCGCGCAGATGACTTCTCGCTCGGCGGTAAGCATTGCGCGCAGGGAGCGAAACTCAGACAGAAGCGTCCTCGCCGTATCGAGCGCCGTTCGCCCGCCTGTACCGGTGCGCAGCAGGACAGCCAGCAACTCGGCTTCGGACAATGCGGCGGCGCCACGATTCAAGAGCTTTTCGCGAGGTCGCTCCTCATCCGACCAGTGCTGCAACGACATGGGTGGAATCCCTCCTTGGCCCATGATCTGCGCAGCAAGGCCGCGGTGACACGCCGCAAATCCGTCGTATCGGCGGACATATCGAGAGCGTGCCCTCTTCTATGCCTGGTCAGGCAAATCTCGCGCGCAGGGCCTGGGCCACCGACGGGTGCACAAACTCATCGATCTGACCGCCGAGACTGGCTATCTCCCGGATCAGCGTCGAGGAAACAAAGTTGAATTGCTCGGTCGGCGTAAGAAAGACAGTCTCGACCGTATCGGCGAGATGGCGATTCATCGTCGCGAGCTGAAACTCGAACTCGAAGTCCGAAACGGCACGCAGTCCGCGAAGGATTACATTGAGACCGTGCTCGCGGGCGAACTCCACAGTCAGACCCGTGTAGCCCATGATTTCCAGATTTGGCACGTCATCGAGCACTTGGCTGGCAAGGCTCATACGCTCCTCGAGCGTGAACAGAGGCGCTTTTCCCGGGTTCGCCGCGATGGCCAACACCACTTTGTCGAATATCCGGCAGGCACGCCGGATGAGGTCCGCGTGACCATTGGTCAACGGATCGAACGTTCCCGGATACATGGCACTGCTGCCCATGAGCCCTCGCTTAAGCTTGGCTGGTGGTTAGTCGATTACACCGGCTGGGTTTCCGAACACCACAGCGGTGCGCCGAACCAGATGATAGCCCACCTCCCCGGCCCGCTTGCTGCGTACCAACGTCCACCCGATCGGGAGGTCGGGCATGGCGCAGTCAGCCGGACCCTCGAGGTAAATCAAGCCGCCCGGCAGCAGCAGGCCCCGATCTTCAATCAAGCGACAGTCGGTAGCGAGATGCTCTGTTGCATAAGGAGGGTCGAGAAAAATGATGTCGAATGCCTCGCGCTCGCGGCGAAGGAATGAAGTGGCATCGGAACGGATGACACGGCCGGACTCGCACCCCATCGATGCCAATGCCTTTTCGATATGGCGGGCGGCCGCTGTTGACGCGTCCACGAAGAGCACCGTTGCAGCGCCTCTGGATAACGCTTCGAGCCCCAATGCTCCGCTGCCGGCATAAAGATCGAGACAACGGCTTCCGGCTATATTCGGCTGCAGCCAGTTGAACAGCGTTTCGCGCACGCGGTCGGGCGTGGGACGAATGTCAGCGGATCGCGCGAACGCGATACGGCGTCCCCGCCATCTTCCGGCAATGATGCGCAGCTCGAATCGCTGCCCGCCGCGCTTTTGCGCTCCAGCAGGCCGTATTCGCCGTTGTGCAATGCGCCGCGAGCCAGGCATGCCGTGGTATCGGGTAACCTTGTCCGTTGGAGATCAGGCACCCATCTTACGCCTCGCCCGCTGCCATCCTGCAATTGCCAACCACGGATGAGCCGTCTGTATTCGCTACAATCGGGAGCTTGGCGTCCTTTACGATTTCTTCATGAGTATCTTCAGCTTCAAGTCCAAAGAGCGCGACACGCCGGCTGGCGAATCCGAGCGGAAGCGCGCGGGCTTCATCGCGCGCATGCGCGCGCGCCTTAATCGGGGCGATTCATGGCTGACGTACGACCTGGCCAACCTGATTCCAGGCGGCGAAATCGACGAGCAGGTGCTCGATGAACTCGAGTTGCGACTGGTAGGCGCTGACGTCGGCATCGAAACGACGGAGAAGATACTTGGCAGCCTGCGCCGAAAGGTCGCGCGCAAGGAACTTGGCGACGTGGACGCGTTGCTTGGCGCACTTCGCCGGTCACTGATTGACATCGTTGGCCCCAGCAGCCAGCCATTGCAGCTCGACGGGTCAAAGCGGCCGTTCGTGATTCTTGTGGTTGGTGTCAACGGCTCGGGCAAAACGACGACTATCGGCAAACTCGCGCACCTGCTCAAGGACCAGGGTAAGAAGGTAGTGCTCGCGGCTGGTGACACTTTTCGCGCTGCCGCGATCGAACAATTGCAGGTCTGGGGCGAACGCAACGCTGTACCGGTCGTCGCGCAGATGCCCGGCGCGGACCCGGCTGCCGTCATCTTTGATGCGATGCAGTCGGCGCAGGCTCGCGGTGCCGACGTCCTGATCGCCGATACAGCCGGGAGGCTGCACACGCAGAGCAACCTCATGGACGAGATCCGGAAGGTAAAAAGGGTACTCGGCCGACTGGACCCTGACGCGCCGCATGAGGTGCTGCTCGTTCTGGATGCCAGCCAGGGGCAGAACGCGTTGGCCCAGGCTCAGCAGTTTGACGATGCGCTGGGTGTGACTGGCATTGTGCTGACCAAGCTCGACGGAACGGCCAAGGGTGGCATCGTGTTTTCGATCACGGACCAGCTGAAGATCCCGCTGCGATTCATCGGTGTCGGCGAGGCCGCCGAAGACTTCGGAGTCTTCGATGCGGAGAGTTTCGTCGAAGCGGTCCTCACCCCCAGCCGAACCGGGGTCGCGGACCGATGATTCGCTTCGACCACGTTTGGAAGAAATACCCGAACGGCTTCGAGGCAATCAGCGACCTCAGCCTCGATATCGCAAGCGGGGAAATGGTCTTCCTGACCGGGCATTCCGGGGCCGGCAAGAGCACGCTGTTGAAGCTGATCGCGTTGATAGAGCGTCCGTCGCGGGGCACGGTCGTCGTCAACGGCCAGAACACGTCGGCCGTCCGCCGGTCCAGGATTCCGGCATTCAGGCGCCAGATCGGCGTCGTCTTCCAGGACCACAAGCTGCTGATGGACCGCCCCGTCTACGACAACGTTGGATTGCCGCTGGTCATAGCGGGCGTGCCGGAGAAAGAGATTGGCAAACGGGTCCGTGCTGCGCTGGACCAGGTCGGGCTTCTCGGTCGTGAGCGAAATCGCCCGATAGAACTGTCCACCGGCGAACAACAGCGTGTCGGAATCGCCCGTGCCGTCATCAGCAAGCCCGCATTGCTGATTGCCGATGAGCCTACCGGCAACCTCGATCCGGATCTGGCTATCGAAATCATGAACCTGTTCAAGCGTTTCAACGAAGTCGGGGTCACGGTACTGATCGCCAGTCATGACGTGCACCTGATCGACCGCTATGGCGTCAGGCGCGTGATGCTCGAGGGCGGGCGCCTGTGCAGTGGGGAGGACGAACCGCCTCCACTGCCATCGATTGTCGCGAGCATGACATGAGACAGTGGATGGTAAGGCACCTGCAAACCCTGGTCGGCTCATTGGGCCGATTGTGGCAGCAGCCGTTCGCGACACTACTGACGATCCTGGTCATCGGTATCGCGCTGGCGCTACCGGCCTGCCTGCATGTACTCGTCCAGAATGTACGGGTTGCCAGCGGCGGATGGAGCAACGCGCTCGATATCTCTGTCTACATGCAACAGTCGGCTAGCCTGGACGAGACAAAGCAGGTCGCGGATCGCATTCGGAAGCGGCGAGACGTCGAGGAAGTCACGCTCATCAATGCTGACGACGCGTTGGAAGAGTTTCGCCGCGGCTCCGGGTTCGGGGAGGCGCTGGATGCACTGAAGGACAATCCCCTACCGAATGCTCTGATCGTCCGGCCCGCCAAGGAGTTTCGCGAGCCCGCTCAGGTGGAAAGCCTGACGACGGAGCTGCAGGCTCTGGACAAGGTGGATATCGTCCAGCTCGATACGGAGTGGGTCACCCGCTTCAATGCCATACTGGACATCATCCGGCGTGTCGGGCGGCTGGCGGCCGGGTTATTCGCGCTGGGCATACTGGTGATCGTCGGCAACACGATACGCCTGGACATCGAAAACCGGCGGGACGAAATCGAGGTCACCAAACTCGTCGGCGGCAGCGACGCGTTCGTGCGCCGGCCGTTCCTGTACAACGGAATCTGGTATGGACTTGGCGGCGGTCTGGTCGCATGGATCATCGTTGCGAGCATCGTCCTGATCCTGAACGAGCCGGTGCAGCGAATTGCCGGCCTTTACGGCAGCAACTTCACGTTGGAGGGAATGGGGTCAGAAGGGAGCCTCACCCTCATCCTCGGCGGAATCATGCTCGGTCTCGTGGGGTCATTCATCGCTGCGACGCGCGAAATTCGCGGCATCGAGCCCAAGTAACACTGTTGCGGCCCGTGGGCCACCTAACCGGCCGTCCAGTCCCCGCACACGGACACGAAAGTTAAGTAATTGATTAAAAATGATTAAATTTCAGTGGAAACCAGGAATTCGGGGAACTTCTGCCAAATTTAGCACTCTAATCGCCTGACTGCTAAAATACCTTCACGCAAAGGGAGATTTCCATACAGATGACAAATACGGCACTGATCCGTCGATCGCCGGCCGAAATCGCGCTGGCAGGGCCGGTTGGCAGCTTCGATGCCTACGTCGAAGCGGTCAGCAACATACCGGTGCTGACGCGTGACCAGGAGCAAGAACTGGCGATACGGTTTCGGCAAGACAACGATCTTGACGCGGCTCGCGAACTCGTCCTCTCGCATCTGCGCTTTGTCGTGCACATCGCGCGGGGCTACATGGGCTACGGTCTGCCGTTGGGCGATATCGTGCAGGAGGGCAATGTTGGCCTGATGAAGGCCGTCAAGCGCTTCGACCCGGAGGTCGGCGTGCGCCTGGTCTCCTTTGCCGTGCACTGGATACGGGCGGAGATTCACGAATACGTGCTTCGAAACTGGCGGCTGGTTAAGGTCGCGACGACGAAGGCCCAAAGGAAGCTTTTCTTCAATCTGCGCAAACACAAGCAGCGACTGGGCTGGCTGAGCGCTGATGAGACCTCGGCGGTGGCTCGGGATCTCGGCGTTCCCGAGAAAGAAGTAACCGAAATGGAGCGACGACTGGCCTCGCGCGACCTCTCCTTCGACCCGACGCCGGGCGTCGAGGACAGCGACGAAAAAGCCTACTCGCCGTCGGCCTACCTGCCCGCGCCGGATTCCGATCCTGCGGTTGCCGCGGAAAATATGGAATGGGACCAGGATCTCAGCGACAGGGTTTCCGTTGCGATGTCGAAACTGGACGACAGGAGCCAAGCAATCATTCAGGCGCGCTGGATGTCGGAGCCGAAGGCGACTCTGCATGAACTTGCAGGTGAGTATGGGGTCTCGGCTGAACGCATCCGCCAGATTGAGGCTAATGCGATTAAAAAGCTCCGCAAACTCGCCACCGCCAGCATGACCGAGTGACGGTCAGCAAATAACAAAGCCCCGGGCCATCACCGGTCCGGGGCTTTTTTTATCGGCAACCTGGAACAGAATCAGCCCTTGGCTTTCTCTACCGCCTGATCAGTAACCGGAACGATCGTTATCTCAACGCGACGATTCGCCGCCCGGCCAGCCTCAGTTGAATTGTCGGCAATCGGGTAGTCCGGCCCGCCGCCGACCGTAACCATGCGCGCGGCAGGAACCCCCTTGCTCCCAAGGTATGAAGCCACGCTGCCGGCACGGCGTTTCGACAACTGCATGTTGTACTCGTGCGAACCGGTGCTGTCGGTGTGCCCTGCAACCTGTATCACCGTCTTGTCGTATTCCACCAGCGTCTGCGCCAAGTCATCGAGGACCGGATAGAACTTGGAGCTGAGATCGGCGCTGTCAAAAGCAAAAGTAATGCCGCCGGGCATGTTCAGGATGATGTTGTCACCCTTGCGAACGACGTCGACACCGGTGCCGGCCATCTGTTTTCTGAGTGCGGCCTCTTGCTTGTCCATGTAATGGCCGGCCGTTCCGCCGACCAGCGCACCCGCAGCTGCACCGATCATCGCTGACTTGAGCGGATTGTTCCCGGCTGTCAACAGTCCGACAGCCGCGCCGGCGGCAGCGCCGTAACCCGTGCCTGCACGGGTCTTGCCCTTATCGGGGTTAGACGCAAAGTCTTCCATCGCGGCACAACCCGCCAGCGCGACAGAGGCTGCTACTAAAGTCACCAACGCGGTTTTCATTCGATTCATCAGTAATCCACTCCTGTTAAGCCGGGCAAAAGAGCCCAGGGGCAGCCACTGGGAGCCCAGTGGCAATCATCACCCGACAGGCGTTTGCGGGCAATGCCCCTTCCTGCGTTTCTCAACTCGTCGGATCATAAGCCGCGCGCCTCCCGGTACCAGCGCAACACGGCGAATGTGCGAAAATAAAGCGCCATGCCGACTTCGCCTGAGCGAACTGTCGTGGGCCTTGCCGGGCATGGCTACTTATTAATCTGGCCAGACGCGACGGCCTTTTCTTGGCGCACCGACGCATGACCTAACACTCGACCGGGGAGCGAGTTGATGAAGAACCGACCCATATTTCCGGCCGTCCTGTCGGCGGTAATGGTTTCGTTCCTGCTTGCCGCATGCAGCGGGCAAAAGATGGAATCCGCCCGGAAAGCCATTGCCGAAGCGCAGGCGGCCCTTTCGGCAGCCGGTCCCGACGCAATCAAGTACATCCCGAAAGACGTCGCGGACACCACAAACAATATTGCCAGACTGCAGTCCCTATTCGACGCAAAGGACTACGATGGCGTCCTCGACGAAGCCCCTGCCGTACTGGCGAAAGCTCAGGGCCTGCCGACCGCCGCAGAGGCGGCGCGGGTAGCCACAGTCGCTGCGTTCAGTGCGGAATGGGACTCCATATCCGGATCGGCGCCGGCCGCACTGGCGGCGATTCAAAGCCGCGTGGACGTCCTGTCCAAGGCTGCGAAGCTGCCCGAAGGCATGGATGCCGAACAGTTGGAGCTGATAAAGACCGAACTTGCACTGGCCCGCCAACAATGGGCGGAGGCCGGCACCGCGCATGCCGAAGGCAAGCTCGAGGCCGCGACAGCTCTCGGTCTTGCCGCTAGCAACCGGGCCGGCGACCTCTTAAACGTGCTCGGCATGAGTGCCGACTGACATTGGTGTCGGCCGGCCCGTTCGATTCTTCCCAAGAGCGCATAATTACCCAGATTCCATCCGGGAGATGATTCGTGACCAGTCCAGACTCAACACGAAAATCCAATCCGTCTTCGCGCAGGCTCGATCCACTGGATCTGTATGCCGTAGGGGATCTGCTGACCGAAGACGAGCAGATGGTCCGGGACGCAGTTGCCCGACTGGTCAACGATCGTATCCTGCCGGGCATTAGCGAACATTTCGAGAATCACACTTTTCCAGCGGATATCGTTCCGGAACTCGCCTCCCTCGGCCTTTTGGGAAGCTCCCTCGAGGGCTATGGTTGCGCTGGCATGAATGCCGTAAGTTACGGGCTCATCTGTCAGGAACTTGAGCGCGGCGACTCGGGCATGCGCAGCTTTGTGTCTGTGCAATCGTCGCTTTGCATGTATCCGATTCATGCTTTCGGCAGCGAGGAACAAAGACAGCGTTACCTGCCGGCAATGGCGCGCGGAGATACGATCGGTTGCTTCGGGCTGACCGAACCGCACGGTGGATCGGACCCGGCGAACATGAAGACGCATGCGAAGAGGCGAGGCAGGGACTGGGTCATCAACGGTTCGAAGATGTGGATCACCAACTCGCCCATCGCGGATCTCTGTGTCGTTTGGGCCAGGACGGACGAAGGCATTCGCGGGTTCCTGATCGAGAAGGGTACCAAGGGGCTCTCAGCGCCTGAAATCGAACACAAGTTCTCCCTTCGGGCATCCAGTACCGGCGCGCTGTTTTTTGAGGACGTTATTGTCCCGGAGGAAAACATGTTGCCCGGCAGCGTCATCGGACTGAAGGCACCGCTCTCCTGCCTCACGCAGGCCCGCTATGGAATCACCTGGGGCGTCATCGGTGCAGCACAGGCCTGCCTGGAACAGGCCCTCGACTACTCGATGACCAGAACGCTGTTCAACCGCCCGCTGGCCGCGA
>Ga0316576_10001710_pt1 | contig 12051 bp, 11 predicted proteins | sample S0NA_FD_203075 | JGI IMG/M metagenome (GOLD analysis project Ga0316576, IMG submission 203075) | Rhizosphere microbial communities from salt marsh grasses in Alabama, United States - S0-2_050615r3r5 | ecosystem: Host-associated > Plants > Roots > Rhizosphere | place: USA: Alabama | collected... | reverse complement strand
GTGGTCACCAGCGCGCCGCTGCTGTTCTTCCGGCACGGCGACCGCCGTCCTCTCGAGGTGCCGTGGATTCACCGCATGGCGCCGGAGACGACCGTGCCGCGTCCGCGCGGCTACCTCGTGCTGCCCGGATGGCCGGCGATCGCAGACCGGCTACGCCGCCACGGACTGGTCGTGCAGGAGCTCGCGCGACCGGTGGAGGTCGACGTCGAGACCATCCGGGTCGCCGACCCCGTGCTGGCGGACGCGAGCTACCAGGGCCGGGTGATGGTGACGTCGTTCGACGTGGAGCGGACGACGGAGCACCGGAGCGTCCCGGCCGGCAGCCTGTGGGTTCCCGCGGACCAGCCGCTGTTCGAGATCGCCATCCAGTCGTTCGAGCCCGAGGCGCCGGACTCGCTCCTGCGCTGGGGCCTGTTGCACTCCGTCTTCGAGCGCAAGGAGTACATCGACCTGCGGACGCTCGAGCCGCTCGCCCGGGAGATGCTCGCCGATCCCGCCGTCGCGGCGGCCTGGAAGGCGGCGCTGTCCGACCCGGCGTTCGCGGGCGACACGCGGGCACGGTGGCTGTGGTGGTACCGCCGCACCCCATACTGGGACGAGCAGGTGGGCCTCCTCCCCGCTCTGCGGGTGATGTCCGACCTCCCCCTGCCGTTGGCGCCGACGGGATGAGCCGCCGCGAGGTGGAGGCGTGGACACCGCTGGGCCACGCGCTCGCCGATGTCCACGCCGGCGATCGCAGCGCCACTCTGCGCGTCCGCTCCGACGTGTGGGAGGACGAGGTCGTGCCGGCGATCGACTACTACCGGCCGCTCGACGTCGAACTGCCCGTCCTCGAGCGTCGCGCGCTGTCCCGCTGCCGGGGTCGCGTGCTCGATGCCGGCGCCGGGGCGGGCCGCCACGCCCTCGAGCTCCAGGCTCGGGGACTCGACGTCGTGGCCGTCGACGTGTCACCCGAGGCGGTGGCGGTGATGCGGGACCGGGGCGTCCGGGACGCGCGTGTGACCGACGTCTTCGACCTGGTCGACGAACGGTTCGACACCGTGCTGATGCTGATGCACGGGCTCGGCATCGTCGGCACGCTCGCTCATCTCGACCTGTTCCTACGCCGGGTCGACGAGTTGCTGACCCCCGACGGCCAGCTGCTCGCGGACTCTGCGGACCTGGCGGTGGCGGTGGGACGCGTCGCCGCGGCGACGCTCGCCGATGCCACGTCCCACGGCGAGGTCGAGTTCCAGGTGACCTACCGGAATCTGGTCGGCCGGCCATATCCGTGGCTGTTCGTCGGTCCCCGGGTCCTGGCCGACATGGCGCACCGGGCGGGTCTTGCTTGCGACGTGCTCGCGCGCGGCGCGGGCGGCGGCTACCTCGCCCGGATCACCCGGCCAACGCCGGCCGGCACACTCGCACGGTGACGTCCCGTCACCCTCGTGGCCGGGCCCGGGAATGCTATCCTTCTCGCCTGCCGCGACATGCGGCCGGAGATCCAACATGATCCGTGTCGTCCTCATCGCGTTCGCCACGTGGCTGGCGGCCGTTCCGGTCGCCGCCCAGGAAGCACCCCCCACCGATGCCCGCAACCCCGTGGTGATGCGCGTCGACGGACAGCCCGTCTACGCGGCCGAGATCTCGATGGTCATGCAGAACGTCCAGTCGCAGCTGCGGGCGCAGGGGCAGGCTTCGACGCCCGAAGAGGTGGTCCCGATCGCCACGCAGCGCGTGGTCGAGCAGAAGCTCCTCGCGGCGGAGGCCCGCCGCTTCGGACTCGAACCCGACCCGGCCCGCGTCCAGCAGCTGCTGGCCTCCGCCGAGCGTCAGGCCGGGGGGCGTTCAAGGCTCGCGGACAACCTCGCGGCTGGCGGTTCGAACCTTGCCCAGCTCGAGGACATGCTCACCGAGATGGAGCTGGCCCGGGTCTACATCGAGCGCCAGATCGCCCCGACGGTCGAGGTCGACGAGGCCGACGTGGAGGCGTTCTACGCCGCCCACCCCCAGCTGTTCAGCCACGACGACGCCGTCCGGGCCCGCCACATCGTGTTCGCCATTCCCGACGGAGCCGACGACGACACCGTCGCCTCGATCCGCGCACAGGCCGAGGCGGCCCGGGAGCGGGCGCTCGCGGGCGAGGACTTCGCTGCGCTCGCCGAGGAGCTGTCCGAGGGACCGACTGCCGAGCGGGGAGGCGACCTCGGCTGGTTCACGCGCGAGTCCGTCGAACCCGAGCTCGGCGAGGCCGCGTTCGCGCTCGGCGTCGGCGGGATCTCGCCCGTGCTGCGGACGAAGTGGGGGTTCCACGTGCTGAAGGTCGAGGAGCGCCGTCCGGCGGGCGTGCTGGCCCTCGACGAGGTGCGGGGCAAGGCCACGACCCTGGCACGCCAGGATGCCATCGCCCGCACCGTCCGCGAGCTGCTCGAGACGTTGTCGAAGTCGGCCCGCATCGAGACCGTGGACGTCCCTGCGCCGGCGCCGACCGAGTAGTCGGCTCGGACGCACACCGGGCCGTGCCGTCACTCGACGAGAGTGGTGTGCACCTCGACGTCGCTGTGGAGCGTGCGGTGCACCGGACACCGGTCCGCGATCTCCAGCAGCCTCTGCCGCTGGGCCTCGTCGAGCTCGCCCTCGACCCGGACGGATCGGGTGAACCGGTCGATCTTCGATCGCCGATCCTCGGGGTTCGCGCAATCCTCGCAGTGCATCTTGCGATGCTCGACCCGCACCTCCACGGTTTCGAGGGGCCACTGCTTGCGGTCGGCGTACATGCGCAGCGTCATCGAGGTACAGGCGGCCAGTGACGCGGACAGCAGCTCGTACGGGCTCGGTCCCGCGTTGGTCCCGCCCACGGACTCCGGCTCGTCCGCCACGAAGCCATGCCCGTTGGCCAGCACCTCGGTGCGGAAGCCAGCGGCGCCGGTCCACGCCACCACGTGATTGTCGTCGACCGACGCCCGCTTGCGCTCCTCCTGCGTTCCGTCGAGGTACTTGCGCGTCCACCCGGCGATGATGCCGGCGACGTACCGGGAGTCACCGGCGTCGGACAGCAGGTGATCGGCGGTGTCGAGGGACACGAAGCTCTTCGGATGGCGCGCGCTGCGGAAGATGGTCGAGGCGTGGTCGATGCCGACGATGTCGTCGACCGGCGAGTGGAAGATCAGCAGCGGTCGGTCGAGGCGTGCGACCGCCTCCTGCATCGAGACCGCCTCGAGCTCGTCGAGGAACTGCTTGCCGATCGTGAAGCTGCGTCCGGCGATGGTCACCTCGGCCTCGCCCCGGGCTTCGAGCTCCGGCCGGGCCGGGGACAGCATCTCGGCGAGGTGCTCGGTGGAGCTCGGGGCCGCGATGGTGGCCACCGCTCGAACCGACTCGATCCTCCGCGCGGCATGGATCACCGCGGCACCGCCGAGCGAGTGGCCGATCAGGAGGGTCGGTGCGCCCAACGCACGCTGCATGTAGTCGGCGGCCGCCACGAGGTCGTCGACGTTGGACGAAAACGAGGTCTCGGAGAACTCCCCTTCGCTCTCGCCCAGTCCCGTGAAGTCGAACCGCAGGGTGGCGATGCCCTCGCGCGCCAGCGCCCGGCTCACGTGGGTCGGCGCCTTGTAGTTCTTCGAACAGGTGAAGCAGTGGGCGAACAGCGCCCACGCGATGGGGGCGTCGTCCACGGGTTGGTCCACGATCGCCGCCAGGCGGTCCCCGCGCCCGTTGTCGAAGGTGAGCTTGCGTGAGTGCATGACAGCCCTCCCGTGGCGTCGTCACGGGCCCGGGACCCGCGGCGTCGGTCCGGGGCCGCGCGGCGCCTCGAACCTCACGTTACACGATCGCGCCGGCCCGCTCGCCCGGGTGTACGTCGGGATCCCGCCGCCGGGGCCGGTCGGACCGACGGGTTACTCGGTCTCCACGACCCCGTCGCGGTCCACGTCCATCGGCGCGAACGCCAGCACGGTCCCGTTGACGCAGTACCGCAGGCCGGTCGGGGCAGGACCGTCCTCGAAGACGTGGCCGAGGTGGGCCCCGCACCGCGCGCAGTGCACCTCGGTGCGCACCATCCAGAGCTTGCGATCGGTGGTGGTTCCGACGTTGGCCTCGTTCACCGGCTCGTAGAAGCTCGGCCAGCCGGTACCCGACTCGAACTTGGTCGTCGACAGGAACAGGTCGTTCCCGCACGCGACGCACCGGTACACACCCTCCGCCTTCGCGTCCCAGTACGGTCCGGTGAACGCGCGTTCGGTGCCCTCCGCGCGGGCGATCTCGAACTGCTCCGGCGTCAGCCGGGCACGCCACTCCGCAGGCTCGAGCTCGACTCTGTCCACCTCGACCATCCGTCCGTCCTCGACCGAGTACACCTTCATCCGTTCCATCGCGTGCCGCTCCTCTCCGGTCGCGGTACCCACCGCGAGCGCCGCCGCGGCCACCGCGACACCGGCGACCGCTGAACCGATCATCATGCGCGTCTTCATGTCGTGCGACCTCCCGTCACGTCCGCACATTCGTTTGCCGCACGCCGCCGCAGGTCACACCGGCCTGCTACGATCGCAGGTCCCGGGAGGTGGTCGATGACACACCAGAGCTCGTTCTTCGGTCATGTCAACCGCAACTTCGACCGCGCCGCGGCGCTCACCCGTCACCCACCCGGGATCCTCGACCAGATCAAACAGGTCAACAGCCTGATCCACTTCACCTTTCCGTTGAAGCGGGACTCGGGCGACGTCGAGGTCGTGCATGCATGGCGTGCCGAGCACAGCCATCACAAGCTGCCCACCAAGGGCGGCATCCGCTACGCCATGACCGTCAACGAGGACGAGGTGATGGCGCTCGCGGCGCTCATGACCTACAAGTGCGCCATCGTCAACGTCCCGTTCGGTGGCGCCAAGGGCGGAGTCCGGATCGACGCCACCGCCTACTCCACCGCCGAGCTCGAGCGGATCACCCGCCGCTTCACCTTCGAGCTGTTCAAGAAGAACTTCATCGGGCCCGGTCTCGACGTGCCCGCGCCGGACTTCGGCACCGGCGGACGGGAGATGGCGTGGATCGCCGACACCTACGCGACCCTGGCGCCGCACGACATCGACGGCCTCGGCTGCGTCACGGCCAAGCCGGTGGCGCAGGGGGGCATCCACGGCCGCATCGAGGCGACCGGTCGCGGCGTGTTCTACGCCCTGCGCGAGATCTGCAGCCAGACCGAGGAGATGCGACCTGTCGACCTTCCCGTCGGTCTCGAGGGCAAGCGGGTCGTGGTCCAGGGTCTCGGCAACGTCGGCTCGCACGCCGCTCGCTTTCTCGCGGAGGGTGGGGCGGTGGTGGTGGGCGTGGTGGAGTACGAGGGCGCGCTGTCCGCCCCCGACGGTCTCGACGTCGAGGCGCTCCTCGCCCACCGCCGGGACACCGGCTCCGTCCTCGGCTTCCCGGGTGCGACCGCGCTCGAGGAACGGGACGCGGGCCTCGAGCTCGACTGCGACATCCTGGTGCCCGCTGCCCTGGAGAACGCGATCACGATGGACAACGCGCCCCGCATCAAGGCGCGCATCATCGCGGAGGCCGCGAACGGACCGGTGGCCTCCGACGCATCGGAGTACCTGCACGAACGTGGGGTGCTGGTGGTGCCCGACGCCTTCATCAACGCGGGCGGCGTGACGGTGTCGTACTTCGAGTGGCTCAAGAACCTGTCCCACGTCCGGTTCGGACGCATGGAGAAGCGGTTCGAGGAGCGGTCGGCGCGTCAGATCCTGACGGCCATCGAGAACGCGACGGGCACCGTCTTCTCCGACAACCAGCTGCGCGAGTACTCCCGCGGACCGGACGAGATCGACATCGTCAACTCCGGTCTCGAGGAGACCATGATCCAGAGCTGGCACGAGATCCGCGAGGTCCGCCGTCGCCACGAAGACCGGATCGACCTGCGGACCGCGTCGATGGTCGCCGCGATCGACAAGATCGCCGTCGCCTACGAGGACCGCGGCATCTTCCCCTGACGGCGAGCGACGCGCTCGCCGTGATGACGACGGGGGACCGCAGCCGGTCCCCCGTGTGATCACGAGCGTGGCTCGGGCGGACCGAGCCGCCAGAACGCGACCCGGATCCGCGTGTCAGATCGGGAACGGAATCCGGATCTCGCTCTCTTCGAGGTCGATCCCGAGGACCCACCGTCCCGGCTGGATGCCTCCCGGGACCCGGAAGTACAGCTGCCCCTGGCAGCCACGTCGGTCGTTCAGCGTCAACTCGTCGAACGACACGCCTCCGCCCGGAGTCGTGAAGAAGCCGAGGGCGCAGTCGCGCCGGCTCGCATTGAAGTAGTCCATCGGATCCCGGGAGACCGCGGCCTTCTGGAGCGTCGGACGCAGACCACCGTAGGCTTCGTTGAACTCGCGTTGCGTGGCCAGTGGGATCCTCTGCCCTGACGGTGTCCGGACGAAGACGTTCTCCCGTTTGATGTTCGCGCTCTGGCCGTTCGGCGAGGTCAGGGCGACCTCGAGAATCAGCCACTCGTCGCCCACGGATGCGCTGGCGAACCGGTAGCCGAGGACCGCGTCGACCTCGGGCCCCGTCTGGCGCAGGATGTAGTCGCCGAGTCGGACGACCCCCGGGTCTTCCGTCGGAACCGCGCTCGAGCAGCCGGCGACGGCCGCCACCGTGATCAAGATCGCCATCAGTCGTCGTGTCGTGTTCATGAGAGTCCCCTTTCGCTGGTCTCCATCGTCTCGTTCATCCGTCACGTACGACAGCAATCCGCGTGCCAATCTCATTCTCGTGACGACCCGGAACCGCTCACCGATCGCGTCCTCCACAGAGGACGATCCGGACGGCGGGACGGTGCCCCAGCGCACGGTGGACGCGCGCCTGCATGGTACGATGGGCGGTGCGCCTGTTGTCGAGATCATGACCGGAAATACGAGAGTCATCCCGACCGTCGAGCACGCCCTCGCGGGTGGCTGCCGCGGCGTGAACCGCCGGCGATGACCGCCGTCCACCCCGATCCGCGGGTCAAGCGGCGCCTCATGGCCGGCGTCGTCGAGGACAATCTCGAGGCCATCGCGGGCAGGCCCCGGGGATCGTTCCGGAGGGCGCGGCAGGCCCGCGCCGCACGCCGGCGGCGACTGGGCGTCGCAGGCTCCGCCGTCGCCGCGGCGGCACTCACCGCCTCGGCCTTCCTGTTCGCCGACCGCCCCTCGACGCCGGAGCTCGAACCGGCACGTGAGGCTCCGCCCCGCGTGCCGATCGTGGTGGCGTCGCTCGATCCCGTCGATCCTGCGGACCGTCCGCGGCCCCGACCGCTGCTGCCCGCGACCATCCCACTGTCCGTGAACCGTGTCGCCGTCGATCCCGGGCACGGCGGCGTCGATGGCGGCACGTCGCTCGCGTACGGTCTGCTGGAGAAGGACCTCACCCTCGACATCGGCGTGCGCCTCGCGTCCGTGCTCGACGCGGACGGGTTCGAGGCGATCTTGACGCGCCACGATGACACGCACGTGTCACTCCGTGAGCGTGCCGCCGTCGCGAACCGCGAGCGCGCCGACCTGTTCGTGTCGATCCACGTCAACTGGCTGCCCGACCGGACCGCTCGCGGCGTCGAGACCTACTACCTCGGCGCGACCGACGACCCGTTCCTCGAACGTCTCGCCGCGTCGGAGAACCGTGACTCCGGCTTCGCCCTCTCCGACTACCGCGAGCTGCTCGCCGGGCTGTACGCGGGCGTGCGGGCCGACGAGTCGAGGCGTCTCGCCGCCTCCCTGCAGGTGGCCCTGACCACCACCCTGCACGAGGTCAACCCGGAGATCGTGGGACGCGGAGTGATGCAGGCACCGTTCGCCGTGCTCATCGAGACCGACATGCCGGCGGCACTCGCCGAGGTCGCCTGCATCTCGAACGATCGTGAAGCCCGTCTCCTGTCCCAACCACGGTACCGACAGCGCATCGCCGAGGCCCTCGCCGCGGGCATCGCTGGCTACGCTCGGTCGGTGGTCGAACCCAACGTGGCGATCACCGAGAAAGGAAGCTGACCACATGTCGAAGGAGAGTCCTGAGCTGTTCGTGGGGATCGACCTCGGAACCTCGAGGTCGTCGATCTCGACGTCCGAGGGGCAGCGTCACATGATCGAGAGTTACGTCGGCTGGCCGGTCGACATGGTGGCTCGCAAGATCCTCAAGACCCCGGTCGTGGTCGGACGCGACGCGCTCGCCAACCGGTCGATGCTGGAGCTCCATCGGCCGCTCGAGCGGGGTCTGCTGAAGGAGGGGTCCGACAAGGACCAGCAGGCTGTCCGCCAGCTGCTGCTCCACCTCATGCAGCTCGCCGGAATCGACGAGGAACGCCGCAACGGCCACAAGATCCGCGCCGTCGTCGGCGTGCCCGCGGAGGCGCTGCGCGTGAACCGCCAGCACCTGCGCGACGCGATGCGGGGCTTCGTCGACAACCTGATCATCGTGTCTGAGCCGTTCGCGGTCGCCTATGGGCTCGAGGCCCTCCTGCACGCGATGGTCATCGATATCGGCGCCGGGACGACCGACTTCTGCGCCATGCGCGGACGCTACCCCACCGAGGAGGACCAGAGAACGCTGCTGAACGCCGGCGACTGGATCGACGAGCAGCTGATGACCCACCTCCGCGAGCACCACGAGGGCATCAACGTCTCGATCCACACGGTCCGCCAGTGGAAGGAGGAGTCGAGCTTCATCGGATCGGCGCGCAAACCGGTCAAGGTCACGGTCCCGATCGATGGCAAGCCGACCGATCTGGACATCACCGCCGAGATGAAGGCGGCGTGCGAGGCACTGGTCCCGCCGGTGGCCGAGACGATGATCGACCTGATCGCCGCCACCGAGCCCGAGTACCAGGATGAGCTCCGGCAGAACATCATCCTCGCCGGCGGCTCGTCGGTGATTCCCGGTCTCGCCGAGGCGCTGCAGGCGTCGCTCAAGGAGTACGGCGGCGGCCACGTCCAGACCGCCGGTGATCCCGTATTCGTGGGTTCGGACGGCGGGCTCGCCCTGGCCAAGGACGCACCCGCGTCGGACTGGGAGAAGCTCCCCGCCTGACGTGTCGGACGTCGATCGAGGTGGTAGGCTGCGCGGCATGACGAGACGAGCGTTCGTGATGGCGCTCGCCCTGCTCACCGGGACCGCGAGCCACGCGGCCGACATGCTCGAAGTCCGGCCCGGCGGCGTGGTCCGGTGGCCTGGCGACGGTTCGGTCACCGCATGCCAGATGGCGGGAGAACGTTTCGAGCCCGTGGACGGCGACTGCTGGTTCGCGATCGACCTGCTGACCCCGGAGGGCGGGCTCGACCTCGGTCGCGTCCGCGACGGCGTGTTCGAAAGCACCACGGTGCACGTGGGTTCCTACCCGTATCCGGTCCAGAAGCTGGAGGTCGCGCCACGGCACGTCGACCTGTCCGACGCGGACGCCGAGCGGTCCCGTCTGGAGTCGGAGCGGGTCGCGACACTGTGGTCCCTGCGCACGCCGCGCCGATTCACGCTGCCGCTCGCGCCACCACTCGATCCGATGCCCGCCGCACGCAGCTTCGGCAACCGGCGGGTGTTCAACGGTCAACCCCGTGGTGAACACACCGGCATCGACCTTTCGGCCGCCACCGGCACACCGGTCCACGCTGTGGCCGACGGCACGGTCGTGCTCGCCGCCGACCATTTCTTCCCCGGACGAGCGGTGTACGTCGACCACGGCGATGGTCTCGTGAGCATGTACTTCCACCTCGACACCATCGCGGTGGCCGACGGCGACGAGGTCGCCCGCGGCGAGCTGCTGGGCACCGTCGGAGCGACGGGCCGGGTGACCGGCGCCCACCTCCACTTCGGACTGCGCTGGCGTGGTGCGCGCATCGATCCAGGACCGATGCTCGGCGATCCCGACGTCGTCCCGCGCGTGTCCCCGAACTGACGCGCCGGTGGGGTAGCACAAGCGCGACCGGACCCGCTATCCTGGTGGGGGTACGTCCCGCCGGCCGCCTGCCCGGCCGTCGAGCGACGAACCGACCCCACACCGACGTCGACCACGAGTCGCAGTTCCGGAGGGCCCATGGACCGACCGCGCTACTACTTCGTCGGAGACCGTCGAACCGTCGAGCTGGACTTCGCCCAGCTCGGGTTCGACTACATGCCGTGTCCGTACCGTTTCGAGGCGGTCTACGAGCTCGGCGTCTGGCGGGTCCGTGGCGCGATCGAGGACAACGAGATCCACCTGCCGGAGGGCAGCCAGTGCCTGCACTACGGCCAGCAGCTGTTCGAGGGGATGAAGGTCCAGACCGGGGCCGACGGCAAGGTGTACGCCTTCCGCCCCCGTGAGAACTCCAGGCGGCTGAACGAGGGCGCCCGCTATCTGCAGGGACCCGAGGTGCCCGAGGCGCTGTTCCTGCGTGGCATCGAAGAGGTCGTCCAGGCCAACTACCCCTACCTGCCGCCGTACGAGTCCGGGGCCGCGCTGTACGTCCGACCGTTCTACCTCGGCGTCGGTCACAATGTCGGCGTCAAGCCGGCGCGACGCTACGTGTTCCGGATCTTCGTGTCGCCCGTCGGTCCCTATTTCAAGGGCGGCTTCGGGCCCGATCAGGGCAAGGCCTTCATGGTGAGCCGTTTCGACCGGGCGGCGCCACGCGGCACCGGACACGTCAAGGCGGGAGGCAACTACGCGTGCTCGTTCCACCCCGGGGCCGAGGCTCGCGCGGCCGGCTACTCCGAGGCGCTGTACCTCGACCCGGTAGAACACCGCTACATCGAGGAGATCGGCGCCGCGAACTTCCTGGCTCTCAAAGGGGACACCCTGCTGACGCCCGACTCCCACTCGGTGCTGCCGTCGGTCACGCGCCGGTCGCTGATGAAGATCGCGGCCGAGCTGCTCGACTGGCCCGTGGAGGAGCGCCGGATCGACATCGAGGAGCTCGCCCAGGTGGACGCCGCGGCGTGCTGCGGAACGGCGGCGGTCATCACGTGGATCCGGGAGATCGTCGACCCGAGCAACGGCCGCCGGTGGGAGTTCGATTTCGACCCACGCTGGAAGACCCTGTACGACACGCTGACAGGAATCCAGACGGCTGGGATCGACGATCCGTTCGGCTGGCGCTACGAGATCCCCGTGACGCCCTGACCCGCCCGCGACCCGACGCCGACGCGTGGGCGCGGTCGAGTGTCAGACCTGCATCGAGCGGACGGCCTCGTCGCGGTCGTGATAGGTGGGGAAGACCTCGTCGAGCTTGGTCAGGCGCAGCAGGTTGCGGACGCGGTCCGGTGGGGACAGTAGCGCCATCCGCCGACCCTGCTCCGAGAACCGCTGCAGATAGCCGACCAGCTCACCCAGCCCGGTCGAGTCGACATGGTCGACCGCCGACAGGTCCACCAACACGGATCCGTCGTCGTGCTCCAACAGCCCGCCGAGAAGCTCCGACACCTCCCGTGCCGACTCGCCGAGCGTGACGACGCCCCGCAGCATCACGATCGTGACCTGACCTTCTCGATTCGTCTCGATCTCCATATCGTCCTCTCCGCCCCCTCTTCACCCGACGTCCGGGCCCCCGGCCGGCCCACCGTGGGCCGCCATCCATCCGCTGCAGGCGCGTCGCATCACCTCGGCACCCCACTGGAGGGGCCTCCTGGCGACCACCGCCACTCGCTTCAGGCGGTCCGGTTCCCCGTGGTCGGACACCACCTTCAGGACGCCCCACGGAACCTGCCACGAGGAGCACACCGACGCCAGTGCCGCGCTCTCCCAGTCGGCGACGATCGGGCCGTCCACCGGCGCCCGCAGACGCGGTCGGTGGACCGGAGACACCACGTGCCCCTCCCAGCACACGACCGGTCGGCTGCGGGTGCCGGGAATCTCTCGTAGCGCCGCCACCAGATCGGCGTCCGGCCGCCATCGGTCATCGATGCGAGCCGGCAGGTCTGACAGCTCCGCGAGGGCCACATCGACCACCAGGTCAGCTGCGACGAGCGCCCCGACCTCCATCGACGGATCGGAGCATCCGGCGACTCCGAAGGCCATCACGAGCCCGGGATCCAGGTACTGGATCGCGGCCTGGACGGCCGCCGCGGTGGCGGCCTTGCCAGGCCCCG
>Ga0316576_10001709_pt1 | contig 12052 bp, 15 predicted proteins | sample S0NA_FD_203075 | JGI IMG/M metagenome (GOLD analysis project Ga0316576, IMG submission 203075) | Rhizosphere microbial communities from salt marsh grasses in Alabama, United States - S0-2_050615r3r5 | ecosystem: Host-associated > Plants > Roots > Rhizosphere | place: USA: Alabama | collected... | reverse complement strand
TTATGAAGGGATATCTGAAAATTTGTCAGGATGGAATGTAATTATACAAGATGTTGTATTGACGGAACGACCAGATTTTAATTTAAATATTGAAGCTGAGTTATAGATAGGTTTTGAGTATCACATTTGATTGGAATCATAAGATATCTTGACTTGTTGCAAGGTATCACATTTCGACGATGATCGTAGAAAGGTATCAAGAGAATTGGAATTATTTCATTTCATAATAACAGCCGAGTTGTTGTAAAGGTTTCCGACTCCGGCCCAGGTTTCGATTTAGATCTGAGGCGCAAGATATTCGATCCTTTCTATACAACAAAAAATAAAAGCTTGGGAATAGGTCTCACAGTGAGCCATCAAATCATCACGGCCCATGGCGGTTTATTAAAGGTGTCAAAAGGCAAGAAACGTGGCGCTGAATTTGTAATTGAAATGCCAATAGAGAGGGAAATTTTTACATGAGTCGGTTTTCGATCGGTGGTCTTTCCTTGTCTCGCTTTAGCGGGCTATCAATTAAGAGGCCAGATGCCGTTTTATGCGTTAGCACTAATCAAGCGGATATTAATATTTGAATAAAGGCAAATCTTTTTTACGGGGTTTGCCTTTTTGCTTTTTGCTGGGAATTATGCAATATATGTAATCAGTAAGAAATGGCTTCAGGTTGTGCTTATGGCAAGAAAACACAGGTTTTGACAAGCCAGATATTTGCCGTGATCAACGCACCACAAGCACCGGACAGAGGGCCAGATGGAGAACTCTGTGGGTGACGCTGCCGATGAAAAGTCCTTCAAAATTACTAAGCCCTCTCGATCCCATGATGATCATTTCGCACTTTTCTATCCTGGCGACATTGGGGATGACGTTACCGGCCGGTCCTTCAAGGATCCTTTCCGAAAATTCCATTCCGCTTTCCCGCAGGATTTTTCGGTAGGGTTCCACGATTTTGTTGGCTTCATCGATAATGGCCGTAATCGCATTCTGAAGGTAGGGTTCTCCGAGAATTGAAGGGAACCTTCTATGGCAGTGTACCAGAAGGATTTTTGTATCCATCAGTTTCGATAAATCAATGGCTTTTTCCAACGCTTTCCTTGAATAATCGGAACTATCCACCGCAACGAGGATCATTTTCTGTTTCATGACTTGCTCCTTTTTGAATTGACTATCCGTTTTAAGCAAATCCTTTTTCAGAGGTTTGCCCAGCGGTATATGCTTACCGCCTTTTAGCTTGAAAAAGTGAAAGTCTAAAAATGCTTGATTTCCAAACCGATGATATATTTTACCAAATAAATCAATTAATAAAAGATAAAATCAATATTTAAAATTAGTTTATTATTCCATTATATCCCGTCGATGATGAAGAGACCATAAAGGTCTTTTTTGGCACATTCATTCATCATATAAAATTGCGTCCATCAGCTGTTTGAGTTTTTTTACTGCAAGACAGCTCTTAACCACATAGCCCTCGGCTAATTCGAGTTGCGGTTCATATAGATATTTGTCATATTCGGCAAGAATAATCACCGGAAGGTCTGGATCTAATTTTTTGATGTGCTGTAAAACTTCCCATACGAAGTAACCATGCTGAAGATAAAGACTTAAAAGCACCATATCGAACTTGCCTGACATAATGTGTTCCTGAATTATTTCAGCATCTGGTACAACTGAAATTATATACCCCTCACTCAGAAGCTCAATATGAAAAAGATCTAATATCCATTTTTGATTGTCGATGATCAGTATTTTTTTCATTTTAATATAATTTAATCTTCCGCAACGCCTGAGATAAGTCCCTTTTTGTTATATAGAGACTTAGCTCCATACCCTCTTCTGCCGTCTCCACCGCCAGCATGTGACATCCTTCATTGCTGAAGTACAAGGTCAGAGAATCCCTGATCCACTCATCATCGTCAACGAGTAATATTTTCTTGTCTTTTAATCTGCTAAACAGATCCATTTACAGCCCCGGAACATTAAAACCCTATTATAGGAAAAATACCGTACCTTCTTACAAATTTTCTTTTTGCATGAAGTATGCCACCGAATCATATTGTATATAAACTTATTTAATCCAGGTAGTTTTCTGTGTCGATATTGGCAAGGGGTCTCATTGTGGGACGCTGCTTTAGAAGAATTTCGAAACCAGCCTTAGGAAACGCTACACGCTATGGTCCAACATTAACACGAAATCTTTTGCGGGATGGAAAGCGCCCTGAATGCGGAGCGAAAATTGATGCCATTCTTCCTATAACTTCCGTGCTATTCACATAATCTGAGATAATGTGTTAGATTTCGAGATTTTGCGAAAAGAGATTTCGAGATTTTTCTAAATATTCATTTCACAAGAAAGTCATTAAATCGTCCCATCAAAGTTAGATCGTTGGATTTATTACAACTATAATATCCATAACAGGATGGCACACTTTATGCTCTATGAAATATTAAACAAAAGCGAACAACATGCTTAATTGAGAAACCATTAATCAATTAATACCAAAACCTTGTCTGGAAGGTCGGACAAAATGAAGGGAGAGGTTATGAAGATTGCAATGTCATCAATGGGCACGGATCTTGATGCACAAATTGACCCACGCTTCGGTCGGTGTGCCTATTTTATTATCGTGGATACGGACGACATGAGTTTTGAGGTCTTTGATAATGAGAGTATTGCCTTAGGTGGAGGAGCAGGGATTCAATCTGCCCAGTTTGTGGCTTCTAAAGGGGCCAAGGTTATTATAACGGGAAACGTTGGTCCAAATGCTGTGAGTACACTCTCGGCAGCAGGCGTTGAAGTGATCACGGGCCAAACGGGCACAGTAAGAAAGGCCACAGAGGATTACAAAATGGGGAAGTTAGCCGGTTCGAAAGAGGCCGATGCCTCTAACAAGTTCGGCATGCGTGGTGGAACCGGTATGGGTCGTGGTATGGGCAGAGGGATGGGCCGTGGAGGAGGTATGGGCCGTGGAAGAAGCAAATGAGTTGCGCAAACAGATCAAACCCATTGGATTCGGAGTCAGGGATTAAAAAAGAATGAAAAAAAATTGAAAATAGGAGATAAATCTCGTGGTGATTAAAAAGCAAAACATCAGTGATGAAGCGCATAAACAAAAAAGAAGTTACAAGAGCGTGAAATCAAGGAAAGACTTAATCACATAACAAACAAAATCCTTTTCATGAGCGGTAAAGGGGGTGTTGGTAAAAGCAGTGTGGCGGCCTACCTATCCGTGGCCCTAGCAAAGAGGGGTTACCGGGTCGGTCTTATGGACGTGGATCTTCATGGGCCAAGCATCCCTCGAATGCTGGGCCTGAAAGGAAGTATTCATCCGGGGGTTCATAAAGGGAAAGCAACTCCTATCAATTATCTTCCGAATATGGAAGTGATTTCAATTGAAACCCTTACGGGAGAAAACAAAGATACAGCAACGATCTGGCGGCGACCCCTTAAGACTGGGGTGATCAAGCAGTTTATAGCTGATATTGAGTGGGGAGATCTTGATTATTTGATTATTGATTCACCCCCCGGTACCGGTGATGAGCCTCTGACCGTGGCCCAGACTATTGCGGATGCCAAGGCCCTGATTGTAACCACGCCCCAGGAGATCTCATTAGCCGATGTCAGGAAAGCCATTAACTTCTGTCGTCAGGTGCACATGGAGATTCTGGGCATAGTAGAGAATATGAGTGGCCTAAGGTGCCCTTATTGCGGAAAAATCATAGATCTGTTTAAAACTCAAGGCGGGATGGTGACTGCAAAAAAAGAGAACTTGAGACTCCTGGCAACCCTGCCGTTTGAGCCCGAACTGGTAAGGGAAGGTGATGCGGGGGATATAAGCCTTCTTGATAATGATGAACTCTTAATCACCCGGGAATTCAACAAAATGGTGGATGAGATTTTGAAAATAGGTTAGGCGGATCATGATCTTCCTGCCAAAACAGTACCTCGCGAATACCTTGATAAGCGGGGATAACGTTTGTGACCACTAACAAAGTTTGAGCCAGAAGATTGAATGCAATTTCAAGGAGCTATATATGATTATCAGTATTGCAAGCGGAAAAGGGGGTACAGGAAAAACAACCGTAGCCACGAACCTGGCAGTTTCTATTGAAACAGACGTTCAAATTATAGACTGTGATGTGGAAGAACCGAATGCTCACCTCTTTATCCATCCTGACATTGAAAAGGTTAAAACCATCACCACACCTGTACCCGAGGTGGACATGGAAAAATGCAACCTCTGTGGAAAGTGCGGGGAAATATGCCAGTTCAAGGCCATTTTGGTTCTGGGTGAAATGGTTTTAACATTTCATGAACTATGTCACAGTTGTGGCGGCTGCATACTGGTATGCCCTGAAAAGGCCATTACGGAAACAGGCCGCGAATTGGGCGTGATCGAGGTAGGACACAGAAATGGACTTGATTTTGTCCATGGGAGATTGAGGGTTGGCGAGGCCATGTCCCCCCCTTTGATCAGAAAATTACGAGAATACACCCTACCTGGTACATTAACCATTATCGACGCTCCCCCAGGAACATCATGTCCTGTCATCGCCTCTATGAAGGGGGCTGATTTTGTTTTGCTGGTAACAGAGCCCACACCATTCGGCCTGCACGATTTGAGGTTGGCCGTTGAGGCCGTTAAGATCCTCGGGATACTGTGCGGTCTGGTCATCAACTGCTCGGATATAGGTAATGATCGGGTGAAGGACTATGCCGAAAAGGAAGATGTGCCTGTTTTGATGGAAATTCCCTTTGATCGGCGGATTGCCGAAGCCTACTCAAGGGGTGAGATGCTCGTGGACGTGATACCTGAGTGGAAACAAGAATTCAAAGGCTTATACCATCGTATTGAGGAAATCGTAGGATAAAAAGGAGCAATTTATATGAAGGAGTTAGTCATCATAAGCGGCAAGGGTGGGACCGGAAAGACCAGTTTGGTCGCTGCGTTTGCCTCACTTGCTGAGAACAAAGTCCTTTGTGATGCGGACGTGGACGCGGCTAATCTTCACCTCATTATGGCTCCTGATATCAAGGAGCGCCACGATTTTCAATCAGGACACACGGCAATTATTAATCAGGATGTGTGCACTCAGTGCGGCCTGTGTCGGGATTTGTGCCGGTGGGATGCCATTAGCGAGGATTTTGTTGTGGATCCCATTGAATGTGAGGGTTGCGGCGTTTGTTATTATTTCTGCCCCGAAGAGGCAATAGACTTTCCGGTAAATACCTGTGGTGAGTGGTATATTTCAGACACGCGCTTCGGTCCAATGGCCCATGCCAGATTGGGTATTGCCGAGGATAATTCCGGTAAGCTAGTGACCCTTATCCGGCAGGAAGGCAAAAAGCTTGCAGAAGAAAAGAATCTGGATTTACTGCTCACGGATGGACCTCCGGGTGTTGGATGTCCTGTAATTGCCTCCCTTGGTGGGGCCGCGGCCGTGCTCATTGTGGCCGAACCCACCGTCTCTGGCAGGCACGATATGGAACGTGTCGCCGAGTTAGCTGCCTTCTTTAAGATCCCGGCTATGGTCTGTGTCAACAAGTTTGATCTCAACCCTGATATGGGACAGGCCATTGAGTCTTTTGCGAGAGAAAGAGACATCGTCGTGATGGGAAGGATCCCTTTTGATTCCGCCTTTACCAAAGCGATGGTTCAGGGCAAGACCATTGTGGAGTTTGATGGTCATTGTGAAGGATGCAAGGCGGTCAGAGAGATATGGGATAAACTGGCACAGCGCCTTGAGAATTAAAAAACTCCAGGGCATTCGTCTGAGTTAATTCCAGGGATCTGAGACCATTTTGCTCTGATTTTGGTACTACTTAAAAATGATTTGTTACCTTGGTCGAGTCAGACATTATGTCCAAAAAGCGGATTCAGGATTCCCATTTGGATGCCAAGAAGATAATTATCACGGCTTACAGGAGTGAAGAGGTCATTTCCGAGACGATCAATATTGGAGTTAAGGAAATCATTGAGAAGTCGCTATCCCGGTTGATCGAAGCTCGTTAAAAAAATTATAAGTCCCATGTTATCAAATCAATATAAAATATAGCCAAAATCAGGGAGTAAGCCCTATGTGTTGTTAAGGCTCATACATGGTTTAGGAAAAAAACCAGACGTATGGGCTTTATTTGTTTTAGCAACTGGAGAACATTCTGATGGTCGATAAACCTACATATGAAGAATTAGAGCAAAGAGTAAAAAAGTTAGAGAAAGCTGAATCTGAGCGATCAAGAGCGGAGAAGGTGCTACAGGAGAGTGAAGAGAAATACCGCCAACTGTTCAACACAATATCTGATTCCGTTTTGGTTTTCGATGCAGAGACTAGAGAATTTATTGATGCCAATAATGCTGCAACAACATTATATGGATATAGTAAAGAAGAAATTTTTAATCTAAAACATTCAGACATCACGTGTGAGCCGAAAAAATCGGATGAATCCATCAAGCAGACTATTTCTGGAGAGATCCAAAGAATTCCACTTCGATATCATAAGAAGAAAGATGGGACGAAGTTTCCTGTCGAGATATCTTCTTGCGCGTTTAATTTGGGTAATCGCCAGATGGTTTGCGGAGTAATCAGAGATATTACTGATCGCATGGAGATTGAGAAGAAGCTGCAGGTGAGGACACATGAACTTGAAGAACGGGTTAGGGAACTGAACTGCTTCTATGGTATTTCAAATCTTGTTGAGCAGCAAGACATATCGTTGGAGGAGATACTTCAGGGGACAGCTGATCTTATTCCTCCCTCGTGGCAATATCCGGAAATCACTTGTGCACGAATCATTATACAAGACCGAGAATGGAAAACAAAAAATTTCCAAGAGACAATTTGGAAACAGGCCAGCGACATTAAAGTTCATGGTGAACTGAGCGGCAATTTGGAGGTTTATTACCTGGAAGAAAAACCCGAAATTGATGAGGGGCCTTTCCTTAAAGAAGAAAGGAAGTTGATCATTGCTATTGCAGGGCGGGTGGGAAGAATTGTCGAACGGAAGCTAGCGGAGGAGGCACTGATAGCAAGCGAAGAAAAGTATCGTAACATTTTTGAAAATATCCAAGATGTTTATTATGAAGTAACCCTTGATGGAATAATATTAGAAATAAGTCCCTCGATAAAAGATGTTTCGCTCTACAAAAGAGAAGAGATCATAGGAAAATCATTTTCGGATGTATATGTTGACCCGATAAAAAGAAAGGAATTTGTAAAAGAGCTTCTTAAAAATGGAAAAGTCGTGGATTATGAAATTCTTCTAAAAGACAAAGATGCCACTAAAGAATATTGTTCGATAACCGCAAAACTGGTACGCGATAAATATGGTAATCCTATAAAAATCATCGGGTCAATGCACAATATCAGCGAACGAATACGAGCCGAAGAACAGATTCACGTCCTCACACAGGAACTGATAAAGGTTCAGGAAAGTGAGCGTCAGATGATTTCTAGTTACCTACATGACAACATGGCGCAAAACCTTTCCGCCTTGATAATCGACTGTGAAACACTTCTTGACAATCAGCCTTCTATACGCCCTGAGGTCAGGCAAAAAGTTTCCGAAATGTCAAAAATGCTTCGGGAATGCATTAAAGAGGTCCGAAATCTCTCATATGATTTGAGGCCCCCGGCTCTCGATGAATTGGGGCTTGTTCAGGCCCTTTTTCAGTATTGTGATGATTTTTATGAGGACTGTGGAATAAACGTTGACTTCCATTCTGCCGGCATGAAAGATTTAAAATTGGATTTTGACACCGAAATCAACCTGTATCGCCTGATTCAAGAAGGTCTTGTTAACATCAAAAAGCACGCTGATGCCAGCAATGTAACCGTCAAGCTGGTCGCAGCTTTCCCTAACATTATCCTTCGTATAGAAGATAATGGCAGAGGTTTTGATGTGCAGAAACGATTGGCAACTATAACAAAAGAGAAGCGAATGGGAATTCGGAGCATGGAGCAAAGGGTCAAATTGCTTCAAGGTGAAATGGAAATCCTATCAAAGCCGATGCAGGGCACAAAGATCTCTATTAAGTTTCCTTATAAGGACAAAAAGAGTGGTTCATAAAAAAACCATATTGATTATAGACGATCATCCCCTTTTCAGGGAAGGCCTCAAAGCTATTATAGGACGTGACAATAGATTTGAGGTGGTTGGCGAGGCGGGAAACGGGCGTGAAGGACTCCGGCTGGCGAAGAAACTCAAGCCTGATCTTGTACTGGTGGATATGTCCTTGCCGGATCAAAGCGGCATTCAACTAACTCGCGAACTTAAGAATGCATCGTTGAAAACACGTATCATGATTATCACTATGCACTCCAAAGTGGATTATATTGTGAAGGCATTTCAGGCCGGTGCCACAGCATACGTGGTCAAGGAATCGGCCCCTGAAAGACTCATACAAGGCATGGATACTGTCTTGGAGGGAGAATATTTCATGGACAGTTCTGTCTCCCACAAGGTGGTTGAAAAGCTTATGCAATTCCCGAAAAAAGAGGCGAAAATAACGAATGCGAGCTATGACACTCTGACCTCCCGAGAGCAAGAGATCATGGTGTTTCTGGCCGAAGGGCTTTCCTCCAAAGAGATCGCAGAAAAGCTTTTCATCAGCCCCAAAACTGTTGATAACCATCGAACAAATATTTTGCGCAAGCTGAACCTCCATAGTACCATAGAGCTGATTCGATATGCCGCAAGGTTAGGAATTATTGACGTTGATCTGTGGAAAGAATAAGCCGATTTTAAAAACCTATTTCATCAGTTTTTCTCCCGATTGTTTGGGATAAATTCCCGCTCTTAGGAATTCACACCATCAAAATGAATCCCCCGCTCTATGGACAAATTGAATAGAAAGCGTGATAAAGGATAAAGTTCTAAAAATACCGGGTTGGACAATCGCTAAGAAAAACCTCTATTCGATTTCCGAGAAACCAACATTATTAGATTCAAATCATGCAAGATCAAGAGACAGGGTATTGAACATGATTCCCTCGATATCATAGCCCTGATTAGAAGCATTCAGCGTGTTGAAGGAAGCTTTGATTGTTTCCGTAGCGCAAAGGAATATTGTGACCAGTCAGACTGTTGTTGGCGACCATACTGCCTGTAAAGAATCCGGCTTTTTAATGAAATGGAGACTTGATTTGAAGAAAATCGTGATCCTAACCGATCATCCTGAAAAACACGACATGTTGATTGTATGTCTGCGTAGATTATTCCCCGAGTGTGAGATACTGGTTAAGATAAAAAGAATGGAATTTCTGAAGATGTCCAGACAGATTCAGGGACTTGCCACTGAGGATACCGGAGAGGAGAACGAAGAAATCCATAGAGGTAATCAGATTATTGATGGAGGTTTCAGATGACAAAAGTAAAATCAAAACAGAAAAGTAAACGTCGGAGGGTAACATTTTCATTTGAATCAAACGATGCCAAAGAGGTTATCTTGATGGGAGATTTTAACAATTGGAATCCCAAAAAACATCCGATGCAAAGTGATGAAAATGGGATGTGGAACCAGAGTGTGTTGATTCCTCCTGGAAGATACGAGTACAAGTTTTTGGTTGACGGACAGTGGAAAGAAGACCCCCAAAATGAACGGATTTGTCCAAACAGCTTCGGAACTTACAATAGTGTTTTTAACTTGACCGAACCTTAACCCGGTTAAGCAGGATCAAATTTTTCCGAACGATGATGAATATGACTATGATTTCTAAAGCCGCTTTACACCGCGACTAAGTTTTATTACTTCATACTTAATAGCGCGGCCTTTAGGAGAAAAACAATGGCATCAAATTTTCAAATGGTACTTTTTAAAACCAGAGACAGTCTTCATATGAAATTGGAGGGTGATTTTGATGGAAATTCTGCATATGAATTGATCAATGCTTTAAGAGACCATGGAGCCGAATTTTTTCAAATCTTTATTGATACCGATGATCTTAAAACCGTCCATGCATTTGGTAGGGAAGTGTTCCAAAAGAACTTTGGTGCTTTAAAGCAACTCAGCAACCTTATTTTTATCGGACAAAATGATCGCCATTTAGCACATAATTAGAAGCAAGTGTGCTGATTATCGTACAGGGCGGTCGCCCTGATCAGAACTATTGGTTCACATAATAACAATAGGAGGTATGGAAATGAAGGATCTGAAAGCATCGGATGTAATGGTACGGCCTGTGATCGCGGCAAAAAAAAATGCCCAAGTAAGAGACGTGGCTCTCCAGTTTCTGAATGGGCTATATAGCGGCATGCCCGTAACCGACCAAGACGGTAGCGTAATCGGCGTCATTACGGAACTTGATATTTTAGGGGCCGTACTGGCAGGTAAGGAACTGGTAAAAATCACTGCTGGCGAAATCATGACCAAAAAACCGGCAACGGCGGATGTTGATACGCCCTTGACCGATATTGTGAAAATCATGGAAGAGAAAAACATCATCCGCCTGCCCATTACTGCGGATGGAAAGTTGGTGGGAATCGTTGCCAGGTGTGACATCCTCGCAACCTTGATAGAGCCTGAATTTGCTACCTATATGTAATAAAGGAAAGCAGATTCAGTGACTTTCTGCCCTATACAATTGACCTTATTGCTTCATTGATAAAAGGCAATAAAAAAAAGAAATAATAGGTAAAAAAAGCGTGGTATTTTTGATTGGTTTGCTTTTCTTTCTAAGGAAAAATTTGACGGATTTTTGGAACTGTAAATGCTTTCAGAATCAGATTGATGCTCAAAAAGATACCCATCAGTAATTGGCAGAGGACCCCGGGCGTAAGCCCATGGGAAGCTACTTGACTTGTATGAAGAAAAGGGGCTTGTAATTTTCCAGTGTAAATAAATCTAAATTGAGCAAAGGAGTAAAAATGGCTATTTACGCATCTTTTTTAAAAATGACTGCAGAGGGTAACAAAGAAATTGAAAAATCCCGGCAACGTTTCGAGCAAGGGAAAAGAGGGGTGGAGAAACTCGGCGGCAAGATATTAGATGCATTTTATATTGTTAGCAATGGAGAATACTTAATCATCAGTGAATTTCCGGATCACGATGCACGTGTCAAATCCATGGTGCACACTCTTCAAGAAGGTAATGTAAGCTATGAAGTATTTCGGGTGTTGCCTATTGAAGAATATTTTAAATTGGTCGAGAAAGCCTAATTCTAAATCTACTCCGACCATGGCCGAAAAGCAGGCAACGAGGATGAAAAGCGATTTGGAAAGACACTAAATGGTAAATCGCCGGATCGATATCAAGGATCCGTTGTATCGGCACCTTTCAACTGTTGTCTTACCTCGGGCCGGTCTCGAGGTTAAGGACCCCGACTTTGAATCCAGCCACCTGGGCACCCGCGAGACGATCTATCTTTTTGAAGAGAAAAAAACGCGAGTCTGCTTTGTCGGAAAATTTTTTGGTTTTCGTTCACAACTTTCTGACTGCGATCGCCGCAACCTTCTAAATCATGAATTCAAGAATCTCTGCCTGGCCCGAAATATGGGTTTATGTAGCATTCCCAATCGGGTGGTCCAGCCGTTTAGTAAAACGGAGGGTTTAAATTTTCTGCTGGTTGAAGATTATGTCAGGGGCCATGATCTGGACTATTACATAGCCAAAGCGATCTATAAGGGACAGCATGACCGTTTACGCCAGAAGCTGACCCTGCTGGCACATTTCTTTTTTCAGCTTCACAGTTGCATAACCGGTAAAAATCAAGTCAACTTCGGCGATGACGCAAACTACTTTCAGTCAATCATTGAATCGTTGGCGCGTGATCGACTGCTGGACACAAAAGCCGTTTCCGAACTCAGCCACCTCTGTAACCAGTGGGAGAAAACAGATGAGATGTGGTCGGCTAAGACGGCACTTGTTCACGGCGATACCACGCCCACCAATTTCATTTTCCACCCCGACGACGGCGTGACAGCGATCGATCTGGAGCGGATGCATCTTGGGGACTCCATGTATGACATCGGTATGTTGGCTGCCGAGCTGAAACATCACTTTGCCTGGCGAATTTTAAAGGCAGATGCGGCTGAACCGTTTATCACCCACTTTCTGAAAACGTA
>Ga0316576_10001707_pt1 | contig 12057 bp, 12 predicted proteins | sample S0NA_FD_203075 | JGI IMG/M metagenome (GOLD analysis project Ga0316576, IMG submission 203075) | Rhizosphere microbial communities from salt marsh grasses in Alabama, United States - S0-2_050615r3r5 | ecosystem: Host-associated > Plants > Roots > Rhizosphere | place: USA: Alabama | collected... | reverse complement strand
GTCAGTACAGCACGGACTCCAGCCTCTCGGCCGTTAGAATACGCTCCGACCATTCCAACAGCCGGTCGGAATCGGCACGCAGCACCCGCTCTCGGACCTCGGCGCTGGGCGGACCGAACTTCCGCTCGATCAGCCTCAGCAGGACGGCCGCTTCGCCCTGCTGACGACCCTGCTGACGACCCTGCTGACGACCCTGCTCAAGGCCCTGCTCGAGGCCCTGCTCAAGGCCCTTTGCACGGCCCTGCTCGATGTAGCGGTCGATGAAGGTCTGCATGATCGGGTCTCCGGCGGAGGTCTTTTGCAGCAGGTTGCGCACGGCGGGCTCGTCCACGCGCCCAGTGCCTTGGACATAGTAGCGCAGCAGGGATTCCAGTACGTCCACCGCCGTCTCCCGGTCTTTGACCTGCTCGATCAGGGCCATCAGGTCCCCCAGGCGCTCCACCGGGGCATCGTCGAAGATCCAGCGCAGCGCCAGTTGAACCAGGCGGGTCAGCACCTCGCCTTTGATCTCGACGTTGGTGCGCGCGGACAGGTCTACGAGATCGTAGCGGAAGCTCGGCACGTATGGTTCCAGCGATGCCGGCAGCGGGTCGACGATGGCATGAAAGCCGGCCGGTACCTGCCAGACACGCGCGCCGTGGTAGATGACGATGGGGTAGACCGGCGGTAGGCGGCGCGCATCGGGGTGCTGCTTGCGGTACTGCTCGCCCTCGGCCGCGATGTAGCGCAGCAGCTGAAGCAGCACCCAGTGCTCGGGCTGGCTCTTGTGCTCGAACAGGACGTAGATGTTCAGGTCGCCCTTCCGGTGGCGGACGCGATAGACGAGGTCGGAGTAAGCCGACCGCAGGTCACTGGAGACATAGCTGTCTTTAGCGATATCGAGGGTGTCGAGGTCGACTTCGGCGAGCAGGTCGGCCGGCAGGCGGCTACGCAGGAAGTCGGCGGCGATCTCCCGTCGGCCGAAGCTCTCGCGGAAAAAGGTGTCGTGGGGCGTGGCGATCTCGTCCATAGGGACGGATCCTATCGCCTTCACTTCGTGTACGACAAGCACTGGGCGAGAAGGTCTGCCGGGTCTCCGTCTTGGGCCCGAGCCGTGCACGCCGCGCCGAGGCGTCACCTGCATTGGCTCACGCAGCGGTCGGCACCTGGAAGTAGAGCTTCCGCGCTCGGGGTCGCGAAGCCGGACTTCGCGACCAGGACGCGAGGACGCCGGGAGAGCCGGTCGCCCCCGCGGCCACCGGCCTCTGTGCTTCTCCAGCGTGCACAGCAATCGAGAATGCCCGATGTCTGAGCGGCCAGAGACGCGGCGGCGCTCACGGGCTGTCAGGCCGGCGGCCGCTGCGCAGGTAGGTGGTGATGAGAATGAAGGGCACGAACAGGAGCAGCAGCAGGCCGAGGCCCTGCACGATCCGCTGCATCCAGGCGATGGCCGGGATCAGTGTCGCGGCGATGACCAGCAGGGCCACGGCGGTGCCGATGAAGATGCCGGCGACGATGACGCCATCGCGCATGGTGCGGCAGCCGATCGGAAAGCGGTCCCGAGACAGCTGAGGCCGGGGCTCGCGGATGCTTCGGGTCATGAGACTGCTCCTCGGGAGGGAGAGTATCTGAACGCGACAAGGCCGGGTCGCGCAACGCGCGCCCGGCCTGGGCCCGGGAGAGTCCGGGCCTGGTCGGCGGGGGTGTCAGTTCTTCATCGCGACGGCCTGATCCGGCATCGTCGCGGCGGCGATGATGCCCTCCACTTGGCTGGTCGCCAGCCCCATGACCGAGGCGATCTTGCGATCGAACAGGTTGCTCATCAGGCCGCTGTTCATGCGGGCGACGATCACTTGGCCGTCGTCGCGCTGGTACACCGAGATCCGGCAAGGCATGAACGGGGTGACCATCAGCGAATCGTCGTTGCGCAGGATCTTGTAGGCGTGCTCGGGATGGCACAGCTCGAGCACCGCGACCTTGTTCACCTTGTAGCCGTGCTTTTCCATGGTCTTGTCCAGACGGTAGACCTTCGGCAGCTTCCAGCCCTTCTCGACGACGGTTTGCTCGATGGACTTCACCGTGTCCTCGAAGGCCATCGGGCTCGGCGTTTGCTGGATCATGAACTGGTTGGCGCCGACTCCGGCGACGACGGCGAGCAGCACGGCGCCGAGGACGAAGCTGGAGATGGCGATGATGGCGGTCTTCATGGGTTTGCTCCAATGGTGGCCGGGAACCGGCGTTGCGTCAGGTGGTGGGCAATCCCGTTATTGCAGCGCACGTGCCAATGCCGGCGGCCGCGGTGCCGCGGTGCCTGGCCGGCGCGGCCCGATGATCACTGAAACTCGGTAGAGGGCCTTTGCAAACATTGACTTGACAGCCCCGCGATGACGCCTCAGGCATCACCCACGGCGCATGCCGCCCCGCGCCCGGCCGCGCTTGGTACCGAGGACCGCGGCCGAAGCCGTTACCGGGCGGTAACGGGATTCCCGCTGGGCGAGGGCGCAGTTACCATTCAGTAACGCCGCCGCGGTGTGCAACTGCCCGCGCCCGAGCCGAGCGCCGGCCGAGGCGCCGGATGCCGCGCCGCGGCCCCACCATCGGACACCAAGATCCGGATATAGAACGATCTCTGGAGGACCCCCATGGGCTATCGTCTGCGCATGACGCTGGCGTTCGCGGTGCTGTCCGTGGCCACCGTCGCCGCCTTCATGCTGCTGTTCCTGTCGGGCAGCTACCGCGAGTTCAAGGCCGACCGCATCAACAGCGTCGAGCGCATGACGGCCTGTCTGGCCGGCAACATCTACTGGGACATGCAGGCCGGCGACGCCCAGCGCGTGGACGAGGCGCTGGCGCGTTTCTCCCACGGCGTGCCAGCGCCGGTGCCGCCGGTGGTGATGGTGCTGGACGGCGCGGCGGACATCTTCTCGTCCACGGCGGGACAGGACCGCGGCGCTGGCGAACCGGCCGCCGGCGGTGCCCTGGCGTCCAGCCTGAACTTGATCGCCGGTGACCTCGCCGACGCCGACGGGCGCGCGACCACCGTATCCACTGCCGACGGCTTCATCAGCGCCGCCCGCGTCGAGCGCGACGGTGACGTGCGCGGCACCGTGTTCGTGGACTACCCGCTGTCGTCACTGGACCGCCACTTCCGCGAGCTGTTCCAGACCGCGGCCGCCGCCAGCCTGCTGCTGCTGCCGGTGCTGCTCGGCATCGGCTGGCTGCTCGGCAAGCGCCTGGCCCGGCCCATCGACCAATTGCGCGCCTGCATGCAGCAGGTGGGCGCCGGCGACCTGGACATCCGCTGCGAGGGCATCCGCTCCCGCGACGAAATCGGCGCCCTGGCCCGAGGTTTCGGCGACATGGTTGCCGGCCTGCGAGAGAAGCGGCTGATGGAACAGGCCATGGTCCGCAACGAGCGCCTGGTGGCCGTGGGTCAGCTCGCCGCCGGCGTCGCCCACGAAATCAATAATCCGTTGGGCGGCATGCTCAACGCCATCAACACCTTCAAGCGCCATGGCGAGTCACAGCCGCAGCTGGCCGGCAAGACCATCGACCTGCTGGAGCGCGGCCTGCGCCAGATTCAGACCACGGTCTCGGCGCTGCTGGTGCAGGCGCGGGTGGACTCCCACCGGCTGGCGCCGGCGGACCTCGAGGACCTGCACACGCTGCTCGCCGCCGACGTGCGCCGAAAGGGGCTGACGCTGCATTGGCAATGCGGACTGACCTGCCCGGTGCCACTGCCGTCGTCTGCGGTGCGGCAGGTGCTGATGAACCTGCTGCTGAATGCGGTACAGGCCGCGCCGCCCGGCGGGCAGGTCGCGATGCACTGCATGGCGGAGCCCCGTCACCTGATGCTCAGGGTCACGGACGACGGCCCCGGCATCGACGCCGACGACCTCGAGCGGCTGTTCCAGCCTTTCTATTCCGGCACCGGCGGTCACGGTCTCGGGCTGTGGGTGACCTACCAGACCATCAGCCAACTCGGCGGCAGCATCGATGCGGCGCCGGCGCGGCCGGGTGCCGACCCACCCGGCACCGTCATGGAGGTACGCCTGCCGTTCCTGCGCGACGACCGGGACGCGCGCGGCACGTCGCCGCCGGCGGCGGCCGCCACGGAGGTGCGGGCATGAGCACCCTGTGCCTAGTCGAAGACGACCCGATCATGGGCGAGTCGCTGGCCGACCGCTTCGCGCTGGAGGGCATCGACGCCCGCTGGTTCCGCAGCGCCGAAGAGGCCGAGCCGGAGCTGCGCAGCGCGCCGTTCGGCGCCGTGGTCTGCGACATCCGCCTGCCCGGCCTGCCGGGCGACCAGCTGTTCGAGCGCTTGCGCGCCAACCACCCGGTGCTGCCGCCGTTCGTCTTCATCACCGGCTTCGGCGACCTGAACCGGGCCGTTGAGCTGCTCAAGCTGGGCGCCGCGGACTACATCACCAAGCCCTTCGACCTGGACCATCTGATCGGCCGGGTGCGAGACCTGCTGGGCGCCGGTCCGGCCGGCGGCGTTGCCGACGACGACGCTCGCCTCGGCGTCTCGGCGGCCATGGCCCGGGTGGAGACGCTGCTCGCCCGCATCGCGCCGCTGGAGGCGACGGTGCTGATCCGCGGCGAGACCGGCACCGGCAAGGAGGTGGTGGCCCGCCGGCTGCACCAGCTCAGCGGCCGCGACTCCTTCGTCGCCGTCAACTGCGCGGCCCTGGTGGAGACCCTGGCCGAGTCGGAGCTGTTCGGCCACGAGCGCGGCGCCTTCACGGGGGCCACCCAGGCCCATGCCGGCGTCTTTGAGCAGGCCCACGGCGGTACCCTGTTCCTGGACGAGGTCGGCGACATGCCGCTGCCGCTTCAGGCCAAGCTGCTGCGGGTGCTGCAAGAGCGCGCCGTGGTCCGCGTCGGCGGCCGCCGGCCGATCCCGGTGGACACCCGCGTGGTGTTGGCCACGCACCAGGACCTGGAGGGGCTGATCGCCGACGGCCGCTTCCGCGAGGACCTGTTCTTCCGCATCAACGTGGTGGAACTGCGCATCCCGCCGCTGCGCGAGCGCCGCGACGACATCCCGTGGCTGGCCCGCTGCTTTCTCGACGACTGCGGCCGACGCCGCGGCGAGCGCCTGCGCACCCTGGAGGCCGACGCCGAGCAGGCCCTGACCGCCCACGACTGGCCCGGCAACGTGCGCGAGCTGCGCCATACCATCGAGCGTGCCTGCATCTTCGCCGACGGCGAGCGCCTGCGCGCCGCCGACATCTTCGAGCCGGCGCTGGACGCACCGGGGCCGGCGGCCGAGGACGACGACTCCCTGGACAGCTACCTGGCGAGCTGCGAGCGACGCTATATCGAGAGCCGCCTGGAGGCCAATGCCGGCCGCGTCACGGCCACCGCCGAGACCCTCGGCATCAGCCGCAAGTCGTTGTGGGAGCGGATGAAGCGGCTGGGGATCAGAAAAAAGACCTGAGAACGTCGGCACGGGCGCCGCCCCCGCGCCGGCGGCTCAGCGGCCGGCCGGCCGCAGGCGGCTCAGAAGCCGGTCGAGTTGGTCGGCGAAGGCCTTTCGGTCCTGCGGGCTGAACGGCGGCGGTCCGCCGGTGTCTACGCCGCTCGCGCGCAAGGTGTCCAGGAAGTCGCGCATGTTCAGGCGCGCGCGGATGTTGTCCGGCGTGAAGCGCTCGCCCCGGGGACTGAGCGCATGTCCGCCGGCGCCGATGACCTCGGCGGCCAGCGGTATGTCGGCGGTAATGACGAGATCGCCGGGCCGGATGCGGCGCACGATCTCGTTGTCCGCCGCGTCGAAACCGGCTGCAACGCGCAGGGTTCGGATGTAGCGGGACGGCGGAACGGGCAGCGCCTGATTGGCGACCAGCGTCAGCGCGATGCCGGTGCGATCGGCGGCCCGGAAGAGGATCTCACGGATCACGCCCGGACAGGCATCGGCATCGACCCAAATCTGCACCGCCCGACCTCCCGCTCCGCCTGGGCGGCCGGCGCCATCCCTATCGCCGGCCGACACCAGCCTTACTCCGAGCCCTGGTCCCGGGGCGCCCAGGGCGGTGCCGGATACCCCGGCATCGGATAACCGGGCCCGCCGAAATAGCCGGGGACGGGATAGGCACCGGGCATTGGGCGTCCGTAGAAGAAGCGGCGGTGGGCGTCCTCGATGGCATGGCGGCGCAGTTCGCGGTATTGGGCAGCGATGCGGGCGCGCTGGTAGAGGCGCTCGCGTGGGCTCAGCTGGCGCGATGCCGCCTCCACATCTGCGGACTGCCCGGCCTCGGCGGCAGTCTCGCCACTCGCCGGTTCCGCGCCCGCGGGCTTCGCGGCGGCCGCGGGCGCCGTGCCGGTGCCTGCATCGGGCTGGGCACGCGGCGGCGGCAATGGCAGGGTCGGCGCCTGCACCGCCCCCGGCGCGGCGCCGCCGGCCGTGGGCTGATCCGGTGGCTCAGGCTGAGGGCCAAGCTTGCCCTCCTCCGGCGCCTGCGCCTCGCCCTGTTTGTCCATCAGCGCCTGCGCGAAGGCCTCGGCCTCGGTCTTGCTCACGTCGCGCTCGGCCCTGCCCGCGTCGTCGGCCGCCGGCTGTGCCGCGGTACCGGACGAGGCCACGGGCTGCGGCCGGGCGGGCCAGGCGGCGCCGCTGCCGCTACCGGCCGCGGCGCTGGCACTGGTCGCCGGGACAGCGGACCCGGCAGCCGATTCTGCCGCGGGCGCCGGGGCCTTCTGCGCCGTTGCCGGGCTGTCACCGTCGTCCTTATTCCGGTCCAGAGAGCCCAGGTACAGATAGCCGAAGGCGATCACCAGCACCCAAAGCAGCAGCTTGGGAAAGAAGCCGGACCGCGGCTTGGTTTGCTCCTGTTCGTCCGCAACGGATTGCTCCTGGTCGTCTGCCATGGTCGTGTTCTCCGCGAATTATGTATTGAAGGCAAGCGAGGGGCCTCCATCGGGCCCGGGCGTCACCAGCCGGCACTATCCTACACCGGCAGAGCCTCGTCGGGTCGTCGCGAGCGCGCCGAGCAAGCGGCCGATGCCGGCGGCGCATTGGTCGATGTTGTGCCGGATCTCGTCCATCGTGATCTCTTGCTCGGAGATGCCGGCGGCCCAGTTGACCGTGAAGGCCAGGGTCGCGTAATCGAGGCCGCGCTCCCGGGCCAGGGCCGCCTCCGGCATGGCGGTCATGCCGACGATATCGCAGCCGTCCCGCGCCAGGCGCCGAATCTCGGCGGCGGTCTCCAGCCGCGGCCCCTGGGTGACCGCATAGGTGCCGCCGTCCCGGACCTCGACACCGGCGCGCTGGCCGGCCGCGATCAGCTCCGCACGCAAGGCGTGTGTGTAAGGCCAGCTGAAGTCCACGTGCACGACGCCGTCGGCGCCCCCTTCGTGGAAGGTCGAGACGCGGCCGTGACTGTAGTCGATGAGCTGGTCCGGCACCGCGACGACGCCGGGCCCGAAGCCCTCGGTGATGCCGCCGACCGCCCCCAGCGCCACGATTTGCCGCGCCCCGGCGTCGGCGAGGGCCTGGACGTTGGCGCGGTAGTTGACCAGGTGCGGCGGCACGCTGTGGCCGCTGCCGTGCCTTGCCAGGAACAGCACCGGCAGCCCGCTGAGCATGCCGCGGGTCAGTGGTGCCGAGGTCCGTCCCCAGCGGGTCTCCGCATTGCCGGCAGCGTCGACGACGAGGCCGGGCAGGGTCTCGAAGCCGGAGCCGCCGATGATGGCGAGGGGGCCCATGCAAGCTCCTCAGGGTTGATCGCGGGCCGGCGCCCGCGGCGGTTCGACGGTGCCCGATCCGGCCCGCACGGGACCGGGGGCTCGAAAGGATGGAACGCGACGCCCGCGGCTGCGAGGTGCCGCAGCACGCATTCCACGGCGTTCAACCCGGGAAAGTCTAATGGAGCGCGGCGATCAGCAAAACAAAAAAACCGGCATCCGAAGATGCCGGTCCGCAGATTGCCGATGGAAAGCGTTGGGCGCCGGGCGCCCGGAGACGTCAGACGTGCTGGAACTCGGGACCGCGCTCGGGGAACATACCGATCTCGACCAGCTTCGGGAGCAGGACCTGCTCCTCGCGCTCGATGCGGAACGACAGCATGTCGAAGATCTCGCGGGTCTCTTCGAGGAAGTCCTCGCTGAAGTTGAAGTCGCAGTCCTTCAACCACTTCTTGTAGTACTCGTCGAAGGTGCGGCGCAACGGCTTCTCGCCGCTGATGAAGCCCCAGGCGATGGACTTGACCTTGGGGTCTTCGTGGATCAGCAGGTTTGGATACAGCTGCCGGTCCTCGTCGGCGAGGTGCTGCTTGACCTTGCTGGCCAGCTCGCACATGAGCTGGTAGGCGGTTCTGGCGTTGGGCCGGACCTTGAGCTGCTCGACGGTCATGATCGAGCGCAGATCGTCGATCATCTGCCTTAGATCGGCATGGCTGCTGCGGTAGCCATCGAGTGTTTGCATCTACACCACCCTCCTCGTCTTTGTCGGGACGCGTCGGCGCGCCGGGAGGCCGGCGTTGCGACAGCGGTGTCGGCAACCGCGTCCCAAGGGATGCGCTCGGCGGCGCTCCTCATGCGCATTGGTGTAACCCATCCGCGGAGCTATGTCAATAAGCCACTCATTATATTAGAGTTTTATCGAGAACCGCCGGCCCCGTCACACATCCTCCGGAGCGGCGGCGATGATGCCGCGGGCGTTGCGGAAGTAGCTCTTGTAGTCGAGCCCGTAGCCCATGACGTAGCGGTTCGGCACGGTCAGTCCGATGATGTCGGGCCGGTAGCTGCACGGTCGCTCGCGCTCCTTCTCCACCAGCACGGCGCTGACCACGCCGGCCGCCCCGTCCTCGCGGCAGGCCGCCACGATGGCCTCCATGGTCAGTCCCTCATCGAAGATGTCGTCGATGACCAGCACGTGCTCGCCGCGGATGGCATCGCTCGGGCGGTGCAGCCAGTCGATGCGCCCGCCGCTGGTGGCGCCGCGGTAGCGCGTGGCGTGCACGTAGTCGAGGCGCAGTGCGAAGTCGAGCCGGGGCAGCAGCAGCCCGGTGGCAACGATCCCGCCGGTCATCACGCACAGCACCACAGGGTCGCGGCCGCCGACGGCGTCCGTAATGGCGCCCGCCATGCGCCCGAGCGCGGTGTCGACGGTGGCGTCGTCCACCAACCGGTCGGCGCGCGCGGCGACGGCCTGATAGTGCTCCGGGGTCATCTTGTTCATGGACATCTCCAAGCTGTGGGCCGGCGGCGCCTGGCGTGACGCCGGCTATGGTGCGGGCGGGTCAGGCGGCGAGCTGCTCCAGGCGCTCGACGGCGGCCAGGGCCAGGCGCCGGCGCTCGCCGTCGACCGTGGCAGCGCCGGGACGCGCGCGCAGCCGCTCCAGGCGGGCGCCGGCACGGGGGTCCTGCCAGTCGGCGACGGCCTCCAGCGCGGCGACGGCACCCTCGCGGTTGTTGCAAACCAGAACCATGTCGCAGCCAGCCTGCAAGGCCGCCAGCGCCCGCGTGCCGAAGCCGCCGGCGAAGGCTGCGGCCGCCATGTCGAGATCGTCGCTGACGATGGCGCCGTCGAAGCCGAGGCGGCTGCGCAGCAGGTCGCGCAGCCAGAAGGTCGAGAAACCGGCCGGGCGGGGATCGATGCTGGAATAGATCACATGGGCCGGCATGACGGCCTCCAGGCCGCGGGCAATGAGGCGCCGGAACGGTGCCAGGTCGGCGTTCTCGATCTCGGCCAGGGAGCGGGTGTCCTCAGGGAGCTCCAGGTGCGAATCGGCGGTGACCCCGCCGTGACCGGGAAAGTGCTTGCCGCAGCCGGCCATGCCGGCGGCGTGCACGCCATCCAGCCAAGCCGCGGCCAGCGCGGACACGTCATCGGCCGAGGTCGCGAAGGCGCGGTCGCCGATGACCCGGCTGACACCCTGCTCCACGTCCAGCACCGGCGCAAAGCTGAAGTCCACGCCGGCCGCGCGCAGTTCCGCGGCCATGAGCCAGCCGACGGCGCGAGCCGCCTCGAGGCCGGCAGCGGGGTCCTGCGCATGCAGGGCGCCGAAGCGCGCCGCCGGCGGCAGCCGCACGAAGCCGTCGCGGAAGCGCTGCACGCGTCCGCCCTCCTGGTCCACGGCGATCAGCGGTGCCGGGCGGCGCACGGCGCGGATCGCCGCGGTCAGTGCCCGAAGCTGCTCCGGATCGGCATAGTTGCGGCTGAACAGGATCACACCGGCAACGGCCGGATGTACCAGCAGCTCGCGGTCCTCGTCGGTCAGCTCGGTGCCCGCGACGTCCAGCATCACGTGGCCCAGGGATGGGGTCATGGCAGGTCTCTCTCCGCTGCGCACCATAGCGCGGTTTGGGCGCCGTTTTAGCACAGCGGCGGGGTCGTGTGTTGGGGCGGGGAAATGCGGAGTGCGGCGTGCGGGGTGCCGATGCGCTCGGGTCGGCGGCCAGCGTCGGGCAGCGATCCGGTGCGGAAAGGTCAACCTGGATTCCGCAGTTGACCTGGGGCGGGCCCAGTGCTGCCTGAAAAGCCAGCAACGCAGACGGCTGCGACGGCTACCCGGTACGCACATCCAGGCGGTCGCGCAGGCGGTCGCCGGCCAGGTTCACGGCCAGCACGACGAGCATCAGCGCCAGGCCCGGGGCCAGCACGAGGTGCGGGGCGACGAGCATGTAGGCGACGCCGTCACGGATCATGCTGCCCCAGGAGGCGGCCGGCGGCTGCACACCCAACCCCAGGAACGACAGCCCGGCCTCGGCGATGACGATGGCGGCAACGCCGAAGGTGGCCTCCACCAGCAGCGGCGCCAGGGCCAGCGGCAACAGGTGCCGGAAGAGGATGCGCGGGCCGCCGACGCCGAGGGCGCGCGCCGCCAGGACATGGTCTCGCCCGCGCAGCGACAGCACCTGCGCCCGCGCCAGGCGCGCATAGCCGACCCAGCCCACGGCGGCCAGGGCGATGACGACATTGCCGAGGCCCGGACCGAGCAGCCCGGCCAGCGCGATGGCAAGCAGGATGCCGGGAAAGGCCAGGAACACGTCGATGATGCGTACGATGACGAGGTCAGTCCAGCCGCCGGCGGCGCCGGCCGCAGCGCCGATCAGCGTGCCAAGCAAGGCCGAGATCAGCACCACCCCGAGCGCGACGACGAAGGAGGTGCGCGCCCCCACCAGCAGCCGGTCAAGCACGGACCGGCCAAGGTCGTCGGTGCCGAGCCAGGCCCCCGCGCCGGGGGCATCGAGGATACGGGTCAGGTCGATCCGGTCCGGTGCCAGCGGCAGCCAGGGGCCGGCCAGGGCCGACAGCGCCCAGAGCGCCAGCACCAGCCAGTGCAGGCCGCGCAGCGGGTCAGCCCAGCCGGATGCGCGGGTCGATGCGTGCATAGGCCAGGTCCGTCAGCGTATTGACCAGGACGTAGAGCACGCTGATCAACAGCACGCAGCCCTGCACCACAGGGTAGTCGCGGGACTGGATCGCTTCCACCAGCAGGCTGCCGATGCCAGGCCAGGCGAACACGGTCTCGGTGATCACGGCCCCCCCGAGCAGGCCGCCAAGCTGCAGTCCAACCAGGGTCAGCACCGGCAGCCAGGCGTTGCGCAGCGCGTGCCGGCGCAGCACGGCGAACTCTGTCAGGCCCTTTGCGCGGGCTGTGCGGATGTAGTCCTCGCCGAGCACCTCAAGGACGCTGGCTCGGACCATGCGCGCCAGGATCGCGGCCAGCGCAGTGCCCAGCGTGACTGCCGGCAGCACCAGGCTGGCCGGCCCCTCGAAGCCGCTCACCGGCGTCCAGCCGAGCCACAGCGAGAACACCAGGATCAGCAGGGGGCCAAGCCAGAAGTTGGGCATCGCGATGCCGAGCAGCGAGAAGCCCATCGCCGCGCCGTCGATGGGCCCGCCGCGGTGCCGGGCCGCCAGCACGCCCAGCGGTATCGCCAGCAACAGCGCCAGCAGCAGTGCCGCGGCGGCCAGGATCAGGGTCGCCGGTAGGCGCTCGGCCAAAATCGCCGTGACCGGGCGCTGATCCTGGAAGGATGCGCCCAGGTCCAGGCGGGCCAGCCCGGCCAGGTAGCGCCCGTACTGCTCCATCAGCGGCCGGTCCAGGCCCAGCGCGGTGCGCAGCG
>Ga0316576_10001706_pt1 | contig 12059 bp, 9 predicted proteins | sample S0NA_FD_203075 | JGI IMG/M metagenome (GOLD analysis project Ga0316576, IMG submission 203075) | Rhizosphere microbial communities from salt marsh grasses in Alabama, United States - S0-2_050615r3r5 | ecosystem: Host-associated > Plants > Roots > Rhizosphere | place: USA: Alabama | collected... | reverse complement strand
GGCCCCGCGGGGCCTGTCCGAGGAGTCGATCCGGCTGGCCTCGGGCATCTCCGCGCAGGACCACGTCCCGGCCGTGGACGCCGAGCGGGTGCGCACGGCCATCATGACCGAGCTGCCTGCCGTCTCCGACGTCCGGGTCAGCCGCGCGCTGCCCGGCACGATCCGGCTGGTCGTGACCGCGCGCGCGCCGTTCGCCGCCGTGGACGCCGGCAAGGGCTACTACGTCATGGACGAGGCGGGCGTGGTGTACGACAAGGTCCGCTCGGCCAAGAAGCTCCCGGTGATCAAGGCGAGCACCGACACCGGGCGGCAGACCGCGCTCGAGGTGCTGCGCTCGCTGCCTGCCGACCTGCTCGCCGACGTGCGCCGGGCCGCCGCCAAGACCCGGGACGACGTCGCCCTGGTCCTGCGCGACGGGGCGAAGGTGCGCTGGGGCAGCGTCGAGGACGCCGATCTCAAGGCCCGGGTCCTGGCCGGTCTCGTGGCCGTCGAGGCCACCACCTACGACGTCAGCGCGCCGCTGCTGCCCACCACCTCCGGCACGACGACCGGCTCCGACCAGGGCTGAGCCGGTCCGCGGGTCCGCCGGGAGGGGCCTGATCCAGCCCGGATCCTGTTCGCCCTGCGCGAACACGATCCACCCGGAGACGGGGGTCGCGCGCCGGGTGCCGGCCGGATGTCCCGCCGATCCGTCCACAGGCTGTGGACAACGGGCGCCCGCGTTGTCCACAGCGGTGTGCCGCAGCCTCCGGCGGGCTTCGCACAGCTGGTCCCCAGCATGTCCCCAGACCGTCCCCACGCGGGGGATCGCGGCGCCGATTCACCCCATGCCATCGCGACGATGCCCGCCCTGGCCGAGGCCGACACGCCGTCGTCCCGGGGGTGCTTGAACCCGGGCTCGAGGTCGCCTACGTTCCCTGCCAACCACAGGTTGACATAACTCTAAGCCTCAGGTTGAGGGTGAGAGTCGAGAAGACCGAAGGTGCACGCTCTGCGGTCCGGGCCACCCGCCCGGGGCGCAAGGAAGGCCCCAACCCTTTCCCGCAGGACCCGAGAAGAGGAGAGCCAGAAGTGGCAGCCCCGCAGAACTACCTGGCAGTGATCAAGGTCGTCGGCATCGGTGGCGGTGGCGTCAACGCCGTCAACCGCATGATCGAGGTCGGCCTCAAGGGTGTTGAGTTCATCGCCATCAACACCGACGCCCAGGCGTTGCTGATGAGCGATGCGGACGTCAAGCTCGACATCGGTCGTGAGCTGACCCGCGGGCTCGGCGCCGGCGCGAACCCCGACGTCGGCCGCAAGGCCGCCGAGGACCACGCCGAGGAGATCGAGGAGGTCCTCAAGGGGGCCGACATGGTGTTCGTGACGGCAGGCGAGGGCGGCGGCACAGGCACCGGCGGCGCCCCCGTCGTGGCCAAGATCGCCAAGTCCCTGGGCGCCCTGACCATCGGCGTCGTCACCCGCCCGTTCGGCTTCGAGGGCCGTCGGCGCAGCGGGCAGGCCGACAACGGCATCGACACCCTCCGCGCCGAGGTCGACACCCTCATCGTCATCCCGAACGACCGCCTGCTGTCCCTGGCCGACCGCTCGATCTCGATGATCGACGCCTTCCGCCAGGCCGACCAGGTGCTGCTGCAGGGCGTGTCCGGGATCACCGACCTGATCACCACCCCCGGGCTGATCAACCTCGACTTCGCCGACGTCAAGTCGGTCATGTCCGGGGCCGGCTCGGCCCTGATGGGCATCGGCTCGGCCCGCGGCGACGAGCGGGCGATGGGCGCCGCCCAGGCCGCCATCGCCAGCCCGCTGCTCGAGGCCAGCATCGACGGAGCCCACGGCGTGCTCATGTCGATCGCGGGCGGATCGGACCTCGGGCTGTTCGAGATCAACGAGTCCGCGCGGCTCGTGGCCGAGTCGGCGCACCCGGACGCCAACATCATCTTCGGCGCGGTCATCGACGACACCCTGGGCGACGAGGTGCGCGTCACGGTCATCGCGGCCGGCTTCGACGGCGGCCATCCGCCGGTCCGGCGCGAAGCGGCGTCAGGGCGCCGGGTGGTCGACGACGCGCCCGAGCAGGCGCCGAAGTCGCCGAAGTCGGAGTCCCCGGTGCTGGTCGGGGCGAGCAGCCAGCCCGGTGTCGTGATGCCCCCGGGCCTGGCCGGCTCGGAGCGCCCCGGCGTGGACCTGCGCCAGCCGCGGGCCATCGCCTTCGACGACTCCGACGAACTCGACGTCCCGGACTTCCTGAAGTAGGGAACGGGCAGGTACCGCAGAGATGATCACCCACCGCCGCGACCTCGCCCTGCCGGGCGGAGTCGAGGCGCGGGTGGTTTTCACCGGGCGGGGGAGTGCGGCCACCGGGGGGTCGAGCCGGTGGCCGTACTCCGCCGCGAACCTGGCCTCGCACGTCGGGGACGACCCGGCCGCGGTCGTGGCGGCCCGCACGGCGCTGGCCAGCGCGCTGGGGGTCCCCGCCGAGGCGATGACCTTCATGCACCCGGATCACGGGCGCGGGGTAGCCGTGGTCGGCACGCCGACCGGGGTGGCCGCGGGCGCGGAGATCCGGGACGTGGACGCCCTGGTCACCGACCGGAGCGGGATCGGGCTGGTCGCCCTGGCGGCCGACTGCGTCCCGGTGATCCTGGTCGAGCCGGAGGCGCGGATCGTCGCCGCGGTGCACTCCGGCTGGCGCGGGGTCGCCGTCGACGTGGTCGGCGCCGCCGTGGCCGCGCTCGTCGACCTCGGCGGGCAGCCCGGGCGAGTCGTGGCGCACCTCGGCCCGGCCATCTGCGGGCGCTGCTACCCGGTGCCCGCCGAGCGGGCCGCGCAGGTGGGGGCCGTCCGGCCGGAGGCGGTCACCCGGGCCCCCGACGGCCAGCCGGCGCTGGACCTGCGGGCCGGGCTGCTGGCGCGGCTCGCCGAGCTGGGGATCTCCGGGACCCTCGTGGGCGGGTGCACCGCCGAGGACGAGGGCCTGTACTCGCACCGCCGGGACGGCCGGACCGGTCGGCAGGGCGGTGCCGTGGCACTGGTGGCGGCAGCATGAGCGCCGAGTCGAGCCGGGCGGCACAGGTCGCGGCCAACCTCGAGGCGGTCCGCGGCCGGATCGCCGCGGCCTGCGCGGCGGCGGGACGTCCGAGCGACGAGGTCACGCTGGTGGCCATCACCAAGACCTGGCCGGCTTCCGACGTCCGGATCCTCGCCAGCCTGGGGGTCCGGCACATCGGCGAGAACCGGGACCAGGAGGCCCGGGCCAAGGCGGCCGAGTGCGCCGACCTGGACGTGGTCTGGCACTTCGTGGGCCAGCTGCAGCGCAACAAGGCGGCCTCGGTGGTGCGCTACGCGAACATCGTGGAGTCGGTGGACCGGGGTGCCCTCGCGGGTGCCCTGGACCGTGCGGCCGAACGGGCCGGGCGGACCCTGGGGGTGTGCCTCCAGGTGAGCCTGGCCGAGTCGGCGGGCGCGCCCGGCCCCCTGGGCCGGGGCGGCGTCGATCCGTCCGGGCTGCTGGAGCTGGCCGGCCAGGTGGCCCGGACTGAGCATCTGGACCTGCGCGGGGTCATGGCGGTCGCCCCGCTCGGGGTGGACCCCCGCGGTCCGTTCGAACGGCTCGCAGCCGCGCACGAGCGGCTGCTGGCCGAGCATCCGGGGGCGACCATGCGGTCGGCCGGGATGTCGGGGGACTACGAGATCGCCATCGCCACCGGGGCGACACACGTCCGCCTCGGAAGCGCCCTTCTCGGGCGCCGCAATGCCCTGAAGTAACCTAACCGGATCACCGCGGGCGGTTCGCCGCCCGGGATGGAATGAAGGAGTCAAACATGGCCGGCGCGATGCGCAAGATGGCGGTCTACCTGGGCCTCGTCGAGGACGAGCTCGACGCCGACTACGACACCGGGCAGCCCGAGGCGCGTCCTCGCAGCCGCGAGCCCTACACGGTCCCCGCGGCCGATGTGCGGTCCCGCCCCGTGCCCGAGGTCGCCGTGCGGCCGACCCCGGCCGCGGCGCCCACCGCCGTCGCCGAGCGGACCGAGCGCCCGGCGGCCACGCTGGCGCCGACGGGATCCGCGGCGGGATCGGAGGTCTACCGGATCCAGACCCTGCACCCGCGCTCCTACAACGACGCGCGCCGCATCGGCGAGGAGTACCGGGAGGGCGTCCCGGTGATCATCAACCTCACCGGCATGGACGACAACGATGCCAAGCGGATCGTGGACTTCGCCGCCGGGCTGGTCTTCGGCCTGCGCGGGACGATCGAGCGGGTGACCAACAAGGTCTTCCTGCTGTCGCCGGCGAACGTTGACGTGGGAGCCGAGGCCCGGGCCCAGATCGCCCAGGACGGGTTCTTCAACCAGAGTTGACCCATGGGCTTCGTCGTCGCGATCCTCTCCACCGTCATCTGGCTGTACCTGCTGCTGCTCATCGCACGCATGATCATCTCGTTGATCATGGTCTTCGCGCGGGACTTCCAGCCGACGGGCGTGGTCGTGATCATCTTCGAGTTCGTGCTGAGCGCCACCGACCCGCCGTTGAAGGCGCTGCGACGGGTCATCCCACCCCTGCGGATCGGTCAGGTGTCCTTGGACCTCGCGTTCCTGGTGCTCTTCATCGCCCTGCAGGTGCTGCTGCGGGTGCTGGCCGGCCTGGCCTAGCGGACGGTCGCCCGTCGATCGAAGGAGGTGTGCGGTGGCGCTCAGCGCGAAGGACATCCACGACAAGCAGTTCAAGCTGGTCCGGGGCAGCACCGGGTACGACATCGACGAGGTCGACGCCTTCCTCGACGAGGTCGAGGCGGAGGTGGCCAGGCTCACTGCCGAGCTCGCCGCGGCCCGGGCGCACCGGTCGGGCCCGGCGCCGAGCCCGGGTGCCGACCCGGGCGCCTCGGCGGCGCGGATCCTCGAGCTGGCGCAGCGCACCGCCGACGAGTACGTGGCCGAGGCGCGCCGCACGGCCGAGTCCCTGGTCGCCGAGGCCGAGGAGCGCTCCCGCAGCGCCGTCGCCGCGCTCGAGGCACAGCGGACCGACCTCGAGGCACGGGTCCGGGGCCTTCGCGAGCTGGAGTCCGGTGTGCGCTCGCGCATGACGTCCTACCTCGAGGGCCAGCTGCGCGACCTTCGCTCCCTGACCGAGCGGGCCTAAGCCGCCGCCGCTGCGGGCGGGCGCCGGTCAGGCCGCGAGTCACGGCTCCGGCAGCGCTGGGCCCGGCTGGTCGGCGACCGTCAGCCCGGCGGGCGTGCGCCACGACCACCCGGGCGAACCATCCGGCTCGCCGGGACGCAGCTCCCAGCTCCCGTGCGTCTTCAGGTTGTGGTGGCGTCTGCATAGGGGACCAAGGTTGTCGGCCGTGGTGCGACCCTGCGGCCAGTGGAGCGCATGGTCCAGGTCGCATCGGACGGCCGGCTGGCGGCAGCCCGGGAAGCGGCAGTGCGGCTCCCGGGCCCGGACCAGCCGGGCGACCGCCGCGCTCGGGACGTAGCCGATCGAGCCGGTCGCGGTGACGGCCCCCTCGGCGTCGGTGAGCCAGGCCCGCCAGCGGCCGTCAGCGGCCAGCGCCCGGGCCAGGTCGGCGGGGATCGGGCCGAGGCTGGTGACCTCGCTCGCCCGGTCATCCAGGCCCAGCAGCGTCTCGAGCCGGATGACGACCTGGACGTCGGGCCGGTCGGAGCGCTGCACCCCCGCGGTCGGGGCGGGCGGCTCGGCCGGCCCGGTGGATCCGGGCGTTGGGGGAGGTCCGGTGGGTCCAGGCAGCGCGGGCGCTGAGGCGGATGCCGCGGGTCCGTCCGATCCCTCGGTGGGGCCGGCCTGTGCCGGCGGTGCGGGCGGTTCCGAGGGTCCCGTCAGTCCCCGGGCCAGCACCAGGTCCACCAGCACGTCGGCGCGCAGCTGGTCGCGGGTGCGTTCGTCCGGCGCCCCGGCGGCCGCGGCGTCGCTGGCCAGTCCGGCGGCCATCGCGCTCAGGCGCCGATGGATCCGGTGGGCGTCGACCTCGGCGAGCTCGGCGATGAGCGTGGCCATGTCGTCGGGCTGCGGATGCACGCGGACCCGACGCCCCGCGAACGCCCGCACCCGCGCCTGCCGCGCCAGCTCCGGGCAGATCCGCAGCCGGGCTGCGCGGGCGATCCGGCTCACCTCCGCGGAGTGGTGGGGCCGCAGCCCGCCGGCCAGCCGGGCGTGCACCTTCGCAGCCACGTGGTCGATCAGCGCGCCGGCCTGATCGGGCGTGAGGTCGCTCGTGTGGTCGAGCACGAGGCGCGCCGCCCACCCGCTGATCGCGGCGGAGCGCACCAGACCCAGCAGCGTCGGCTGCCCGGCCAGCGCGCGGGCGGCGGCGATGCGGTTGCCCATCGCCGGGATGCTCGTGCGCAGGGCGTGGGCCAAGTCGTCGCGGGCCGGGTCGTGCAGCTGCTGACGGCCCTCGGCGACGTCGAGATGCACAGCATCGGGTCCGGCGGCGTCGACGAGGGCGCTGGCGGCGCCGGCCGCCACCCACGCAGCGCAGGCCTCCCACCCCGCGGCGAGGACGATCTGGCACGCGCACGGCCAGCCGGGCGTCTGCCCCGGGCGAAGCGACTGCTCGCCGACCCGGTCCGCGCCATGCCGGCGCGGGCACGGGCCGCCGGGCGCCTCGGAAAGGGCGGCGGCCAACTCGGCGCCGGCCGGCAGCCACAGCAGCGCCCGCACGTCGTCGCGCAGCGGGGCGTCCCACCACGATGTCTCGGTCCACGCGGGCCTGCGCTCCACCCACCACAGTCCCAGTGCCGCCCAGAAGGCCGCCTCGAGCGGGGTCCCGTCGCGGGCGTCCTGGTCCGGGAGTGGCTCGGTACCAGGGGGCGGCTCCGGGTCTGGGGGCGGCTCCGGGTCCAGCATCGCCTGCGGGCCGGGTCGTGCTTGCGGGCCGGGTCGTGCCTGCGACCCTCCGGCGGCGGAGGTCGCAGCAGCCCCCGACTCCTCCGGCTGCCGCACGGTCGGCGTCTCCGATCGTCGCATCGCCATCTCCCCCTCGAGCCGATGTCACCCTCGAACTGACGTTCTAAACGTAGAGCGGGGGTCTGACATCGGCTATGCCGAGCTGCGTCCGCGGGTGGCTGGAGACGACAGGCGCCCGGGCCGGGACTGCTCGGTATCGAGCGAGGATGACGACTCCGTGTGCGCGGCGGTGCCCGCCGGTCCCGCGGCTACGCCCTGTGGCGCTGCCGGGATCGAGACAGGTCGCAGCCAGCCCTACGACTCGATGGCTCGGCGGCCCCCGGCAACGCCGTGACGGCCGTACTGGTCGGCTGCGCGGCGGCCCGCCCGTCGGCTGACCCCCGCCGTCCCCGACCCCGTCGCCGAACCCCGCCAGGTCCCGCGCGCATGCGAGGTGGCCCGGTGGTAGTCGCCGACGGCCAGGTCGCGCGAGCGCAGGGCGACCTCCACGCTCGGGGCGGCCCCCGACCCGTCGTCGCCCTCGGCGGAGCGGTCGCGCTCCTGGCGGATCGCCTCCTGCCGGGCCCGCCGGGCCGACTCGGCCATCCGCTCGCCGATCCGCTCGATGAAGCCGACGCAGAAGGCGTTGCGGGCCACCGCGGACGTCACCGGCTTGGCCGGCCCGCCACCGGCCGGGCGGTACGTGGTGCCGCGCCAGGCGTCCGAGCGTGCGTGGGCGCGGGCCCCGCCCAGCATGACCGTGCTCGAGGTGGCGAACACCGACTCCACCTGGTCGAGGTCCGCGGGCATGCCGTAGCCGACCACGTAGGTCGACCCGGCCCCGATGTCGACCCGCACCGACCACGCCCGGGCGATCGCCACGTACAGCGAGACCAGCAGCGTGTTGAGCGCGCGCCGCGGCTCCCCGATCGTGATCATCCGATGCGTCGGGACCGTCCGGTCGGCCGGGGCCCCGAGCGCGGCGACCGCCAGGTCGATGCTGTGCCGCTGGGCGACGAGGGCCGCCTTGGCCAGGTAGGCCTCGGCCTCCTGCGCCGACTGCGTCGACTCGGCCTTGGCGAGCAGGGCGGCGAGGCGACGCACCTGGTCGGCGCCGGGGTCGCCGGGCCGGGCGGCCAGCACCTCGGGCAGGGCGTCCAGCGGCTCGAACAGCTGCCCCAGCAGGCTCGCCGCGGCGGGGCCGACGTGCAGCGACACCAGGTGCAGCAGCGCCGCCCGGAACGCACGACCGTGGCCCGGCTCGCCGGCCAGGTGGTGGGCCACCTCGTGCAGCACGACGCTGCGGGTCATCGCCCAGCTGCCCCGCCGGTCGACGCTGGGGATGTGGATCACCCCGTCGGCGTAGGTCGCCCGGCGGAAGCCCCGCCCGGGCTCGACCCGCACCGGCCCGCGGCCCGGGAAGCGTGCGGTCGTGCGCGGGTCGGCCAGGACCCCGTCGACGAACGAGCGGATCGCGCCCAGCTCACCGAACCGCACCTCGTCGGGCAGCGTGAGCACCGCGCCGTCGACCCGGACCCGGCGCGAGCCCGAGCGCATCACCGAGGCCACGACGTCCTCGGCCCGGTAGACGGCCCCGCGGTGCCGGTCGATTCGTGGGTCCGGTTGCTGCATGGCCGACAGCCTGCCACGACGCGCTGACATCGCGGCCCGGGCGTCCACAGCCCGAGGTCCCAGGGGCACGCCGGCGTCGCCGCGCCAGGGGCGCCGCTACGCCCCCGACGCCCCGACCGGGCGCAGCCCGAAGGTCAGGCCGAGGTCGGCGTCGCCGCCGGTCCACACGCCCTCGGGCGCCGACCCGCGGTGCGCCCGTGTGGCGAGCACCTCGGCGGCGATGTCGTCGGCGTGCTCGACCAGCGCCGCGTCGAGCTCGGCGGAGTCCGCGGCCAGCCACAGCTCGATCCGGTCGCTGACCTCGAGCCCGGCGGCCTTGCGGCCCTCCTGGACCAGCCGGACGACCTCGCGCGCCCGGCCCCGGCGCAGCAGCTGCTCAGTGAGGTGCAGGTCCAGAGCGAGGGTCTCGCCGGCGTCGGTGGCCACCGCCCAGCCCGCCCGCGGCGTCTCGGTGATGACCACGTCGTCGGGGGTGACCTCCACCGGATCGTCGCCGACCTGCACCGTCGCCCGCCCGGTGCCGCGCAGCTGCTCGGTGAGGGCGACCGGGTCGGCGGCGGCGATGGCGGCCGCCACCGGCTGGGTTCCCCGCCCGAAGCGCCTGCCCAGCGAGCGGAAGTTGGCCTTGACGGTGACGTGGACCAACTCGTCGGCGGTGGCGTCGTCGGCGGCGCCGAGCCCGACGACCGACTCGACGTTGAGCTCCTCGGCGAGCTGCTCGCGCAGCTCGGCGGGCATCCGGTCCCAGCCCCGGGCCGACACCAGCGCCCGGCCCAGCGGCTGGCGGGTGCGCACCTTGCCCTCGGCCCGGGCCCCCCGCCCCAGCTCCACGAGCCGGCGGATGAGTCCGACCTGCTCGGACAGGGTGGGGTCGGCCAGCGTCCCGGTGGCGTCGGGCCACCCCTGCAGGTGGACCGAGTCGTCCGGCCCGTCCGCGAACAGGTCCAGCCACACCCGCTCGGTGAGGAACGGCGTGAACGGGGCAAGGAGCAGGGTGAGGGTGCGCAGGCACTCGTGCAGCGTGTGCAGCGCCGCCGGGTCCCCGTCCCAGAACCGGCGGCGGGAGCGCCGCACGTACCAGTTGGACAGGTCGTCGATGTAGGTGGCCAGCAGCCGGCCGGCCCGCTGGGTGTCGAACGCGTCGAGCGCCTCGGTGACCTCCGCGGAGAGCCGGCTGGCCTCGGCCAGCGCCCAGCGGTCCAGCACCGGGCGCTCGGCCGGCGGCGGCGCCGAGGCCGGGTCGGCGACGAACCCACTGGCGCGGGCGTACAGCGACTGGAAGGACACCGTGTTCCAGAAGGTGAGCAGGGTGCGGCGCACCACGTCGGCGATCGCCGCGTGGCCCACCCGGCGGGCCTGCCACGGCGAGCCCGTGGCCAGCATGAACCACCGCACCGCGTCGGCGCCGTGCTCCTCCATCAGTGGGATGGGCTCCAGGACGTTGCCGAGGTGCTTGCTCATCTTGCGCCCGTCCTCGTCGAGGATGTGGCCCAGGCACAGCACCGTGCGGTACGAGGACTGCTCGAACACCAGCGTCCCGATCGCCATGAGGGTGTAGAACCAGCCGCGGGTCTGGTCGATCGCCTCGCAGATGAAGTCGGCCGGGTACTTGCGCTGGAACATCTCGGCGCCCTTGTGCGGGTACCCCCACTGCGCGAACGGCATCGCCCCGCTGTCGTACCAGCAGTCGATCACCTCGGGCACGCGGGAGGCGGTCGCGCCGCACTGCGGGCAGGCCAGCGTGACGTCGTCGACGAACGGACGGTGCGGGTCGAGCGCGGAGAGGTCCGACCCGGCCAGCTCGCCGAGCTCGGCCAGCGATCCCACGCAGGTCAGGTGGTCGGCCTCGCAGCGCCAGATCGGCAGCGGCGTGCCCCAGTACCGGTTGCGCGACAGGGCCCAGTCGACGTTGTTCTCCAGCCAGTCGCCGTACCGGCCCCACTGGATGGTCGCCGGGTGCCAGGTCGTGGCGGAGTTCTGGCCGACCAGGTCGTCCTTGATGGCGGTGGTGCGGATGTACCAGCTCGGCTGCGCGTAGTAGACCAGCGGCGTGTGGCAGCGCCAGCAGTGCGGGTAGGAGTGCGGGAACTCCTCGTGCCGGAACAGCAGGCCCCGGGTCTCGAGGTCGGCCACCAGGGTCGGGTCGGCGGACTTGAAGAACATCCCGCCCACCAGCGGCACGGCCGCGTCGAACGTCCCGTCGGGCCGCAGCGGGTTGACCACGGGAAGCCCGTACCGGCGGCACTCAGCCAGGTCGTCGGCGCCGAACGCGGGCGCCTGGTGGACCAGGCCGGAGCCGTCCTCGGTCGTGACGTAGTCGGCCAGGATCACGTAGTGGGCGTCCGGGATGTCGACCAGGTCGAAGGGGCGGGCGTACCCGGTGCGCTCCAGGTCGCGGCCGGGCATCGAGGCCAGCACCTCGTGGTCCTCGGGCAGCTTGGCCGCGCGCAGGTCCTCGGCGATCACGAGCAGCTCGGACTCGCCGAGCTCCCCGGGCACCCGGACCACCTGGTAGGTGGCGTCGGGCTTCACCGCCACGGCCGTGTTCGACACCAGCGTCCACGGGGTGGTGGTCCACACCAGCAGGCTGACCCCCGGGAACCGCTCGGCCAGCGGCCCGCTGGTGACCGGCATCCGGACGAACACCGACGGGTCGGTGACGTCCTCGTAGCCCTGGGCGAGCTCGTGGTCGGACAGGCCGGTGCCGCATCGGGGGCAGTACGGGGTGACCCGGTGGTCCTGGACGAGCAGGCCCCGGTCGAAGATCTGCTTCAGCGACCACCACACACTCTGGACGTAGTCGGGGTCCATCGTCCAGTAGGCCTTGTCCATGTCGACCCAGTAGCCCATCCGCTCGGTGAGCGTGGCGAACTCGTCGACGTGGCGCAGCACCGACTCGCGGCACCGGTCGTTGAACTCCGCGACCCCGTAGGCCTCGATGTCGCCCTTGCCGGAGAACCCGAGCTCGCGCTCCACGGCCAGCTCGACGGGCAGGCCGTGACAGTCCCAGCCGGCCTTGCGGTCCACCCGGAACCCGCGCATCGTCTTGAACCGGGGGAAGACGTCCTTGAAGACCCGGGCCTCCACGTGGTGGGTGCCCGGCATCCCGTTGGCGGTCGGCGGGCCCTCGTAGAACGTCCACTCGGGTGCGCCGGCTCGCTGCGCGAGGGTGCGGTGGAACACGTCGTGCTCGCGCCAGTGCTGCAGGATCTGCCGGTCCACCTCCGCGAGGTCGACCTTCGCGTGGACCGCGGCATAGCCGCGTGGGTCCCGCGGGGTGGCCGCCGCGGTCGGCGGGCTGGTGGGCTGCGCGCTCATCATCACGTCCTTGCTCATGCTCCGGTGCGAGGCCCGATTCTAGTTGCGATCCCGCCCCCGGCCGGCTTGCCCCGCCCGGGTGGGCTATCGGGGGGCCTGCGACCCCGAGACCAGGGACGCCCAGCGGGCCGCGATGTCGGGCGGCGGGTCGACGACCTCGACGATCTTGTCCCGCGAGGTCGCCCCGCGCACGACCCGGA
>Ga0316576_10001705_pt1 | contig 12060 bp, 13 predicted proteins | sample S0NA_FD_203075 | JGI IMG/M metagenome (GOLD analysis project Ga0316576, IMG submission 203075) | Rhizosphere microbial communities from salt marsh grasses in Alabama, United States - S0-2_050615r3r5 | ecosystem: Host-associated > Plants > Roots > Rhizosphere | place: USA: Alabama | collected... | reverse complement strand
GGAGATCGACCCCGGCCGGCTGAGGTCCGTCGTGTCCCGGCCAGTCGTCGTGGACGGGCGGAACCGGCTCGACGCGGCGGCCTGGCGCGCGGCCGGGTGGACCTACCGCGCCCTCGGGCGGCCGTGAGCGGCATGCTCGACCCGCCCGACGTCGTCGTGCGCCGGGTGCTCGAGTCCTGCCAGACGTGGGCCGTCGTCGGGCTGTCGACGAACACCCGCCGCGCCGCCTACCGCGTGGCGGAGTTCCTCGCCGACCACGGCAAGCAGGTGATCCCCGTCCACCCCAAGGCCGAGACGGTGCACGGAGAGCCGGGTTTCGCCCGGCTGCCCGACATCGACGTGCCGGTGGACTGCGTCGACGTGTTCGTGCGCTCCGAGCTGGCCGGGCCGATCGCGGACGAGGCCGTGTCGATCGGCGCGCGGGCGGTGTGGTTCCAGCTGGGGGTGGTGGACCAGGAGGCCTACCGGCGCGTGACCGCCGCCGGGCTCGACATGGTCATGGACCGCTGCCCGGCGATCGAGTGGCCCCGTCTCGGACCTGCTGCCTGAGCGACGCCCCCTTGGCCCGGGCCGTGGCCTCGAGGTCGGCCTGGAACGCCACCATCGCCTCGCGCAGGCGGGCCGCCTCCGGGCCGTCTCCGGCCGCGAGGATGCGCACGGCCAGCAGCCCGGCGTTGCGCGCGTTGCCCACCGCGACGGTCGCGACCGGGACACCGGCAGGCATCTGCACGATCGACAGCAGGGAGTCCAGCCCGTCGAGCACCCGCAGGGGCACCGGCACGCCGACGACCGGGAGCGGCGTCACCGAGGCCAGCATCCCCGGCAGGTGCGCGGCCCCGCCGGCACCCGCGACGAGCACCCGCAGGCCGCGGTCGGCGGCCGACGAGCCGTAGGCCAGCATCGCCTGCGGCATCCGGTGAGCCGAGACGACGTCCACCTCGTGCGGCACCCCGAACTCGGCCAGCACCCCCGCCGCCGCCTCCATCGTCGGCCAGTCGCTGTCGGAACCCATGACCACGCCGACACGCGGTCCCCGTGGCTCGGTCATCCTCGCCTCCCCCTCGTGAGTGCGTCGGCGGCGTGCCAGGCGCGACGGACGCAGTCGTCCATGTCCGCGCCGACGATGGTGACGTGCCCGATCTTGCGGCCCGGCCGCACCTGCTTGCCGTACAGGTGCACGCGCACGGCGGGGTCGTGGGCGAGAACGTGCGACAGCGCGCCGTGGACGCCGGGGTCCTCGCCGCCGAGCACGTTGACCATGACACAGGCCGGGGCCCGGGCGATCGGCGAGCCGAGCGGCAGGTCGAGCACGGCCCGCAGGTGGTTCTCGAACTGCGAGGTGACGGCACCGTCGATGGTCCAGTGCCCGGTGTTGTGGGGGCGCATCGCCAGCTCGTTGACGTCCAGGCGGCCGTCGGGCAGCTCGAAGAGCTCCACCGCCAGGATCCCCACCACCCCCAGGGCCTCGGCCACCTGCAGCGCGAGTCGCTGTGCCGCGACGGCGGTGTCCGGGTGCAGGCCGGGTGCGGGCGCCCGGACCTCGACGCAGATCCCGTCCCGCTGCACCGACTCCACCACCGGGTACGCCACCGCCTGGCCGCTGGGTGAGCGGGCGACAACCGCGGCGAGCTCGCGGGAGAACGCGACGCGCTCCTCGACGACGACAGGCACCCCGGCCCGGAACGCATCGTGGTCGGCGGCCGGGCCCTCGACCAGCCAGACACCCTTGCCGTCGTAGCCTCCGCGCGCCGTCTTGAGCACCACCGGCCACCCGCCGACGTGCTCGGCCGCCCGGTCGAGGTCGGCCACATCGGTCACGACGACGAACCGCGGCACCGGCAGGCCGGCCGCGGCGAGGTCCTCCCGCATGACCGCCTTGTCCTGCGCGTGGCGCAGCGCCCGCGGGCCGGGCCGAAGCACGGCACCGGCCTGCTCGAGGGCCTGCAGGTGCGGCTGGGGCACGTGCTCGTGGTCGAAGGTCAGGACGTCCACGTCCGCGGCGAAGGCGAGCAGGTCGTCCCGGCCACGCTCGTCCCCGACCGTCGTCCCGGGGATCACGCGTGCGGCGGAGTCCCCGCCCGAGGCGGCCAGCAGGCGCAGCTCCAGGTCGAGGCCGATCGCCGCCTGCTGCATCATCCGCGCGAGCTGGCCTCCCCCGACGACGCCGACGACCGGGCGCCGGGTGTCGCCGGGAGCTGCGGATCGGACGGGATCGGTCATGGCGCCCCCACCCTAGAACCGGCCTAGACTCACGCGGATGCAGGCTCCGACCTCGCCGCGGCTCCGGGCGGCTGCGGCCGAGGGGGGCAAGTTCCTCGCCGTCGGGGGGATCGGCTACGTCGTCGACGTCACCACCTTCAACCTGCTGCGGTTCGCCGGCGGCGAGGGTCCTCTGTACGACAAGCCGCTGACGGCCAAGGTGCTCTCCGTCGTCCTCGCGACGATCGTCACCTACGCCGGCAACCGGCAGTGGACGTGGCGGCACCGCGAGCGCACTGGATACGTCCGGGAGTACGCCCTGTTCTTCGTGCTCAACGGCATCGCCATGGGCATCGCCGTGGGCACGCTGGCGATCAGCCACTACGTGCTCGGGTTCACCAGCCCGCTGGCCGACAACATCGCCGCCAACGTGGTGGGGCTGGCCCTGGGGACGGCGTTCCGGTTCTGGTCCTACCGGCGCTGGGTGTTCCGCACCCCCGACCGCGTGGTCGTCACCGCCTGACCTCTCAGTCCGCCCCGGGGCGGGTGATGAGGTCGGTGAGGAGCCGCTGGACGTTCTCGACGTTCGGCACGTCCCGGAACACCACGTCGGTGCTCTGCGCCGAGGACTCGATGCGCAGCGTGCCGCACCCCAGTACCCGGTCGACGAGGTCCTTCTCGAACGACACCCCGCTCACCCGCATCAGGGGGATGTTGCGGCCCTTCTGCCGGATGATGCCGGTGCGGTCCATGATCCGCTGGTCGGTGATGGTGTAGCTGGAGCTGAGCCAATGGATCAGCGGCCAGAGCGTGAACCACAGCAGCGCGATCACGATGGCCGCGCCACCGACCCAGCGGATGACGTCCTCGAGGCCGCCGTCGGGGAGCAGGGTGAGCAGCAGGACGAAGGCGACGACGCCGAGCGCGAGCCAGACAACCGCGCCGAGCAAAGCCTTCCAGTGCGTGCGCATGTGGATCAGGACAGCCTCGCCGCTGCCCAGCGCATCCTCGGGGTATCCCATGAGGCGCATCGTGGCAGATGGCCCTCGCCGCCGGGGGTCAAGGCTTCGATCGGTGCGCCGTGGCGTCGGTGCGGACGTGGACGACGTCGCCGGCGGAGACGGCCACGACGCCGCTGCGCGTGTCGAGCACGAGCCGGCCGTCGGTGTCGACACCGGTGGCGCGACCCCGCAGCACCTCGGCGCCCGGCAGGTGCACCTCCACGGCGCGACCCAGGGTCGAGCAGCGCTGCCGGTAGGCCGCCAGCGTGCCGTCCGACTCCTCCCAGCCCCGAAGCCCTCGCAGGAGGTGCTGCAGCACCACGTCGGCGACCGACGGGGCGTCGAGAGACCCGGTGGGGTGCAGGCTCTCCAGGGCGACCGCTCCCGGGGGCAGTCCGGTGCCGCGCACGTTGACCCCGATGCCCAGCACGACGGCCGGCGGTGACGGGTCCGCGACCCTGTCGGCGAGGATGCCGGCCACCTTGCCGCCGCGGGCCAGCACGTCGTTGGGCCACTTGAGCACCGCGTCGGGCGCCCCGAGGGAGGCCAGGGCGTCCACCACGGCGACCCCGGTGAGCAGCGGCAGCAGCGTCCAGCCGTCCTGGCGGCGTGGTCGGACGAGCACCGACAGGGCCAGGCCCGACCCGGGTGGGCACGTCCACTCCCGGCCCCGGCGGCCCCGTCCGCCGCCCTGGTCGGTGGTGGCGACCGCCAGCGAGGAGCGGCCAGCGCGCGCGGCCTGCACCGCGACGTCCTGGGTGGACGGCGTGCTGGCTAGCCAGGTCGGGCGCATCATCCGGTGTTCTGCAGCCCGGCGGCCACACCGTTGATGGTGAGCAGGACGAGCCGGCGCAGCGCCTGCTCGCGGCCGGGGTCGTCCTCGCCGGGGTCGTCCTCGCCGGGGACGTCGCGCAGCTCCCGCAGGGCACGCATCTGCAGGTAGGACAGAGCATCGATGTAGGGGTTGCGCAGCTCGACGGCACGACCGAGGACGCGGTGCTGGTCGAGGAGGCGAGCCTGCCCGGTGACGGCGAGCACCCCGGAGACGCTGCGCTCCTGCTCGTCGAGGATGGCGGCCACGATGTCCTCGCGGCCTCCGGCGGCGAGGTAGCGGGAGAGGATCCGCCGGTCGGTCTTGGCCAACGACATCTCGGCGTTGTCCACCAGGACGGCGAACAGCGGCCACTCGCGGTAGGCCCGTCGGAGCAGGGCGGGGTCGTCGACGGCCTCGATCGCGCTCCCGAGCCCGAACCAGCCGGGAACGTTGGCCCGGCACTGGGCCCAGGAGAACACCCAAGGGATGGCGCGCAGGTCGTCGAGCGAGCCCGAGGAGAGCCCACGACGGGCCGGGCGCGAGCCCAGCGGGAGCCGGCCGAGCTCGGGCAGGGCGGTGGCCGAGGAGAACCACTCGGCGAAGCCCGGCTGCCGCACCAGTGCCTGGTAGCGCGCGCGGGCTGCCTCGAACAGCCGCCCGGACAGCTCGGCGAACGCGTCCGCGGCCTCGCGAGCCCTCTGCTCGACGGCGGGGGTCGAAGCCAGGAGGGTGGCGGCGGCGACCTGCTCGAGGTGCCGCAGGGCCAGGTCGGGGTCGCCGTAGCGGGCGAAGACCACCTCCCCCTGCTCGGTCACCTTGAACCGTCCGGCCACCGACCCCGGAGGCTGGGCCAGCACCGCTCGGCCCACCGGTCCGCCGCCGCGTCCCAACGCGCCGCCGCGGCCGTGGAAGAGCGTGAGCGCCACCCCGCGGCGCTCCGCCCACTCCGACAGACGGGCCTGGGCGTCGTAGAGGAGCAGGGTGGCCGACACCGGGCCGATGTCCTTGGCCGAGTCGGAGTAGCCGACCATCACCTCCAGTCGCCCCCCGGTGGCCTCGAGGCGACGGCGTACGGCCGGCAGGTCGACGACGTCCTCGAGCACGTCGACGCAGCGCTGCAGGTCGTCACCGGTCTCGAACAGCGGGACGACGTCCAGCACGAGCCGGTCCCCCACCGCGTGCGCGGCGAGCTCGTGGACCGCGGCCACGTCGGCCGCGCTGCGCGTGAAGGACACCACGTAGCGACGGCAGGCCCGCGGCCCGAAGCGCTGCTGGATCCCGGCCATCGCCCGCAGCGTCGCCAGCACCTCCTCGGTGCGCTCGGACAGCTCGCCCCCGGCGCCGACCTCCTCGAGGGCCTCGGCGTGCACCTGGCTGTGCTGGCGCACCTCCAGCTCGGCGAGGTGGAACCCGAACGTCTCGGCCTGCCACAGCAGGTGCTGTACCTCGCCGTAGGCCTGCCGCGCGGCTCCCGCTGCGGCCAACGACCGCTGCACGGCCTGCAGGTCGGACACCAGGTCGTCGCTGCCGGCGTAGGCAAGGTCAGCGTCCCTCTGACGGGTGGCACGCAGCCGCTCGGCCACGACGAGCAGGGCGAGCCGGTGCGGCGCGTCCCGCGAGCGCTCGGCGAGGGCCTCGACGACCTCCGGGGCGGCGGTGGCCGCCGTCTCGACCAGGGACTCCACGGCGGGGCTCGGCTCGGTCGTCTCGGCGTCGGCGGTCAGGGACCAGCCGATGCGGGTGGCCGCGGCCTGCAGGGCGTGCAGGACGTGCGCGGACTGGATGGCCAGGGCCTCCCGGGTCACGCTCGCCGTCACCGTCGGGTTGCCGTCACGGTCCCCGCCGATCCACGAGCCCCACCGAAGGAAGGCCGGCACCCGGGGCGGTCGTCGACCGCTCTGCTCCCCCGAGACGACGGTCTCGGCCTGGCGGTACACCCGCGGCACGACCCGGAACAGCACCTCGTCGAACACGGCCATCGCGGTACGCACCTCGTCCAGCGGGCCGGGACGCTCCGACCGCACCAGCGCCGTCCGCCACATGCCGTCCACCTGCTCGGTGAGAGACCGACGCAGCTCGACGCGCCGCTGAGGCGACACGCGCGGGTCGTCGAGGCGGTCCAGCACGTCCACGACCCCGCGGATGGCCCGCACCGTGGCCCGCCGGCGCGCCTCGGTGGGGTGAGCGGTGAGCACCGGTCGCACCTCGAGCCCGTCGAGCAGCGCCTGGGCGTGCCCCGTGCCGTACCTCTCCTCCACGGTCCGCACGGCTTCACCGAGGCCCGCGGCCGACACCCGCCGCATCGTCCGCACCCGGTGGTACTCCTCGGCGACGTTGACGAGGTGGAAGAACACGGCGAAGGCCCGCGCCACCTCCTCGGCGCGGCTCAGCGGCCAGGACGCGACGAGCCGCTCGGCCTCGTCCGCGGCGTCATCGCCGACCGGCCCGTCACCGTCCTCGCGGGCGTCGTGGGCCGCGATGACCAGGCGGCGCAGGTGCGTCACGTCGTCGAGCAGCCCCGGGCCCGCATACTCCACCAGTACCTCGCCGAGCACCTCGCCGAGCATCCGGACGTCTGCCCGCAGCTCGTCGGGGGTGTCGCTGCGGGCGGACTCCCGGGCCGGCACGGACGAGGCGGCGGTCACGACGCTCGAGGCTAGCGCCGAGTACGGCAGGGTCCTCGTGGACGCGGCGGGCGCCTCACTAGTCTGGGCGGTGCCAGCACCGACGAGGAGGTTGTCGATGGCCGTCGATCCCGCAGCCGACACGCCGACTCGGGACGTGAGCACGACCGCGGCGAAGCTGGCCGACCTCACCGCCCGGGTCGAGGAGGCCATCCACGCAGGCTCGGCCAAGGCCGTGGAGAAGCAGCGCGCCAAGGGCAAGATGACGGCGCGGGAGCGCATCGGGGCGCTGCTCGACGAGGGCTCGTTCATCGAGTTCGACGAGCTGTCTCGGCACCGCTCCACCGCGTTCGGCCTCGACGAGACGCGGCCCTACGGGGACGGTGTCGTCACCGGGCTCGGCACCATCGACGGACGCCAGGTGGCGGTGTTCGCGCAGGACTTCACCGTGTTCGGGGGAAGCCTCGGAGAGGTCTTCGGAGAGAAGATCATCAAGGTCATGGACGCCGCGCTCAAGATCGGCTGCCCGGTGATCGGCATCAACGACTCCGGCGGGGCGCGCATCCAGGAGGGAGTGGTCTCCCTCGGCCTGTACGGGGAGATCTTCTACCGCAACGTGCTGGCGTCCGGGGTGGTGCCCCAGGTGTCCCTCATCATGGGCCCCTGCGCCGGCGGGGCCGTGTACTCCCCGGCGATCACCGACTTCACGGTCATGGTCGACAAGACCTCCCACATGTTCATCACCGGGCCCGAGGTGATCAAGACCGTGACGGGCGAGGACATCGGCTTCGAGGAGCTCGGTGGCGCCCGAACCCACAACGCGGTGTCCGGCAACGCCCACTACCTCGGAGCGGACGAGCAGGACGCCCTCGACTTCGTCAAGGAGCTGCTGTCGTACCTGCCGTCGAACAACCTCTCCGAGACGCCTGCGGTCGAGCCGGCCGAGCCCGCCCCGCTGGAGGTGACCGAGGCCGACCTGGCCCTCGACACGCTCGTGCCGGACTCGGCCAACCAGCCCTACGACATGCACACGGTCATCGGGACCGTCCTCGACGACGGCCAGTTCCTCGAGGTCCAGGCGCTCTACGGGCCGAACATGGTCGTCGGGTTCGGCCGGGTCGAGGGCCGCTCGGTCGGGGTGGTGGCCAACCAGCCCATGCAGTTCGCCGGCACCCTCGACATCGCCGCGTCGGAGAAGGCGGCCCGGTTCGTGCGCACGTGCGACGCGTTCAACGTGCCGGTGCTCACCTTCGTCGACGTCCCCGGCTTCCTGCCGGGCACCGGCCAGGAGCACGAGGGGATCATCCGCCGCGGCGCCAAGCTCATCTACGCCTACGCCGAGGCCACCGTGCCCAAGGTCACGGTGATCACCCGCAAGGCCTACGGGGGAGCCTACGTCGTCATGGGGTCCAAGCACCTGGGGGCCGACGTCAACCTCTCCTGGCCGACCGGGCAGGTGGCGGTCATGGGTGCCCAGGGCGCGGTCAACATCCTCTACCGGCGCGAGCTGGCCGGCGCGGACGACCCCGTCGCCCTGCGCGCCGAGCTCGAGAAGCGCTACGAGGACACCCTCGCCAACCCGTACACGGCCGCCGACCGCGGCTATGTCGACGCCGTGATCGCCCCGTCGCGGACCCGGGTCGCCGTCACCCAGGCCCTGCGGGCGCTGAGCACCAAGCGGCAGACGCTGCCGCCGAAGAAGCACGGGAACATCCCGCTGTGAGCGAGGCTGCCTGGACGGTCCGCGGGCGTCCCACCGAGGCCGAGCTGGCCGCCGTCGTGGCCGTGCTGTCGGCCGCCGCGGCCGGGTCACCGGCGCCGGCTTCATCCGGCGGGCAGGACACCGGCGGCTGGTCGGCGTACTGGAGGAGCTTGCGCGGGCCCGTCGCCCCCGGGCCCGGGGCGTGGCGAGCCAGCGGTCTTCCCCGCCCGTGACGCACCGGCCGAGGCTCGTCCTCGCCTCGGCCTCGCCTGCCCGGCTGGCCACCCTGAGGTCGGCCGGCGTGGACCCGGAGGTGGTCGTCAGCGGGGTCGAGGAGGACGGGGTGGACGCCGGGACCCCGGCGTCCACGGCGCAGGTGCTGGCGGCACGGAAGGCGCGTGCGGTCGCCGCCCGTCTCGGCGGTGACCGGCTGAACGTGGGCCCCGAGCTCGTGCTGGGCTGCGACTCGGTCTTCGAGATCCACGGGGTCGGGTACGGCAAGCCCCGGGACGCCGAGGACGCGGGTCAGCGCTGGCGGGCGATGAGCGGTCACTCCGGTGTGCTGCACACCGGGCACCACCTCGTCGACCTGGGCAGCGACCGGGAGGTGGGGGCGGTGGCGTCGACCACGGTGACCTTCGCCGAGGTCAGCGACGCCGAGATCGACGCCTACGTGGCCACCGGTGAGCCGCTGAGGGTGGCCGGTGCCTTCACCATCGACGGGCTGGGCGGCCCGTTCGTCGCCTCGGTCGACGGGGACCCGCACACCGTGGTGGGGCTCTCCCTCCCTCTGCTTCGCCACCTGCTGGCCGAGCTCGGCGTGACCTGGACGTCGCTGTGGTCGTCCAGCGGCGGGCAGGACGCCGCGCACGTAGGCTGACGGTATGACGGTCGCCCCCGAGGGTCGGCGGCTGCTGCGCCTGGAGGTGCGCAACGCCGCCGTCCCCATCGAGCGCAAGCCCGAGTGGATCCGCACCCGGGCCAGGCTCGGGCCCGAGTACTCGCAGATCCGTTCCCTGGTGCAGCAGGAGGGCCTGCACACTGTCTGCCAGGAGGCCGGCTGCCCCAACATCTACGAGTGCTGGGAGGACCGGGAGGCGACCTTCCTCATCGGTGGGGACCAGTGCACCCGCAGGTGCGACTTCTGCCAGATCGACACCGGCAGGCCCGCCGCGCTCGACACCGACGAGCCCCGACGCGTCGCCGAGTCGGTGCGGACGATGGGGCTGCGGTACGCGACGATCACCGGTGTCGCCCGCGACGACCTCCCCGACGAGGGCGCCTGGCTGTACGCGGAGACCGTACGCGTGGTCCACGAGCTGAACCCGCAGACCGGGGTGGAGATCCTTGTCCCCGACTTCTCCGGCCGCCCCGACCTGCTGGACCAGGTGTTCGCGGCCGCCCCGCAGGTCTTCGCGCACAACCTCGAGACCGTCCCGAGGATCTTCCGCCGGATCCGGCCGGCGTTCTCCTACTCCCGGTCCCTCGATGTGCTGCGCCAGGCCCGGTCGGCCGGGATGGTCACCAAGTCCAACCTCATCCTGGGGATGGGCGAGACGGTCCCGGAGGTCGTCGACGCGCTGCACGACCTGCACCAGGCCGGCTGTGACCTGGTGACCATCACCCAGTACCTGCGCCCGTCGCCCCGGCACCACCCGGTGGAGCGCTGGGTGCACCCGGACGAGTTCGACGCCCTCGGGGAGCAGGCGCGCGAGATCGGCTTCGCCGGCGTGATGTCCGGTCCACTGGTGCGCTCCTCCTACCGCGCCGGGCGGCTCTACCGGGAGGCCGTCGCTCAGCGGGCCTCGACCGGCTGACGCCCACCTGCCCGCCCGGACGTCGACTACCCTGCCGTCCTCGTGGCGCGCACCAAGAAGGACAAGGGCGGGACGGCCGGCGACGGGACCGAGAAGAAGGTCCGGTTCAAGACGTTCCGGCAGATCGGGCAGGCCTACCGCGTCGCCTCGAGGACGGACAAGCGGCTCGGCCTGTACACCTTCGGGTCGGCGGGGCTGGTGCTGCTCGTCGCGGTCGTCGTCGGCGTTCTCGTCGGCCCGGTGTGGTTCTGGGTGCTCATGGGCCTCCCGCTGGCCTTCCTCGTGGGCACGATCATCTTCGGTCGTCGGGCCGAGGCCGCCGTGTACTCCCAGATCGAGGGCCAGCCCGGAGCGGCCGCATCGGCCCTGCAGACCCTTCGCCGGGGATGGGTCGTGGAGCCTGCGATCGCGGTCAACCGGCAGCAGGACGTCGTGCACCGCGTGCTCGGCAGACCGGGCATCGTCCTGGTCGGCGAGGGGTCCAACCCCGGACGGGTCCGCAACCTGCTGGCCCAGGAGCACCGGAGGCACGCCCGCATCGCCACCGACGTCACGATCCACGAGCTCGTCGTGGGCAACGGCGAGGACGAGGTCGTCCTGCGCAAGGCGGCCCGCGCGGTGCAGAAGCTCCCGAAGTCGCTGTCACCGGCCCAGGTGACGGAGGTGCGCAACCGCCTGCGGGCGATGCCCAGCGGGGTGAACCAGATGCCGATCCCTAAGGGCCCGCTGCCCAAGAACGTCAAGCTCCCGAAGGGCGCGATACCCCCACGCTGAGGCGGCGCCGGTGGCCACCGCCCCGGCCCGGCAGATTCCGTCAGGCCTCGGCGGCCTCTTCTGCGGCCGGGGCGGCGGTGACGGCGATCCTCGTCGCCTCGGGCTGCGGCCGGGTCACGCCGTGCACCCGGATCGTGAGCAGGCCCTTGTCGTAGCCCGCCTCGACGTCGTCGGCGGTGACGTGCTCGGGGAGCGCGAACTCGCGCCGGAACGAGCCGGACCGCATCTCGCGCACGACGTAGCCGCCCTCGGTCGTCTCCGACTCGCTCGAGCGCTCGCCGGAGATCGTCAGCCGCTGCGGCGCGACCTCGATCTCGACGTCCTTGTCGACGTCGATGCCGGGGAGCTCCAGGGTGATCACCACATCGCCGCCGTCGCGCACGATGTCGACAGCCGGGACGTAGCCGGACACCTGCGAACCCGAACCCCACGTGCGTCGCACCAGGTCGTCGAAGTCGCTGTCCAGACGCGCCAGTGCGGTGAAGGGGTCCCAACGGATGAGTGTCATGGCAGTCTCCTCTCGCCACCAGACCCCGAGTTAGCACTCGGTCTCTATGAGTGCTAACCCCGGCGAGGCCACGGTTCTTCCCGGGGGCCGTTGACCACGACCGTCCCGACGGCGAGGTCGTGCAGACCCCGCCGGTCGCGGTCGGCCACGGCGGGCGGGATGACGAGCGCGATGAGCAGCGTGCGGATGATCCCGTTCCACAGCCCCACCGGGCGACGGTCGAGCCTGACGACGCGCAGGCCGAGCAGGTGCTGGCCTGGGCTGGCCCCGGTGAGCCCCGTGGACAGAGCGACGACCACGATCCACACCACGAGCGGGGCCAGCTGCAGGGTGGAGCCGACCGTCCACGGCTCGGAGGAGCGGAGCACGAGCAGGACGACGAGGTTGGCCAGCACCCAGTCCAGGACGAGGGCGAGCACCCGGCGGGCCCAGGAGGCAACGGATCCCGGCCCCTGCAGCGGGAGCCCGAGGCGACGGCCGGGGTAGCTGAGGTCCTCGGTCTCCGGTGGCTGCACGCTCCCAGGTTAGGCACACTCGAGCCGTGGCGACTCGGCGGCAACGGTGGACGCGAGCGCTCTTCCCGCTGGTCGCCGTGCTCGCCGTCGGCTGCGGCTCGACCGA
>Ga0316576_10001704_pt1 | contig 12062 bp, 10 predicted proteins | sample S0NA_FD_203075 | JGI IMG/M metagenome (GOLD analysis project Ga0316576, IMG submission 203075) | Rhizosphere microbial communities from salt marsh grasses in Alabama, United States - S0-2_050615r3r5 | ecosystem: Host-associated > Plants > Roots > Rhizosphere | place: USA: Alabama | collected... | reverse complement strand
GATCGAAGATTCGCTTTGGGTACTTGTTTGGGACGTAAGGGATTTGGGTATCTTAAGAAAAAAATCGGTCACTTCAATAAAAGCGCCAAGGGCATTCCACTTTTGGTCATTACCGATTTAGATCAAGGCAAGTGTGCACCCCGACTCATCGCGGATTGGTTACCGAGTCCGAAACACAATAATCTGATTTTTCGGGTTGCGGTAAGGGAGATCGAGTCGTGGTTGTTAGCAGATCGCGACAACATCTCAAAATTCTTGGGTATACGAGTGTCTGACATTCCACTAAATCCGGATGAAATAATAGATCCAAAAGCACTCGTTATAAATCTTGCTGCAAAATCCAAAAAGAGTAACGTCAGAAAAGCGATTGTACCGGCGCACAAGAGTACAGCAAAGATTGGTCCGGATTATAACGGCATATTATCATCCTTCGTTCAAAGGGATTGGTCCGTAAATGACGCAATGAAATATTCACCGAGCCTCTTCCGGGCCTGTGAAGCCATAAAAATATTTGAGCCTGTCTTTTGACCCGGATTGCTCTTCGAAAGTTTCAATTCAAGTTACCTTTAAAGCTTTAAATTTCCCTCTTTTCAAAGGGGACTTTCGCCAGTGGCAGGCGGTTTTCCGGTCATCACGGATTGACCTCGAACCCCTCCAATCGGGCCGCCGTGACCAGGCGGTCGTCGAAACACATGATGGGCAGGCGGGTAACGTTTTCTTCGGTTGCCACGAGCACCGCCGCCAGCTGGAGGGCGTCGGCGGCCTTCAGGGGGTGCACCTGAAGCAGTCGCAGGGCTCTTTCCTTGACCTTGCCCAAAGAGATGACCTCAAAAACGCTTTCGAACAGGTCGCGGGTGCGCTTTCTGGCGGCATCAAACGCTTCCGGCCCGAGCGAGCCCTCCCGCAGCCGTCGGCAAAGCGCGCTGAACACTTCGATTTGGGTCATGGTCCACACCAGGATGTCGCCGTCAGCCCGCAGGGCCTCGACGCAATAAGTCGATTCTTTTTCTAATACCAGCAAAGGGATAATCGCCGAAGAGTCCCAGAATTTCATCGACCTTCATCCCTTTCCTTCAGCAAGGCGTTCAACGCACCCGTATATTTTCCGTTTTCCGAAACCACCCGATCCAGACGGGCAAATTCAGAAAGGGAAAGCTTTTTAGGGGGTGCCGCGACCATCCCTAGTTCGACCATGCGCTGAAGCCAGCCTGTGGCTTTGCTCCTGCTCCCGAACGAGTCGACGGCCTCGATACGGGCCAAAGGTGTTTTGCGGTCTACGATCTCAACCACCTCACCCGCTCGAACCAAGCGCAAATAATGACTTAACTTGTTCTTCAAGCTTGAAATGTTGGTTCGAATCATGTCTGCTCCCTATAAAGATCAATATCCCTTGTTGAATGCGGCCAATTTCGGACAGAAAGCCGAACAATTGGCCATATATACTTAGCTATAATAGCCATATTGTAATAGCTATGTCAAGAGCTGATTTCCTGTTGCTCGTAGCCATTCTGATGCCAATCGATAGGTACGGGTTCCTCATCTCCCAAGAGGATATAGGGCCCATTTAACAAATTATAAATTGATAATAGATTTAGGATCTTCTACCGGCATCATATGCCACGGAAAGCATGAATCGATGCTCCCGGCTGCCTGCACCGCATCATCGCAAGTGGCATCGACTACCGCTTGAAAATTGAAGATGATAGAGAATGGGAGATTTTTATTACCCGCCTTGAAACTATTTCTCTACACATCCGCACCAAGGGCAATCGACATAAACGAGGAGACTTGTCAAGTTTGTTGACGGCCAATCGTTAAGTTGGTAGGCGGGCAATTTTTCTTCTATACCTGCCGCCCGTATTGCTGATTGAGTCTCATAAATAAATTAAAAATAATTCCAGTATTTTAGAAACAACACAACCTGTACCGGCCATTAATCCAACTATGGCATTTGAATTGCTATGGCTAAAGACAAACAGAACAACGGTCAATCCGGTGAGCGCCCGCACATTCTGCAACGGCTTCTTCTCGACCTGGACCTCCAGCATACCGCGATGGCTATCATTCGCAATCCCTTCCGCTTTGCGGGTACTTGACAAACGCAACACATTCCAATGGAAGGAGGCATATAATGAACGAAACCTTAGAATGGCTGGTTGGACTTGCACTGATATTGATATATGCACAGTCCCGCTTCAACACACCCAAGAGCAATAGATCCTCCACGACTCTCTATCGCTACTGTTTTGCATTTCTCTGTTACTTTCTGTCGCTGTGCTTATTGTACCTGCTGCTTGGCGGGGGAATTTCCGCATCACCGGCACTGTACGATCTGCTAACAAAAGGCGCAGCGAAGGATGGTGAGCATCTCGCCGGCGGGCCACTGCTGTCGGCGCTCATTCTGACCACCTTGCTGCCCAACTTTCCGGTTTTGTCGAAAATCGATGCTTGGCTCAGAGGCACGTTTCAGGATATCGGCCACATTCCCAAGGAGGCCCGGGAACTGAGTGGCAATATGCGAAGATCCACCTTTATCGCACCGGAGCGCAAGAGGGATGAGGTCCGGCGCTATCTGGTTGATTTTTCCGAAACCGACATCCGCATTCGTCCGGACAATAGTCCACAATCAGAATGGACCCAGGTCACGTCCCTGTGGCTGGAGGTCAGAAACTGGGCGGATAAGAAGAAGTACTCCGGCTTCCTGGAATCGTTCAAGACCGATTACCGGCAAATAGAAACGGCGTACGAGAAATTGCGCGTTAAAGCATTGAAGTGCTTTCGGTGGATGTCTGATTATGATGACATCGAAGAAGCAACGTTTAATCCTCTCAAAGAATGTCAAAAAGATTTTCAGGAACAACTGATCATTTTGAAGAAGGACCTCAGCAACTACATTGCCCGGGGTGTGCTCAGCTGCGAAATGACCGGCAAAGAGCGCCGGGCGAAACTCGAAGAAATGGGGTTCTGCGACATCGCCGACGACCGTTCACCCCTTAACGCCCACCAGGTGGTCGGAATCGGTTTCATTGTCTTTCTGTTCATGTTCTTCGGTAATCTGTTGTTCCGCGGCACTTCCTTGAAGATCACCCCCGGCATTATGACAGCCATGATGGTTGCGACGATTTACGGGCTTTCGATTCTTCTGGCGCTCAATCTCAAGGTGGTGTGGCCGTTTGCCGATATCCGGCGGGTCGGACAGCGTCCGATAGCCTCCTATGTGGTGGCCGGACTGCTGGCCGCGGTCCTGTCGTTTTTTATCTCCATGACATTCAAATTCGTCTGGTTTTGGGACTTCCTGACGGCATTGAAAGACATAAAAATGTGCTACCCCTGGTTCCTGATGTCCTTTACGGTGGCCGCCACGCTGTCCTGTTTGTGTGATAACGGTGTTCTGGGCCAGAAACCGCCACCCCCCTGGATGCGCTGGCTCGAAAGCATTGCCTGCGGCGTGGTGTTAATGGTCGCCGCCTGTGTCGTGCTTAGATGGCTGGCGCAGACCGGGTTACCGACGGAGCGCATACCGCCGCTGATAGTCACCGTTTTCATCAGCGGCGGCATCGGGCTGGCCGTTGGATATTTTGTTCCCTATTGGTATCGGTCCCTGCCGCCGGAAACCAATGTCGACGCAGAAATGAAAGGCCAGATAGATTGGGGTGCGCGTGGGAGGGCCATGAGTGTCTAGCACATGTCATCACGTGATGGGGCGCTATAGCAACCGGCAACTCGACACATGGCTGCTCAATGCGCCCCCTTGTTTCGGCCGTAATGCATATTATATTCATCTGTAAGCAAACGACTAAACAATTTGCCGGTAATCTTGGTGTCAGCATGCTAAACGAACGCATCTTCATATCCTATGGAACCACTGATGCCGGAGCGCATGCGCGTTGGCTGCACGGTGATCTGCAAAAAAAGACTTCAAAACCTGGTTCGTCGAAGAAAACATCGCTCCGGGTACCGACTGGGATGCGGAGATCGACCGCGGGCTGTCATCCGCCAAAGCACTGGTGGTGGTGCTCACACTCGGCTCCGTGGCATCCTCTCAGGTAAAGGGTGAATGGCATTATGCGCTCAACCACTACCTGCCGGTCATTCCGATGATTTTTACCCCCTGTAAAATACCGCGTACGCTCAACATCCCGAACTTCCTCGACTTTCAGGAAAACCGCGAAGCAAGTCTCGAGAAACTCACTGTGCGCCTGCGGGACCTGGACGAGAAGTATTCCGAAGAGTTGCAACTTCTCCTCGCCGCTTTCAAAGATGCCCGGAAAACAGCGCCGGACCCGGATCGTTATAACGGCAAAATTCAAGATCTGAACCACGATACGAATTTGACGTTGGCCAACCGGCATTCAAAGAATCTATTTAAAACTAATCAAAGGGAGGTTTTTTTGCCATGCCGCATTATATTACGTTAGCCAGTTTCACCCAAAAGGGAATTGAGAACATCAATGACGGCCCAGCCAGGCTCGAAAAAGCAAAACAGGCATTCGAATCCATGGGGGCTAAATTGAAAGAATTTTATCTGGTAACGGGGCAGTATGACATGGTCGTCATTGCCGAAGCTCCTGATGATGAAACAATCGCCAAATTGGCTCTTATTATTGGTGCGAGGGGCACTTCGCGCACAGTGACCTTTCGCGCTTTTACGGAGGAAGAATACCGGAGGATCGTGGCCGAGCTTCCATAGGGCTCACTCAAAAATAACTTCACATTTTGGACGCCGATGCATCCCGTCCGGCTGTGTTGCGAAAACTCGAAATATCCAGATATTATTGCGTTCTCGCGCCTTGCCGGCCGGGCGCCTCAACACCCAAAATTGCGAACTTATCTTTTCGTGAACCCTTAGAATTAAACTATAGTAGCCAAAACATAGTTCGAATTTTTCCCGGACGCCGGTTTGTAGACAGAAGCTTTTTCTTTATTCTGGAAACAAGGGGGCTCAACCCGGGCTTATTTTTAGGTCTCATATCTTCAGCCGCTCAAGGAGCCGAAGCTGCTTTCTGCGACGACGACCAACAGGGACTTAAAGGGAGGTTTCATCATCTTCGGAATTTATGTCCGGTAAGAGGGTCGAAAAATCAAGTCGGTCTGTTGGGGCGGGACCCAGTGCTGTCCTCAACTGAAGATGACATCTTATCCTGCCATATTTTCCTTCCGGATCAATCTTCCAACGATCGACTTCATTTTCGTTGACACGCAAGTATCATTTATGTAAATGCAATATCGAACCACACAGCATACAAGCGATCCAATAAAGCTGAATGGATTTCTTCCTCTTGTTGATTTTAACCCGCCTCCTGCCATTTGACCTGATTGTGGAAAACCTATCCGTATATGTTCATGCCTGATGCATGTGATCTGCGAACGGTTCGAAGATTGGTTTCAGCAGAGCATCACGGCAGCTGCCGGCGGGGAGAGATAAGAATGCCTGTTATGCGGACAGTGACCCCTTGCCTTCACAGCCTGAAATTTTTCAGGCGCAACCACCCGACGAAAGGAGACCCATCATGGCAAGCAATCGAAGAGCACTCCGTGTCGGAATCAACAAATTCAAGAACTACCCTTCGGCAGCCTTACAGGGCTGCGTCAACGACACCCGTGACATGACGTCGGTATTAAAAGCCTTTCTCGGTTTTACCAGCAAAGACATCACGACGCTGACCGATGCACGGGCGACTAAAGTCAACATCATGAAAAACCTGCAGAGCATGGTGGCCGGTGCGAAGGCGGGCAAGTACAGCTACCTTGTCTTCAGCTTATCGAGCCACGGCACCCAGGTCTTAGATGTCAGCGGTGATGAGCCCGACAGGGCCGACGAGGCGTTCTGCCCCTATGATCTCGCCCAAGCGGGCAACCAGTGGGACGCGAACCACGTCATCATCGACGACGAACTTCACGATCTTTTCGTTCAGCTGCCCCAGAACGTGCTGCTGGAAGTTTACCTGGACACCTGCCACAGCGGGACGGGCATCAAGGCAATCGACTTTCTGCTCGACCGCAAACCGCGTTACCTGCCGCCGCCTTCCATCGAGGCTTTCAAGAAAGTCGATGGGCGCAGATCCCGGGGACTGCATGAAGGAATGCTGGAAAAAGGTCTGGTCCACCACATCCTCTGGGTGGGATGTCGTGCCGACCAAACCAGTGCGGATGCAAACATCGGAGGCTCATGGCACGGCGCCTTCACTTATTACTTTTGCAAGGAGCTCCGCGCCAGCAAGAACAGCCTGTCCCGAAAGGCCCTGTTGAAAAAGGTGCGGGCAGACCTCACTGCCGGACACTATACCCAGATCCCGCAACTGGAGTGCCAGGCCACGGTAAGGAGTGCCCGGATCCTGGCGCCAGGCACGGAGAAAGCCAAGAAAGCCAAGCCCTTGAAGAAAAAATCCTTAACCACAACTTTTTTTTCTCCCGCAAGTAAACCAAAGGTTATGAAAATACGCCGACGATGTAGAAAAGAGGCTGATCGCTTTATGTAATTGGTCAAAAAGTCAGAAGGCGGCCGGTCGCAAACGACAGAGGATATTGGCAATGAAAAGTATTCTCGTGATGGGTAGCTCGCGGCCCTACGAACGAGTCCCGCAACGCGCCGCTCATATGGTCGGGACGACACTTGCCCGTTCGGGGTTTAGACTTGTGGCGGGCAATGCCACGGGCGTAGACAAGGCTGTTGCGCAGGCCTTCTGCTCGGAGCTTGCACGTCAAAACAAACTTGCGTCGGAATGGTACTGCCAGCTGCGGTTGCCGTTTCTGGTGCGCGGCAGCCGGTGGCCCCTTCCGGGGCACCGGGCACCAGCCGACGCTATGATTCGGCTCAAGACCACCTTCGAATGGGAGGAGGAGGCTATCGCACGAAGCGATGCGGCAATCATGATCGGCGGGCGCGGAGGCGCGCTTCGTATCGCGCGTCGCTTCATCGACGCCGGCAAGAGCGTTTTTCCGATTCCTTTCACCGGCGGGCGCTCAGGCGAGATCTTTCAGGAAATCCTCAGAACGTGGTGTGAGAGTCCGGTACCGGGGCTTTCCCGCGCCCAGTTCCTCAGGCTTGCCGAGCCTTGGACGGGTGGTACCGGCTCGCTCTCAAATCTGTTGCTCGGCGCCCTGGCAGAAACACCCGACATCTTCATCTCCTACCGTCGCTCGGATTCCGAATCTGTTGTCGGCCGTTTGCATCACGATCTCTCCGAGTACTTTGGGATCAAAAGGGTCTTCATGGATCTCCGGCACATCGCACCAAGTGAAAAGTGGCAGTCGTCCATTGACCATGCGCTGCAGACTTGTAAAATAGGTGTCGTTGTCATCGGACGCCAATGGACTGATGAACGTTTGTACGACAAGAATGATGTCCTCCACAAAGAAGTATTGCAACTTCTAAGCAGCGGCAAGGTGGTCGTCCCGATACTGGTCGAGAACGCGGAGTTGCCCAAGACAGAAAAGCTCCCGGCCGACCTGTTGATGCTACTCGAACCTCAGGCTCGCTCGATTAACAATGGGAACTGGGAAAACGTCCTCACGGATATCATCCGCGCCATGGAGGACCGGCTCAAATGAATGATCAGCGCTCTCAAGCTGGCTATTCTTAAAGCCTATAGTTGGAAATTTAATTCGAACCTTTGTGTTCGGGAGGAAAATCTTCAAAAAAAAGCTGAATTATCCATGTCCAAAAAGTTTATAAGCCTCCTCGTGGTTTTTCTTCTATCGCCGATCCTATCAGCGGGGCAAGACGCGGCCGAAGAGAGCCGCACACTCATGCCAAGAGGCTGGACCCCTGCGCTTGAACAGGCGCAGATCTTTATCGAAGAAGAATCCGCCGACAAGAATGGATTTTCGCTGCCGCTTTCGGCTCTGGTCATTTACGATTCCTCCATCCACAGTGGGTCGATTCTCTATTTCCTGCGCCAGCGTTTCCCTGAAATGCCGCCGGCAAAGGGCGGCGACGAAAAAACCTGGATCCGGCAGTACGTAGATGTCCGCCAAGACTGGTTGGCGAACCACCAACTCACGATCCTCCACGCGACCATTTACCGCGCGCAATGCTTCAAGGGCGAGATGGCAAGAGACAACTGGGATTTGTCCCAATTTCCCGTCGATGCGAACGGCGTGGATGTTTTTGGAGATTGAAAGTTCCAATTGGCCGCGGGTCGGCACGAACGCGCATGGTTCTCATCAATCCGGCTGCCCTGGGCCTTATTCCCTTACCATACACGTTGTGTTTACAAAGTACTTGACACAAATAGAGCGGTTGAGATATTCATCTTACTGAAAAAACTCAATATCTGTTTTAAACCGAATTACCCTGTAAACGGATAAACGATACGTCGAATTCTGCTCTGAATCTTCTCACTTGCTTCATCTGCTCTCACTCTGATCCGACTCGTTGGCAACGGCCTCTTGCGCGGCGCTACTTCTGAAAATCATACTGCTCTTTATTCTTTTTAAATATTCAATAACGACAGGCAGATCCCGGCATGACACGCACGCGGCATGCGTTTCGATCGCGTTGACCCAAACTCAAGGAGGTGAAGCCATGGCGAAGTTGAAAATCGGCGGAAATGTACTTTACAATGATCTGCAAACCCCTGTTCCGAACACGGTTGTGCAGATCTACGACTTGGACCCGAGTATAAAGATCACATCTTTTCCTTGAGGAGGCCATATGAAAGTATTCATCAGTCACTCCTGGAAGGATAAAGCCACTGCTGACATGCTGACCCAAAACCTTTCCTCCATGGTCGACGTGTGGCTGGATATCCAGAATCTTCGGCCGGGTGACAGCATCACCCCCAGCATCGACAGGGCGCTGGCAGAAATGGATCTCGTTATCGTGCTCTGGTCCCAGAATTCGGCGAAATCGGACGGTGTGGCAGCCGAAATTACCACCGCTTTGAGGCTCAAGAAGCCCGTGATCCCCTGCCGCATAGATGAAACCGAACTCGACCCGCGCATCCGTGAGGTGTTGGCCATTGAAATGCAGGATTTCATGGTGGGCTACGGCCGCCTGCTGTGCACGCTGTTGCCGCTTTTTGCACGAGAGAAGGGCATTGATCTGGGGGATGCTCTCCGTTACGCGAAAGATTTTGATGGGGTGATAGCCTACCTGGAGGAGTACCGCAATAAACGCGGCATCAAGGGCACCGATAAAGGTTACTGGATTGAGCGGGTCATCGCTTCCTGTTCCAAGGCCCAGGAGAAGATCGGGAGGGAGCTGCAACGGACGGGCAAAGCCATCGAGACTTTGCAGAAGATTTACGACGACTGGAACGCCGCCGGAGATGATCCTGCGAAGCTGCAGGCGTTTCTGAAGAAGATGGTTCTTAACGAGCACTTGAATCCGACGGCATTCCGCCAGGTTCGGGCCATGATCGAGCAGCACCTCGAGCGAATAAATTCTGAACCAAAGTCGGCCGTCTCTGCTTCGATCCAGCTTTCTGAAAAAATGTCCACTACCGTGTCAGATTGTCGAAAACAGATCAGTACGCAGCTTCGCCAGGGATTACCGGACGAACAAATAGACACAATCTCGAACCTGCTTTGCAACTACATCTGCAGCGCGCCTTCATCTTTGGAGAAGCTGGAGGAGTTTGCAGCCAAGTCTCCTTTGCGCGCTTTCTGCGACACGGTTGGTCTCATCGGCGACTACATCGAAAACCCAAACGACCTGATTCCCGAATCCCGTTACGGCGTGTGGGGATTTCTCGACGATGCCTGGCTGATTCACAACTCCGTCTACCGCATGGCAGAGGCCGGGATCGTTAATATAAGCCAGTTTGAGCTGGATTGGCCCAAAATCGCCGCTGCGGATCGGATCGTGTTGAGTCTGCTGCCGCAACCGGTGCTGCAGCAACTAAGCGCCACGATGATGCAGTTTCTCGGCTTTCTGGCCGCCGAAATCTCGGGCTACACCCCACTGTTTTTATCATCCGGATCAACGTATGACCCCTTCCGGTCCTACGATCCGGTCGAGGAAGAAAGCCAGACGGCCATCGGCCTTGCAGTCAGCTGGGCCGGAAGCGCCGCCAATATTTGGCGGTCAACCGGCTGAAGCTTGAGTTGTGAACGGCTTGGCCGTGATTTTCTTATCTCAGTCGGTTTTTGCCGTCTACAATACTTAACCAATCAAGGACAAGTTCATTGACATATAAGTTTCCTACTTTGCACCGATATGCTGCATTAATTTTTATGCCGCACTAAGCATGAAAAGACGCCTCTGTAGCGGTCCACTACGTGATTGTCCGCGGCATTGAGCAACACAAGATTTTTTGCAATAAATGCGACCGCGAGAACTGGATTGAACATCTGGTCATGATATTGGATGAAACACGCCCCCACTATTATGCCTGGGCTGATGTCCAATCATGTCCACTTGCCGATTCGAACCGGTTCAGTGCCCCTTCTCATTTTGATGCGACGGCCATCAACCGGTTATGTTGTCAGTTTCAACTACCGCTGTGGGTATAGATGATATAGTGGAGCCCGCGCAATACCCGCAAACCAACAAGATGCGCAGCATCCTGCTCAACCAGGCGTAAAGAGAATTAAGCATCGGAACCATCAACCTGGCCAAAAAGATGAGACTTTAGAAGCCCTATGTCAATCAATCCATGATACGAGATGCAAGATTGATCAATGAAAGGTAATATGGGTTGCTTAAGATATCGTGATTATATGTCAACGGACCTTATCATACATTCGAATATCGGTTCTATTGAAGCGGGGTTTGATTAACCAATATTTCTGAAAGGAGGACACCATGTCTTACGCTATCTTCATCAAGATGGACGGCATTACGGGAGAATCAACGGATGCTAAACACAGGGGAGAGATCGATGTTCTTTCCTGGAGTTGGGGGGTGGAGAACCTTACTAATGAGGCTGCTGGTAAAGCAGGCGGGGCGGCAGGCAAGGCCAGCCCATCTGACTTGAATTTTTCCCACTCCATCGATCTTGCCTCGCCCTCGCTGATCAAGGCCTGCGCCTCCGGCCGACATCTAAAGGAAGCTTTAGTCACTGTCCAGAAAGCAGTTCCGGCACCGCAAGAATTTTTGGTTATCAAGCTATACGACGTAATCGTAAAAAGCGTGGAGACAGGCGTAGACACATTGCAAAACAGTATAACTGAAAACGTGGCAATTTCTTTTTCAAAAATTGAATTTGTCTATAATGAACAAATGCCGGATGGGACACTCGGAGGCGGCAGCAGGGTCCTTTGGGACATAACTAGCAACAAAGTGACCTGAGATGAGATAAATAATACGGATATTGTTAGATCAACCTTTCAATCATTACATTATACTGGAGGTATCCCATGGCTTGGAAATGGTATGAAATCACATCTTATAAGGCCTCAGCAGGAGGTTCAGACTACTATGGAGGCGTACAGCTCTTTGGAGATGGTTTTTACGCATTTTTAAAGTTCTACAAAGAGGGCCCTCTGCCCAATGCAACAGCCCCTACAACCTATGGACAACGCTTCTATGGCCATATGGATTATCAGCAAATGCAAACAGTTGTAGATTTATTGCGAAACGAGAAACCGATTATGTTTGGCTGGTACGATCAAAATCCCAATCTCTTCCACCTCATGACAGGAGCAGAGCCTGTCGGTGAAGGCGATGGGGTTCTGGCTACAGATGCGACCTAATGCGTTATTGGGCGTTCGCGCTGTGCTTGACGGACTAATGCGCGAGTGAGTTTCCATTTTATGAATTTGAATCTAAAAACTGATGAAATCGTGCTTGCTCAAACTTTACTCCTGAAAGGATGCCACCATGGCAAAGAAAGCGCTCTGCATTGGCATCAATAATTACCCGGGCACCCAATCGGATTTGACTGGCGCGTCGTTTACGGATGACGAAGACAAAACGCCACCGGGTAGAGGAGTAAAAGGCAGCCCTAAAAGAGCCAAGCCCAAGGCGGCTCCCAAAACCAAAGCCCCGCGGGGCGGTAAACGGCATAAAAAGTAAGGAGGAATCACCATGAGTTCACCCGATGGCAAGGAATGGTTGGCGTATTATGAGCGCTTTCCCTACTTCTCCACCGATACCGTCCGCGACGGCTGCCACC
>Ga0316576_10001703_pt1 | contig 12063 bp, 10 predicted proteins | sample S0NA_FD_203075 | JGI IMG/M metagenome (GOLD analysis project Ga0316576, IMG submission 203075) | Rhizosphere microbial communities from salt marsh grasses in Alabama, United States - S0-2_050615r3r5 | ecosystem: Host-associated > Plants > Roots > Rhizosphere | place: USA: Alabama | collected... | reverse complement strand
CCCAGGAAGCGCCGCCCCTGGCCGGCTACAGAGGCGATCTCATGACCGGCATGCAGGCCCATCAGCGGGCGCTCCGGGCCCTAGTGGGCGGCGACGTGGCCGAGCCGAGCCACATCGTCCTCCACGCCCGGGCGCTGGCCGACATCACCGAGATGCTCCAGGGCGTGTGGGCGGAGGGGTCCGGCGGCGAAGGGAGTCGGGCTCTCCCGGCGGTGTGGGAGGACTGGGCCGACTTCCAAGCGAAGCTCGAAGGCCTGCGGTCGGCCGCCCGGGGACTTCGGGATGCCGCGGAGGGCGGCGACACGGAGGCGGTCGGCGCCACGCTCCAGGAGGTCGGGCAGACCTGCCGGGACTGCCACACGACGTATCGGGCCCGGGCGAACTGACCCCGGGGCGCTTCGGCCGGAACGGACAGCGGCCGGCCCCCTCCCGGGAGCCGGCCGCGTCGCATCCAGGATCCGGCGGTGACTCCGCCGCCCCCCCCTACTCGCTCATCAGGGTGTTCGGCACCTGGTTGAAGGCGAACTGGGCGTAGTGCTGCTCGTTCCCGGCGAAGTACGGGAAGACCTCCATCCGATACGCATTCCAGGACTCGTAGACCCTCCGGAAGGTGGGGTCGTCGGCGGCCTGCTCCTCCAGGTAGGCGTTGCTCTCCCGCCAGGCCGCTCGGAGGATCTCGTCGGAGTACACCCGGAGGGTGACGCCGTGATCCTCCACGAGGCGCCGCAGCGCCCGGGGGTTCTCCACGTCGTAGCGGGCCATCATGTCGGTCACCGACTCGTTGCAGGCGGCGGCCAGGAGCTGCTGGTACGACTCCGGGAGCTCGTCGTAGGCGGCCTGGGACACCTGGAGCACGGCATTGAGTCCCGGCTCCCACCACCCCGGGAGGTAGTAGTTGGGGGCGATCTGGTAGAACCCGAGCTTCTCGTCGTCGTAGGGGCCCACCCACTCGGTGGCGTCGATGGCGCCCCGCTCCAGGGCCGGGTAGATGTCCGGGCCGCTCAGGACCTGCACCGAAGCTCCCAGGCGGGTCATGATCTCGCCGCCGATGCCGGGGATGCGGAACCGCAGGCCCTGGAGATCGGACAGCGTCTCCACGGGCTCCCGGAACCATCCTCCCATCTGGCACCCGGTGTTCCCGGCGGCGAAGGGGATGATGCCGAAGTCCGAGTAGACCTCCTGCATGAGCTCGATCCCGCCGCCGTGGAGCAGCCAGGCGGTCTGCTGCCGGGCGTTCAGCCCGAAGGGGAGGGAGGAGTCGAAGGCCAGGGCCGGGCTCTTGCCGATGTAGTAGTAGCCTCCGGTGAGCCCGGCCTGGGCGGTCCCTTGCTGTACCGCGTCCATCACCTGGAGTCCCGGAACGATCTCCCCCGCGGCGTACACCCGGATGCTGAAGCGCCCGTTCGTCAGCCCGGAGATCCGCTCGGCGATGCGCTCGGCCGCGCCGTGGAGGATGTCCAGGGAGGGGGGGAAGCTGGTCACCAGGCGCCACTGCACCTCGGGGCCCTGCACGGCGGCCTCGGCGGTGGCGACCCCGGGGGTCGATTCGGCGCCGCACGCGGCCAGGGTACCGGCGCCGGCAGCGCCCAGGGCCGTCTTCTTCACGAACTCGCGGCGTCGCATCGATCACTCCGTCTGGAATCGGGGGGAGGGAGGTGCCCGGCGAGGCATCCTCGGGTCCGGGGTCACGGCCGCCCGGGAGCACCCCGAGAACACGACCGTCCGGGGCATCGCCGTTGCGGCGTGGGCCGGACATGAAGTAATGGTCCTCCGTTCCCCCGGCAAACCCCGACCCCGGAGCCCCTCGTGTCCGAAGCCGCTTTTCCGCAGAACGTCGCACAGTGTCGGGAGGCCGCCCGAGAGCGCCTCGATCACGACGTCTACGAGTACTACGCCCGGGGAGCGGAGGATGAGATCACCCTCCGCGGCAACCGGAGCGCGTTTTCGGAGATCCACTTCCGACCCCGGGTCCTGGTGGACGTCACCCGGGTGGACACCGCGTGCATGCTCCTGGGCACGGAGCTTCCCTCTCCGGTGGTCCTGGCTCCGACGGCGTTCCAGAAGCTGTGCCATCCCGAGGGGGAGCGGGCCACCGCGCGAGCGGCGGGCAGGGACGGGCACCTCATGGTGGCCTCCACCCTCGCCACCACCAGCATCGAAGACATCGCCGCCGTCGGCGGCGCCCCCCTCTGGCTGCAGCTCTACGTGTTCCGCGACCGGTCCCTCACCGAGGACCTGGTGCGACGGGCCGCCGAGGCGGGGTGCCGAGCCATCTGCCTGACGGTGGACGTGCCCGTGCAGGGCAACCGGGAGCACGACGTCCGGAACCGCTTCTCCCTGGAGGGTCGCGGTGAGATGGCGAACTTCACGGGCCACCTCCAGAGCGATCTCCCCGAGGTATCGGACGATTCGGGGCTGAACGCGTTCATCCGGGCGCAGTTCGACGCGTCCCTCACCTGGGAGGCCGTGGAGTGGCTCAAGGAGATCGCCGACCTGCCCGTGGTGGTGAAGGGGATCCAGCACCCGGAAGACGGAGAGCTGGCGGTGGCCGCCGGGGCCGACGCGGTGGTGGTGTCGAACCACGGCGGCCGGCAACTCGATGGCGCGGAGCCCACCGTCAAGGTCCTCCCGGACGTGGTGGCGGCCGTCCGGGGCCGGATCCCGGTGCTCCTGGACGGGGGCATCCGCAGGGGGAGCGACGTGGCCAAGGCGCTGTGCCTCGGCGCCGACGCCGTCCTCATCGGACGGCCCTATCTGTGGGGGCTCACCCTGGGGGGCTCGGAAGGGGTGGCCCACATCCTCGGCGTCCTGGACGAGGAACTCCGGCGGGCCATGGCCCTCCTGGGATGCACCAACCTCGCGGAGCTGGGCCCGGACCGCTTGGCCCCCCTTCCGGCCGGGTGGTAGCTTTTCCCGATCCGACCCTCCCACACGAAAAGGGAACCGACACCTCATGCGCCCCAAGATCGAGAACCCCGTGGAGTTCCTGCGGGACAACGGGATCCTCTTCGAGATCAACCGCCAGGTCCTTCATCCTCTCGGCCTCGAGCTTCACTTCGAGCTGAGCGACGAGGGGCAGATCATGGCGATCGACCTCCTGGACAACCGGGGGATTCCCGAGCCGATCTTCTTCCCACCCGAGGCCTTCAACGAAGGGCGGGCCAAGTACGAGGACTACCTGGCCGAGCACGGTCGCCGGAACATCCAGAAGAGGCGGCAGATCGGGGTCGTCATCCAGACCGGCCCCAACGTGCCCCGCCAGCTCCCCAGCGACGACCTCGATGAGTGAGGGCGCCCCCCGGGTCTCGGTGGTCCGGTCCCGGCGCCGCTGGAGCTCCGGAGGTCCCGCGCGCCTCCTCGGTGCGGCCTTCGCCGCCGCCCTGCTGCCCCTTTCCGCGACGGCGCCCGTCGTCGCCCAGGAGGTCCTCCGAGGGGAGCCGGGGGCCACCCTCCGGGCCGCGGGCGGGATGGTGGTCTCGGAGCATCCCGAGGCCTCCCGGGCGGGGGCCGAGGTCCTGGCGGCCGGGGGGAACGCCGTGGACGCCGCCATCGCCACCGGGTTCGCCCTGGCGGTGACGTGGCCCGCCGCCGGAAACATCGGCGGGGGCGGCTTCATGGTGATCCGCTTCCCCGACGGGACCAGCACCACGCTGGACTTCCGGGAGCGGGCACCCATGGCGGCCGATCCCGACATGTGGCTGGAGGACGGGGAGTATTCCGCCCGTCGCCACCACGACAGCCACCTGGCCGTGGGCGTGCCCGGCACCGTCGCCGGCTTCGACAAGGCCCACCGCCTCTACGGGACGGTGGACTGGGCGGAGGTGGTCTCCCCCGCGGTGGAGCTGGCCCGGGACGGGTTCGTGCTTTCCGAGGGGCTGGCGGAGAGTCTCGGTCGGCTGGTGCAGCGCCGGGGCGAGTACCCCGCCACCGTGGCGGCCTTCAGCCGGGGCGGGGAGCCCTACGCCGCCGGGGACGTCCTCGTCCAGTCCGATCTGGCCGGTACGCTGGAGCGCATCCGGGACCGGGGGGCCGACGGCTTCTACCGTGGGGAGACGGCGGATCTCCTGGTGGAGGAGATGGAACGGGGCGGCGGGATCATCACCCACGAGGACCTGGAGCGGTATCGGGCTCGGGAACGGACGCCGGTCACCGTGGACTACCGCGGCTGGCAGGTGACCTCCATGCCGCCCCCGAGCAGCGGAGGGGTGGCCATCGCCACCATGCTGAACATCCTCGAGGGATACGACCTCGAGGCCCTCGGGCCCGACTCCCCGGAGACCCTCCATCTGCTGGCGGAAGCCATGCGCCGGGCGTTCCGGGACCGTGCGGCCTACCTGGGGGACACGGACGTCGTGGACGTTCCCCTTCATTGGCTCACCTCCGACGCCCACGCCGCCGAGCTCCGGGGGACCATCGACCCGACCCGGGCGTCGGTCTCCTCGCCGATGGACGTCCGTCAGGTCACCGAGAGCATGGAGACGACCCACTACTCGGTGGTGGACGGATCCGGGATGGCGGTGTCGGTCACCTACACCCTGGAGCAGGGGTACGGCTCCGGAATCGTGGTCCCGGGGGCGGGCTTCCTCCTGAACAACGAGATGGGGGACTTCAATGCCGGGCCGGGCCTCACCGACGAGAACGGCCTCATCGGCACGGAGCCCAACCTCGCCCGGCCCGGGCAACGCATGCTCTCAAGCATGAGCCCCGCGATCATCTCCCGGGACGGGGAGCTCGTCGCCGTGGTGGGCAGCCCCGGCGGGCGGACGATCATCAACACCGTCCTCCAGGTGATCCTGAACCTCACGACCTTCGGCATGGACCTGCCCGAAGCGATCGCGGCGCCCCGGATCCACCACCAGTGGCTCCCGGACCGGATCTCCGCCGAGGAGACGTTGGATCCGGCCACGGTGGCGGCGCTGGAGGCCATGGGCCACACGGTGACCGTCCGGGGGACGCAGGGTCTCGCCCACTCGATCCTGGTGGATCCGGTCTCCGGGCTCCTCGTGGGTCAGCCGGACGGGCGCAATCCGGAGTCGGGAGCGGCGGGGGTGCGCTAGGTCGGCGTCGGTATCCCTGCGGCACCCCGTCGGGAGAGACCACGGGCCCGCCGGTGGCTCCTGGTGGGCGATGCGGGGCGCCGCCGTGGCGGGCGGCGCCCCATGGACCGCTCGGGAGGGGGCCAAGTCTGCCTGCGCCTCAGCGCGGAGGTCCTCGGGTTCCTGCGTCGGTCAGCGCCCTGAGGAAGGCGAGCACGGCGGCCTCGTCTTCGGGGCTGAGTCCCAGGTCACCGACCAGGAACGGGGGGACCCTTCCCTCCGCCACCTCGGGCTCGGCCCAGCAGTTCGGACCCAGGGCGTCCTGATAGGTCACGAGGCTGCAGTTCACCGCCTCGGCGGGTGCCCGGGCCGTGTTGTAGAAGTGGACCACCTCGACGAGGCTCTTCAGCACCCCGTTGTGCATGTAGGTGCGGCCGAACCCGTCGCCCTTGGCCGTGTTCCGGACGGTGGGCACCCGGAAGGCTCCCTTCCACTGATCGGCGTCGCCCCACGGGTTGCCGATGGACGCCAGGAAGCCCCCGAGCCCCAGGTCCGGCCCGTCGACGGCCAGGTTCCGGCCTGGATTGTCCGGGTTCGGGGCGACCCCGATGTTGTCGAACTCGAAGTCCGTGCCGATGAAGGGGACGTCCAGGTCCAACGGGTTCTCGTGGCAGCTGTTGCAGGACCCGCCGGGGACGTCCGCCAGGTAATCGGGCAATCCCTCGACACCGTCGCACGGGCCCGTACCACCGTTCCGGGCGGAGAAGATGACCATCCCCCGGTGCGCTTCCTTGCTGAGGTTCGCCCGATCCGTGCAGGGGTCCGACGTAGTCTCGCGCCACTCGTCGTAGTCCGAGGAGAAGGCGTTCAGGATCTTGGAGTCCTCGAACATGGTGCCGATGGCGTGGGCGATGTTGTCGTATTCGGCGTTGACGGCGCCCCGGACCCCGGTGTTCCACGTGGCATCCGTGGGCAGGTCGGGGCCGTCGGCTCCGTCCAGATCGAGCCGGAGGAGGTTGCCCTCGCCGTCGACCTGGGCCTCCTGGGCCTCGCAGGAATCGTCGATGTGGGCGGGGAAGGCGATGTCGAGGATGGCGTCCCCGAAGACCTCGACATAGTCGTCGGCGTACCTGGACGTCGCAATCCGACGCACCACGCAGGCCTCGTCCCGCAGCGCCATCTCCACGGGGTTCACGAATGGGCGCTGGGCCTGGTCTTCGATCGGCGTGAGCACCATGCCGCCGAAGATCGACGCGCCGCCGGTCCCCCGTCCGTCCCAGAAGTTGCCCCCGATGTAGGGTCTATTGAGGCCGGTCCGCCTTTCGAACTCGGGGGCTTGGCTCGCATATGCCGCGCTCATGGCCTTCCGTCCCCCGAACCGGTCGTCGAAGGTGCCGTGGTTCGGACCCTCCGTGGCATGCTGGGACGGGTCGGCACCCGTCCACCCCCAGTCCGGGTTGTGGCACGACTTGCACGACTGGTTGCGGTTGAACGAGAGGTCCGTGTCCGAGAAGATGTTCGAGCCGAGATTGACCATCCGCATGAGGTCCTGGTTCCCCTTCTTGCCGCCCTTCCCCTCAGCGACCTCGGGCTCCGGCCTGGGCTCGGTGATGTCGGAGCACCCGGCGATGAAGAGAGCGCACAGGGCGGTGAGAACGGTGGACGGCCAGGTCAAGGCCGCGGGGCGGCGGTGCATGACGTCATCTCCCAGGTGCAAGGAATGGGTGGGAGGCACTCCTCCCCTCCTGCGGCCACACTGCGGACCGATTCACGCCATCCGCAATCACGTGATCGCGCGATATGACACCTTAAGAGCCACCCGTTATTCGACGGAGTGGGTTCTCATCGACCGGCGGGGCCGCTTCACCGCATCCGGTCCTTGTAGATCACCCCGCCCTTCATGATGACCAGGAGATTGGCCTCCGGATCCTCCAGGAGGGACAGCTCCGTCAGGGGGTTCCCGTTCACCAGGAGGAGGTCCGCCAGCGCTCCTTCCTCCACCACGCCCAGCCGTCCGGGGTAGGGGCTCCGCAGCCCCGAGAGGGCGAGGAGCCCCGCGTTCCCGGAGGTGGCCATCCGGAGGACTTCGGCAGGGGTGTACCATCGCACCATCTTGGTCAGCTCCCGGTTCTGCCGCCGGGCGGCCTCGGCGTCGAAGAGGATGTCGGTCCCCCAGGCCGTCTTCACCCCGTACCGCTTCGCCATGGCGTAGGCCGAGTCCGTTCCGGCGTACAGCTGCCGCTGCTTCAACCGGTTCGGCGACCCTTCGGCGAAGGCCGACGGACGGTCGTCGAGGAAGGGCTGCAGGCTCCACCAGACGCCCGCATCGGCCATCATCCGGACCGTCTCGTCGTCCAGGAGCTGCCCATGGTCGATGGACCTCACCCCGGCTTCGAGCGCCTGCCGGACCGCCCGGGGGGTGTAGGCGTGGACCGCCACGTAGGTCCCCCAGTTCTCCGCCGCCTCCACCGCCGCCCGGAGCTCCGGCACCGTGTACTGGGTCACGTCCAGGGGGTCGTAGGAGGACGACACGCCGCCGCCGGCCATGAGCTTGAGCTGGGAGGCGCCCAGCATGAGCTGTTCCCGGGCCCGCTTCCGCACCAGGTCCGGGTCGTCGGCGATGGCCGCCGCACCGATCCGCTCGCTGTAGCTCATGGCCCCGGGGTCCGCCGGGATCTCGTTGGGGAGGCGGAAGTCTCCGTGCCCACCGGACTGGGAGATGAAGGCGCCGGACGGCCAGATCCGTGGACCCGGAACCACGCCCTGGTCGATGGCCCGCTTCAGCCCGAAGACCGGTCCCCCCAGATCCCGGACGCTGGTGAAGCCCCGCATGAGCATCTCGGTGGCGGCCCGGCCGGCCATCAGGTTGACGAACCCGACGTCCGCGGTGAGGAGCGCCACCTGGGGCAGGGACGAGAACATCATGTGCACGTGGGCGTCGATGAGCCCGGGCATGAGGGTACGGCCCTCCCCGGCGATGCGGGTCACCGGGACGCCCTCCGGCGCGTCGACGGGGCCCGGTTCGATGGCCTGGATCACGGAGCCCACCACCAGGACGTTGGAGGGCGGGGACAAGGCATCGGACACCCCGTCGAAGATCCGCACGTCCTCGAAGATCACGGCGGTCGGGGGAGAAGCCTGTGCGGTGAGCCCGGTTGCGAAGACGGCGAGGACGGCGACCAGGGCCACGGGGACGTTGGGGCGTTTCGGGAGAGGCATCGGGGAGGCGGTGCGGGGAGGGGGACGGCGCCGGCACGGTCGGAAGGACTCGTGTACCGGCCGAGTGCGCGTAAGTTGCGACGGTCGCGGTCCCCGGGGTGTCGTGCCGTCCCGGATCCGCCGGTGATCGTGTCGGAGTGCTTGGGTGTAGATTCCGGATCCCCCTCTCATGCCTCGAGGCCGTCCCATGTCCCATTCGGTCCGCCGCCACCTCCATCTGGAGGTCCGGGAGTACGACGAAGCGATCCGCCGGTTCATCCCCGGCTACGAGGAGATGCTGGCCGTGGCCGCCCGGGAAGCGCTGTCCATCTCGCCCGCCCGGGTGCTGGACCTGGGATCCGGAACCGGGGCCCTGGCCGGTGTGCTGCTGGAGGGGTCCTCCGACGCGGTGGTGGAGCTCCTGGACGCGGACCCGGAGATGCTGGAACGGGCCCGGGAGCGCCTGGTCGCCCACGGGGACCGGGCCCGGTTCCGGACCGGCTCCTTCACCGAGCCTCTGCCTGTGGCCGATGCGGTCACCGCCTCGTTGTCGCTGCACCACCTCCCCACCCTGGAAGAAAAGGGCGAGGTGTTCCGTAGAATCGCCACCATGCTCCCGGAGGGAGGGATCTTCGTCAATGCCGACGTCACCCTCCCCGGGGGGGAGGCCGACCGGGCGGCGGCCTTCCGGGAGTGGGCGTCCCACCTGGTCGCCAGCGGGATCCCCGAGGAGCGGGCCTGGCAGCACTTCCGGGAGTGGGCCGACGAGGACACGTATTTTCCCGTGGAGGACGAGATGGCGGCCATGCGGGACGCCGGCCTGGATCCGGGGCTGGTCTGGCGTGACCGGGTCGTAACGGTCGTCTCGGCCCGAAAGGGTTGACCATGCTTCGGATCCCGGAATCCCCCGGGCGGTAGCAGCGGACGTCGGGGGTCCGATTCGTGGAGCCGAGGAGGGGAGAGCATCGATGGACGAACGGCAGCTGACCGAGGCCGAGGCCCGGGCCCTCTGGGAACGAGCGGCCCGACTCCAGGCAGAGGCGGCCGCCCGGGAGCTTGCGCCCCCGGCGGAAGAGACCGAGGCGTCGAGCTCCCCCCGCCGGACCGGAGACTATTCGGTGGACGTGGTCCGCCGGGCCGCCGAGGAGGCGGGCATCGCGGCGGAGTTCGTCGAACGGGCATTGGAGGAGGCGGCCCTGGGCGCGGAGCCCCCCACGGCGGTGGACCGATGGGCGGATCGCTTCCTGGGCGAGGGGCCGCGAATCCTCCGGGCGTCGGGGGAGATCGACGGGTCCGTGGAGGCCGTCTACGCCGCCCTCCAGCGGGTCCTCCCCAACCCGCCCTACAATTTCTCCCTGATCCGCACCGAGGGGCCGGCGCCCCTCGAGGGGGGGACGCTGGTCTTCGAGATCCCCTACTACACCGGGGTCGGGCTCGTCGTTGGGACCTCGAGTCAGGCGGTGCTGGACATCCGCCACTACGCCGACATCAAAGAGGTCAATTTCCGGCTCAACCCCGTCGCCGATGCCGACCCGAAGAAGCCCCGGACGGAGATCCACCTGTGGGCGACCACGAAGAACGCCCGCCGGGTGAACTTCTGGGTGGGGAACAGCATCGCGGTGGCGGTGGGGGTCGCCGCCGGGGTGGTCGGGGCCGTCGTGACCGGGGGCGCCCTGGCCGTCGGAGGCGCGGTGGCCGCCGCCGCCGGAGGGGCCTCGGGGGCGGCCGGGTTCATGGGTGTGCGCCGCGGGTGGCGGCCCCTCTTCCGCGCTACCCAGCGCCGGGGCGAGCGGGGGATGCGGCGGTTGATCGAGGCCATCCGTCTGAACGTGCACACGGGAGGTGGGTTCGCGCCCTCCCCCGAGTCCCGGTCGCCCCGGGGGGACGGCCTCTCCGGCATGCTGGAGGATCTCGGCCTCTGAGCCTCCGGCTGGCCCCGGCCCCCTTCTCGACGCATACTGACGGACACGCCCTTTGGACAGGAGTGGCTCCATGCGCCTCGCACAGATCCTGGAGGCGAAGGGTGCCGAGGTCGTCACCACCCGACCCGACACCACCATCGCCCAGGCCGTCGCCCTTCTGGTGGATCACAACATCGGCGCCGTGGTCGTCGTCGAAGAGGAGGGCCCCGTCGGCATCCTCTCGGAACGGGACCTTCTCCGATTCCTCGCGGGAGGTCCGCCGGACCTCGTGGGAACGCGGGTGTCGGAGCTGATGACGGCGGGGATGGTGACCGGCACGCCCTACGACCGGGTGAGCCGGGCCATGACCATCATGACGGAGCAGCGGATCCGCCATCTCCCCATCCTGGACGCGGGCCGCCTGGTGGGGATCGTCTCCATCGGGGACCTGGTGAATGCCCTCCGCAAGGCCTTCGAGGAGGAGAACGTCCACCTCAAGGCCTACATCTCCACGGCGGGGTAGGGAGGCTCGTTCCGGGCGCCCCTCCCGGGGTGCACGGGATGCGGGGTGCAGGCCGCGGGCTCGTCTCCGCTCAGTCCTCCACCACCGTCAGCCACCCGTGCCGATCTTCGGCGCGCCCCTTCACGATGTCCATGAACGCCGTCTGGATCCGCTCGGTGACCGGCCCTCGCCGGCCCTCCCCCACCGGAATCCGGTCGACGCTCCGGATGGGCGTGACCTCCGTTGCGGTCCCGGTGAAGAACATCTCGTCGACGGTGTAGAGGGACTCCCGGGTGACGTGCTGCTCCCGGACGGGGATCTCCATCTCCTCCGCGAGGCGAAGGACCGCGTCCCGGGTGATGCCCACCAGGGACGTGCCGTCGAGAAACGGGGTGATGAGCACCCCGTCCCGCACCAGGAACAGGTTCTGACCGCTGCCCTCGCTGACCAGCCCACCGGGACCCAGGGCGATGCCCTCGCTGTACCCGTTCGTCACCGCCTCCATCTTGATGAGCTGGGCGCTCACGTAGTGTCCCGCCGCCTTGGCGGCCACAGGGAAGGTGTTGGGGTGGGCCCGGAGCCAGGAGGAGGTACAGACGTCGACGCCCTGTTCCAGCGCCTCGGCGCCCAGGTAGGTGCCCCACGCCCAGGCCGCGACGTAGGTCTCCACCGGTGAGTCCACCGCGTAGAGCCCGGCGGCACCGTAGCCCCGGAGGACCATGGGCCGGATGTAGCAGTTCCGCAGTCCGTTCCGACGGACCGTCTCGACGCACGCCTCGGTGAGCTCGTCGATCCCGAACCGGCTGGGCATGCGGTAGATCCGGCACGAGTCCTGGAGCCGCCGCAGGTGCTCCGGGAGCCTGAAGATCGCCGGTCCCCGGGGGGTCTCGTAGGCCCGGATCCCTTCGAACATGCTGGTGCCGAACTGGACGGCCGTGCTCAGGAGGTGGAGCTGGGCGTCCGCCCACGGGATGAACTCCCCTTCCTTCCAGATGACGTCGGATGCCGTGATGCCGGCCATGAGAGGCCTCCTGCGGGTTCTGTGCGTGGAGATGAAACGGGATCCGCCGGGGCGGTTCGCGCTGCGGTGGGCGGCGTCGTGGCCGCCCGCTTCAGAGGAGGGAGCGGATCCAGCCTCCGTCCACGGCGATGGACTGCCCGGTGATGTAGGCGGCCTGCTGCGAGGCCAGGAAGGCGGCCATCGCCCCGAACTCCCGGGGCTCACCGATCCGGCCCGCCGGGACCTGGGTCTCCCACCGGGCGTAGGCCTCCTCCTCCGGGACGTCCTCCTCCCGGGCGATGTGTCCCGCCAGGTGCTCCAGCCGGGCCGTGCGGGTGTAGCCGGGCATCAGGTTGTTCACCGTGATCCCCAGGGACGCCACCTCGTTGGCCAGGGTCCGGGCCAGCCCCGTGACGGCAGCCCGGA
>Ga0316576_10001702_pt1 | contig 12067 bp, 11 predicted proteins | sample S0NA_FD_203075 | JGI IMG/M metagenome (GOLD analysis project Ga0316576, IMG submission 203075) | Rhizosphere microbial communities from salt marsh grasses in Alabama, United States - S0-2_050615r3r5 | ecosystem: Host-associated > Plants > Roots > Rhizosphere | place: USA: Alabama | collected... | reverse complement strand
GAGTCCCGTGGCCGGGGGCAGGCCGGTGAGAAGGGGGGGAGGGGGAGGCGGGACCGCAGCCCTTGGCCGCAGGGGCGCCGGATGCGGCGGGCCGGGTCCGAGCAGGCTACGCGCTCCCTCCCATCGGCCCGTGGACCACGGGTCCGGGGGCCCCCGACGGCGTCGGCCGGGACCGGTCCTCGGAAGACTCGTCGGCCCGCCGCCACGCCAGCACCTTCCCCATGATCCGCTCGGCGTGGAGGGGGACGTCCCGGAACTCGATGGGGATGTCGGCCGCGTTCGCATCCTCCTTGAGCTGCTTCAGGCCGAGGGCACCGGTGTAGTCGATCCGGCCCAGCCCCTGGAGGTGGAAGACGATCCTGGTGGTGTCGTGGTCCCGGAAGAGGAGCCGGAAGGCCTCTTCCTCCACCTTCGGGGCGGACCCGAACCAGAGCACGCCCTCCGGCTGGACGTGGAGGGTGTCGCCCTCGACCCAGTGCCGGAGGTGGGGCCGCATCTCCCGCCACGCGTGGACGCCCAGCGCCATGATCACGCCCAGGAGAACGGCCTGGTCCACCCGGGGGGCCAGGAGGAGGCTGAACGCGAAGGTGCCGATCCCCACCATGGCCTGAAGGGGCGAGAGCTTCATCAGGCGGAGGAGGGGCCGGATCTTCACCAGCGAGACCACCGCCGAGATGACGATGGCCGAGAGGACCGCCCGGGGGAGGGGGGCCAGGACGAAGGCGAAGGGGAGGAAGGCCAGGACCACGAAGCCGGTCACGGCTCCGCTCCATCGACTCGTGGCCCCTGCCATCCGATTGATGCTGCTCCGGGAGAACGATCCTCCCACGGGGAAGCCCGCGGACAGGCCCGCGGCGACGTTGGCGAGGCCCTGACCCACGAACTCCCGGTTGGGATCCCACGGCTCCCGATCCTGGGCCGCGAAGGTCCGGGAGATGGAGGCCGCCTCGGCGAAGCCCACGAGGGCGATCACGATCCCCGGGACCAGCAGGGCGGGCAGCGCCGACCAGGGCAGCACCAGCGTGGGGGTGGGGAAGCCCCGGGGGACGTCCCCGACCACCGGCCCCCCGTATCCGGTGATCATGGACCAGACGAGTCCCCCCACGCTGGCGAGGAGCACACCGGGAATCAGGGGATGGATCCTCCGCCCCCCAAGCGTCAGGGCCACGGTCCCCCCGGCGAGGGCCAGGGAGGCGACCTCCCAGGACCCGGGATGGGACGCGGCCCAGAACGCCTGTCCCAGGACGCCGCCGGCCGGCCCGTCGGTGACCCCCAGGGCACCGGGGAGCTGCGACGACAGGATCAGGATGGCCGCCGCCGAGGTGAAGCCCAGCAGCACCGGCTGGGACATGAGGTAGGCGACGCCCCCCGCACGGAGGACGCCCACGAGGAGCCGGGTGATCCCCACGATGAGGGCCAGCAGGATCGCCAGGGCGACGTAATCCCCGGACTGGACCTCCGCCAGCGGCACCAGGGCCCCGAGGGTCAGGAGGGAGGTGAGGGCCACCGGACCGGTCTGCAGATACGGCGACGACGCCACGAGCGCCGCCGCTATGGGAGGTAGCGCCGCCGCGTACAACCCCACGTGGGGCGGAAGCCCCGCCAGCTCGGCGTACGCCATCGACTGGGGGATTAGGAGGAGGGCGACACTCACCCCCGCGACGACGTCACGGACGGAGAATCGACGAACCTCGGCCACTCAACCCTTGTCCTGCTCGTAGTCCCGCTCGATCCAGTCCACCATCCCACCCACGACCAACGCCGGCTCGTGGCCGAGCCGGGCCAGGATCGAGGCCACCAGCGAGGACCGGACCTCGTCTCCGCAGATCACCGCCACCGGCTTGCCCGGGTCTTCGAAGTCCTCCGCCTGCTCCCATGCCTCGGTCCAGGAGAGCAGACTCGATCCCGGGACGCGCCCGTACCTGAACTCGAAACCGTCCCTGGAGTCGACCACGGCCCAGTCGGCCAGGTTGTCGTGGAGGGTGTCCACGTCGATGGTGGGCATGGTCACGGTGGCGTACCCCGCCTCCTTCCATCCTTTCAACCCGCCCTCCAGGTGACCAAGGACCTCGAAGCCCCCCTCCTGGAGGAGCTTGGCGGCCATCTTCCCGATGGCCTCGGGCTCCCCGTGGACCACCAGGGGGAGGTCGGCCGGAAGCACCATCTCGGCCCGGTCCACCAGGTCGGCCCGGTTGAACTGAAGGTTGATGGCGCCCTCGAGGTGCTCCCCTGCGAAGCGCTTGGGGGTGCGGAGGTCCAGGACCGCCGCACCCTCCTGCTGCGCCCTGAGGACGTCCTCGGGGGTCATACGCCGGCCTCCGCGATCTCTTCCTTCTCGATGAGGCCGAGGTTGAAGGACTTGATCCGGCCGTAGTTGTCCGGAAGCGGCTTGGCCGTCTCCTTCACGAACTTCCCGAAGGCCTCGGCATCCGGCTGGGCCATCGCCAGGTTGAAGTTCCGCTCGAACCAGATGGTGGAACTGGCCTTCCCGCTCATGTTCACGCCGCCGCAGGCCGACCCGCCGTAGTGATTCGGGAAGACCTCCACGTGGTCGGGGAGGGTGAAGAGCTTCTCCTTGATGGACCGGAACTGGGTCTGGGCCCGCTCCTCCTCGCCCATGACGTCCAGCGCCTGATCGCCCACCAGGAGATCCGGCCGGCCCACGTCGCCCACGAAGAGGGAGTCGCCGGTGAGCACCGCCCAGGGCTCGTCGGTCCGGGCCCCGTCGGTCACCAGGTAACAGGTATGCTCCGGGGTGTGCCCCGGGGTGTGGATGGCCTTCACCTTCACCTCACCGACCTGCAGGACCTGGCCGTCCTCGAGGGGAGTGAAGTAGTAGGTGGCCGGTGCGCTCTCGAAGACGTAATGAGGGCAGTCGTTGGCCTCCGCCAACTCCCGCGCGCAGGACACGTAGTCGGCGTGGAGGTGGGTCTCCAGCACGCCGACGATGGTCTGGTTCAGATCCGCCGCTTCCATGATGTAGAAGTCGACGCCAAGGTCGTCGATGGGATCGACGATGAAGCACTCCTTCGCCCGGGCACACCCGATGAGGTACGACGCCTGGTTCAGCGGCTCGTACCGGAATTGCTTGAAGATCATGGGTCAGTCCTCCTCTCCCTTCTTGATGTAGAACACCAGCTTGCCGTCCTCCTCGTACCACTCCAGCAGCTCGTTGCCCGTGTCGTCGGCCCAGGCGGGGAAATCCGCGATGGCGCCCCGGTCGGTGGCGATGATCTTCAGGATCTGACCCTCCTCCAGGTCCCGCATCACCTTTCCGGCCTTGACCACCGGCATGGGGCACAGGAGCCCCGACGCATCGAGCAGCCTGTCCTCGGTGTAGTTGGTCATGTCTCCTCCGTTCGATGTGAGCTTCCCGGTCCGGCCCGCGCCCTCGCACGCCCGGCCCTCGGGTCCGTGGGTGGGTCGGCGCCGTCAGATGAAGAGGGTCAGGTGGGACCGGCGAGCATCGGAGAGGGCCGCCGCGGCCCCCCCGAACTCCACCCCCTCGATGAAGTCGCTCTGGTCGTAGCCGAAGACGTCCATCGTCATCTGACAGGCGATCAGCTTGACCTCCAGCTCCCGGGCCACGTCGAGGAGCTCTTCGATGGTGGCCACCCCCTTCTTCGAGAACATCCCCTTCATCATCCCCGTGGCGAAGCCGGTCATCCCGGGGAGGGCCGTGACGATGTCCGGCATGGGCACCGGCATGGGCATCCCAGGGTTCGCCACCGGCGACACCTTGAGCTTCTTCTTGAAGTCCTTGTGGACGATGTTGAGCCCGTAGAAGGTGAAGAAGATGGACATGTCGAGGCCGGCTGCAGCCCCGGCGGTGGCGAGGATCAGCGGGGGGTAGGCCCAGTCCAGCGTCCCCTTCGACGCGATGAGCATTCCCTGCTTCTTCGCCGGGTCCTTCTTGAACGCCCGGGTTATCTCCTCCTGGATGATCTCACGGACCCGATCCTCGGTGAGGTTCGCGGTGGGTGCGACGTCGGTCTCAGCCATGGTGCTCTTCTCCGTTGTGCATTCCGACCTCCACCGAGGCCAGCTCGTCCAGCAGACGCGCCGTCGTGGCGGCCCGTTCACTCCAGAAGGCGGTAACGCCCTCGTCGAAACCTTCTTCCGCCCCGTGTCGGGCCGCCTGGCGGCGGGCCTCGTCGGCCAACCACGCGAGGATGGCCGAAGGCTCCTGCCCGAGGAGGGCCTTGAGGATGTAGAGGCGCTCTCCCATCCGGGTCCCCATGTCCAGCTCCCGGGCGGCCCGGGCCAGGTCCGCCCGGGTGACGACGATGCCGCTCCGCACCGGGGCCAGCAGGGCCTTCAGGAAGGCCTCGCCGGAGGTGGGTGGAGTGGCCCGGCCCTCGTCCCCGCCTTCGTCCCCGTCGTCGGCACCCGGGGAGCTCCCGTCTCCGGTCCGGGGGTCGGGGAGGGGCGGCACCTCCCGGAGATGGAGCGGAAGCTCCACCTGCAGGACGCGCTCCGTGTCCGTCGGCAGGGCCGCCGCGTGGGACACCTCCTCCCGCAGGGCCTCGAGGAGCAGGTCGGCCCACCCCCGGTAGTAGGGTCCCGCCAGCTCCTTGACCCGGCCCAGGAAGGCCGGCGCCCACGGCTCCAGGTGCTCCCGGACCAGGGCGGCCCGGGCGCGTCCCAGGAGAACCCGGGCCGCCGGCTCGTCCTCCCTCTCCTCCCGCTCCACCAGCTCCGCCAGGAGGCCGATGAGGCTCCCGAGGTGATCCGGCTCCCGGGGCGGTCGGATGCCGAGCGCCTGCCAGAAGCCCGCCACCCGGTCCCGCGCCTCGCCCCCCATCATCCCCTCCTCCCCCAGATGCACCGAGGCATAGGGGTAGAGGTTCATGACGAAGACGTCGGTGAACTCGCCCGCCCCGGGGCCCTCGGGCAGCTCCAGGAGGTCCGCCAGCCGACGATGCTCCGGTCGAGGCTCCTCCGACAGGGCGCCCAGCGCCCGTAGGAGGTCGGCCCGTTCGGACGAGCCGACGCTCCCGGGGGCAGGGACGGGGTCCCTGCTCGTCGGTCGCCGGGGGCCTCCGTTTCCAGCGTGGTTCGTCATGCCGCCGCTCCCCTTCCTCAGTCTCCCGCCGCCGGCTCGGGCTCGGGGGTCGGCGCCCCCTCCTCCGCGTCCGGCAGGACGTAGGCCTCCCTCTCCGGTCGGACGGGACGGAGGAGCCAGTAGGGGCGCCGGGTCCCGTCGGGCGACACCTGGAGGGCCGGTCGCGTCTTCTTCAGCCACTCTCGGTAGACGTGGTGGGACCGGGCGGTATCCACGGAGATGTCTCCATACGCGTCGCCGGGCTCGGCCCTGCGGACCCGCACCGCCTGGTGCCAGCAGTGCATCCCCGAGATGGGATCCGGGTGCACGGCGTGGGTCAGGTTCTGGTGCACCCCGACATCGGTCCACCAGATGCGCTTCGTGTCGGGATCGGAGGAGTCGAACGCCTTCACCCCCTGCTTCCGCTTCAGACCCCACTCGGGGCCGTCCCGGTCGAGGGCCACGGTCGCCATCCCGATGCGCTGGCCCACGACCTCCGAGGCCCCCGCGGGATCCTGGAGCTTCCACCGGCCCATGTGGTGTGAGCAGGCCACCACCCCGGGACGGATCCCCTGGGTCACCCACGCCTTCACCACGAAGTACCCGATCTCGGTCTCCACCCGGACCAGGTCGCCGGTGCGGACACCGCCCATACGAGCCGCGTCCTCGGGGTGGATCCAGAGGGGGTTGGTGTGGGCGATCTCGTCCAGCCACTTCGAGTTCAGCGACCGGGTGTGGATCTGGACCGGCAGCCGGAAGGTGGAGATCAGGACCATCTGGTCCTTGTCCATGTTCTGCCGGTGTACGTGGCTCTTCACGTAGGCGGGCAGCGCCAGCTCCGGCCAGCCCCAGTCGTGGAGCGTCCGGGACCAGAACTCCAGGCGCCCCGAGGGGGTGGGGAAGCCCTTCACGGGCGTTCCGTCCACCTGGATCCCCACCTGCCGACGGCCCTCGGCATCGGAGGCCATGGGCGGGAAGGGGACGACGTTGGGGTCGGCGGGCTTGGGTGCCCGGGTGAAGATCCGGCCCAACCCGTCCACCTGCACGTCGTCCAACTCCTCCTCGGGCACCTCCTGGGCGAAGACCTGCCCCACCTTCTTCCGCACCTCGTAGGCCCCGTAGCGCCGCATGTACTCCAGGGGGCTCAGCCCCTCGGCGGCCGCCTTCTCCGGGAGCCCCGGGAGGGAGTGCTCGAACATCCACCCGTAGTACTCGTCCACGGTGATCTTCTCGCCCGGGTTCTTCTTCGACTCGAAGAAGGAGCGGATCCCCATGGAGCCGTCGGGATCGATGCGCCACGTCAGCTCGATCCAGAACTCGTTCTCCTCCCACACCTCCCCGGGGTTGGCCTCCCGGGTGTCGGTCACGGTCTCCCCCATGCGCTCCCGGGCCGTCCGGAGCACCGGCTGCCTGAAGGAGACGAACTGCCCGTCGTACTGCTCGTACGAGATGGTGTCGTGGCGTTCCGACGAGTGCCCCATGGGCAGGATGTAGTCCGCGAAGAAGGCGGACTCGTTCCACGTGGGGGTGAGGGCCACGTGGAATCCGACCCTGTCCGGGTCGCCGAGCAGCTCGATCCAGGAGAATCCGTCGGGATTCGTCCAGACCGGGTTGTACACCCGGGAGATGTAGGTGTCGATCTTCCCCCGCCCCTCCTTCACCAGGTGGGGGAGGAGGAACGACATCTCCATCATGCTCAGGGGGAACTCCTGCGGCCACGACAGGTCATTCCACACCCGGGGGTGCTTCGGCAGGTGGATGGGCCGCGGCACGAACTTGTTCCAGGCGTTGGGGAAGGTGCCGCCGGGCGTCGCGATGGAGCCCGTGAGGGCGTTGAGGAGGAAGAGGGTCCGGCTCACCTGCCATCCTCCCAGATTCCCTGCCGCGGCGCTGCGCCAGTTGTGCGTGGAGAGCTGCGTGCCGGAGGTGGCCACCAGCTCCGCCATCTCCTCCAGCGTCTCCGCCTCGATCCCCGATTCCGCCGCGGCGAAGTCGAAGGTGTACTCCGCGTAGATCCCCTTGAGCGCCTTCTCGAACTCCTCGAAGGTGGCGGGCCGATCGGGGTGGGCGTGGCCAAGGTACTCCTGCCAGTTCCACCACTTCCGGACGAACTCGCGGTCGTAGCGGTCGTGCTGGATCAGGTGGTTGGCCACCGCCAGAAAGATCGCTGCCTCGCTCCCGGGGTGGGGCGACAGCCACAGGTCGGCATGGGTCGCCGTATTGCTGAGGCGGGTGTCCAGGACGATGAGCTTCGCCCCGTTCTTCTTCCCCTCGATGATCCGCTGGGCGTGGGGGTTGAAGTAGTGGCCGGACTCGAGGTGCGAGCTCACCAGGAGGATGACCTTCGCATTTGCGTGGTCCGGGGAGGGCCGGTCGATCCCCATCCAGAAGTGGTAGCCGGTGCGTGCGCCGGAGGAGCAGATGTTCGTGTGGGAGTTGTGCCCGTCGATCCCCCAGTGGGCGATCATGCGCTCGGTGAAGCCGTCCTCCCCGGGCCGGCCCACGTGGTACATGATCTCCCCGTGCCGGTCCTGGTCGATGGCGGTGCGGATCCGCTGGGCGAGCTTGTCCAGCACCTCGTCCCAGGAGCACCGCTCCCACCGGCCCTCGCCCCGCTCGCCCACCCGCTTCAGGGGGTGGAGGATCCGGTCGGGGTCCGTCACCTGGTTGAGGGTGGCGGGCCCCTTTGCACAGTTACGCCCCCGGGATCCCGGGTGCTCCGGATTCCCCTCGAACTTCCTCACCTGCAGCGTGTCCTTGTCCACGTACGCCAGCAGCCCGCAGGCCGACTCGCAATTGAAGCAGGTGGTGGGGACCAGCATGTAGCGTTTCTCGACGCGCTTCGGCCAGGCCTTCGAGTCCAGCTCCACCCAGTCGTTCCAGCGCTCCTTCGGTGGGAAGGCGGCGAGGTGGATCCGGGAGGCGCCGGGATAGAAGGTCTCCCCCCGCTCCTCGGCGGCCTTGCGGGCGGCGGAAACGCGCTTGGTCAGGTCGTTCAGGCTCATGTCTCGCTCCGGATCAGGCGAGGGGGACCGACTGGCCCGCCTGCACGTAGGCGTGCTCGAAGGCCAGGAGGCCCAGCATTCCCGTCACCACTCCCACCATGGGCATGGAGACGACCGTGAAGGCGGCCAGGCCCAGGACCACGGAGGCCCAGAAGAAGCGGGACCACCGTCCCCGGATCATCTCCCGCAGGGCCAGGTGGGCGTGAGTGGTGACGTGGGTGAGGGTCGTCTCCCCCAGGACCATGAGGAGGTGCACCGCGTTCGCCCCGGCGAACACCCAGGAGAGGGGCTCGACGGCCGCCGGCTCCACCGCGATGGCGACCGGGATCAGCGCGCCGGCCCCCGCCATGACTGCCTGGACCAGGAGATGGGGGGGCAGGAGGGGGGACTGCCACAGGTCCCGGGCCTTGGCCTGCGCGAAGAGGAAGGCGGTGTAGATGGCGGTCATGGCCGCCAGGGGAATCCCCAGGATCACCAGCCAGCGTTCCATGGCGTCCAGTGGCAGGAAGTTCATGAGGAAGAGGAACGCCAGGACGGCCCCGTACCCCGTGATGATGAACCCGCCGCGGACGAGCCAGCTCCGGGGCTGTGGTTTCAGGAGCACGTAGAGGAACCGCGTCGGGTGCTCCAGGTCCCAGACGAGGATGAGACCCGTCAGGGCCAGGAAGCCGCCGGCCAGGAGGGGGACTCCCCAGCGCCAGAGATCGCCCTCGAGAGGAAGCTGCCCCAGGGCCGCCAGCAGGAGGGGGACCAGGAAGGCACCCGCCGCGATGGACTTGGTGAAGGTGTAGAGGCTGACCCGGTAGTCCCACGGCGCCCGATGGGGCACGTCGTAGGACAGGATCGCAGCGGCCGAGGAGTTCCCCCGGCTCGCGTCGGCGACCCCTCCGCCGGGGAGCCGGGCGTGGGCACGCCTCTCCGCGGCAGCGGCGGCGGGCACGCCCGCCGGGACCCCGTGGGGGACGTCCCCTTGCTCGCTCCACATGAAGAGGCCGCCCTCGGGGCGTTCCGCCGCCAGGGGGTCCAGGGTGGCGCCGTGGGCCCCCTTGTAGAAGAGCTTGGGGTGGGTCTCCTTCTCCGGCCGCCGGACGGCCACGGCGTCCCCGTGCACGTAGGCTGCGAGCCGGGAGAGGGGGTCGTTCATGTCCCCCACCACGATGGCCTCGGTGGGGCACACCACCACGCACGCGGGCTCCAGCCCCACGTCCAGCCGGTGGGCGCAGAAGTTGCACTTCTCCGCCGAGTGGTCTTCGGGGTTGATGAAGATGGCGTCGTACGGGCACGCCGCGATGCATGCCTTGCACCCGATGCAGATGGACTTGTCGAAGTCCACGATCCCGTCGGGGCGCTGGTACATGGCCGCCGTGGGGCATGCGGTGACGCAGGGCGGGTTCTCGCACTGGTTGCATCGCGTCACCTGGAAGGCCCGTCGGGCCGTCGGGAAGACGCCCACGTCCACGTACTTCACGTACGTACGGTTGACGCCCAGGGGGACCTCGTTCTCGGACTTGCACGCCGTGGAGCAGGCGTGGCATCCGATGCACCGGGTGTGGTCGATGACCTTCGCCCACCGGGTGGCGGAGGCGCCTTCGGTCGCTGCTGTGGTCATTGCAGCCCGCTTCTCCCGTCAGGAGTCCACATGTCTCGGGGACGAGCTCCCCAGACATTGGTGCCACAATAGCAGGCGGAGGTTCCCGGGACCGGGATGGAGGGGCCTCCGCACCCTCGGCAGACCGATTCGCGGCCCGCCTGGAGATGCGTTCCTCAGGCCTCTTCCACGAGAGACCCGAGACGCTCCCGTAATGTAGCAGGCATGGTCCCGTCTCGCAGCGACGCACAGGCCTCCTTCGTGAGATCCATCGAGCGGAAGAGGGCGACGCACCGATCACAGAGCTCGCCGTGGGGGAACGGGAAGTCGGCGCCCCGGTCCATGGCGTCCAGCTTGGCCTTCAGCAGGTCGAGGCAGACCTGGCGCGGCACGGTCGGCGACGGGAGCGGCGCGAACAGGCCCTCCTCGTCCAGTGCCCGCCGGAGGTGGAGCCGACCCCGGTGGACCCGGGTCTTCGCGGTGGCCGGCTGGATCTCGAGGATCTCGGCGATCTCGTCCAGCGAGAAGTCGGCGATGTCCTTGAGGACCAGGGCTACGCGATGGACGGGTGGGATCCGCTCGATGGCGGCGTCGAGGCGACGCCGGACCTCCTCCTGGAGGGCCTTATCCTGAGAGATGTCCGCCTCCGACGACATGGCCTCGGTGAGGGCCGACGTGCGAAGTGCCGACCCCTCGCTGAGGCCCATCAGCTCCGCCAGCGGGATCAGCTGCTCAGGCTCCCCCACCCGCTTCCGGTGCATGCGTCGACAGGTCCGCATCGCGATCCGGAAGAGCCACGTGTAGGCATGGGCGTCCCCCTTGAAGCGCGGCCAGCTCCGCAGCGCCGCCAGCATGGTCTCCTGCACCAGGTCCTCCGCCTCGGCGCCGGTGGGGCAGATCCGCAGCCCCAGGGCGTACACCCGGTCGCCGTACGCGTCCAGGAGGGCCGCCACCGCTTCTCGGGGTGGGGTGCCCGGGAGGGGCGTCCTGGAGCTTCCGGGGTGAGAAGTCGCCACGGGCGGGAGGGTTGGATCCGGCGGAAGAAGGGACGGCGGACGCTGCCATCCCCGTGGCGCCGAATCAAGCGGAGGGCGCCCCGGCGGTCCCGGGAGTGCCCCCGGTGGAGGCGGTCCCGGAGGACGCTGGCCGAGGGGGCGTATCGATGGAGCGAGCGGACGCGTGTTCTCGGACAAGCACACGGCGCCGAGTGGGTTCCGGCCCGCGTGCGTCCGGAGTGTCGGGAGGGTTGCGTGAAGGCTGTCCGTCGTGGGAGACTCCGGGCGGCCCGATCTCTGGCGCACCCGATTCGCAGCGACGCGTTGCGGGGCGTCCGGCGGTCGGGCTTCGACACGCGAAAGCACATGGACAGGAGTTGGACCGGATGGACGGAACGGCGACGGGCGTGGTCCTCGGTGGTTTGATCGGTCTGCTCCTGGCGGGGGCCTTCGGGCTGCTCATCGGGGTGCTGGCCAAGGTCCTCATGCCGGGTCCCGATCCCGGCGGGTGGTTCGCCACCATCCTCCTGGGGATCGCAGGGTCCTGGATCGGTGGGTTCGCGGCGGCTGCCCTGGGGATCACCACAGCCATCCCGTCCCTGATCTTCGCGATCCTGGGCGCCATGCTGCTCCTGCTGATCTACCGGGTCTTCAAGCGGGCCTGACGCCACGGGTCCACCCTGGCACGTCCCGGGCCGGCACGGCATTGTGCCGGTCATGTCCTCCTCCGAGCTCGCGACGGTCCGACCGGTGTTCCGGGCGGTGGTCGAGACCGTGGCGCCCCGCGCCCGTTCCTTCGATCTCGAGGCGTGGCGTCGGGCCGAGGCTCTCGTGGGACGACTCGTGGCGGCCCGTCCGGCGGCCGTCCGTCGGCAGCTCGTCCTCTTTCTGCGGGTCCTGGACCTCCTCCCTCTCCCCCGGTGGGGCCGCCGGTTCCGGAATCTCTCCCCCGAGCGCCGCCTGGTGGTGCTCCGGCGTCTGGAGCGAGCCCCGCTTCTGGCGGTGAGGAGGGGGGTGTGGGGCGTACGGACCCTCGCCTGGGCGGCGGTCTACGGGCAGGGGCCGGTGCAGGAGGCGGTGGGCTACCGTCCGTCGACCTCGGGGTGGAGCGCCCGCCCCGATGCGGTCGCGGCGGCCCCCCGCGGCGACGGGAAGGGCGTCGGCGAGAGCCCCGGACCCGGACCGGGAGAGGGCCCGTGAACGAGACCCGGGTGGACGTCCTGGTGGTGGGTTCCGGGGCCGGAGGTGGCACCGTGGCGGCCCGCCTCGCACCCCTGGCCCGGGCGGGGCTGAGGATCCTGGTCCTGGAACAGGGGCCCCGACTGGAGGACCGGGAGTTCGACGGCTCGGAGATCACCATGCCCGCCGCCCTCTACGAGGACGGGGCCGGCTTCCTCACCGCCGACGGGACCATGACGCTGGCCTTCGGGCGAGC